>WNFU01012829.1_pt1 | contig 17053 bp, 16 predicted proteins | sample 5400121 | NCBI WGS metagenome assembly WNFU01 (sample SAMN13153360, study PRJNA577476) | soil metagenome | isolation source: 100 cm soil or saprolite under grassland replicate 1 | place: USA:California | collected 2016-06-15
GCCACCGATGCCGTCCAGATCCACGGTGGCTACGGCTTCATCAAGGAATACCAGGTCGAGCGGCACTTCCGCGACGCCAAGATCACCCAGATCTACGAGGGCACGTCGCAGATACAGAAGCTCGTGATCGCGCGGCATCTGCTGGCCGCCACTACGTAGGGGGAGACATGGCCGAAGGCAAGGAGCGCTGGGAGAAGGACATCTACGAGCCAGGGGTCCGCCGCTCGCCCGAGCGCGACGTTCCCTACGAGTCGCTCTCCGGCATACCGATCGAGCCGCTCTACACGCCGGAGGACCTGTCGGGCTGGCGCTACGAGGACAAGCTCGGCTATCCCGGCGAGTTCCCCTATACGCGCGGCCCGTACCCGTCCATGTATCGCGGCAAGCTCTGGACCATGCGCATGTTCGCGGGATTCGGCCGGCCCGAGGACACCAACGAGCGCTTCAAGTACCTCCTCGCGCAGGGGCAGACCGGCCTCAGCACCGCCTTCGATATGCCCGCCCTCATGGGCTACGACGCCGATCACCCGCGGGCCCGGGGCGAGGTGGGCAAGGAAGGGGTGTCGGTCTCGACCCTGGCGGATTTCGAGACCCTGTTCCGCGACATCCCACTCGACCGGGTCACCACCTCCATGACCATCAACTGCACGGCATCGGTGGCGCTCGCCATGTACCTCGCGCTCGCCGACAAGCAGGGCGTGGGCTGGGACAAGGTCGGGGGCACGATGCAGAACGACATGCTCAAGGAGTTCATCGCGCAGAAGGAGTGGATCTCGCCGCCCGAATCGGCGGTGCGCATCGTGGTGGACACCATCGAGTTCTGCTCCCAGCACGTGCCGAAGTTCAATCCCGTCTCCATCTCGGGCTATCACATTCGCGAAGCGGGGTCGACGGCCGTGCAGGAGCTGGCCTTCACCCTCGCCGACGGCTTCGGCTATGTACAGGCCTGCACGGAGCGCGGGCTCGACGTGGACAGCTTCGCCCCCCGCCTGTCCTTCTTCTTCGACATCCACAACGACTTCTTCGAGGAGATCGCCAAGCTGCGCGCGGCCCGGCGGATCTGGGCCACGGTGATGCGGGACCGGTTCGGCGCCCGGAAGGCGGAGTCCATGCGCCTGCGCACGCACACGCAGACGGCCGGGGTGTCGGCCACCGCGCAGCAGCCCCTCAACAACATCGCGCGCGTGGCCATCCAGGCGCTGGCCGCGGTGCTCGGCGGCGCGCAGTCCCTGCACACCAACTCTTTCGACGAGGTGCTGGCCCTCCCCACCGAGGACGCGGTGACCGTGGCCCTCCGCACCCAGCAGATCATCGCCGAGGAGACGGGGGCGCCCCTCACCATCGATCCCCTCGGCGGGGCGTATTTCCTCGAGCGGTTGACGGACCAGATGGAAGAGCGGGCCATGGCCTATATCAAGACCATCGACGAATTGGGCGGCATCATCCGCGCCATCGACACGGGCTACCCGCAGAAGGAGATTGCCGACGCCGCCTACCGCTACCAGCTGCTCGACGACCGCGGGGGCAAGGTCGTGGTCGGCGTGAACAAGTACACGATGGCTGAGGAGCGGCCCATGGAATACCTCCGCCTCGACGAGGCGGTGGAGGGAGAGCAGGTCGAGCGCGTGGGGCGGCTCAAGGCCTCGCGCGACATGGCCAAGGTGGAGAGGCGCCTCAAGCAGGTGGCCGACGCGTGTCGCGGCGGCCACAACGTGATGCCCGTGCTGGTGGATGCCGTCAAGGACTACGTCTCGCTGGGCGAGGTCTCCGACGTCTACCGGCAGGTCTTCGGCCTCTACCGGGAACCGATCATCTTCTAGCAAGGAGCGGCGCCATGACCGATGCCATCAGGGTGGTGAAAGCAGCGACGCACAAGGCAAAGCCCAAAGACGCCGAGCTGACGTTCGGCACGGTCTTCACCGACCACATGTTCGTGGCCGATTTCCAGGAGGAGAAGGGCTGGTACGACCCGCGGGTCGAGCCCTACGCCCCCATTCCCCTCGATCCGGCGGCGGCGGTCCTCCACTACGCCCAGGCCATTTTCGACGGTCTCAAGGCTTTCCGTGGCGTCGACGGGAAGGTCCGGCTGTTCCGGCCGCAGAAGCACGTGGAGCGCATGAACAACTCGGCGGCCCGGATGTGCATCCCTCTGCTCGATCCCGAGCTGGCCCTGCGCTCGCTCGTGACCCTCGTCGGCATGGAGCGCGACTGGGTGCCCAAGGCCCTCGGCACCTCGCTCTATGTCCGGCCGACCATCATCGCCAACGAGGCGTTCCTGGGCGTGCGGCCCGCCAAGTCGTACATCTACTTCGTCATCCTCTCCCCGGTGGGCGCCTACTATCCCGAGGGCATGGCGCCCGTGAAGATCCGCGTGGAGGAGCGCTACGTTCGTGCCGTCGACGGCGGGCTGGGCGGGGCCAAGACGGGCGCCAACTACGCGGCGAGCCTGATGGCGGGCGAAGAAGCGAAGCACGAGGGCTTCACCCAGGTGCTGTGGCTGGACGGCGTCCATCGCAAGTACATCGACGAGGTGGGGACCATGAATATCATGGTCAAGATCGCGGGCGAGGTGATCACGCCGCCGCTCGGGGGGACGATACTGCCGGGGGTGACCCGCGATTCCGTGCTGACCCTCCTCAAGGACTGGGGCGTCAAGGCCAGCGAGCGCCAGCTGTCCATCGACGAGGTGGTGGCGGCGCACCGGGCGGGCACCCTCGAGGAAGTCTTCGGCACGGGCACCGCGGCGGTCATCTCGCCGGTGGGCGAGCTCGCCTACAAGGGCCAGCGCATGGCGATCAACGGTGGCCGGACGGCGCCGTTGACCCAGAAGCTCTACGACGCCATCGTGGGCATCCAGTACGCGAAGAACCCGGATCCCCACCACTGGACGGTGGAGGTCTAGGTGTCCGACTGCGTCTTCTGCAAGATCCGCGACGGGCAAATCCCCTCGGCGAAGATCTACGAGGATGCGAAGACGCTGGCGTTCATGGACATCAATCCGCTCACCCGGGGCCACTGTCTGGTGGCCACCAAGGCGCACGCGGCCACCATCTACGACGCCGAGGTGGAAGACCTCAAGGCGGTCATGGCCACGGCGAAGAAGGTGGCGGGCGCGATTCGGAAGGCGCTCAATCCCGACGGCCTCAATCTCCTCCAGGCCAATGGCGCGGCGGCGTTTCAGTCGGTGGGGCATTTCCACCTGCACCTGATTCCCCGCTGGACGGGCGACGGCAAGGGCTTCGATTGGAAGGTCGTGCCGGGCAATCGGGAGGAGATCATGAGCGTGGCGGACCGAATCCGGACGATCTTCGGCTAGCGAGGGGCGACATGGCCGAGCGGAGGGTCCGAGTGGTGGTGGCCAAGCCGGGGCTCGACGGGCACGATCGGGGGGCCAAGATCGTGGCGCGTGCGCTCCGGGACGCGGGCTTCGAGGTCATCTACACGGGGCTGCACCAGACCCCGGAGCAGATCGTGGCCACCGCCGTGCAGGAGGATGCCGATGCCGTCGGGCTCAGCGTGCTCTCGGGGGCTCACAACTACCTGTTCAAGCGCGTGCTGGAGCTGCTCAAGGAAAAGGGCGCGGAAGACATCGCGGTCTTCGGCGGGGGCATCATTCCCGCGGAGGACATCCGGACCCTCAAGGCCATGGGCGTGAAGGAGCTCTTCACCCCGGGCACGTCGACCCAGGACATCGTGCGATTCGTTCGGGACAATATCCGCGCCGCCGTGTGATCCCCCATGCACTTCGAGCTGACACGCGAACAGGAAGCGGTGCGGGCCATGGCCCGGGACTGGGCCCTCGCCGAGGTCACCCCCGTCATCCACCGCTACGACGAGGCGCAGGAGTTCCCGCGCGAGCTTCTGGCCAGCCTCGGCCAGACGGGACTCTTGGGCGCCCTCGTGCCTGAGGAGTACGGGGGGGCGGCCCTCGACTACGTGTCCTATGCCTTGGCCGTCGAGGAGCTCAACCGCGCGGACGCCTCGGTGGGCATCACGATGTGGGCCCACAACTCGCTCTGCACCAATCACATCACTCTCTTCGGCTCGAGAGAGCAGAAGGCCGCCTATCTGCCCCGCCTCGCCCGCGGCGAGTGGCTGGGGGCGTGGGGGTTGACCGAGCCCGGCTCGGGCTCGGACGCGGCCGCCATGAAGACGCGTGCCGTCGCCGAGGGCGGGCGCTTCCTCCTCAACGGGAGCAAGGCATTCATCACCAACGCCGGCGTGGCCGAGGTGACCGTGGTCATGGCCGTCACCGATCCCACCCGCGGCCACAAGGGCATCTCCGCCTTCGTGCTTGAGAAGGGGATGCCCGGCTTCAGCGTGGGACGCCCCTACCGGAAGCTGGGGCTTCACGCCTCGAATACCGCGGAGCTCATCTTCGACAACGTGGTCGTGCCCGCCGGCCAGCTCCTCGGCGATCTGGGCATGGGCTTCGTGAACACCATGCAAGTGCTCGAAGGCGGCCGCATCGCCATGGCCGCCATGGCGGTGGGCATCGCCCAGGCGGCCCTCGACACCGCGCTCGTCTACATGAAGGAGCGCCGCGCCTTCGGCAAGACCCTCGCCGAGTTCAACGGACTGCAGGGTATAATTGCCGACATGGGCACGGAGATCGAGGCCGCCCGTCTGCTCACGCTCAGAGCCGCCGCCCTCAAGGATGCGGGCCGGCCCGCCAAGACCGCGGCGTCCATGGCCAAGGTCTTCGCGTCCGAGGTGGCCATGAAGGCGGCCACGAAGTCGCTGCAGATCCACGGGGGCGCCGGCTACATCACCGAGTTTCCCATCGAGCGGATATTCCGCGATGCCAAGCTCACCGAGATCGGCGAGGGCACCTCCGAGATCCAGCGCATGGTCATCGCCCGCGACATCCTCGGCTTCAGGTAAGACGCGACAGGGCCGGAACGGGCGAATGGAGCCGAGTGTCCTCTACGAGGTCAAGGACGGGGTGGCCACCATCACCCTGAACCGCCCCGAGGTTCTCAACGCCCTCCACCGCGAACTGGCCGCGCGGCTTGCCGATCACGCGGAGGCGGCGGCCAAGGATCCCGACGTCTGGGTGGTCGTGGTGCGGGGCAAGGGGCGCGCCTTCTGCTCGGGCATGGATCGCACGGCGCTCTCGGCGGGGCAGATCGGGGAGGCCTTCTACCGCCACTGGATCCGCGGCCTCAATTGCCTCGAGGACATGGACAAGCTCGTGCTCGGCGTCCTCCACGGCTACTCGATCGGCGGCGGCCTGCAGCTCGCGGTGGCTTGCGACCTGCGCCTGGCCACCGACGATGCCGTCCTCGGCCTGGGCGCCACCCGCCACGGTCTGATTCCCGACGGGTCTATCATGCGCCTCGCCCGCATCATCGGCCTCGGGCGCGCGAAGGAGCTGACGCTCCTCAACGATCACATCGGGCCGGAGACGGCGCTGGCCATGGGGCTCGTGAACTGGGTCGTGCCCTCGGGGCAGGTCGAGGCCAAGCTCGCGGAGATCGTCGAGAAGGCCTTCCACGCCTCCCGCACGGCCACCGGGCACGCGAAGCGGCTGCTGCACGCCTCGTTTCACACCGACCCGCGCGACATGATCGAGGAGATCATACAGGCCCTGCAAGACTGCATGACATCGTGGGAGATCGAGGCCGCCAACCGCTCGTGGGACGCCGCGAAGAAAGACGTCCGCTTCTACCCGCCGCCCAGCTAGCCCCCGGCCGTCTCGAGTGCCTGCTCGATCAGGGCGGGCGAAGGCTTCCGGGTGCCCGCGTCGATCTCGCGCACGATGCCGACCACGGCCGAGGAGACGGGCGTGGGCACTCCCAACTCGAGGCCCTGCGCCACCACGTGGCCGTTCATCTGCTCGATCTCCGTGCGCCGGCCCTTGGCCACGTCCTGCGCCATCGAGGCGCGCCAGTTCCGCCCCGAGGTCGCCTTGGGCACGAGCATGGCGTCGAGCTCGCCATAGACGGCCGTGTCGTCGGCGGCGGCCCACGTCTTGGCTTCCGCGCCATTGAACTTGGGGATGGAGTAGCCGGCGGCCAGGCCCACCCGGGCCGATTCGGCGGCGAGGCGTATGGTGATCTCGCGCCCCCGCGCCTGGGCGGCGATCTCCAAGCTGCCGAGGCCGGTCATGGCCTGGACGGGATTGCCCATGGCGTTCGCGCAGAGCTTGCACCAGCGCTCGCCCCAGAGATTGTCCGTCACCTTGGCGCCGTCGATCACCGCCAGCATCTTGGCGAGGGCCTCCACGCGCGGCGTGATCTTGCCGTCGTGCTCGCCCGCGCGGAAGACGTCGTGACCGGAGCCGCTGCCCTTCTCCGCGCCGCGCTCGACGCGCCCGGGCTCCCAGAGCGCGACGGCGATCTTGGACATGACGAGCCCGACCGAGCGCTCGGGTCCGGCGATGGCCGCCACTCCCGGATCGTTCCAGCAGTTCTGGGCCGAGACGACGTAGCCGGCGGGGCCGAGGCGAGGCAGGGCCATGTGGGTGGCCCACGCCGTGTCATAGGCCTTCATGGCCACGAAGGCCACCTCGAAGTCGGGAGCGAGCCGCTGCGCTTCGTGCACATGAAGCGCGGTGGGCCTCGCTTCGAAGGGCTCGTGGGGGCCGGTGACGCTGATGCCCCGCGCGCGTATCGCCTCGACCTGCTCGGGCCAGGGATCCACGAGGGTGACGTCGTGGCCGGAGCGGGAGAGGAACGCGCCCAGGTAGCTGCCGATCGCGCCTGCGCCGATGAAGAGGATTCGTGGGCTCATGGCCGGCATCATACTCGCTTGCGCCGCCTCTCTGCCATGGCTATCATCGGCCGACCATGGCGACCGATCTCATCCTGGAGACCGAGGGCCTGACCAAGGAATTTCGCGGTTTCGTGGCCGTCAAGGACGTGAGACTCAAGGTGCGGCGGGGAAGCATCCACGCGCTCATCGGCCCCAACGGGGCGGGGAAGACCACCTGTTTCAATCTCCTGACCCACTTCCTCGTCCCCACGCGAGGGCGGATCCGCTTCAACGGGCGGGACATCACGGGATCGCGCCCCGCCGACATCGCGCGCAAGGGGCTCGTTCGCTCGTTTCAGATCTCCGCGGTGTTCCCCCATCTCACCGTGCTCGAGAATGTTCGCATCGCGCTGCAGCGCGGGCGGGGCGGCTCGTTCGACTTCTGGCGCTCGGAGCGCGCGCTGGACGGCCTCAACGGCCGAGCCCTCGAGCTGCTCGAGGCGGTGGGACTCGGCGTCTTCGCCGGCACGCAGGCCGTCGAGCTGCCGTACGGGCGCAAGCGCGCGCTCGAGATCGCCACCACGCTGGCCCTCGACCCCGAGATGATGCTGCTCGACGAGCCGACCGCGGGCATGGGCCATGAGGACGTCGACCGCATTTCCGCCCTCATCCGTCAGGCCGCGGTTCACCGCACCGTGCTCATGGTCGAGCACAACCTGAGCGTGGTGGCCAACCTCTCGGACACCATCACCGTTCTCGCCCGCGGAGAGATCCTCGCCGAAGGGGACTACGCCGCCGTCTCACGAAACGCCGAGGTCATCCAGGCCTACATGGGCAAGGGCGAGGGCTGAGCCCGATGGCCGACGGCGCGCTGCTCGAGGTGCGGGACCTTCACGCCTGGTACGGCGAGTCCCATGTTCTCCACGGCGTCGACTTCGAGGTGAGACGCGGGGAGGTCGTGACGCTCCTCGGCCGCAACGGGGCGGGCAAGACCACCACCCTCAAGTCCGTCATGGGCATGGTGCCCCGGCGCTCGGGCTCGATCCGCTACGAGGGGAGCGAGCTCACCGTCCTGCCTTCCAACCGGATCGCGCGGCTGGGCATCGCCATCTGCCCCGAAGAGCGCGGCATCTTCGCCAGCCTGAACGTGGAGGAGAACCTCCTGCTTCCTCCCGTGGTGCGCGAAGGCGGGCTCGACGTCGACTCGATCTTCGGGCTCTTCCCGAATCTCCAGGAGCGCCTGCGCAGCCAGGGGACCAAGCTCTCGGGAGGCGAGCAGCAGATGCTCGCCATCGCCCGCATCCTGCGCACCGGGGCACGCTTCCTCCTGCTGGACGAGCCGACGGAGGGGCTCGCGCCCGTCATCGTCCAGCAGATCGGCGCGACCATCCGGCGCCTCAAGGCGGAGGGATTCACCATCCTCCTCGTGGAGCAGAACTTCCGCTTCGCGGCCACTGTGGCCGACCGGCACTATGTGATGGAGCGCGGGCGGGTGGTGGACATGATCGCGAACGCGGCCCTCGACTCGAGCATGGACAAGCTCCATGAATACCTTGGGGTATAATCCGTTGCCGCATCGTCCGAGCTCACGACGGTTCCCGCACGATCCACACAACGACAAAGGAGCCCGTATCATGGTGAAGCGCATGGCCATCGCGCTGGCGACGGTGCTGGCCTTCGGGCCCGCCGCCGCCCTCGCCCAGGTGTCCGACGGAGTGATCAAGATCGGGGTACTCAACGACCAGTCCAGCCTCTACGCCGACCTCGCGGGACAGGGCTCGGTGGTGGCGGCCCGCATGGCCGTGGAGGACTTCGGCGCCGAGAAGAAGGGCATGAAGGTCGAGATTGTCTCCGCCGACCATCAGAACAAGGCCGACGTAGGCTCGGCCATCGCCCGGCAGTGGTACGACGTGGACAAGGTGGACATGATCGTGGACGTACCCAATTCGGGAGTGGCCCTCGCCGTGAACCAGATCACGCGCGACAAGGGCAAGGCCCTCCTCGTCTCGGGCGCGGCCACCGCCGATCTCACGGGGAAGGCCTGCTCGCCCAATACCATCCACTGGACCTACGACACGTGGGCGCTCGCCAACGGCACCGGCAACGCCATCGTCAAGACGGGCGGCGGCGGCGACACCACGAACTCCATCAAGCAGGCAGCGGAATTCGGCATCGTCAAGGGCGGGCAGAGCCTCGCCGGCCTGCTCGTCTTCATCACCGACGTGCATGGGCTCGGGCTTCCCACCGCGCAAGGCCTGATCTTCACCGAGACCTTCTACTGGGACCTGAACGACAAGACGCGCGCCTTCGCCAAGCGCTTCGCCGAGCGCGACAAGGGTATACACCCGACCATGATTCACGCGGGCGTCTACTCCGCGGTGACGCACTACCTCAAGGCGGTCGAGGCGCTCAAGAGCGACGACGGCACCAAGGTCGTCGCCAAGATGAAGGAGATGCCCACCGACGATCCGCTGTTCGGCAAGGGCACCGTCCGGGTCGACGGGCGGAAGATCCACCCCGCCTATCTCGTGGAAGTGAAGAAGCCGGCGGAGTCGAAGGCGCCCTGGGACTACTACAAGATCCGCGCGACCATCCCCGCCGAGCAGGCCTTCCGGCCTCTCGATCAGGGGGAGTGCCCGCTGGTGAAGAAGTAGCATGAAGGCCGGGCGGAGGGTGGGCACACGCCTGCTCTCCGCCCAGGCACGCCGTCCCCGCGGATGACCACCGTCTTCGGCATTCCGACCCAGGCGCTGTTCGGCCAGCTCCTGATCGGGCTCATCAATGGGTCGTTCTACGCCATGTTGAGCCTGGGCCTGTCCGTCATCTTCGGCCTGCTCAACATCATCAACTTCGCCCACGGCGCCCAGTACATGATGGGCGCCTTCGTCGCCTACTTCCTTCTCCAGTGGGTGGGACTCGGCTACTGGTGGGCCCTCCTCGTGGCGCCGCTCGTGGTGGGGGTGGTCGGCGTGGTGCTGGAGCGCACCATGCTCAAGCGCCTGTACGCGCTCGATCATCTCTACGGCCTGCTCCTGACGTTCGGGCTCGCCCTCGTCATCCAGGGCTTGTTCCGCAACGAGTTCGGCTCCTCGGGCCTGCCGTATCAGATCCCCCCCGAGCTCACGGGCGGCCGCAACCTCGGCTTCATGGTCCTCCCCAACTACCGGGCGTGGGTGGTGATCTTCTCGCTCGGCACCTGTCTCGGGACGTGGTACGTGATCGAGCGAACCAGGCTCGGCGCCTACCTGCGCGCGGCCACCGAGAATCCGTCGCTGGTCCAGGCCTTCGGCGTCAACGTGCCGCGCATGATCACCCTGACCTACGGCTTCGGCGTCGCCCTCGCCGCCCTCGCCGGCGTCCTCGCCGCGCCCATCTACCAGGTCAATCCGCTCATGGGCGCCGATCTCATCATCGTGGTCTTCGCCGTGGTGGTGATCGGCGGCATGGGCTCCATCCTGGGTTCCATCGTGACCGGCTTCGCCCTCGGCATCGTCGAGGGGCTGACCAAGGTCTTCTACCCCGAGGCCTCCAACACCGTGATCTTCGTGATCATGGCCCTCGTGCTCCTCGTCAGGCCCACGGGCCTCTTCGGACGGGAGAAGTAGGGTGACCACCGCGCGCGAGGCGGCGCCGGCCGCGGCGGGAGAGGCGCTCGCCGCTCCGGGGCGGCATCAGGTGACGGCCTTCGCCCTCATGGTCGCCTTGCTCGTCGCGGCGCCCTACTTCATCTATCCGCTCTTCCTCATGAAGGCACTGTGCTTCGCCCTCTTCGCCTGCGCGTTCAACCTGCTCATCGGCTATGTGGGGCTACTCTCCTTCGGCCACGCGGTGTTCCTGGGCTCGGCGGGCTATACCTCGGCGTACGCGGCGAAGACGTGGGGCTGGCCGCCCGAGCTCGCGATTCTCATGGGGACGGCGGTGGCGGGCGCCCTCGGCATGGTGATCGGCGCGCTGGCCATTCGCAGCAAGGGCATCTACTTCGCCAACATCACGCTCGCCCTGGCCCAAATGGTCTACTTCTTCTGTGTGCAGGCGAAATTCACGGGCGGCGAGGACGGCATCCAGTCCGTCCCCCGCGGATTTTTCCTTGGCCTGTTCGATCTGCGGAACATCATGGGCATGTACTTCGTGGTCCTCGCCATCTTCCTTGCCGGCTTCCTCCTCTTGTATCGCACCATCCACTCGCCCTTCGGGCAGGTGCTCAAGGCCATCCGCGAGCACGAGCCGCGCGCGACCTCACTCGGCTATTCCGCCGAGCGCTACAAGCTCGTGGCCTTCGTGCTCTCGGCGACGCTGTCTGGCCTGGCGGGGGGGACCAAGGCCATCGTCTTCCAGCTCGCATCGCTCACGGACGTGCACTGGACCATGTCGGGTGAGGTCGTGCTGATGACGCTCCTGGGAGGCCTCGGCACCGTGTTCGGTCCCGTCGTCGGTGCCTTCATCGTGATCTCTCTCGAGAACTACCTCGCCCAGCTCGGCGCCTGGGTCACCGTGGTCCAGGGCGCCATCTTCGTGATCTGCGTCCTGACCTTCAGACGCGGCGTCGTCGGCGAAATCGCCCGCCTTATCAACAAGCCCCTCTAGAAACACCCCGGCGGTCATTCCCTCATTGGCGGCGGGCGGCCAAAACCGGGACGGGTGGCATCGGGGCGGGGGGCTGCGCGGCCTGCTTCGTTCCGCCCTTGACGAGTGCGCGCAGCCCGCAGGGCTGCGATTCACGATGGCTAGGGTGGCGAAGCTGGCCGCGCAGCCCCCCGCCCCGATGACAGGACCCGGCCCGTCTCGCGCATTCGCCATCGTGCACCGCCACTAAAGTCCGACGATGGACGCGCGGCAGCCCTGTTCAAAGTCGCTGTGGATCTTTTGATATCGCGCCTTTATCTCGCCAACCTTACGGTCCCAGTCGAGGTCGGCCTCCCGCCGTCGCTCCGCGCGACAGGCTTCCCGCTGCGCGCCTGCCGGGCAGCGGGCAAGGGCCTTGTCGAGCTCGTCGCGATGAATGTCCTCCACCTGCTCGATTTCGGAGAGCAGGGCGTAGTCGATGAGCGCCCGTGCACGCGCCGGCCTGGCGCAATCGAGGTCGAGCTGCGCCGAGGTGGCCATCAGCGCCAGAAGGAGTGCGATCCCGACCGACATGGTGTCAGCTATCTTATCAAAGGGGAGTTGTAAACCCTTGTCACAGCAAGCCAATGCTTGACAGCCCTCCTTCCCCTCGGCTAGAATCCCGAAACTTCAGCGCTCCGTAACGCGCAGCGCCAATCCAGGACTTCCGTTCGGTGGCTGAGACCGATTCACTTGGGACGAGGTATGGGGACGCTCTCCAATAACGTGGGCGTGAAGATCGGAGCGGATCGGCAGGTGACTCGCGCAGCGAAGCGCGATCGCCGTGGCGAGACGTTCGTTGAGGCGGCCCCGAGCCCCTGAAGATGCCCGCGATCCAGCCGGAGACCGCTGACACCCTTCCCAAGCTCCTGCTGGCCCAGGCTGCGCGATGGGGAGCACGTCGTGTAGCGATCCGCGAGAAAGAATTCGGTATCTGGCAGGCTCACTCCTGGCAGGACTATGCCGCCCACGTCGAGCGGATCGCCTTGGGTCTGGCCGGCCTGCGCTTCCGCCGTGGCGACAAGATCGCCGTCATCGGCGACAATCGCCCGCAGCTCTACTGGACCATGCTCGCGGCCCAGGCCCTCGGCGGGGTCCCCGTGCCCGTCTACCAGGATTCGATCGCCGCCGAGATGCATTACGTCATCGACCACTCGGAATCCCGCGTGATCATCTGCGAGGATCAGGAGCAGGTCGACAAGATCCTCGAGATGAAGGACAAGCTGCCCCTCGTCGAGGTGGTCATCTACGACGATCCCAAGGGCATGCGGCACTACGAGTACCCGTTCCTTCTGAGCCTCGAGCAGGTGCAGGAGATGGGCGCGACCTTCGCGGTCAACCATCCCGGGTACTGGGCGGCCGAGGTGGGCAAGGGCACGGCGGGGGACCTCGCCATCATCAACTACACCTCGGGGACCACGGGCTTCCCCAAGGGCGTGATGATCTCTCACGGGGCCCTGATCGCGACCGCCCGGAGCTTCCTCGAGGTCGAGCCGCTGGACGAGCGCGACGAAGTCATGGCCTACCTGCCCATGGCCTGGATCGGCGACAGCTTCTTCTCGGTGGCCGTGACCTTTCTCTCCGGGTGCACCGTCAATTGCCCGGAGGATGCCTCCACGGTTCGTCACGATTTCCGCGAGATCGGGCCGACCATGACCTTCGCGCCGCCGCGCATCTGGGAGAACATTCTCTCCCAGGCCCAGGTCCGGATCGAGGATGCCAACTGGCTTCAGCGCACCCTCACGAAGTTCTTTCTCCCTCGCGGCATGCTCAAGGCCAGGCTCGAGCTGGAAGCCAAGCCGGTGCCCGCGGGGCTCCGGGCGCTGTGCGGGGTCGGGCGGTGGCTCGTCTTCGAGCCGCTCCGCGATCAGCTGGGCTTCCGGCGTATTCGCTCGGCCATCACGGGCGGCGCCGCCCTGGGACCCGAGATGATGCAGTTCTTCCGCGCCCTCGGCGTCAATCTCAAGCAGCTCTATGGAGCCACCGAGTGCTGCGCCCCGGCCACCTTGCATCGGGACGGGCAGGTCAAGCTCGAAACAGTGGGCGCTCCACTCCCGGGAGTGGACGTGAAGCTTTCCCCGGAGGGCGAAGTGCTGATCCGGTGCGGCGGTCTCTTCTCGGGCTACTACAAGAGCCCGGAGCAGACGGCGGCGGCTCTCGAGGACGGGTGGCTGCACACCGGCGATGCGGGACTTTTCGATCCGGACGGCCATCTCGTCATCATCGACCGCGTGAAGGACGTGGCCAAGCTCGACGACGGCACGGTCTTCGCGCCCCAGTACATCGAGAACAAGCTCAAGTTCAGCGCCTACGTCAAGGAGGCGGTGGCGGTGGGCAACCAGCGGCCGTATGTGGCGGCCATGATCAACATCGACATGGACGTGCTGGGGAACTGGGCCGAGCGCCGCGGCCTCGCCTACACGGGCTACACCGACCTCGCTCAGAATCCCGCCACCTACCAGCTCGTCCACGGCGAGATCCAGCGCACCAACCAGACCCTGGCGCCATCGCAGCGCGTCAAGCGCTTCGTCATTCTGCACAAGGAGCTCGATCCCGACGACGCGGAAATCACGAGAACCCGGAAGCTCCGTCGCGGGTTCATCAATGAAAGGTATGCTCCCATCATCGCCGCGCTCTACGACCGCCGGGCCGCCACCATCGCGGTCCGGGTCACCGTGACCTACGAGGACGGCCGGACCTCGGAGACGGAACGCCAGGTGCGCATCATGGACGTGGAAGGCTCCTGATGCCGTCGCCGATCGGAAAGATCCGTACCCCGAGCCCCCTGGCGGGCTCGAGCGCGGAACGGCTCCTGAGTGTCGAGGCGATCACCGTGCGCTTCGGGGCCGTCCAGGCCCTGAGCGAGGTGAGCGTGGACATCCATCGCGGGGAGATCGTCGCCATCATCGGCCCCAACGGGGCAGGGAAGACGACGCTACTCAACGCCATCAGCGGCTTCTATCACCCGCAGGAAGGACGGATTCTCTTCCAGGGACAGGACCGCACCCGGCTCAAGCCCTTCGATGTGGCCGCCCTCGGCATCGCGCGCACCTTCCAGAACGTGGCTCTGTTCAAGGGCATGAGCGTGCTCGACAACATCATGACCGGGCGCCTGCTCAAGATGCATGGGAACTTCCTCCTCGACGCCGTGTACTGGGGACCGGCGAGGCGCCAGGAGCTCGAGCACCGGGCGGCCGTGGAGCGCGTCATCGACTTTCTCGAGATACAGGCCATTCGCAAGACGCCGGCCAGCCGCCTGCCCTACGGGCTGCAGAAGCGGGTGGAGCTGGCACGGGCCCTTGCCGCCGAGCCACAGCTGCTCCTCCTGGACGAGCCCATGGCGGGCATGAACGTCGAGGAGAAGGAGGACATGTCGCGCTTCATCCTCGACGTGCACGACGAGTTCGGCACCACCATCGCGCTGATCGAGCACGACATGAGCGTGGTCATGGACATCTCGGACCGGGTGGTCGTGCTCGACTACGGCCGGAAGATCGCCGATGGCCCGCCGGAAATCGTCCGGAAGGATCAGGTCGTGATGGACGCCTACCTCGGAGTCGCTCATGAGTGAGCTCCTCCGCGCCGTCTTCGTGGCGCCGTTCGTCGACATGGTAGGCAACGGCGCCTTCCTCGTCGAGGTGCTCATCGGGGGCATCGCGGCGGGGCTGATGTATTCCCTCGTCGCCCTCGGCTTCGTCCTGATCTTCAAGGCCTCGGGCGTCTTCAACTTCGCCCAGGGCGTCATGGTGCTCTTCGCCGCCCTCACCCTCGTGGGCCTGATGGACAAGGGGGTGCCGGTGCCCATCGCCCTCGCCCTCACCATCCTCGTCATGATCGGGCTGGCCTTCGCCATCGAGCGGGTGGTCCTGCGCCCCCTCGTCAACCAGGAGCAAATCATCCTGTTCATGGCGACCATCGGACTGAGCTTCTTCCTCGAGGGCTTCGGCGAGATGGTGTGGGGCGCCAACGTCAAGAAGCTCGACGTGGGGATACCGGACACCTCCTTCCTCGTACGCGGCGTGCAGATCAATCGGCTCGAGATGACCGCGGCCCTCACCGCCGCCGTCCTCGTGACCATTCTCGCCGTCTTCTTCCAGCGCACGAAGATCGGCCGGGCCCTGCGGGCGGTCGCGGACGACCACGAGGCCGCCCTCAGCATCGGTATCCCTCTCAAGACCATCTGGGTCGTGGTGTGGTCGGTGGCCGGTCTCGTGGCCATCGTGGCTGGCATCATGTGGGGCGCCAAGAGCGGCGTGCAATTCAGCCTGTCCCTCATCGCCCTGAAGTCGCTGCCCGTTCTGATCCTGGGCGGCTTCACCTCGGTGCCGGGGGCCATCGTGGGCGGCCTGATCATCGGCGTGGGGGAAAAGATCGGCGAGGTGTACTGGGGGCCGCTGGTGGGGGGAGCCATCGAAAACTGGTTCGCCTACGTCCTCGCTCTCGTCTTCCTCCTCATCCGTCCCCAAGGCCTGTTCGGCGAAAAAATCATTGAACGAGTCTAGAGCGATGATAAGGGCCCATCTGCTTCGTTGCCGCCCTCGGCCGCACGCTCAACGTACAGAGAGTACGCCTCGCGTGCGGATCAGCTCGGGTCTCGTCTCGCGACTGCCGAATGCCGCCGCTCAACTCGAACGGCGGGGCGGCGCCTCGCATCTGGACCCTTCTCATCGCTCTATGATTTCCACGGGAACTTCTCGTTGATCTATCGGGAGACGGGGCAATTCAAGTCGAGCTACGCGAGCGACCAGGCGATATTCCCCATCGTCCAGGACCGGATCATCGTCCTCCTCGCCGTGGCCGCGGCGTTCGTGGTGCCCCCGCTCGTGGCCAGCGGGTACTGGCTGGAGGCGGTGCTCATCCCGCTCCTCATCTATTCCCTGGCCGCCCTCGGCTTGAACCTGCTCATGGGCTACGCGGGGCAGGTGTCGCTCGGCACGGGCGGCTTCATGGCCGTCGGCGCCTACTCGGCGTTCAAGCTGTCCACGGCTTTTCCTCAGGTGAACGTCGTCATCGTGTTCTTATTGTCTGGGCTCCTTGCCGCGCTGGTGGGCCTCGTCTTCGGCATCCCCAGCCTCCGGATCAAGGGTTTCTATCTCGCGGTGGCGACGCTGGCCGCCCAATTCTTCCTGATCTGGCTTTTCAACAAGTTGCCGTGGTTCGTGAACTACGCCTCCTCCGGCACCATCACTGCGCCGACCCGCACCATGTTCGGCGTGGTGGTCAGCGGTCCCCAGGCAACGGCGGAGGCGCGTTACGTGGTGGCCATGGCCCTCGTGACCATCTTCGCGCTCGTGGCCAAGAATCTCGTGCGCGGGCGCGTGGGCCGCTCCTGGATGGCCATCCGTGATCGGGACATCGCGGCCGAGATCATCGGCGTGCGCCCCATGCGCACCAAGCTGCTCGCCTTCGCCATCAGCTCGTTCTACTGCGGCGTGGCGGGGGCCGAGCTGGTCTTCCTCTATCTGGGCAGCGCGGAGACCTTGGCCTTCGACATCAACTTGTCTTTCCTCGTCCTCTTCATGGTCATCATCGGAGGTCTCGGAAGTGTCCTCGGATCCTTCCTGGGAGCCGCCTTCATCGTGCTCGTCCCCATCTTTCTCACCAACGCCCCGCACCTGATCGGGCTGCCCATGCCGGTGGCCCTGCAGAAGCAGATCGAGCTGATGGTCTTCGGAGCGCTCATCATCTTCTTTCTGATGGTCGAGCCCAATGGGCTCGCCCGGCTCTGGCAGGTCGCCAAAGAGAAGCTCCGGCT
>WNFU01006986.1_pt1 | contig 17046 bp, 15 predicted proteins | sample 5400121 | NCBI WGS metagenome assembly WNFU01 (sample SAMN13153360, study PRJNA577476) | soil metagenome | isolation source: 100 cm soil or saprolite under grassland replicate 1 | place: USA:California | collected 2016-06-15
GGACACCGCCGCCGGCCAGAAGGCCTCGTTCGTCATCTACCTGCGCGACCAGGCGGATCTGAGCGCGGCCTACGGGATGAGGAACCAGGATGCCCGCGGCCGCTACGTCTACAAGACGCTGAAGGCCTACGCCGCCCGCACGCAGGCAGGAATTCGCGCCCTGCTCGCCGCTCGGGATGCCTCCTACCGGCCCTTCTGGGTCGCGAACGTGATCGTCGCCCGCGGCGACCGCTCGCTCGTCGAAGCCCTGGCGGAGCGCTCGGACGTCGAGTCGATCGAGTCGAACGACGCCTCGAACTGGCTCCAGGGCGAGGAGCGCAGGTCGGCCGGCTCCTCCGCCGCACCCGAGACGATCGAGCCCGGCGTCATCCAGGTGCACGCGCCCGCCATGTGGGCGCTCGGCTACACCGGCCAGGGGATCGTGATCGGAAACCAGGACACCGGCATGCGCTGGACGCACAACGCGCTCAAGCCCCACTACCGGGGCTGGAACGGCACCAGCGCTAACCACAACTACAACTGGCACGACTCGATCCACTCGGGCGGCGGGATCTGCGGCCCGAACAACCAGGCGCCCTGCGACGACCACAGCCACGGCACGCACACGACCGGCACCACCTCCGGTGACGACGGCGGCACGAACCAGATCGGTGTCGCCCCCGGCGCCAAGTGGATCGGCTGCCGGAACATGGACCAGGGGATCGGGACGCCCGCGACCTACACCGAGTGCTTCCAGTTCTTCATCGCCCCGACCGACCTCAACGGTCAGAACCCCGACCCGACGCTGGACGTGTCCGCCGAGCGAGGGCTGCGCGGCCGACACCCTGCGGACGATCGTCGAGAACACCGAGGCCGCCGGCATCTTCGTCGAGGCCTCGGCCGGCAACGGCGGCCCGGGCTGCAGCACCGTTCAGGATCCGCCGGCCATCTACGCCGCGTCCTTCTCGACGGGCGCCCTCAATACCGGTACGACGTCGGTCGTGGGCTTCAGCAGTCGGGGCCCGGTCCTGAGCGACGGCTCCGGCCGGATCAAGCCGAACATCGCCGCGCCGGGCACGAACACCCGCTCGGCGACGAACACCGGTGACGCTGCGTACGCGAACTTCAGCGGCACCTCGATGGCAGGCCCGCACGTGGTGGGCGTCGTCGCCCTGCTCTGGTCGGCCCGCCCCGAGCTGGCCAGGAACATCGCCGCCACGAAGCAGATCCTGACGAGCACCGCCAACCCGTACATCACGGTCAGCAACGGGACGCAGTGCGGAGGCATCAGCCAGCTGCCCAACAACCACTTCGGCTGGGGCCTGGTCGACGCAACCGCCGCCTACAACGGGGCGCCGGATCTGATCGGCACCGTCGGCCCCGACGCCGAGATCTACACGCGCGACCTGAACGGCCAGAACGTGACGACCCTTCCGGAGGGTCACTACACGATCCTCGTCCACGACCGAGGCGCCTTGCACAACTACCACCTCCAGGGCACGGGCGTCGACCAGATGACCGACGTTCCCGGGACGGGAGACGTGACCTGGGAAGTCGACTTCGTCCCGGGGACCTACACCTACCAGTGCGATGCGCACAGCGGGACGATGCACGGCTCCTTCGTGGTGACGGGTGGTGGACCGCCACCACCACCTCCACCTCCACCTCCACCTCCGCCTCCGCCACCTCCGCCACCGCCTCCGCCGCCACCACCACCTCCACCACCTCCGCCGCCACCGCCACCTCCGCCTCCGCCACCTCCACCGCCGGCACCGCTGCGCTGCCACGTACCGAGGGTGATCGGCCTGACGCTCGGCCGGGCCCGCGTGCGGATCCGCCGCGCGCACTGCTCGGTCGGAACGATCCGGCGCGCTCGCTCCAGGCGACCGGGCCGCGTGATCTCTCAGCGGCCGAGGCCCGGAGTTGTGCGACGCAGGGGCTTCCCGGTCAACCTAGTGGTGGGCCGGCGCTAGCAAACGACGACGATCAGATGCGAAGCGAGGGCCGCCTCCGGGCGGCCCTCGTCGCTGCTCGAGCCGCGGACCCATCGAAGACGGTTCCGCCCGGACCGCCGACCCGGCATTCACACGTCCCTCCGAGTTGGCATAGTGAAGCGGTCGTCAGTTTCCGCCAACCTCTAGGAGGATCATGAAGCGCATACTCCGGAACCGGCCGTCTCCGGCCATGGTCATTGCGTGCATCGCCCTGGCGGTCGCGCTCGGGGGCACAAGCTATGCCGCAGTCACGCTGCCCGCGAACAGCGTCGGAACCAAGCAGCTGAAGAAGAACGCCGTCACCTCGCCCAAGGTGAAGAACAACGCGCTGAAGGGTGCGGACATCCTCGAGTCGAGCCTGGGCCAGGTGCCGTCGGCCGCCAGTGCGACCAACGCCACAAGCGCGACCAACGCGACCAACGCGACCAACGCGACGAACGCGACGAACGCGACGAACGCCACCAACGCGGCCAACGCGGCCACGGTGGGTGGGCGTCACGTCCAGTGCCCGGCTGGGACCGTCGAGCACGTCGGTTTCTGCTTCGAGACGGCGCTCCGCGCGGCGACCAACGTCTTCACCGCATCAGACACGTGCAAGACGGCCGGAGGGTTCCTTGGCGACGGGGCGACGCTTCGTTCGGGAAGAGGAGGCCTCCCTCTGACCCTCGCCGCCGCCGGCGAGTGGACTGACCAGATCTTCTCGCCCGACAACACCAACTTCTACGCCATGACGATCGAGAACACCGGCGGCTTCGACCGGATCACGACGCTCTCGTTGAGGCAGTATCGCTGCGGGTTCGATCTCGTCCGCGGAGTGGGGGCGAGCCCTGGCGCGGCGCTTCAATCGCCCGCTCAAAACCCAGACGGCAGCTAAGAAGAACCTGGGGTCAGGTCTTGCGTTACGACCTACGCAAGGCCTGACCTCGAACTACGAGCCGCGCCCGATCCACTCCTCGCCCCCCTCGTAGAGCTCCTTCTTCCAGAGCGGGACCCGCTCCTTGAGAGCGTCGATCATGTCGCGGCAGGCCGCGAGCGCGTCGTGCCGGTGGGGGGCGGAGACCGCGATTGCGACGCTGACTTCGCCAATCTCGACGCGGCCGATGCGGTGTGCGATCGCGACCTCGCAGAGCTCGTAGCGCGCCCTCACTTCGTCCGCGATCTCTGCCATCACCTGCTCGGCCATGCCCGAATAGGCCTCATACTCGAGCGCAATCACGCTTCGGCCGCGCGAATGCGATCGAACCGTGCCCTGAAAGGTGGCGATCGCGCCGGCCTGCTCGTCAGCCACCGCTGCGACTACCGCCAAGAGGTCGAGTGGGCCCTCGACGAGCCGCAAGCTCCCGCCCGAGACGGGTGGGATGAGCGCGACCTCGTCCCCGTCCGCAAGGGGCTGCTTCCGCTGGGCGTACGCGCGGTTGACGGCATACAGGAGCCCGGGCGGCTCGTCGCCGAGAGCGAGCGCCGGCCAGACATCGGCAACCGAGGAGCCGTCCGGCAGCTCGAGCTCACGCCGTCCAATGCCCGCCTGCTCGCGCAGGCCGGCAAACAAGCGCACGACGACCATCACGCAGGAAGCGTACGATTCCTGCGTCCTCGAGCGCGCGCCGCGCGGCGGCGCCCGGAGGTGGTGTGCATGGTCGAGAACCCGATCGTCACTTGTGTCGGCCGCTCCGGCTGACGCTCCGCACTCCACCGACCGAAGGAGACACGATGCACCCAAGGGTCGTCGTCGAGTCCGACGCCGACATCGCAGCGATGGTGGCTGTCCGCGCCCGCACCGACCCGGACCTGCCGCCGCCCCGTCCTGAGAACCTCCGTCACAACCTCGCCGCCAACCCGGACCTCACCTATCTCGTCGTCCGGTTGCGCGCGGAACCGGTCGCTTGCGGATTCGTCGAGATCTCCGACACGCCGTACGCCCACGCCCACACGGTGGTCGTCCAGGAGGTCCGGCGGCAGGGCGTCGGCTCTGCGCTACTCGCCGAGGTTTCGGGCCGCGCGGCCGCGCGCGGCAAGACTGCACTCCAGGGCGAAGCGCGCGATAGGACGACGTCCAGTCGCGCGGCTTCCTCGAGCACCGTGGCTACCGCGTCGTCGGCGGGGAGCAGGCGGTCGCGCTCCACCTCGACGCCGTCGACCGGAAGCCGGTCGAGGCTCCGCCCGGCGTGCGGATCGTCACGCGTGCCGACCGGCCGGATCTCGTCGAGGCCATGTACGAGGTCTCGCGCGAAGCCGACGAGGACATTCCCGGCTCCGACTTCATCCGGAGCTTCCAGGCCTTTCGCGCTCAGGACATCGACCGCCCGACGCGCCGGCCGGGGCTCTGCTTCATCGCCCTCGCCGGCGACGAGGTGGTGGGCTACGCGCTCCTCGACGACTTCGGCGCCGACGCCTACCACGGGCTCACCGCCGTCAAGCGCGAGTGGCGGCGGCGGAGCGTCGCGACGGCGCTGAAGCGGACGCAGATCAAGGTCGCCAAGGAGCTCGGGTTCGAGCGGCTCGTGACCGAGAGCGAGGAGCGCAACCTCCCGATGCGCAGCCTGAACCTCAAGCTCGGCTACCGGCCGGAGCCGAGCCTGAGCACGGTCGTGCTCCGCGGACCGCTGCTCCACTAGAGGGCCGCGTACGATTCCGGGAATGGCCACGACCGAAGACCGGCGCGAGACCGACTCGGGGATCGAGATCAAGCCGGTCTACACGGACGACGACGTTGCCGAGCTCGAGCTCGAGCTGCCGGGGGAGTTCCCATTCACGCGGGGGCCCTACAAGGACATGTACCGCGGCCGTCCGTGGACGATCCGCCAGTACGCCGGCTTCGCCTCGGCAGAGGAGACGAACGCGCGCTTCAGGTATCTGCTGGAGCGCGGCCAGACGGGGCTCTCGGTCGCATTCGACCTGCCGACGCAGCTGGGCTACGACTCGGACGACCCGCAGGCCCTCGGTGAGGTGGGGCGGACCGGGGTCGCGATCGACTCGCTGGCGGACATGGAGCTGCTCTTCGAGGGAATCCCGCTCGGCGAGGTCTCCACCTCGATGACGATCAATGCGCCGGCGGCGCTGCTCCTGCTCCTCTACGAGCTCGTCGCCGCCGGGCAGGGTGTGGCGGGCGCCGAGCTGCGCGGCACCGTCCAGAACGACATCCTCAAGGAGTACTGCGCGCGGGGGAACTACATCTTCCCGCCGCGCCCCTCGATGCGGATCACGACCGACCTCTTCGGCTATTGCCACGAGCGGCTGCCGCGCTGGAACACGATCTCCATCTCCGGGTACCACATCCGCGAGGCGGGCTCGACCGCGGTCCAGGAGCTCGCCTTCACGCTCTCGAACGGGATCGCGTACTGCCAGGCTGCGGTCGACGCGGGGCTCTCGCCGGACGAGTTCGGCGAGCGGCTCTCCTTCTTCTTCAACGCGCATAACCACTTCTTCGAGGAAGTGGCGAAGTTCCGCGCCGGTCGCCGGATCTGGGCGGAGATCATGCGCGATCGGTTCGGCGCGACCAACCCGCGCGCGCAGGCGCTGCGCTTCCACGCGCAGACCGGCGGCTCGACCCTCACCGCCCAGCAGCCCGAGAACAACATCGTCCGTGTGGCGGTGCAGGCGCTCTCGGCGGTCTGCGGCGGCGCGCAGTCGATCCACACGAACGGGTTCGACGAGGCGCTCGCGCTGCCGACGGAGCGCTCGGCCAAGATCGCGCTTCGCACCCAGCAGCTCCTCGCACATGAGGCCGGCGGCACCGACACGGCCGATCCGCTCGGCGGTGCGTATTTCGTCGAGGCGCTGACGGACGAGCTCGAGCAGCGCGCGCGCGAGCTCATGGAGCGCGTGGAAGAGCTCGGCGGCGCCGTCGAGGCGATCGAGCAGGGCTTCGTGCAGCGCGAGATCGAGGACGCGGCCTACCGGCACACGGCCGCGGTCGAGTCGGGCGAGAAGGTGATCGTCGGCGTCAATCGCTACCGCGAGGAGGAGGCTGAGCCGATCGAGCTCTACCGGCTCGACCCGGAGGCCGAGCGCCGCCAGCTCGAGCGGACGGCGAGGGTGCGGGCGGAGCGAAACGCAGAGGAGGCGTCGCGCGCGCTGGCCGAGGTGCGGCGGGTCGCCGAGGGAGATGGCAAGCTGCTGCCGCCGATGCGCGAGGCGCTCCGGGCTCGGTGCACCGTCGGCGAGATTTGCGGCGAGCTGCGGAGCGCGTTCGGCACCTATGACGCTCAGCGCGTGTAGCGCGCTGGTTAGGCCGCAGCCCTCGAGCCTTTCTCGATGAAGATCCTGCTCGTCTCCCAGATGTATCCCGGGCCGGACGACCCCGACCTCGGAGCCTTCGTCCAGGGGCTCGAGCGCGCCCTCGTCAAGCGGGGGCACGAGCTCGAGCGCGCCGTGCTCGACTCGCGGGCGGGCGGGAAGCGCCGCCACTTGCGTCTCGCCGCACGCGCCGCGGCCGCCGCGCGGCGCTTCCGGCCCGACGTCGTGTATGCGCACTTCCTCGTCCCCACGGGTCTGTCTGCGGCCCTCCTCACCCGCGCGCCGCTCGTCGTCACGGCGCACGGCCGCGATGTCCGGAATGTCGGCGCGTATCCCGGGATTCGCGCCGCGACGCGCCTGGTCGCCCGCCGGGCTGCCGCGCTCGTCGCGGTGTCCGACTACCTGCGACGCGAGCTCGAGGCGAAGGTCCCGGAAGCACGGGGCAAGACCGAGGTCGTCGACTGCGGCGTCGACCTCGACCTCTTCGCGGGCTCGGACCCCGTCCAGGACGGGCCCGTCTTTCTCTGCGTCGGCAGCCTGACCGAGCGCAAGAACGTCGTGCGGCTCGCGGGCGCCTTCGCGAGGCTAGGGGAGGGACGGCTCGTCTTCGTCGGAGACGGTCCCCTTCGGGCCGAGCTGGAAGGGCGGCCCAACGTGGAGATCACCGGCCGCGTGCCGCACGAGGAGGTGCCGCGGTTCATCGCCGCCGCGAACGTCCTCTGCCAGCCTTCCCTGATCGAGCCCTTCGGCCAGGCGCTGCTCGAGGCGATGGCCTCGGAGCGCTCGGTCGTCGCGACGCGGATCGGCGGCCCGCCCGAGTTCGTGACCCCGGAGGCCGGCGTCCTCGTCGACCCGCTCGACGAGGCCGCGCTCGCCGAGGCGATGCGCCAAGCCGCAGCGCTTCCAAGCCCGAACCCGGCCGCGCGCGCGGCCGCAGCCGAGCACGACGTCAGGCGTCAGGCGGAGCGGATCGAGGCGATTCTGGAAAGAGCCGCAGGCGGGCTTCCACCAGAAAAGTGTAGCTCCGGCGTTTCTGGGTAATACCCAGACGATGGAAGCCGCCGTCGACCCCCGCGCGCGGCCTGTTCGTGTGCTCGTAGCCGATGACGAGCCGCTCTTCGTCGACATGGTCATGGCGTTGCTCGCACGCGAGGAGCGGATCGATGTCGTGGGCGCGGCGCGCGACGGCCGGGAGGCGGTAGACCTTGCGATATCGCTCGCGCCGGAGGTGATCGTGATGGACATCTCGATGCCGCTCCTGGACGGCATCGAGGCCGCGCGCCGCATCCGCGAAGTGCGCTCCGACGCCTCCATCCTGATCCTGACCGGGTCGAGCATGTCGGCCGAGATCGACCGCTCCCGCCAGGTCGGCGTCGCCGCGTTTCTCACGAAGGACCGGATCGCGACGCAGCTCGTCGACGCGATCCTGGACCTCGGCCCGAGTAGCTGAAGGACCGCTATCCTCGGCCCGCGGTGCTACCCCTCCTCGATTTTGCGAACGATTTCGGGCGCCCGGCCTTCGTCTTCTTCCATTTCATGACGGCGATCGCGCTGGTGGCGCTCATTCTCATGCACTCCGGTCGCGACGCGGGGATGTCGGGCATGGGCTACGTGCCGGCCTCGCAGGGCGGGACGCACATCGTCGAGCGGAACCTGACGCGCTTGACGATCGTCGTCGGCACCATCTTCTTCATCAACACGATCGTCCTCTACCACCTGCTGAAGTAGCACCTAGAGCCCGGGGCCCGATCCGGTCCCCGTGATCGTGAAGCGGGCGGTGGCAAGGCCCGGCACGAGCGCTGCGTAGGGGTAGCGCTCCTCGTACAGGTCGTTCAGGTTCACGAGCCTCAGCTCCCGGCTCAGGGCGGGCACTTCGTCCAGCACGTCGGCCATCGAGACGGTGAAGCGGAGGTTGACGAGGGGCTCCGCGAGCTTGCCGCCGCGGATGCGGAAGGTGCCGTCGCGCGTCATCCCCGTCAGCACGCCTTCCTTGGGATGGACAACGCTGAGGTAATGAAGGCGAGTCACGTAGATGCCGTCGCCGACCGCCTCCGCGAGCGCTTCGGCCGAGCTCGCCTGGCCGCCGTGCAGATTGAGCGCGGTCGGCATCGGTCCGTAGAAGCGCCACGCGTCCGGCGGGGCATGGCCCGTTGAGACCCGTCCCTCGCCGGCGCGGGCAGCCGTCTTGCGATCCCAGACGACGTCGCGGATCACGCCCTTCTCGATCAGCCGGACGCACTGCTTCGGTGTCCCCTCGAAGTCGAAGGCCTTGCGGAGGTTCCAGGGGTCCAGCGCGTCGTCGTCGAGCGAGACCTTCGGATCGAACACGGGCTCGCCGATTCGCCCGCAGAAGTAGCTGCGCTCCTCGAGAAAGCCCTGCGCGCCGAGCGAGTCGTACGAGAACCAGCGGAGCAGCTCGGCGACGGCGTACGGCCCGAGAACCGCGCGGTAGGTGCCGGCCTCGAGCTCGCCGGCGCCCCGTGTGCGCGCCGCCGTCTCGGCCGCCTCGCGCGGAGCCGCCGTCCAGTCGACTCCGGAGACCGAGGAGGACGTTTGCTCTCCCCAGCCCGAGGCGCCCTCCGCGGCAGCGAGGCAGATGCAGACGGCGTCGGTCACGGCCTGGTCAGCTCGGAGCCCGGTCGTCGAAGCCAGCGCGAGCTCTGTCACGCCGGTTGTGAAGTAGCCGTAGAGCTCGAAGTCAGGCGCCGCCTCGATCGCCGCCGACGCGAGCCGCGCCTGGTCCTCGCCTCCGAGCGATGCCGTCTCTTCGTCGTAGCCGAGGTCCTGGTCGTACTCGGCCGGAGGGGCGAGCCCGGGGAAGTCCGGATCCGGGCGGGCGGCCTCGGCGGCCTCGGTGGCGCGCCGGGCAAGCTCGGAGAGCCCGTCGGCCCGGTTCGTTGCGGCCCAGCCGACCTTCCCGTCCCGCACGACGCGGAGCCGGACGACCGCGTTGTCGACCAGCGTCGGCTGGTGGACGACCGAGCCGGCGAAGCGGGCGACGCCCGAGCGCTCGGCGTGGACGAGCGCCTCGGCCTCGTCGCCTTCGGCGGCGCGGAGAGCCTCCTCGGCGAGCTCGAGCGCGCGGCTCACTTGCCGACGCCGACCTCCACATCGCGGAAGCGCGTGGGCGCGGCGCCGTGCGAAACGTGCGCCTCCTGCCCGGGCTGGCCCTTGCCGCAGTTCGTGAGCCCGTAGAGACGCCATGCCTCCGGGCCGGCGACGGCGTCGAGCGAGCCCCAGAAGACCGGGGTCACGCCCGTATAGGTCGCGTCGCGGAGCATCCGCCCGAGCTTGCCCCGCTTGATCTCCCAGGCGATCTGCGTGCCGAACTGGAAGTTCAGGCGCTTGTCGTCGATCGACCAGCTCTTGTTCGTCTCCATGTAGAGGCCCTCGTCGACCTCAGTGAGGAGATCGTCGAACGAACCTTCGCCCGGCTCGAGGTGGAGGTTCGTCATGCGGACGAGCGGCATCCGGCTCCAGCCGTCGGCCCGCATCGAGCCGCCCGCGCCCGCGCCGATCCGCGCGGCCGTCTCGCGCGAGGTGAGGAAGCCGCGCAGAACTCCCACCTCGACGACCGGCTCGCGCGCGGCGGGGACGCCCTCGTCGTCGAAGCCGAAGGTGCCGAGGCCTCCGGCTGTCGTCGAGTCGGCGGTGACGCTCATCAGCTCGGAGCCGTAGCGCAGCGAGCCGAGGTCGCCGGGCTTCAGGAAGCTCGTGCCGGCGTATGCGGCCTCGGTGCCGTAGATCCGATCGAGCTCCGTCGGGTGCCCGACCGACTCGTGAACCTGCATCACGGTCTGCTCCGCGTCGAGGACGACTGTCGCCCGGCCTGCGGGGCACTCGTCGGCCCGGAGAAGCGCGACCGCCTGCTCCCCGACCCGCGGCGCCTCGCGCTCGAGCCCGAGGCGCTCGACGAACTCCCAGCCGCCCTGGCCGCTGGCACCGCTGTGCTGGCTGGGATAGCTGCGAATCTGCGAGATGCCCTCGGCTGACGCATACGCGTCGATGCCGCCGCCGCACCCGACGAGCTCCTGCTCGAGCAAGCTCCCGTCCGAGGAGACGAAGACCTTTCGTTCGCGCTGGGAGCGCACCATCGCCGAGGTCACGTTGATCTGCGGTTGCCGCATCCCCTCCTCGGCACGAAGGCAGAGGTCGATCTTCTCGGACAGAGGGACGGCGAAGGGATCGCGCTCGACCGGTGTGCGGTACTCCCCGCGCTGCGGCTCGAGCGGCGCGAGCGAGACGCCGTGGCGGCCCGGCGCGGCCCGGGCGAAGGCGGCCGCGCGCAGGGCCGCGTCGCGCGCGCCGGCCTCGTCCAGCCGGCCCTCGCCGGCGAAGCCCCAGGCTCCGTCGACGAGCACGCGCACTCCCACTCCTTCGCTCTCGGCGTCGCTCAGGTCGTCGACCTGCCCGTTCTTCGTGACGACGTACTGGCGGCGCAGCGAGACGGTTCGCGCGTCCGCATACGAGGCGCCGGACCCCAGCGCCGCGTCCACCGCCGCCTCGCAGAGCGCCCGCACGCCCGTACCCTAACCCGCCGATGCGTAGCTACAATTCGCGCCCGCGCGCTGGTGGCGGAATTGGTAGACGCGCAAGGTTGAGGGCCTTGTGGGGTTAAAGCCCCGTGGAGGTTCAAGTCCTCTCCAGCGCATGAACCCCCGCGAGGGGTTCGTCGTTCCTACGCTTGACGCCGTCCGCTCTGCCGGGTACCGTGATCGAACACATGTTCGCGGAAGGAGACCCCGTGCTCACCGACCGGCAACGGCAGATTCTCGACTTCTTGACGAAGTACGTGGACGGCCATGGCTACCCGCCGACCGTCCGCGAGATCGGCGAGGCCGTCGGGCTTGCCTCGCCTTCGACAGTGCACGCGCACCTGGCCAACCTCGAGCGCGCCGGCCTCCTGCGGCGCGACCCCACGAAACCGCGCGCGATCGAATTGCGGCGCGAGCCAAAGGCGCCGCCGGCTACGGCCGCCGACGTCCACAAGCTCCCCCTCGTCGGTGAGATCGCCGCGGGCGGGCCGCTGCTCGCCGAGGAGAACATCGAGGACTATCTCGCCGTCCCCGAGCCGCTCTCGCACGGCGGCGAGGAGTTCTTGCTGCGTGTGAAGGGCGAGTCCATGATCCAGGCGGGGATCCTCGAGGGCGACTTCGTCGTCGTGCGACGGCAGGCCGACGCGCGCAACGGAGAGATCGTCGTCGCCCTCGCGGGGGCGGACGAGTCGGCCGACGAGGCAACCGTGAAGCGCTTCTTCCGTGAGAACGGGCGCGTGCGACTCCAGCCCGAGAACGACGCGCTCGAGCCGATCTACGCCGCGCACGTCCAGATCCTCGGCAAAGTGATCGGAGTGTTCAGGCAGCTGTGAGCGGCGCTGTTCCCCTCAACCGCACGCTGGACCAGGAGCTGCTCGCCTTGATGCGGGGCGCGAGCCTCGAGTGTCTCGTGTGCGGCGAGTTCGTCCTCCGGCGGGGCGGAACGGTCTCCTGCCCGGAATGCGGGGCGAGTTTCAAGGGTGCCGAGGAACCGCGGCTACAATTGACTCTGCAGGCCGGGTGACCGCGAGCCGTTCGCGGCTCGAGGAAAGTCCGGACACCGAAGGGCAGGACGCTGGGGAAACCCCAGGCGGCGAAAGCCGATGGAAAGTGGCACAGAAAGGAGACCGCCGGCGGCGAAAGACTCTCTCCGGAGACGCCGAAGGTAAGGGTGAAAAGGTGGGGTAAGAGCCCACCAGCGCCGTGGCGACACGGCGGCTAGCCAAACCCCGTCCGGTGCAAGGCGAAACAGGCTCCGATGACGCTGCCCGCCGAGGAGCCGGGTACGCCGCTCGAGCCACCGGGTAACCGGTGGCCTAGAGAGATGGTCACCCGCGACAGAATCCGGCTTACAGGCCTGCTACGGAAAAAGCCCTGGTAACGGGGCTTTTTCTATGGACCCGATTCGCCGGCGACTCGTCAGGCTCGCCCCGGGGCGGGCTGACTGCGGTCTCCGTGGAACCGCTCGGCGCGGTCGCCCGGCGTGGCCTCGCAGGCCGTGCCGGCTACGAGCCGCTCCACGGGTCGCACGCTAACACTTGCAGCGAGCCGCACGGCAGCGTTTGCCGACGGCTGACCCAGGCGCACCGCGATTCAGCGGACAGAGAATGGCTCGAGGAGATCCTTGAAGTCTTGGTCGCCGCGCTTCAAGGAGGCTTCGGCGGTATCGATGTCGGCTTCTGTCGGCAGGCCGCGCAGGACTAGCTGGCCGCTTTCGCCAATCGCTTCGCCGATACTGGCAAGGTATGTGTTCAGACCGTCGACGAGGTTGCTCCGAAAGCGGGCAAGGAAGCGCTCGAAGCGCAGGCGACGGACGATTGTGTAGTACTCGAGGAAAGTCTCTTGGCCCGTGAACATGGTCCGCATGTCCCAACCGAGATCTCGGCTCACCTCTGCGAGAGCGAGATCCTTGAACCGGATCTCCTCCGTAGACGAGTAACCGACGCTCTCCTCACCGAGCATCTCCTTTTCGACGAACCCAGGCAGCTCCGGACGGCCGACCTCAGCCAGCGCGACCAGTGTCCGCCGAATCACCGATGCTTTGATTGGGGGCTCGAAGATCATGAGGTCACTTGCCGGGCCGCGAATCTCGGTGGGCACGTCCCACTGTGCGGCTAACTCGTCGGGGACGCGCTGTAGGTAGTCGTCGCCCTCAAGCGTGATCGAACGGGGCGGGACGTACGCGAATTCGATAGCGGCGACACCGTCGTCTTCATCCCGAAGGTGGACCAGCTCGTAGATCGCTCGCCCGTACCGCATGGCGAGCTGTGCCGTTTCGCGGACGAAGTGGCAGGTTGAGTCCGTGAGCCCCTCTCGGCCGTCTGGCTCGAGAGCCTCGGAGAGCAGTTCCTCGAACCTCTCCGACGATGGGACGAGCTCAACCGCGAATTCCCGCTCTGTCCAACGCAGGCCGAGAGGCATGACACGGAGGCCGACGTCCTCTATCAACATGTGCGGATACAGCTCGTCGAACGGCCGATCTCCGTAACCGGTCTGCAGCACCACGGTATTGCGCTGCCCGTGGAGTTCGGGGCGGTGCAGACGTCGCCGCCTACGCATCGTGGTCGTCCTCATCTTCGTCGTTGTCGCGTGCGGGCTGGTCATCCGGCCTGCTCCGGCGCTGGCGAGTCTTCCAGGCGCCGATCGTTGCCCTCGTCGACGTCATCGAGCGCCTCGTCCCGTCGTCGGCGCGCGAACTCGACCGACTCGAGGAAGACTTCTGTCTCACGAGGGAGCTCGAGGCCGTGGGCCTCTGGCCACGTCAGGAGGTATCCGGCAATGAAGGCCTGACCGGCGTCGTGCCCCATCATCCCGGCGCTGGTTGCTCTCACCAGTGGACTCTCCACGTCCAACTCGTCCGCATCGAGATCGAATGGGTCGGCATACCGGCGCGTCGCTAGTCCCTGCTCAGCCAAGTACCGGTGAAACGCCATGCGCCACGACGTACGGCCGATGTCCCGTGGTTTTATGCTGAAGACCGACCCGCGATAGGACAGAACCGCGAACAGGAAGGTGAAGAACTGCGCGCGGTCTCGATCTCCTAGATATCGGTCCCAAAGATCCTTGACAGCTGCCCAACACGCCTCTTGGCCGAGTTCGCTTTTCAGAAGGGCGTAGCCGGAGATCTCGAGTAGGTCTTCGAGCGTCTCGGTTGAGAAGAGAATCTGAGTCTGCTGGTCGTACCCGGCGAGCTCGCGGTTCAGCCGCTGATTTGCACTCAGGCTTGCTGAGAAGAACGCGGGGAACAGCCGTTGGAACTTTTCGGCACGATCGTGCAGTACATCGTCGAAGCACTCTTCAGCGAGGAACGCGTACGTTGCTCCGAAGTAGTCAGGGATCTCGCCGCCGGTCTCCACATCGCTCACCTCGACAGACACTCGAGCCGTGAGCACAAGAAGCTGTGTCCGCACCTCCGATATTCGTCGTCCAGCTTCCTCCCAATCGGTCTCGACCCAGGGGATGTCCTTCGCTCTGCGCAGTTCGGCGATGCGCTCGAGGCACGCCGCGAACTCGCCCAGATGAACCGCGAACTTCTGGCACGCTTCGATCCCTCGCTGGACAATCGCGGCTGCGATGATCGTCTGAGCTTGATCTAACCGAGTCGTCGCCATCCTGGGCAGCTTCTCCAGTTCGGTAACCAGGAGCGGGACGACCCGGGCGAAGAATCGTGACATAGACAGCGCCACGAGCTGGGCCACGTACCAATCTGCCGTGAGGCGCGCGCGCTCGACAATCCGTTCGTGCTTCAGCCGCTCCGCGACGTACTCGCGTTGTTGAACGACTTCCGAGGGCCAGGCCCCATCGAGCGGTGCTATGGGATCCACGCGCGTGGTTGCCTTTGCAAACGCGTCTGCCGTGAGTGGGCGGAGACGATCTGACATGCCAAGAACGACCTGCATGGGAAAAGCGGCAAAGAAGTCGGCCAGCGCTACCGATTCGACACTTCGGTCGTGCTCGGGCTGCGCCGAAAGATGCTCATCGATCAGCTCGCTTGCTAGGTGTGTCAGCGCCAGGGTCTCGTCGATCGCAAGTTGACTGGCGAAGACGCGACTCCAGCTGACCACATGCTCGAATGCTTCCACAGCACGCGCTCGCTCGGGACGGTCCAGCAAGGCCCTTAGCGCGATACTCAGAACATCGTGTAGTTCGCGCTCGACCCAAAGGCGATCGCCAACCTGCTTTCCTTGAATCGCTGTCTGCGTTCTCAAGGCCATGTCGACTGACGTGTGATCTGCGGTCAGCCACTTCGGATGCTCAAGTCGCTGTTTGAACCACAGGCTCGTGCTTTCGATGTCTCCCTTGAGAGATTCGTAGACGTAGAGGAGCCGAAGGTCTCCGAGCACGATCCGGAGCAGCGATCGCTCGGTACCGATGTGCGTGTCGCCGATAGGCTGACGACTGCCCGAAGCGTCGACAGCAGCTCCTCTGCCTGACGCTGGTAGTTGTAGGGGATTGCACGACTCTTCGAACCGAACTTGCCGCGCCGGCTTCCCTGGAACAGCGGAAGCACATCCTTGAGGACATATCCGGTCAAGGTGTCGGGGCTGAAGAAGTAGAACGTCCTGACTCCGAGCATCACGAACGCGAAAATCGACAGAGCCGAGAGGACGCCGACGACGGCGACGTTGACGAGGCCAACGTCGATGCCTAGAACGATTGCTGTCGACAGCACGAGCGCCAGCGCTCCGATGAACGCGACGATCTTGATGTAGACGTTCCCGAGTTTTTCTCGGGTCAGAAGGAGACGTACCTCGCCAGGTACGTCCGCGTAGACCGCTGCTGCTATCCCGCTGACGGCAGCGAAGTACAAACCAAGGAAGATGCCTGCGATCTGCGCGACGGTCCCGAACAGGGACAGTTCGCCGGACTTGGCGCCCTGGCGAAATCGCCGCGCCGTCCGATCCGCAAAATCGTCGGGCAAGAAGGCGCGGAGCACAGAGGCTTGCTGCAGCACGAGGCGGTCGAGCAGCTCGAGTACGACGGCAAGCGCCACTGCGGCCACGAGCGACAGAACGACGGTCCCGGCGATGGTGCCCGCTGCTCCGACCGCAGCCCTTCTCTCGCGAAGAGAGCGCCGCAGGTTGAGAATCCGGGCCGATAGCTTGAACTCGACGCTGGCACGTCGCTGCCGCCATACCCAATAGCTGCGGAACTTCTGGAGCCTGCTCGTTCGCTCAGCGCGCGTCGTAAGCCAAGAAAGCGTCTCTTTCAACGAAAGCCTCTCTGATCGCGGTCGCCAACTACCGTAAGCTCAGGATCGGCGATCCACGCCGTCTGCATCTCTCGCTTAAGCAGCTCTAACGGCGATGACAGGCGAGACACAGATGCACTCTCCGGAGTGCGGCACTCGCGACGGGCGTTAGGGCGACGAGTCCCCGGCGACTCGTCAGGGTCGCAGCACGCCGATCTGACCCGCATCGAAATGATGCAGCTGTGTCTCGCCGGCTATCGAGGTAAATAGCGCCCAGACGCAACGGCGGCTCGACGAGCATCTGCGGCGGTCGTATGGGGCACGGGTATGTGCTCAGCGCCAGGCGTATTCGCAATGCGCCGTTCCGGTTCGAGATGGCGTTCTGCGGAGCGGCTCGCGGGGGGTGGCGAGTTTTTGGCGAGTGATTGGCAAGGTCGCCACGGCAGCATGCGAGCGTGGCAATGCGAGCGAACCGACAGCCCACGGGCGCCAATGCTGCCTGCCAGCTCGAGCTCTTCGACGGAACGCTTGGGCGCGCCCGGGACGAGCTGCCCGTCGCGAGGGACAGGCCGCGACGCTCGAACACCACCCTGGAAGCCGTCCCGATCGAGTCGGCAGAGCCCAGGCAACCCGCGGGTGGGGGACCGCACGCTGGCGCCGATCGCGCCACGCTCGCCGCGCTCGAGGCGGCGCTCGCGGACGCCCGCGCCGCGGCGGACGACCGGCCGGCGCTCGTCGTCCTCGCCTCCCGCCTCGGCGAACTCGGCACCCCTCCCGTTCGGCCGCCGGCAGGCGGTCTCTCGCTTCGGGAGGCGCGCGACGACTGGCTGCGTCGGCTCGAGGCCCAGCAGAAGAGCGAGAGCGCGATCGTGGCGTACCGGGTCGCGATCGACGACCTGCTCGAGTGGTTGGAAGCGAACGGGCGAAACGTCCGCGAGGAGGCGACGATCGTCGACTACCTGCGCTCGTACCAGCAGCGCGCGGGCCCTGCACAGGCGACCTACTACCGGCGCTTTCTCCTCCTGCGCAAGTTCCTCCGGTGGGTCAGCCAACGCGAAGGCGTCCGCGACCCATTCGTCGACCTCGAGCCGCCGCCGAAACCGCGTCAGGA
>WNFU01004835.1_pt1 | contig 17036 bp, 13 predicted proteins | sample 5400121 | NCBI WGS metagenome assembly WNFU01 (sample SAMN13153360, study PRJNA577476) | soil metagenome | isolation source: 100 cm soil or saprolite under grassland replicate 1 | place: USA:California | collected 2016-06-15
CTTCTTCTACAACGCGATCTTCTTCACCTATGCGCTGGTGCTGACCGACTTCTACGGCATTCGCGCCGATCACGTCGGCTGGTACATCCTGCCGTTCGCGGCCGGCAATTTCCTCGGGCCGGTCTTTCTCGGCCGCCTGTTCGACACCGTCGGCCGCCGGCCGATGATCGCCGCGACCTATGCGCTGTCCGGCGTGCTGCTCGCGGGCGCGGGCTATCTGTTCGCGATCGGCGTCTTGTCGGCGACCGGCCAGACCGCGGCCTGGATGGTGATCTTCTTCTTCGCCTCGGCGGCGGCGAGCTCGGCCTATCTGACCGTGAGCGAGACCTTCCCGCTCGAGATCCGCGCGCTGGCCATCGCCTTCTTCTACGCCGTCGGCACCGGCATCGGCGGCGTTGCCGGGCCTTGGCTGTTCGGCTTCCTGATCGACACCGGCTCGCGCTGGAGCGTGTTCGGCGGCTATCTGTTCGGCGCCGCGCTGATGGTCGCGGCGGCGGTCATCGCCGCGCGTTACGCGGTCGCCGCCGAGCGCAAGCCGCTCGAGAGCGTGTGCCGCCCGCTGGCGGCATGCGATTGATTGCGAAACGGCAGCATTTTTGGCAAATGGACTTTGAAATCACGTATACGGGCCAAGATGGCTGCTACCGAGTTCATATCGCCTGTGCCAGCGACCATGTCGGCGCGCAAGCAAGAGGTTCGCCGTCTCGCCGACGCCAGCGCGCCGGAGCGTGCGAAGTGGCTTAAGCGCGGCGCCTTCTTCCACGACGAGGATTTGCTCTACCTGAAGTTCCTGATCCCGGAAGGCGGCCGGGTGCTCGAGCTCGGATGCGGGACCGGCGATCTGCTCGCCGCGCTCAAGCCGTCGTTCGGCATCGGCGTCGATTTCAGCGCGGGCATGATCGATGCGGCGCGCAAGGCCCATCCCGATCTGACATTTTTCGTGGGCGATATCGAGGACGCCGAATTCGTCCGATCCTTACCCGGACCGTTCGACGCCATCGTGGTGGTCGACACGCTCGGCGCGCTCGACGACTGCCAGGGCATGTTCGAAGCCCTGCACGCGCTCTGCACGCGCGAGACCCGGCTCATCATCGGTCATTTCTCGCACCTGTGGTATCCGGCCCTGAAATTCGCCGAGGCGGTCGGCCTGAAAATGCCGCAGCCGCCGCAAAACGTTCTCTCGCCCGCCGACCTGCGCACGCTGGTCGCGCTCGCGGATTTCGAGGCGGTCAAGAGCGAGACGCGGGTGCTGCTGCCGGTGCGTCTCCTCGGCTTGGGCCGGATCGTCAACCGCTTCGTCGCGCCGTTCCCGCTCATTCGCCAGCTCTGCCTGCGGCACTATACCGTGTGCCGCTCGCTGCGGCGGCCGGCCGTGGAGGTGAAATCGGCGACGATCGTGGTCCCGGCGCGCAACGAGCGCGGCAATATCGAAGCGGCGGTCAAGCGGATCCCCCGCTTCGTCGAGGACCTCGAGATCATTTTCGTCGAAGGCCATTCGCAGGATGGCACCTGGCAGGAGATCGAGCGGGTGATCGTCGCCTATCCGCATTATGACATCAAGGCGATGCGGCAGCCGGGCAAAGGCAAGGGCGACGCGGTGTTCGCCGCCTTCGAGGTCGCGCGCGGCGACGTCCTGATCATCCTCGATGCCGATCTCACCGTGCCGCCCGAGCAGCTGCCGAAGTTCTGGGAAGCGATCCGGTCCGGCAAGGGCGAGTTCGTCAACGGCTCCCGTTTGGTCTATCCGATGGAGGACCAGGCGATGAGGTTCCTCAACCTCATCGCCAACAAGGTCTTTTCGTTGCTGTTCACCTGGCTGCTGTCGCAGCGCTTCACCGATACGCTGTGCGGCACCAAGGCGCTGACCCGCTCCGACTATGCGCGGCTCAAGGCCGGTCGCAGCTATTTCGGAGACTTCGATCCATTTGGAGATTTCGACCTGATCTTCGGCGCCTCGAAGCTCGGCCTCAAAGCCGTCGAGATTCCGATCCGCTATGCGAGCCGCAGCTACGGCGAGACCCAGATTTCCCGCTTCCGTCACGGCGCCATGTTGCTGCGCATGGTTTTCTTCGCGTTCCTGCGCATCAAGGCCATGTAGCGAACATGTCGATGCTCAACTCGTCACCCCAATCTGCGCAAGATACCGCGTGGGTTCTCTCGGCGCTTTGTCCTAGCCCTCGAGGGAATCGACGAGCTCGAAGAGATCGTAGATATTATCGAGCTTGCTGCCGAGAATCGAATAGAGCCCGGGCAACTCGGGAGCCGGGCGGAACAGAATGGGGCGGCCGTCATCCCGGTTGTTCTTCAGGGACACCGTCTTGATCGTAAAAAGCGACTCGCGCCAGGCCACGTCGGCGAGTGCCGGCATGAAGCGCTGCGCGTCGCACACCATGTGCCTCCAATAGCTGTCGCGTGGCAGCCGCTCGACAACCGTATACGGATTCTCCGCGCCCGCGCCGTCGTGCCACGCCGCATGCGGCGTGTAACGTACATGGGTCAAGGAATACAGCTTGCGCGCGGGGAACGGCATGATCGAAAAGAAAGGACCGTCCATGACCGTCACGGCAAGCCCTGCGAGCTGGGTCGGAGGCTCTACGAGCGCGACCTCGGTAAGCTCGTGTTTCAAGGGGATAGGACGAGCCCCGCTGTCGGCCACGAGCGTGTTGAGCTGCGAGTAGGTGACGTTGAAGACGAAAGGTGCCGAGACGCTCGTCCGGTCCGATTGAATCACGTTCAATATCCCGTTCTCGCCGCGCCTGATGCGTACCGTCTGCGTGCCGAGCCGAAGATCGACCGGCTGCCCGGCGAGCCGCTCAAGAAGCAGATCGCGCAGGCTGGCACAATTGACGGCGCTTTCTCGGCACACGAAGACCATTTCGACCCGATCGGAATCGAACAAAGCGTGTTGAGACGGTGTGGCGACGGCAATCGACGCCCCCATCGCGGCAAACATTGTCTGAAAACGCTTGGCATTGACCTTCGAGTGATGGCGCGCAATGGCGTAGAGCATCTGAAAATCGTCGACGATCGCCGGTCGAAAATCGTCAACGAAGCGCTGATAATTATGGAACGAACGTAGCGCGGTCACGAAATTTCGCGGGTAGTGGAATCCGCCGTGGACACGCGCCTGGTTCACCATCGAGGCGCGCGACATGGGTTCGCGATCGGCCTCGAGCACGAGGATACGCCGGCCGCTTGCGCTCAGGTGCAGCGCCAAAGAGAGACCGTAGAATCCGGCGCCAACAACAATGCCGTCGTAGGCACGCTCGGGCATCGTTTCAGCTCGCCTTCGAGCGCGGGTGATACTGTCGCAAGAGGGTTCGCAACAGGATCGCGACCATGGAGAATTGTCCGCGCAGGCTGATTTTCGTCGGAATTTCGCCGGGCGGATATGTACGAGTGGTCGGGACTTCGACAACGCGAAGGCCCAATTGCGACGCGCGGACGGTCAAATAGGCCAACAATTCGTACGTCCGGAACACGTCGCGGAACGGCCGGACCCTCGGATCGGCGAGATAGCGTCGGCTATACGCGCGAAAGCCCTGAGTCGTGTCGGTGAGGCGCCGCCCGGCGGCAAAGCTCAGCAAGGGAGCATGGACGAGCTTGATCGCCCAGTGCCGCATGAACGGCGTGTTGATGGCCCGGCCGCCGGCAATGAAGCGCGATGCCTGCGCGTAATCAACGCCGCTGTCAAGCGCGTCGAGAAAGAGCGGAATCGATTCGATCGAATCCTTGCCGTTGCCGTCGATGGTGACGATGCCTTCATAGCCCTCCTCGAGCGCATAGGCATACGCCATTCGAAGCTGGGCAGATAGCTTGCCCGGCCCGGTCTTGACGAGCAGCGCGCGCACGTCGCAGGAACGCAATTCTTCGGGTTCGAGCGAGCCGTCCGTCGATCCGCCGTCGGCGACGATCACGTCGGCAAGCTTCATGGTGCCTGCCGCGTGCATTCTCGTGAGCTGGTCGCGGATTCTTGCTCCTTCATTGATCGCGGGAACGACAATGCAGTACCGGGTGCGTCTTGCCCTCAGCACTTTCAGGTCGCACGACGGAACTTCGATTGTTTGTCGGTCAAGCATCAACCGCTGCTACCGCTTCGGTAACGTATTGCAATGCGCGCTCGATGGCGGGAAGGGCGGTGCCGGTTTCCGGCTTGCGCATCTCAATGGAAACAAGGCCCCGATATCCGCCGGCACGTGCCGTCGCGATCAGGCTGACCAGCGGCGTTTCGCCCTCTCCAACAGGCGACAGGTTCGGTGCGCTCGCGTGACAATGCCCGACCAAAGGCGCTGCCGCACGCACCTCGTCGACGTCGTCCTGCTCCATCATGAAGTTACCGATATCGAGCTGGACGCGAAAGGCCGCATGATCGACCAGCCGTGCGAGCCTCGCGGCCTCACCGATTTTTCGCACGAAGTCGCAGCCGTAGGCGGCCGCGTTGGGTTCGAAGCATAAGACGCACCCGTGCTGCTCCGCGAATTGCGCCAGCGGCCGGAAGAATTCAGCCGCGTGGCGATAGGCATCCTCGAGGGGCAGCCCCTCCCTGCGACGATTGCCGGGGCTACCGAATACCAAAGGGCCGCATCCGAGTTCCCCCGCAAGAGCGATTTTTCGACGCAATTGCTCGGCCATCGTTTCGCGAGCTGCGGTGTCCGCGAACAGAGCAAGGTCTGGCCGACCAAAGAGCAGGCCCTGCATGGCTACGACCCTGATCCCGTGGTCGCTCCAGAAGGCAAGAGTGCTCTTCACGGCAGCCGGAGTGATGGCGTCGGGGTCGGCGAACAAACGCGCGGGAGCAACCTCGATTGCCGTGACCCCTCGCTGCTCGAGCAGCGCGGCGACGTCTTCGTCCTCCTGCGGCGACCAAGCGATGTTCGAAACGGAAATCTGTGACACTGGCGGAACGGTCATATGCGCTCCACCTGTCTCATGGCGGCAACGAAGGACCGGATGCCGCGCAACACTTCGGCGCCGCTTTCGAGATAAGGTCCTTCACGATCCCATAGCCGCGCGTGAACCGTGTGCAAGTCGTAGCGCGGCGCGGCCGGCGTCGGCCGGTTCTGGAACACGAGATCGAATGCGTATGCAGCCACCTCCGCCACCGAGACGGGCTCCGTCGTGAGATGAATGAGGTCGACGTCGGCCGCCGACGCAACGGCGATGTCGCTCGTCAGACGCGACAGATCATAGAACTGAAAAACCGCGTCGGCGTGGATGCTCGCGAGATTGTTGCCGTGGAGGAAATCGTAGATGACGTTTTTCCTCAGTCCCCGGCCATAAAGTCCTGGCAAACGTACAACGAGATGTCGCGGAAACCGTTCCTTCACCATGTCCTCGACGCGCAGGCGATGCAGGCCATAGGCGTGCAGGCCATGGCGGTCCGGCAGCGTCCTCTCATCCACTGCAATCGGCGACTTGAATACGTCCACTGTGGAAATCAGCACGAAGCGATCGGCTTTTACCGTCTTGAGTACGCCCAACAGCGAGTCGATGGCGTTCCAGTCGGCTTCCGGGTTCTGGTTGGCCCACCATTTGCTGGCTTGTACTCCGGCACACCAGATTTCGTCGAACGCTTGGCCAGCGAGCGCCTGAAAATTTTTCGAGTTGAAGAGCGCGTCGAACGCGCCCTGACGATCGAGGTTGCTGCCGACGAACCCGGAGTAGCCGATCAGCCCGCGCATCGAAGTAGCTCACGATCGCTCGATGTTGAGTGCGGTGAAGCTGCGAAACAGATCACTCGATGATACATCGTTGAGGATGCGACCAGCCTTTTCAGGATCACGGAAGAGCCTCGCTACGCCGAGGCAGATGATTGCCAAGGCGGTGGTCTGGACGAAAAGCCCGAACGCGATCACCAGAGAGAGCGTCGTCCACCCTTCAGCCACGTGAGGCTTCACAAGAAGAACCAGCCCGACATAGAGCATATAGCCGAGCGACATCAGTGCGAGCACCCCGGACAACGCGGCCGCGAACGACAGGAGGCGCGGCGTCGCGATGCCGATCAGATTGGCGATGACCTCGAGCCGTCCGACCAGCGCGCGCAAACCGCGGCGCGGCGCTGCGATATCGACGTCGATGACCTCGTGGTTCGACTCGAACATCGCCGCGCGAAATCGAACGAAGCTGAGCAGCGATGGTTGGTTCAGAAGCTGCCCGAGAAGCGAGCGGTTGACGCCGATCGTGCGTAGAAAGCGCGGATCGACGTCAAATCCGGTCACGAACTTGAGGACGCGGGCGGCCGCAAGCTCGAGGATCGATGCGCGCGTGCGTCGCAACCGCACCATATTCGGACCCTGTCTCAGCACGCTCAAGAGATGCAGCAAGTCGACTTTGTCGATTTCGTCCACCGAGGTAAGGACGATGATGTCGCCGATGACCTCGCCGCACGCAAATCTGATGAGGTCGTCGTAACCGAATGCTCCCTCGATCTGCAAATAGCGGGATTGGGGACAGAAGGCGACGACACGAGCGAACGTCTTTTCGTCGAGCTCGCAGCGAACGTCTCCGACAATCAGAAAATCGATGAACCGGTACGCGTCTGCCAGCCGACTCGCGGTTTCCGACAGTTTTTCGAAGGACGATGGGCCCGTGCCGTCCAGGAGCACGGCAACGCTGATCAGCATATCTTGGATTTTTTCCGCAGGATTCATCGAGCTCTTGCCGTGTTGCCGCATACCCTGTTGCCTTGGATCACATCGATGACATGCAGTATTAGCACAGGTTCGACGGGTAAGGCGAACGGTTCCGATCGATTGGCTTAAGTTCGCCGTCACAAGCTAAATTGACGAGCTGCCAGGGACGATGTGCTCTGCTGACCGCGGTGCACCGGCGTTCTGTAGCAGCGAGCCCAAGGCATAGAGCCCATTGAGCACGACGATCATGCTCAGCACGCCGAACAGAATCCAATCGGTGATCTGATTGATGTGTAGCGTTTTTTCGGGATAGAATTTGAGCCACATGGATATAACACAACTGCCGAGCAGCAGGTACGCCGTTCGGCGGGAGCCGGCGTCGCTTTCGCCGCGGCCCTCGACCCATTCGAATAATTGCGGCAAGCAGAGCAGCAGGAACATCAGCCGGTATGTATAGTTGGTGCCGAACAGGACAAAGCTGCCGCAGTAAATGCCGGCCCCGAAAAGAAATGCCACGCCGTCGCTGCCTTCGTCGATCCTCAACTGGGCGCGGCCACGGCGCCAGACTGCAAGTGCTGACACAGTGGCGATGAGCAATACAAAGGCGACGGCCGCAATTGGAATCCATGAGCGGGTGAGGCCTGCCAAGTCAAGGCCTAGACGCGGCCCGTAGAGGAATTCGAGCCGATCGAACAGGATAAGGTATCCGTACGAAACGTAGGGGCTGATAAATGAATTCTTCCGGATCATCGGCAGCACGTCGGAGAGACTATACAAATAGACGAGCGAAAACGCGACCAGCAAAAGAGAGACGATCATACTTGTCGGCCGCAGGCGAATGAACAGCGTGCAGCAGAATCCCGCGAGAAATTTTACCACCACTCCGAAGCAGAGGAGGAGAAGCGAAGCAGCGGCCCGGAGCTTGCTGTGCTCGGAAAACAGCAGCGCTGCGCTGCAGACCAGGATCCATTCGACGATGTCGATGTTGCCACGCTCGAACGCGAGCACGACGGAGGGAGACAGCACGAGCGGGAGCGCCATGAGGCCGGAACTGACGGGGCGCCCCCGCAACAACAGCGCAAGCAGCCCGAGCGCCGGCAGCTCGAAGAGCATAGCGAACAATGCTGCGCTATTGCCGTCGATGCCGAGCTTGCCGAGCAATATCCAAACCGGCGGGAAGTTGTAGCCGTGGCGCCAGGGATTGCATTCAGCCTCATAAGAGGAAGGATAGGGATACGGATAGGCAGCGATGTCGGTCGTTGCGCACCTCGGGGCGTTGTCGGTGATAGTATGAAGGTCATAGAATGGGGGCAGAGCCCCCGGGAAGCCAATGACTTTCCAACTGCGCACCCAATCGAGGCCGAATACGAATCCTGCCGTCACGAGCACCAATGCCACCAATCCAACACCCGCGGCGACGACGCTGCCGGCGTAAGGCTTGGCCAGTAGCGTGCGGGCCGTGCGTCCTGGTCGGCTGCTGACGACGCGTTGCCAGAAGCTTTTCATCGCGTCATTTTCGGTGCTGGGATGCGCTGAGAGTCATGCGCATGACGTTGTTACGACACATTCGCTTGGAGAGACGTACCAGAAGCGGCCGGCTGGACGACATCATCTCTATGGCACTTCCGCACGGGCGCCGTGAAGGCTGGAACACAAGCGCGACTTTCGCAAGTATCTGGTTGTCGATCAAGCAGCGGTTGCCCTGCGGGAAGGTCTCGAGGTCCCCGGCGTCACGCGCAGTCAGGGCATCGCGCGATGGCCGAAATCGAGCCTTCGCCGCTCGTGCGCGGTCGTGTCGGCGCGCGGGCGTTTCACGGCATTTCGAATGATGCTAATTGTCGAGAAAGCGAAAGCAAGCGGGCGGTAATGGCCGGGATGGCTGCCAAGATCTTCGATCTCGCCGGCAGGCGGATTTATGTTGCGGGTCATCGCGGCATGGTCGGCGCCGCGATCGTGCGCCGACTCGCCGGCGCGGCGTGCGAGATCATCACCGCCGACCGCTCCGAAGTCGATCTCGAACGGCAGGAACAAGCCGAACGGTTCCTCGCCACGGCCAAGCCTGACGTGGTGATCGTGGCCGCGGCCAGGGTCGGCGGCATTCACGCCAACAACGCCTACCCGGCGGAGTTCATCTCGGAAAATATTGCCATCGCCCGCAACACCATTCACGCCGGCTACCAGGCCGGGGTGAAGAAGCTGTTGTTTCTCGGCTCCTCCTGCATCTACCCGAAGCTCGCCCACCAGCCGATGCGCGAGGAGGAATTGCTCACCGGGCCGCTCGAGCCGACCAACGAATGGTATGCCGTCGCCAAGATCGCCGGGATCAAATTGTGCCAAGCCTATCGCCGCCAATACGGCGCCGACTTCATATCGGTCATGCCCACAAATCTGTATGGGCCCGGCGACAACTATCATCCCGAAAACAGTCATGTGGTGCCGGCGTTGATCCGGCGCTTCCACCAGTCCAAGCAGGATGGCGTTCCGACCGTGAAAGTGTGGGGAACCGGTACGCCGCGCCGCGAATTCCTGTTCGTGGACGATCTGGCCGATGCCTGCGTGTTCGTCGTCGAGCATTATTCGGCCGAACCGCACGTCAATGTCGGCAGCGGCGAGGAGGTGACGATCGCGGATTTTGCCAAGCTCGTCGCCGAGATCGTCGGCTACCGGGGCGAGCTCGTTTTCGACCCGTCGCGGCCCGACGGCGTGCCGCGCAAGCTGCTCGACAGCTCCAAGCTCGGCGGGATGGGATGGCGGGCGGGCACCTCGCTGCGCGCCGGGCTCGAGCGGACCTATACGGCATTCCTGGCCGGAAATTATCGCGTTCGGTGAGGCGGCGCCGGAAGTTCGTCGCGAATTGCGCTTCGATTAAACCGCCTCGCGCAGCTTCACCGCGCCTTCGAGGTCGACCGAGACCAGCTGCGAGACCCCGCGCTCGGCCATGGTGACGCCGTAGAGCCGGTTCATCCGCGCCATGGTGATCGGGTTGTGCGTGATGATCACGAAGCGCGTGTCGGTCGAACGCGTCATCTCGTCGAGCAGGTCGCAGAAGCGCTCGATATTGTGGTCGTCGAGCGGCGCGTCGACCTCGTCCAGCACGCAGATCGGCGCCGGATTGGTGAGGAACACCGCGAAGATCAGCGCCAGTGCGGTGAGCGCCTGCTCGCCGCCCGACAAGAGCGACAGCGTCGCCGGCTTCTTGCCCGGCGGCTTCGCCACGATCTCGAGGCCGGCTTCCAGCGGGTCGTCGTGCTCGATGAGCTGCAATTCGGCGGTGCCGCCGCCGAACAGCTCGGTGAACAGGTGCTGGAAGTGGTTGTTGACCACCTCGAAGGAGGCGAGCAGCCGCTCGCGCGCCTCGCGGTTGAGGTTCTGGATGCCCTGGCGCAGCCGCTTGATCGCCTCGCCCAGGTCGTCGCGCTCGGCGGTGAGCGAGCCGTGCTGGGCCTCGACCTCGCGCAGCTCCTCCTCGGCGCGCAGGTTGACGGCGCCGAGCCGCTCGCGGTCGCGGCGCAGCCGTTCGAGATTGGCTTCGACGTCGGCGACCTCGGGCAACGCCTTGTCGGGATCGATGCCGGCGAGGTTCGCGACTTCGGCGGGCTGCACCTCCAGCATGTCCTGGATCTCGTGGGCGACGTCGGCGAGCCGGCGCTTGCCGCCTTCGAAGCGCTCCTCGGCGCGCGCCGATTCCTCGCGCGCCGCGCCCATCGCCTCGAGCGCGGCGCGGGCATCGCGATCAGCGTCCGCAAGCGCGTTCTCGGCGTCGGCGAGCCGGTCGGCGTCGGCGCGGCGCGCGGCCTCCGCCGTCTCGATTTCGCTGATCAGTGCCTGGCGCTGCGCGGCGAAGGCGCGCGGGGCATCTTCGAGGCTCGCGCGCTCGCTCTTGGCTTCGTCGACGCGCGTTTCAAGCGTCTTGATCTGGGAGGCGGCGCCGCCGTTGCGGGAGCTCCAGGCCTCGCGGTCGGCGGCGATGGCCGCCAGGCGGCGGGCGGCGAGCTCGGCCTCGCGCGCGAGCGCCTGTGCCTCGGCGCGCACCTCGGCGAGCCGCGCGCGGTCGCCCTCGATCTTTCCGCGCACGGCGGCAAGCTGCGCCTCGACCTCGGTCGCCGGCGCGAGCGCGGCGAGCGCGCGCTCGGCGTCGGCGCGCGCCGCGGTCGCTTCGTCGCGGCTCGCGGCCAATCGTGCTTTCGCCTCGCCGAGCGCCGACAGCCGGGCCGCGCTGCGGCTCGCCTCGCGTTCGGCCTCCGCGTGCTGATCGCGCGCCGCGTCGGCCTGGTGCTGCAGGTCGCGCCAGCGGGTGCGGGCGGCGGTCTCGGCCTCGGCGGCGTCGGCGACCTCGGATTCCGCCTGGGCGACGCTCCGCTGTTTGCCTTCGACCTCGTGGCGCACCGCTTCCAATTCGGCTTCGATGTCGGCGAGACGGTTCTTGCCGGCGAGCCGGCGCGCCGCGCCGGTCGGCGCATTGGCGTTGACCAAGAAGCCGTCCCAGCGCCAGAGATCGCCGTCACGGGAAACCAGGCGCTGGCCGGGCTTGAGCAGCTTGACCACGCGCTCGGCGTCCTTGCGCTCGACCAAACCGATCTGCGCCAGACGCCGCGCCAGCTCCTTGGGCGCCTTGACCCGATCGCCGAGCGGCTCGACGCCCTCCGGCAATGCCGGATCGTTCGGGTCGATCGCGGCGCCGGCCCAGCGCATGGGCGCGGACGGATCGATCGGGGCTTCGAGATCGGCGCCGAGCGCGGCGCCGAGCGCGGCCTCGTAGCCCTTCGCGACGGTGAGGTCGTCGATCACCGCCGGCCAGAGATTCTTGGTGTCGACGTGCAGGAGCTTCGCCAGCGTCTTGGCTTCGGTATCGAGCCGCTGCGCCCGGCGTTCGGCTTCGGCGAGCGGCCCGCGCGCAAGGTCGAGCGCCTGGCGGGCGGCCGAATGGGCGGCCTCGGCGCGCAGCGCGCCGGCTTCCGCCTCCGCGACCGCGGCGTGGGTGTGCTCGACCGCGGTCGCGAGCGCCGCCGGATCGGTGCGCCCCGCGGCCTCGGCCTCGATCTGCGCCAGCTCGCCCTCCACCGCCGCCATCTCGTCGCCGAGGCGGGCGAGCCGATCGCCGTGCTCGCGCACCGAATTCTCCAGCGCATGGCGCCGGGCGGTGAGGTCGGCGAGCGTGCCGGTGAGCGCGCCGAACGTCGCTTCCGCTGCGGCCAGCACCTTGTCGGCCTCGGCGACGCGCTGGTCGACGCCGGCGCGCTGCTCGTCGTTTGCCGTCGCCTCGCGGCGGAGCGTCTCCTCCTCGGCGGCGAGCCGGCTGAGCGCGGCCTCCGCGTCGGCCGCCAGGCGTTGTTCGCGTACGATATCGTCGCCGAGCTGGATCAGCCTGCGGTCGAGCTCGGCCATGCGGTCCTTGGCGCGGGTCTCTTCGCGTTCGAGCGTCTCGCGCGCGATCACCAGCCGTTGCAGGGCGGCCGCAGCCTTGGCCTCGGCCTCGCGCAACGCCGGCAGCTCGGCTGCCACCAGCGTCTGCCGCTTCGATGCCTCGGCCTGCGCGCCGGTGCGCTCGGCCACCAGCCGAATGGCCAGATCCTTGGCGCGCTCTGCCTCGGCGAGCTCGGCATTGGCCGCGACCCAGCGCAGGTGGAACAAGGTGGCTTCGGCCTTCCGCACCTGCTGGGCGACCGCGCGGTAGCGGATCGCCTGCCGCGCCTGCCGCTTGAGCGCGTCGATCTGGGCGGCGAGCTGTCCGATCACGTCCTCGAGCCGGTGGAGATTCTGCTCGGCTGCGCGCAGCCGAAGCTCCGCTTCGTGCCGCCGCGCATGCACGCCCGAAATGCCCGCCGCCTCTTCGAGCACGCGCCGGCGCTGCTCGGGCTTGGCCTGGATGATCTCGCCGATGCGGCCCTGATGCACCATGGAGGGGGAGCGTGAGCCGGTCGAGGCGTCGGCGAACAGAATGTTGACGTCGCGCGCGCGCACTTCGCGGCCGTTGATGCGGTAGGTCGAGCCCTGGTCCCGCTCGATCCGGCGTGAAATGTCGAGGGTCTCGTGCTCGTTGAATTGGGCCGGCGCCTTGCGCGCTTTGTTGTCGATCTGGATCGCGACCTCGGCATTGTTGCGCCCCGGCCGGTTGTTGGTGCCGGAAAAGATCACGTCGTCCATGTCGGCGGCGCGCAGCGATTTATGCGAGGTCTCGCCCATCACCCAGCGCAGCGCCTCCACCAGGTTCGACTTGCCGCAGCCGTTCGGTCCGACCACGCCGGTGAGCCCGGGCTCGATCAGGAAATCGGTCGGCTCGACGAAGGACTTAAAGCCGAGCAGGCGCAGCCGCGTGAGCTTCATGCCGACGCTGGTCCAATCATGAGGGGCGGCCCTGACCGAATCGCTCAGGGCTCGGTCCCAGGGGGTGGGTCGAGGTGGTCTGCCGCATCGAGCGGGAGAATGAATCGGCGGACGTGATTCCGCAACAGAAAGAACACGTTGTTCGCACTCGAAACGCCGGCCCCGGCGCCGGCGGCGCCGGCTGCGGCCGCCGCACGGAGCCCGGCCGGTCGAAAAAACCCTTATCAGCCCTTGAGATAGGGGGCCATCTCCTTGTCCAGCTCTTCGATCGACAGCGTGCCGCGGAAGAGCTTGCCGTTGATGAAGAAGGTCGGGGTCGACTGGACGTTGAGCTTCTGGGAGGCGCGCTGGCGCACCTCCTCGATGCCGTCCAGCACCTGCTGATTCTTCAGGCATTCGTTGAAGCTCTGCTCGCTGATGCCGGCCTGCTTGCTGATCGCCATCAGCGGGGCGAGCGGCCGCTGCACCACCCAGTCGTTCTGCTGCTCGAACAAGGTCTCGATCAGCGGGAAATAGCGCTCCTTGCCGCCGCAGCGCGCTAGCATGAAGGCGGTGGCGGCGAGCTGGTCGAGCGGGAACTCGCGGAAGATGAAGCGGACCTTGCCGGTATCGATGTATTTCTTCTTGAATTCCGGATAGGTGGTCTTGTGGAATGCGGCACAGTGCGGGCAGGTCATCGAGGCGTATTCGATGATGGTGACCGGCGCCGTATCGCTGCCGATCGACATGTCGCCGAGCGGCCCCGGCTGCATCAGCTCGGCGAGCGAGGGGTTCTGGGCAAGCGCGGGGCGCTGGACGTCCGCAAGCGAGAAGCCGACCAGGGTGCCGACGCCGGTCAGCGCGAGTGCGCCGGTGCCGATGGCAAATTCACGACGTGTGATGATCACTGGGAGGGCTCCGTCTGTTGCGAGCGGCTCTGGCCGCCCTGCTGGCCGCGTGGTTGCCGGGCCGCCGCAGCGCGCCCGTGGCTCTGTTGTAGCAAACAATGTGGCAAGGCCGCGCCGCGCTGCCAAGCCCCTGGAGCGGGTCACAGCAGTTTGATCGGCCTGTCCGGGGTTAACAAGGGCGCAAAACCACAACAGTTGCCGCTATTTGCGCCGCCTCCTTGCGATCGTGTGGCGGATCGAGCGCCCGCCGTTGTAGATCATGAGCAAGATTTAATGCGGCAGCGGATGGTGGGGGCGGTTTCGCCCTATCGGTCAGCGGGAACGTCATGGACGACGCGGTCGTACTCGTTGGGCTGTGGCTGCTGATGCAAGGCGGAATCGCCGCGCTTGCAGCCTTCATCGCATTCCGTAAGGGCCGTGACGGCGCAACCTGGTTCCTGCTCTCATTTATCCTGCTCGGGATCATCGGCCTGCTGATCGTTCTGTTTCTGCCGAGCCGCGCATCGGATCGACCGAAACCGGCGGCTCCCGCAGCGCCCCCACCCTACGACATCGTGAAGTGGTCGGCGCTGGTCGCCTCCGATCCCGGAATCGTCTCCAGTGTGAACAAGCTGCGACCGCATGGCGAGCAATACGTGAACGAGATTGCCATCGCGGTGCTCGCGAACCGCAGGGAGGACGTGGCGGCGCTGACCGAACGCCTGCTCGAAAGGGCGAACGCCGACGCGCTCAACCGCGCTTGACGGCCGCGCCGAGTCGCGCGAGCGCCGCGCGCAGGTTGTCGTCGGCGATGTCCGAGAGGGTCGCGGCGATACGCGCCTGTTCCTCGCTGTCCGGCGCGGCGGGCTTCGCCCGCGGGCGGCGGGTCAGCGGCGCTTGCCGCAGCCGCAGGTCGCCGACCGCGTACCAGCCGAAGAACCGGTTCACGCACTCCAGGATCACGCCGGCCTGGTGCTGGATCTCGAGCGCGGTCGGACCTTCGACGCGCAGCACGAGCGTGCCCGGCTCCGGCATGTCGTCGCCGAACGGGCGCCGCCATTGGACCTTTTCGGGCTCCGAATGGGCCGCGATCTCGGCGCCGACGATCTCGGGCCAGCGGGTGACGAGCTCGGTCGAGGCGAAGCCCTGCTTGGCGAAAGCCTCGTTCAGCGTCTTGCGCAGGAGATCGGAGAGCGGGCGGGGTTGGGATCGGCGAGGCTTGTCCATCGGCGCGCGCTCTGGTCACATCGTGGATCATGACCGTAGCAATTCGAGCGCGCCGAAAAAAGGCGACGGCCGCGTCGGCGGACGCTCTCCTCGCCTGGTACGACCGGCACCGCCGTACCCTGCCGTGGCGGGCACTACCGGGGGAAACGCCCGATCCTTACCGGATCTGGCTCTCCGAGATCATGCTGCAGCAGACGACCGTGCGCGCGGTCGCGCCTTATTTCGCGCGCTTCCTTGCGCGCTGGCCGGACGTGCGTGCGCTCGCAGCGGCGCCGCTCGAGGACGTGCTGAAGCTGTGGGCCGGGCTGGGTTATTACGCGCGCGCCCGCAACCTGCACGCCTGCGCGCAGGCGGTGGTCGCGCACCATGCTGGGCGGTTTCCATCGAGCGAAGCCGAGCTGGCCGCGCTTCCAGGCATCGGCCGCTATACGGCGGCGGCGATCGCGGCGATCGCGTTCGACGCGCGCGCGGTCCCGGTCGACGGCAATGTCGAGCGGGTGATGGCGCGGCTCCATGCGGTCGAGGCGGAGTTGCCCACGGCCAAGCCCGACATCCATCGGCTCGCGCAGGCGCTGGCGCCATCGGCGCGCAGCGGCGATTTCGCGCAGGCGCTGATGGACCTCGGCGCCACCATCTGCACGCCGAAGAAACCCGCCTGCCCGCTCTGCCCGTGGATTGAGCCCTGCGCGGCCCGCGCGCGGGGTGGGCAGGAGCGATTTCCGGTCAAGAGGCCCAAGCGGGAAGGGCGGCTGCGCCGCGGCGCCGCCTTTGTGGCGGTGCGCGCCGATGGGTTCGTGCTGGTGCGCTCGCGGCCGCCCAAAGGATTGCTCGGCGGAATGACCGAGGTGCCGACCACGGCGTGGACGCACGATTTCAACGACGCGGGCGCGCTTGACGGTGCGCCGCGGCTGTCGCGGGCCAAGTGGCGCCGCATTCCCGGCGTCGTGACGCATGTGTTCACGCATTTCCCGCTCGAGCTTGCGATCTACGGTGCGCAGGTGCCGGCGGCGGCGCGCGCGCCCGAGGGCGCACGCTGGGTCGCGCTCGCCGATCTGCCGGGCGAAGCGCTGCCGAACCTGATGCGCAAGGTGCTGACGCTTGCCCTTGACGTGCGTCGCAGGCGGTGAGGCGCCTCCTTCGTTCGTGCTAGAGTGTTCCCAAAACGATCAATGTGACGGGAGGAGCGCCATGGAAATCACGAAGCGAACCATGCTCATGGGCGCGGTTGCGGCCGCGGCGACGACCTGTGCAGGCCCGGCGTTGAGTGCCTGGGAGGAAAGCCAGCGCTATCCGGACCCGCGGGTCCGCAACCTCGACCCGAGCTTTGCGCGCTATCGCGTCAACAATGCCAGCGTGGAACGGCTCTACACCGGTGCGCGCTGGAGCGAGGGACCAGTCTGGATCGGCGATGCCCGCTGCCTTTTGTGGAGCGATATCCCCAACAACCGGATCTTGCGTTGGGACGAGGCGACGGGACGCACCAGCGTCTATCGTCAGCCTTCGAACAATGCAAACGGGCTCGCCCGCGACCGCCAGGGCCGGCTGATCACCTGCGAGCACAACACGCGGCGGGTGACGCGGACCGAATACGATGGCAGCATCACGGTGCTGATCGACAAGCTCAACGGCAAGCCGCTCAACTCGCCCAACGACGTTGTGGTCAAGTCCGACGATTCGATCTGGTTTTCCGATCCGGCCGCTGCCAATTCCGACCCCTACGAAGGCCGGGTCGAAAAGCCGGAGCTGCCCACCAACGTCTATCGGCTCGATCCCAAGACCGGGCGCGCAACGGTGGTGGCCGGCGACATCAGGCCGAACGGGCTTTGCTTCTCGCCGGACGAGCGCAAGCTCTACCTCGCCGACAACAGCGTGATGCCGCGCGTGATCCGCGGTTACGATGTGGTGGACGACGGCACCAAGCTCGCCAACGGCCGCGTCGTCGTGACCTGCGATGCGACCAACATCGCAGACGGCTTCCGCTGCGACG
>WNFU01005761.1_pt1 | contig 17022 bp, 20 predicted proteins | sample 5400121 | NCBI WGS metagenome assembly WNFU01 (sample SAMN13153360, study PRJNA577476) | soil metagenome | isolation source: 100 cm soil or saprolite under grassland replicate 1 | place: USA:California | collected 2016-06-15
GTATGGTCACGAGTCCTTATCTGCCGGAAGAGGACAAGTATATCGATGTCACTGATTTTGCGTCCGGGTCCGTCGTGAAAGATCCATACACAGGAAAGTTTTTTCTGGTTCCGTAGGTTGACGCGTATCGCGATAGAACGCGTTGCGTCGTGTGCGCAGATAAAAAATTGACTGCGTTTTTGGAGTTCGCATGGCCGATTCGAGCTTGACGGGAAAGCGACACACAGGTCGTCTTCCCAGAAGAGAGTTGAAATCGGAACGTTAAACGAAGGAGATGCATCATGTTCGCCGTCATTCGTCATTATCACTTTGATCCAGAGGACGGTGCAGAGATTGACCGCCGGATACGCGAGGAATTCGTAGCACTCGTTAAGAGTGCGAAGGGGTTTGTGCGTTACTATTGGCTTGATACCGGCGACAGCGAGGGCGCGTCCCTCAGCGTGTTTAAGGACAAGGCTGGTGCTGATGAGTCGGTGCGTCTGGCTGCGGACTACGTAAAAGAGCATCTGTCTAAACTTCTCACACAGAATATCGAAGGCCCAATCAAGGCTCACGATTGAGCACTGCCAAACTAAGAAAGCGGGTTGGAGCTTGGCTGGGTCTCAGCTCTGAAGCAGATTCGAACGAAAACCTTGCGTTTAGACAAGGTCAGCCTGATTTACACAGTTCGATCCTAAACGAGATAAAATTTCGAAATTGGTGAAGGGAGCCAGCATGCAAACTCAAATTGTCAAACTGATCAACGACTTCGAGCACGGCCAATTAAGCCGGCGGCAACTGATCGCGCATTTGACCGGCATATTTGCCGCGAGTCTGGGCGCGACCATCGCGTTCGCCGATCAGCAATCCGGACGCGCTGCACCGAATCCGGCAGAGTCGGCCCCGACATTTGATGCCACCGATCTCAACCACATCGCGCTGAGCGTGACCGATGTGCAGCGTTCGCAGAAATGGTATCAAAAACACCTTGGCTTGAAACCGACGGGACAAGAAGGCTTCCTTACCACCGGCAAAGGGTGGCTGGCACTCTTCCAGGGCGAGAAGCCCGGCCTGAATCACTACTGCTACAGCATCGCGAATTACGATCCAGCCGATGCGGTCGCGAAACTCAAAGCCGCCGGCCTCACGCCCAGACGCGAAGCCGGGCGTGTATATTTTGCCGATCCGGACGGCATCGAATGTCAGGTCGCGAGTGCGTGATACGCTGAATAAACAGTGTTTCGAGTTAAGACTCCGTCGTTGCCACGCTGCTTTACGGAGTCGATAGAGAAAACATGGAGATAAAGCGAGTTGATACGCAGGCGTCCGCAGCCTCCTCCGCCACAGCTTCTGCCGTCGCTGCGCTGTCGCGCGACAAGCCAGCGGGACAAGGAGGACCTGCGGAGTGGTTCACGGGGAAAGTATGGATTGAACCGTTATTCGATGCACCGGACCCGGCACGCATTCGTTGCACGAGCGTCACGTTCGAGCCGTGTGCGCGCACTGCCTGGCATACGCATCCACTCGGCCAGACATTGATCGTCATGTCCGGTCTGGGATGGGCGCAGCGCGAAGGCGGACCGATCGAGGAAATCCGGCCGGGCGACGTGGTCTGGTTCCCGCCTAACGAAAAACATTGGCACGGCGCAATGCCAACGAGTGCGATGACGCACATCGCCGTTCAGGAAGCGCTCGACGGCAAGGTCGTCGACTGGATGGAGCAGGTGAGTGAGGCACAATACGGCGGCAAAGGGTAGAAATTAGAAAGTAGATCCAGCCTTGAGCGGCGCGCACGGGAGTGACGCGCCCTACCTAAAAAATCTGTGAAAACCGAACACGCCTGGCACCTCCGCATGTTTCTGGTGATACCGGCCATAGAAGGTAAGAACAAGCCGGGAGGTGAGCGAGTTTCAGTTAAGAAGTTCTGATCAGTCAGAATTCACATTTGAGAAATTGAAACTCGCTCACCTCCCGGCTTGCTCGCTCCTACCCTCGTCACTTCACCTTCTATGTCGCTCATCCCACTCGCTCCATTGAAACTCGTTCGCTACCCACGCTCACTCGCTCCTACCCTCGTCATTTTACCTTCCATGTCGCTCAACCCATTCGCTCCATTGAAACTCGTTCGCTACCCACGCTCACTCGCTCCTACCCTCGTCATTTTACCTTCCATGTCGCTCATCCCATTCGCTCCATTCAATCTTCTCGCGATTTAGATTGCTAGCTGAGCGGGCGTTCGCAGCCTGCGCGAAGCGTGCTTACACTGGAGCGATGCGCACGGCGAGAAAGATTCGCTACCGTCTGGAGTGGCTGGCGCTCAAATTCGCTACGAAATTCCTTCCGCTTTTGTCGCGCAAAGCTTGTTATCGGCTGGCCCTTTGGCTCGGCTCGCTCGGCGCCATGCTCGATCGTCGGGGCCGGCGCGTTGCGCTGAGTAATCTGCGCGTGGCCTTCGGCGACGAGATTTCAAGCGAGCGCCGCACGCAGATCGTGCGTGAATCCTACCAGCATTTTGCCCGCACCATGCTCGATTTTTTTTGGAGCCCGCGCCTAACGAGTCAGAATTTCTCGCGTTACGTTGAGTTCGAGAACCGCGAGAGATGGGATGAGGAAAACACGCGCCCGGGCAAGCCGGTCATTGTCGGTTGCTATCATTACAGCAACTTCGAATGGCTCAGCATTGTCTCGGCCTTCGCCGGTCTCGAAGGTGTCGTCATCGCGCAGCAATTCAAGAATCCACTGCTCGATCCGATCTTCCTGAAGTTGCGCCAGAGAAGCGGCCATCGCGTGGCACCGCGCGAAGGCGCCGTCATGCATCTCTACCGGGCTCTGCGCCGCGGCGAACGCTTCGCTTTGCTCGTCGATCTGACCATTTCGGCGAAACTGCCGACCGTGGCGATCAAGTGCTTCGGGCGTGAACGCTGCGTCACCTTTGCTCACGTGTGGCTGCACCAGCGCACGGGCGTGCCACTCATCAACGTCCATTGCGAGCCGCTGCCCGGCGGGCGTTACCGCGTGGTTTTTCATCCCCGGATTGAATTTCCCGCGGGCGCTTCGCTCCAGGAAATGGCGCAAGCTTGCTGGGACCAGTTCGAGCCGGTTGTCCGGAAAAATCCCGCCCCCTGGCTCTGGATGTACAAGCATTGGCGTTATCGCCCGGTGGCGGCGAATCTGGCGTCGTATCCATTCTACGCGAATATTTCAGAGGATTTCGAGCGCCGTCTCGATGAAGGCGCGCGCAAACTTCCGCCGATGACTTCGAAAGTGAAGCTGCCGATGGCCGCAGGACCGGCCGACAGCCGAAGCTAGTGCTGTTAAAGAGCGTTCAGAGTTTTCTGAAAAATATAAATGCGGCGGTTACCTGATGCAGCTCCAACACTGTATGGGAAGCCTGACATTTCCTGGCCTATTTTCTAAACGATCCAGTACGATCCACTCATCCAGCGCCGGGTCATAGAGGTTCTGAAGACCAAAATGAAGCACTTTCCAAAACTTACTCGAATCTGCTTGATCAACATAAAAATCGCCTGCCGCGATCGGGAACCGGATTATCGGAAGATAGGGAGGTCTCGTAGGTGTTAAATCCCAGACGACACCAACCCTAAAATGATGCACGTATCGATATTCCGTTTCCATTAAAATCTCCGCCCCTACATAACGCGAAGCCAGAAGTAGGTAGAGGTTTAGCGCTTCCCGGGTGAAACTTCCGACCCTGGTGCATTCGCCCGGGCCCGGTATCGGTGTAGGCCATTTATAAGTGAGCGTATAGAGCTGGCCGTTATATATGATGTTTGTAAAATAAATCGGCTCCGCCCAGCTCCCAGCAATAATCTGACTATTGCCGTCTCTCCCGTTCCATGTGAAATGAACATCTACGTTAAGATCCCGAACGATATATCGGCCTTCCCACCTAAAATCTCGCGGAAGTTGAGGCGGAAATGGCGTTTGCCTCGAAGCCTCCATGTCTAAAGGCGCGGTGCCTGCGTCGGGGCTGATTCGGACGAGCTCGGCTTGGATTGCCGTGAGCACAGTGCCGGCACTGTTGGCGGTCTCGTCACTAACGTTGGAACTCTGTCCCCATACAGAGGCAGCTGCGAACAAAACGACAGATAGGATCGAAATCTTCAGGTCGCTTCCTCTCGTGGACAGCAATTGAAAGGCTGTCTTGTTAAGAAGCGCAAGGCTTTTCTCAAAGAAAGGAAGAAGTAAGAACTAAGAAGGAAGAAGTTTAAAGGAAGTAACCAGCCATCGTTGCGCCTGCGGCTTAGCAAGCGAGTGACCAGCCTTCGCCGAGGCTACGGCTTGGCAGGCGAGCAAGACAATTGAGGGTTGACGTCGAAAGCGTAAAAGCTCCGTTGGAGCCATGCGCTTTTACTGGTTGAGGGAAAGATGACGTGAAAGCGCTAATCTTTGTTTTTGTGCTCTGTTTCTTTGAGGGTCTCATGCTGCGTACTGAAGAGGCGTCGCCAGGTGAGTCGGCGGTTCAATCAATCGCGGATATTCCGGAAGGATACGAAATAGGAGAGCAGAGCCTCTCGCCTAACGGCCGGTTCGCGATTTTGTATCCAGTTCGCGGGGACGACAGCGCTGAGCTGCCACCGAATCTCCTGGTCTGTCTCAAACCGTACTCAGTCCTGACACGAATCGGAACCGAAGGCGGCCGCTGGCAGGGCGCGCGCGACCAACCGCTGGCGAAATGGAACGGCAACTCAATGGTCGCGATCTGGATAGCAGCAAGATGGGGGATGAAGGATCTGGCGATCTACGAAATCGAAGCGGATGAGATCAAACGGATTCAGCCCGTCTGGCGGCGGGTCTGGTTGCTCTTCGATCACGATTTCCGCGAGCGTTTCCTGAGCAAATATCCCGACGAAAAAGGGTCGGGCGTTATTTTCGTCTCCAAAGGCCAAGGATCCGATTCAAAGCCCGAGCTCGAATTTAAGGGCCATAAGATGTTATTGAACCTTTTCGCCGATAATAAACCTGATCTGTCTGTCACTCCGCATTGGACGGCATCGCTTCACGCCGTTTGGAATCTTGATACGGCCGAATTGGAGGACGTGGATTTTCGGCCGGGGCGGATCGAGCTGCGCCCGAATTACTGACGGTCGCAAAGTCAGGAAATCGATGAAAGCCATTCCAAAGATGAAGTCTTATGCGCTCCAGCCGGTTGGCTTTATCCGATCGACAGTGAAGGGCCGTGAAGACGCGCCGCGGCAGGGACCGGAAGGTGCGCCCGACGCGTGGCTCGAGATCGAACCGCGATTCGCCGAGGCGTTGTTAGGAATCGAAGTCGGTCACGAATTGATCGTGATCACATGGTTGCACGAAGCGAAACGCGATGTGCTGAAGGGTCATCCGCGCAGCGATCCGAGCCGTCCGATCACCGGCGTGTTTTATACGCGCTCACCTGCGCGACCGAACCCGCTTGGGCTGCATCCGGTGACAGTGCGTGAGATTGACCGCACACGCGTGAAGATCGGGCCGATCGAGGTATTCGACGGCACGCCAGTGGTTGATATCAAGTCAGCCTCCACGCGCGCGGACGCATGAGGAGACTGCCGTCGGGCGCGATCTGGCGCAGATCGCGAGTTTCGTCTGCGTATCGAAGCTCATGGGTTATCTGACATCAACGAAGTAGGAATTAAGAATTAAGAATTAGGAAGTAGAAAGAGGAACAAGGATCAACAAAGACGTGACGCGGCGCGTGCCAATCAAATAGTATCCGCGAGTCAGCCGATATTCGAAAACAAGGAGATCACGCATGAAAGAGTTTGAAGGCAAGGTCGCGTTAGTGACCGGCGGCGGATCAGGAATCGGTCGCGCGACGGCGGTGGCGTTTGCTCGTGAAGGGGCGCACGTCGTGATCGGTAATCGCAACGTTGAGCGTGGCGAGGAAACAGTCTCGATAATCCGTGAGGCCGGTGGAATGGCTAGCTTCCAGCGGACGGATGTCATGGTTGCGGCCGAGGTTGAGGCGTTGGTCGAGCATGCTGTGAAGACGTGCGGCCGTCTCGATGTCGCGTTCAACAACGCCGGCATCGAGGGCGACGTGAAGCCCACGCTTATCGATCAGACTGAAGCCAACTTCGATGCGGTGATGAACGTTAATGTCAAAGGCGTCTGGCTTTCGATGAAGTACGAGATCCCTCAGATGCTGAAGACAGGTGCCGGCGCCATCGTAAACTGTTCGTCGGTCGCAGGCGTAATCGGGTTCCCGGGAATCGGGGTTTACAGTGCGTCGAAACATGCAGTGATCGGACTAACGAAAGCCGCTGCCTTGGAATTTTCCGGGCAAGGGATTCGCGTCAATGCGGTCAACCCCGCGGTGATCGATACAGAGATGGTCGATCGTCTCGCTGATGGCATGAATGTGAAAAAGGATGATCTGACCACTTTTCACCCTATCGGACGCCTCGGTCAGGTCGAGGAGGTTGCGGAAGCTGTTTTGTGGCTGTGTTCCGATAAGGCGTCATTTGTGACCGGGCACAGTATGATGGTCGACGGCGGATTCACCGCGCGTTGAAGAGCATTCAAAAAACAATTCGGCGACTGCATACTTTCCCGATAAGCAGGGCGCGAGGGGAAAGTAAGAAGAATGGAGCGCGCGGGACGCGCGTCATAGAAGGTAAAGTGACGAGGGTAGGAGCGAGCAAGCCGGGAGGCGAGCGAGTTTCAAAGAATTAGGAAGTAGGAAACGGTCGGAGAGTGAGCAGGGCGTTTATTAAAGAGGATGTCGATCCTCCGGAGCGCAGCGGACGGAAGCGATCGGCGTCAGGACTGCCGCCGGGAGCGACCAATTACATCACCGCGCGCGGCGCGAAGCGTTTGCGTGATGAGCTGCAGAAGCTTCGCGCAGCAAACGCCGGCAGCGAACGAGTGGCTGAATTGGAACAAATTCTGGCATCGGTCAACGTTGTCGATCCTCCGGACCCGGCGTCGAACAGCGTTGGTTTCGGCGCAACGGTGACGGTAAAAGATAAGAAAGGCCTGACCGAAACCTATACCGTCGTCGGTGTTGACGAACTCGATCTCGAACCGGACGCCGTCAGTTGGATTTCTCCGATAGGCAAAGCGCTCCTCGCCGCAAACATGGGCGACTCGATTAGAGTCGCGGACGGACGCACCGCGAAAATCGTGAAGATCGAAAGACAAAATGACACATGACGAGTGATCGCCTGGGTACGAGGCCATGGCGCGAGAAGCGAGTGAAGGGCAGGGCCGGAAAAAACGTCGAACGCCCAACGTCCAACGCCCAATGTCGAAGTCAGTATATATCGTAACCGGCTTATGATGCACGGTGCGCTACAGCTTCTAGAACAGACGCCCCTGAACATTTCCTGAAATGATCGGTTGTGTTTTGCGCAATCGGCACGATAGTGCGCGCTTATTGGATTACTCTGTTTAACTTCACTGCGCGGTAGATCGTCAGGTGAGCGTCGCTCATTGGTGGTTTGAAACTCGATTCCCGGGAACGGCTCTGTAGGTGCTTAGTTTTTCCAAATTCAAACACAAATGAAACTGTACGTAGGTAATCTCTCCTTTGAGAGCACCGAGAACGATCTTCAGGATCTGTTCGAACAACATGGCCAGGTCAGTGAAGTCCGTCTGATGATGGACCGTATGACCGGCAAATCGCGCGGGTTCGCGTTCGTCACCATGAATGACAATGCGCAGGCCAGTGCCGCGATGAGCGCGCTCAACGGCCACGAACTCAATGGCCGCGCGCTAACTGTAAATGAAGCGCGTCCCCGCGAAGAACGTCCGCGTCCTTACGGCGGCGGCGGCGGCGGTCGGCGCTCGTTCGCGAATAATCGCCGGTAAATCCGGTTTACTCTGTAGGGGAAGCAGCCTGCTTTCCGAATGATGGGATGCTAACAGCATCCCCTACAGTTGAGCCGCTAAAACATCGACAATGATTGACTCTGAAAAGGCGATCGAGCTGGAGGGAACGATCATGAGCGTGTTGCCCGGAACGATGTTTCGGGTCGCGCTCGCGAACGATCATCTTGTGCTTGCGCATATTTCGGGCAAAATGCGCAAACGTTTCATTCGCCTGACGGTGGGCGATCGCGTGAGAATGCAGATGTCACCCTACGATACTGACAAAGCGCGGATTGTTTACCGGCTCTAAAATGGCTAGGCGATTTTATTTTGACCCGCCGCGCCGGCGACCGAAACCGAAGAACGGCGCCGATCTGAAAAGCTTGCTCGTGCGTTGTCCTTCGACTTCGAAGCTCACTGATACCGGTCGCACAATTGAACAGAAACGCTGGGCAGAGGCAAAAATGGCGCGACACAAATTCACCTGCGCTCACTGCGGCGCTGTTCATAGCTGGACCAAGGCAGACGTGGTGCTGGGAAGACCGGTTTCTTGAAGTGATCAGTGACGAGTGACCCACGCCAGAGGTCAGAGATCGGATATCAGAGATCGTTACGAATAGCGAATAACATGATTTTCCGTATCCCGACCGATCGCATCAATTGGACAACGAGCTCGTTCTTGATCGGCACTTTCGTTTTAACGCTCACCGCGGTGCCCCTTTATCTGTGGTATTTCGGGGTCGATTGGTTTCATTTCGCGATCGCCGCAGTTTTAGGCACTGCGACCGGATTCAGTATAACGCTTGGTTATCACCGGTTGTTTACGCACGCGACTTTTCGCGCACGACTGCCGTTGCGTTTGTTCACGCTCATCTTCGGCGCGGCGGCTTTCGAGAATTCAGTCCTTCTGTGGTCGAGCGATCATCGCCGGCATCATAAACACGTCGATCACGACGAAGACCCGTACGATATCAGCAAAGGATTTTTCCATGCGCACATCGGATGGCTCCTGTTCAAGCTGTGGCCGCAACCGCCGATCGATAACGTGGCCGATCTAAAAAAAGATCCGTTGGTGGTGTGGCAGCATCGACATATTCATTTGCTCGCCGTGCTGGTGAGTTTTGGTCTGCCGACCTTGCTCGGCTGGCTCTGGGACGGATGGATCGGCGCGCTCGGCGGTTTTCTCATCGGCGGCGTCGCCAAAGTTGTCGTGATTCAACACGGCACGTTTCTAATCAACTCGGCCTGCCATACCTTCGGGCGTCAGCCGTATTCCACGCGGTGCAGCGCGCGCGACTCGTTTTTCATGGCGCTGTTTACCTTCGGCGAAGGGTACCATAATTATCACCACGAGTTTCAGCACGATTATCGCAACGGAGTGAAGCCATGGGAGTGGGACCCAACGAAATGGTTGATTTGGAGTTTCTCCAAGATCGGGCTGACGAGCGGTCTGCGTCGCGCACGGGCGGAATTGGTTTCCTCGAGCGAAGAGAGCGTGCGAAAAACAGTGGCGAGCAAAGTTAGAAGGAAGAAGGAAAAATTAAGAAGTCCACAGGAAGTGATGAGTCACGGGTGATGAGTGACCAGCTTTCGCTAAGGCTACGGCTTGGCAGGCGAGTGACGAGATCGCAGGCGACACGCCCATTCGACTCTGGTCAGGGCAGGCTCTGCCGCTGCAGGGAACGCCCAACGCCGAAGCCAGCTTAGAGCTTTGGCTCGCGTCGCGCGGAATGCCAAAAATGGAGAATCTCGACGCTGTGCTTGGCTTCGTTCACGCGATAGAAAAATTTTAAACGGCCGGACCGTTAGCTTACGAACGTTGCCAATGTGCCGGTATGGACTGCCTTTGTGCGGTGTTTGCGCAAGACTGAGTGCCGCATCGAGCAAATGATTGCCAAGCGCGGATGCTGCATCCGGACTGTCTTGAGCGATATAAGATACGATCTCGGCAAGATCGTCTATGGACGGGTCTGTGATTTCGACTCGGAAATCCATTTTGGAATGAGCGCGCGAACCTCATCAATTGATTTGCTCTCTTCCGGATGAGCGTCGGCATAAGCGATCGCTTCGTGCAACGCGGCGTGTAAGGCAGGATCATCGTCATCGTCTGCGAGACGAGAATCGACGCCGAGCTTCACAACACGCAATTCATCGTGCGTCAGGTTGTCCATCGCGGTGAGGATCTCCTGCACGGTGCTCATGATCGAAGATTACAGAATGAATGGTCGCGAAGCAATATATCAGGCTTCGGCCTGTCAAGAGCGGCTTATGAGGGGCGCTGATTGCTTCGCTCACTTCCGATTCGCGCGCGCGAACCCGCAAGTCTTTCTGAGTTCGTTCACTCCAACGGCTTCAACTCACCGAGCATGGTCGGGATCAATTCTGAGACAGTCGGATGAATGTGCATGGCGCGCTGAATCACCGTGTATGGCGCGTTGGCATACATTACGTCGAGGATCGAATGAATTACCTCATCGCACTCGGTCCCCAGGAGCGACGCTCCAAGGATCTTTTTCGTTTCGGCATCCACCAAGACTTTCATGAATCCGTCCGTCTCGCCTTTTTCCCGCGCACGGCCGACTTCCATCATCGGACGCTTTCCAATCAAAGCTTTCCTTCCTGACTCTCGCACTTCCGCTTCAGTCATTCCTGCTCTGCCCAACGGCGGATCAATGTAAAGGGCGTAAGCCGTAATCCGGTCGCTCACTCGGCGCTCGTCGCCGTCTAAAAGATTACCGGCGACAATTTCATAATCGTTGTATGCGGTATGAGTAAAGGCTCCGCGTCCGTTGCAATCACCCAGCGCATAAATGCCGGACACATTGGTGCGAAGTTGATCGTCAACCTGGATGTAACCGCGCTGATCAACTTCAATCCCGGCGTGTTCCAAACCGAGGTCGTTAGTGTTCGGCACACGACCGACTGCGAGAAGTACATGCGAACCGATAACAGTCTTATCGCCGCTGCTGCAATCAACCTGCACGGCCACTTTATCGCCGCGTTTTTCAAAGCCGATGCATTCAGCGCCCAGACGGATCTTGATACCTTCGCCTTCGAGAATTGTTTTGATGTTTTCGGAAACGTCTTCGTCTTCACGGTGAATCAGCCGTGGCCCTCTCTCCACAACGGTGACCTCACTGCCGAAGCGGCGGTACATCTGAGCAAACTCTAACCCCACATAGCTGCCGCCGATGACGATCAGATGCTCGGGTAGAAAGTCCACGTTCATCATCGTTGAATTGTTCAAATAGCTCACCTCATCAATACCCTCGAGCGGAGGAACAGATGCCCGTCCGCCGACGTTGATAAAAAATTTGTCTGCCTCGAGAACTTCGTCGCCGACACGAACCCGATGCGCGTCGGCAAAGCGCGCATGCCCTTTATAAACGGTCAGATTCTGAGTGTTCTTTAGCCACTTCTCGAGGCCCTCGCTGCTTTGACGGACCACTGCGTCCTTACGCGTTTTAACTTTTTTCATGTCGACGGCGATCGAGCTGCGAATCGTCACTCCATAATCGCCGGCCCGGCGCGCGACATGAGCTGTGCGCGCACTCGCCACCAGCGTCTTCGTTGGGATGCAACCGTTATTGACACAGGTTCCGCCGAACAGTTTGCGCTCGATAATCGCCACCTTCATTCCTGTGTCGGCCAGCCGAACCGCAAGAGACGGTCCTGCCTGGCCAGTGCCAATAACGATTGCGTCATATTTAGTTGCCATCGGCATACCTCCGCTCGGGTTACGGTCGTCTACAATTTTCAGGGTTCCTACCAGCCGTTAATGTTCAGATTTGACCCCAATCCGCAATCAGCGCCATTTCACTACAAATGAGATCGTCGACTCGATCACTTCTCTCTAAGGTGAAGGAATCAGCACAAGTGCTGAAATTCAGAAACGAGAACAAAAAAAGGCAGGAATCATGAACATGAAACTCGAAGTGGTAATCGTCCCTGTTTCCGACGTCGATCGCGCCAAAGCATTCTACGAGAAACTGGGGTTCCGATTAGATATCGACATCGCGAATGAAAACTTTCGCGGTATACAATTCACTCCTCCTCGTTCAGAGGCGTCGATTATCTTTGGCAAGGAAGTCACGTCGGTCAGGGCTGGCTCGGCCGAGCTAGTCCTCGCAGTGGATGATCTCGCCGCCGCCCGCGACGACTTGATCAGCCGCGGCGTCAACGTGAGCGAGGTTTTCCACTACGCTGGCGGGCCATTTAATAACGCTGTGGAGAACCCGCGCGTCGCTGGGCGCGACCCGGAAGGTCGTTCCTACTTCTCGTTTGCCTCGTTTGAGGATCCAGACGGCAACCGCTGGCTACTCCAGGAAATCACGACGCGCCTTCCCGGCCGCGAATGGGAGCAGAAGGGAGCACGACCCATTGACGTCGCGACCCTTGCGGAGCTCCTCCGCGAAACGGCGGAGCACCACGACCACTACGAGAAGACGCACGCGAAACATCACTGGTGGGACTGGTACGCGCCATATTTGAGTGCGCGTGAGAATGGCGGCAGTCCGGAGGAGGCATCGGCCGCCGCCAACCGCTACATGGACGAAGTGCTTCACGTTCCTCCAGTTTGATTAACGGAGGAAAATAGACTCAATGCGGAGCGATCGCCGGCCGTTGCGCTCTCAAGACATATTTCTGAATCTCGGCGGATGTTGTGGCGGCGCTCTCCGAGCGTCGATCTTCCTGACTTCGGCGGTCAGAGACCGCCGTACAGTCGCATCCTAGGCCGAGGCCGGCGAAGATGGAACGCATCTCATCGGGCTGTACCACCAAGGAGCAACTACGCCACACTCGAACTACAGCGAAAGGCGAAAAGGAACTAGAGCGATTTCGGCCACAGCCACCCGAATGTTCCCGCTGTCAGCGCCGCGTAAACCACGCTATCGAAAAGATGCTTGAACGTCACCACCCAGCTTCGGCCGTTCCAAATTGATTCCTGGGCGTGGGCTGCGCCGTATCCTAACAAAACGGCGATGCCAACAACGCGGAATACTTGTAAGAATGCGGTCCCAGGCGCCAGCGTTCGGCCGGAGAGATAAGCGGCAAAAATGCTGATCACCACACAATACAAAAACCATTGCATCAGATTCTTTCCCATCGCTGGTGGGCCGCTGGGCAGCACAGTCAACAAACCCACCGGTCCGCGTTTCATTTTCTCAATCACGGGCGCCGATTTCATTTCCTTGAACGAAAAATACGGAAAGAAATAGGCAGGACCCCGCGTCACGCCCGCACTTCGCATCGCGTCGGTCACACGGTCTTCATCTGGCAATTTGCGGTAATCACTTTTGTGATAAGCGAGCACGGTGTGCATGATGAAGCTGGCGAAAAAGACAATCACAGTCGAAAGCAGAATGGGAAGCCACAAGGCAGTTAGCGGAATCATTCCTGTGCTTTTACTCCTTGCGTGATTCGAATGTCAAAACAGAGATCCAGAATCGAAGGCCAAGGCCAGCTCAAAATCTCGCTCACGTCGGTTGACGATTGAGCGGACGAAAACGGTCAGCTCTGTGTCTTTGAAAGCCCGGCCGTTGCTTTGCATTTGAAAGCCCGGCCTCGGCTCCGCCTGCGTTACGGGTTACGGCCGAGCGCGGCGTTAAGGCGTTTGAGGCTGGCCTTGGGCCAGAGCTTGCTGGCGTTGTAGTAATCCCGGAACGACGGCGTTCCCTTCTGCAGCTTGAGCCACTTCGCTTTCCACCGGGTGTAGATGTGCACGTCCGGTTTCACGACGCCGGGGTTGTCGAGTGTTCCGACGCGCACGAAGCGGAGATTGGGCCTCTGTCCGTAGTCGCTCCAGACCGCGGTCTGACACCTGGGGCAGCGGTAGATGTCGTGCGGACCGTTCTCGCGCGGCACCGGCACGGCTACCGGCTTGCCGCGGAGCAGCTTGATCGCCTGAGTCTCGATGATCGCGTTGAGTACGAACGCGCTGCCCGTCAGCCGCTGGCAGTCGTCGCAATGGCAGCAGTGAACGAATATCGGCTTGTCGAGGAGCTGGTAGCGGATGGATCCGCAGGCGCAGCCGCCGGTGACTTTCTTTGCCATCGTGAACGATCCGAGCGGGGCGAACGGTTCTTTAGTAGTGCGCGCCGACGTATTCCCACATCTGGTGATGCCAGTAGGGCCATTCGTGCCCGCCCTCTGGGCCCCAGTCGTCCAGATGATGAGCAATGCCGCGGTTCCTAAGGATCTCGGACATTCGGTAGGTCGGCCCGCTGTTCTCCCACGGACCACAGCCGGTTACCAGCCGGATGTCGCAACTCGCGTAATGATGGAGAAACCACGGGTCACTCTGGTTGGCCATATAGTCCACCGGGTTATTGAAGTAGAAGTTGTCGTCGTACATTCCGTCCATCGAATCCCGCATGTCGTAAATGCCCGAGAGCGCGTAGCACCGCTTCACGTGGTCGGGATGCTTGAAGAGAGTGTTGGCCGCGTGAAAGGCACCGAGCGATGCGCCCAGCGTGGCAATTCCGATGCCCGGCGTCTGGCACTGGGAGTCGATGAACGGAAAAACTTCGTTCGACACATAAGCGTCGTACTGCGCCTGCATCCAGCTCCGATAGAAGGGGTGCGCTCCCTTGTTTTGGAATGAATCGCTGTTCACGCCGTTGATACAGAAGATTCGGATTCGCCCCTGTTCCAGGTAGGAGCTGAGGGTGCGAATCATGCCTTGACCTTCCATCTCCCATTCATCGCCGCAGCTCGTCGGGAACGCGAGGATGGGCGCGCCGTAGTTGCCGTAGATGGCGACGCCCATATCCCGATTGAGACGGTGCGAGTACCAACGCTGATGGTCACGATGCATGTCGTGCGAGAATACCGGGTTGACCGCCGGTCTCAAGCCCGCACATACGATGGCTCGATCGAAGAAAACGGACAAAGCAATGTCGAAGCGATCAAGATTCATCACCTTGTTCCAGGCTGCTACAAGGTCGTGGACGAACTTTTTCTTCGCATCCGAACTTCCGTAGACCTCGGCCAGTGCGCGGAGTTGAGAGTGAGCGCGAAAAACAAATTGACTCACTGCGGAGCGATCGCCGGCCGTTGCGCTCTCAAAACATATTTCTGAATTTTGCCGGTCGCAGTTTTTGGTAGCTCGTTAACGAAGGTCACGCTGTGCGGCGCTTTGAAGTGAGCGAGCTTCGCCCGGGCAAACTCGTACAGCTCGCGCTCATCGGCCTGCGCGCCTTCGTGGAGAACAACAAAGGCATGCGGAGCTTCGCCCCATTTTTCATGTGGGAACCCGACGATGGCCACTTCCTGGACAGCCGGGTGTCTCAAAAGCACGCCTTCAACTTCGACCGAAGAAATATTTTCGCCGCCGCTGATGATGACGTCTTTCAGGCGGTCGCGAATTTCAACGTAACCGTCCGGATGCACGACCGCGGCGTCGCCGGTATGAAACCATCCGCCGCGTAAAGCCTTCTCAGTCGCCTTCGGGTCGTTGTAATGACCACGTTGCCGCGCGCGATGATTTCACCCTGAGTATCGCCATCGTGCGGCACGTCGTTGCCTTCCGTGTCCACTACGCGCAACTCGCCCGATGTAATCAGTTCCACGCCCTGGCGCGCTTTGATCGCGGCCCGTTCGCCGATCGAAAGGGACGCATGTTCCGCGCGCGACTCGCAGACGGTAATGAACGGCGCGGTCTCTGTCAGTCCGTAAACATGGGTGATGGTCCAACCCAAATCTTCTTCAAGTAGCTGAATGGTGGAAGCTGCGGGTGGCGCACCGGCGGTGATCACGTGAATTCCTTTCGGCGCGAGGCGACGGAGATTTTCCGGAGCGTTTGCTAACGAAATCAAAACCGTCGGCGCTGCGCACAGCGTGGTGACCTGCTCGGTCTTCATCAATTCGAAAACAGCGCGCGGCTCGCATTTGCGCAGACAGATGTGAGTCGCTCCCGCGGCAGTTACTGTCCAGACGAAAGTCCAGCCGTTGGCGTGAAACATAGGCAGCGTCCACAGATAACGATCGGCGCACGTCATCGGTGCGTAGAGGAGCGTGCCGATAGAATTCATCCACGCATTGCGATGTGTGATCATCACGCCTTTCGGACGCGAGGTGGTGCCGCTGGTATAATTGATTGTGAGCAGGTCAGTCTCGCGAATGTCCGGACGGACAAATTCACCCGAGCTCGCGTTAACCATGCCTTCGTAATCACGCCAGGCAGAATTCGGCTGAGGACAGCCGACGCTACAGCTCAGAGCGACGAAGTGTTCAACCTTCGGAAGCTGTTCGCGAATGCTGTCGATCGTTCCAAGATAATCGCGGTCTGCGCAGATCATGCGCGAACCACTATGATTAATCAGGTAAACGAAATCGTCGGCGGTGAGCCGATAGTTTAACGGCACCAGCACAGCGCCAATTTGCGGGACGGCGTAGAACGATTCGAGCTGCGCGTGACTGTTCGGTGAGAGATACGCGACGCGGTCGCCCGGGGCGATTCCAAGTTTCTGCAACACCGCCGACCAACGATCACATCGATCGAGAAACTGCGCATAGCTTCGGCGTGAGTCGCCATCGATCACGGCGACACGGTCGGGATAAAGTTTGCGCGCGCGGCGAGCAAATTCGAGAGGCGTTAACGGCGTTTCCATTCGTGTTGTTTGAAATGGTTGAAAAGCGTCGCGGTTACTTCACGCGTTTGCCGTGTTTGATGATCAGGTCAACACGCTGCAAGAGGTCGATGTGCTGCAACACATCGCCTTTTACCGCAATGAGGTCTGCGAACTTGCCTTCGCTGATTGAGCCGCAGTCTTTATCCACTTTCATCATGACAGCGGGCCAGTATGTGGCGGCGCGAATAGCAGTCATCGCGTCGACGCCGAGGTGATTGACCCATGCGTCCAGTTCGTGCCAGGTGGAGCTGTTGTGAAATTTCATCGGTATGCCGCTGTCGGTGCCGATGAGCAGGACGACACCGGAATCCTGTAGCTGTTTAAATTTGTGCCGGACTGTTTTGGCGCGGAGCGGCGTGATTTGGTAGTAGGCAAGCTGATTCGGGTGCGCGAGCGAGCGCTTGATGTCTGCGGCGATGTCGGGAGGAACGCCGTCGTAATTCGCCGGATCATCCAGCGGCTCGGGATTGTCGACTAACGACTCGTAATTGATGAATCCTTCAATCGTTGGACACCAGAAGAGCGGACCTAAATTCATTTTTGCTGTACGCTCATGCAGCGCTTTCAAAACGTCGTCGGGATAACC
>WNFU01006314.1_pt1 | contig 17019 bp, 16 predicted proteins | sample 5400121 | NCBI WGS metagenome assembly WNFU01 (sample SAMN13153360, study PRJNA577476) | soil metagenome | isolation source: 100 cm soil or saprolite under grassland replicate 1 | place: USA:California | collected 2016-06-15
CGCCGTCGGATCGAACGCCTGGAAGCGGAGCTCAAGCGCGCCGAAACCATCATTGAGGTCCAAAAAAAACTCTCCGATCTGCTTGGCCTGCCAGATCCGAACGGCCAGAAGAACGAGGAGCCACAATGACAGTCGTCTCTGAACTGACTTCGCAATTTGGCGTCGCTGCGGCCTGCCAGTCTCTGGCGGTTCCTCGCAGCAGTTTCTATCGTAGCCGCCAAGTCTCATCGCCGAAGGTGGCCCCTCCGTCGCCACCAGCGCGTTCGCCGCGCGCGCTGAGTGAGGAGGAGCAGTCTGTTGTCAGAGAGACTCTCAACAGCCCTCGTTTTGTCGATCAGGCGCCGCGCGAGGTCTACGCCACCCTGCTCGACGAGGAACGTTACCTCTGCTCCTGGCGAACGATGTACCGCATTCTCGATCAGAATCAGGAAGTACGGGAACGACGCGATCAGCTTCGTCATCCCAACCATGCCAAACCTGAATTGGTGGTCACCGCCCCCAATCAGCTATGGAGTTGGGACATCACCAAACTACTGGGCCCGACGAAGGGAACCTATTACCAGTTGTACGTCATCATCGACGTCTTCAGTCGCTACGTCCCAGGCTGGTTGCTCGCCGATTGTGAGTCGGCCGTCCTGGCCGAGAAACTGGTCCGCGAAACCTGCCTTAAGCAGGGGATCTTGCCGGATCAATTGACCCTGCATGCCGATCGCGGCAGTTCGATGAAGTCCAAACCGCTGGCGATGCTGCTGGCCGATCTAGGCGTAGCCAAGACTCATTCGCGACCTCGCGTCTCGAATGACAATCCTTACTCCGAGTCGCAGTTCAAGACGATGAAACACCGTCCCGACTTCCCGGATTTCTTCGGTTCGTTGGAGGATGCCAGGGCTTGGGTCAGACCGTTTTTTGATTGGTACAACCACGAGCATTATCACAGCTCTCTGGGCTTACTCACTCCGGCGACTGTGCATGATAGCCAGGCGGCTGCCTTGCTCGACAAACGCCAGCGCGTTCTGGATGCCGCTTATGCCGCTCATCCAGAGCGCTTTGTCAAAAAACATCCCACCGTGCAGTCATTACCTGATGCCGTGTGGATTAACCGGCCGCAGCCGCTGCTGGAAACGGGCGCCGAGCCTCCTCTTGGAGTCTAAATTTTTCACCGAGGTGTCTCAAAGTTATTGACACATTCCGCTATTTCCACGTTGTCTTCACCTTGCCGGAACAACTCAGTCTTTTGGCGCAGCAGAACAAGCGAGCCATCTATCACTTGCTCTTTCGGGCAACTTCCGAGACCTTGCTGGAGATCGCCGCTGACCCGAAACATCTGGGCGCCAAGATTGGGTTCTTCGCCGTGCTCCATACCTGGGGACAAACGCTTCAGCATCATCTACACCTGCACTGTGTGATTCCAGGTGGTGGTCTGTCCGCGGACCACTCACAATGGATCGCCTGCCGCCCCGGGTTCTTCCTGCCGGTCAAGGTCTTGAGCCGGCTGTTTCGCGGTAAGTTCATCGCCTATCTGTGTGAAGCGCGTGACCAGGGCAAGCTCACTTACGCCGGGCAGTTGTCCTACCTGGCTGAGGCGGAATGCTTCAACTGTTTGCTGCGTGAACTGAGGCGGATCGAATGGGTGGTCTATGCCAAACCGCCTTTCGGTGGACCAGAGCAGGTCTTGAAGTACCTCGCACGCTATACCCATCGCGTGGCAATCTCCAATGGGCGACTGTTGGAGCTCACCGACAACGAGGTGACCTTCAGCTACAAGGACTACGCCACAGGCAATAGCGCCAAGACGATGTCGCTCGAGATCTGTGAATTCGCGAGGCGTTTTCTGCTCCACGTTTTACCGCGCGGATTTGTCCGGATCCGTTATTACGGCTTTCTCGCCAATAGCTGTCGCGCGAAGAAGCTGGAACTGTGCCGCCGCTTGCTCTCAGCAGGTAAGACTGAGCCGGAATCGGTCAATGAAGTTCAACAGGGTGGCGATCAGGGCAATCTTTCGTCAGCGTTAAAAACGTGCCCCACTTGCGGGCAAGGCAAGATGGTGATCGTTGGGGAGATCCTGGGGTCGCGCCGTCCAAATGTAAGTTTGGAATTTCCGCGTCCGACGACGGACACTTCGTGAGTGTGGGAAGGATGGCGGTTGTTCCAACAAGGATCTGAAGAGGTCGAGATGGCTGACAAGGAGCAGTGTGTTTTATGAACGCCAGTAGCGTGTTATCTAATGCTCGGCCACCTACCACCATCTGAGAATGGAAGGGAGCACACAGCCGAAACGTCGAAGTTGCCCAACCCGAAGCCGGCCAGAGGGGAGTGCAGGCCAATCTCTCGTCTATCGCAAAGCGCCTGATCGCCAATCAAATCCCATAGCCACCCCCGCGGTTTAGTTCAATCAATTGTATGCGCAGGGCTCGGGAACAGTGCGCTTGGTTACTGCCAAGACGCCACCCGAGCCCTGCGCATACAATCCTCTTCATTATGTTAAGTACACAGTAATGTGAAGTCGGTGTTTCGGAAGCCTGATAAGTACAGGATTCCGCCGTCACAACTTCACATTACTGTGAGGGTCAGAGAGATTCGAGCCAGTCTAGAATCGTGCGGTTCTTACGCCATGCGACTCGGCGTTGCCCAGGAAGCGGTTTGATCTTAGACAGGGCTTTGCGTTTCATTTCCAAGTCAAGGGTCGCGTACTTGTTTGTCGTGTTGGGGCCGATCTGCTGGTAGAGTTCCGCTTTAAGAGCCTCTTCCCCTTGGGCGTCGCGTTCCCGCCGGGTCGAGAAGACATCTGGCAAACTCTCGATGGCCTGCTTTTTCCACTGCGTCACCATATTCGGATGGACGCCGTAGTGGGTGGCGATTTCGTTGATCGTGCGCTGCCCCTTGATCGCCTCAAGAGCGATCTTTACCTTGAAGGCGGCGGTGTAGGATTTTCGCTGCTTCTTCTTCATAGACTCCCCATGATCGGCAGCGATTTTACACCTTAATCAACTGTCTGAATTTTGGGGATTATCATACTGTGTGGCGTGGCCGTGAAGGCACGCAGGGTTTCAGTTTCTGATTGTGATCGAAGATTCGTTGATGGCGTGTATTGACGGCGGGCTTCTTCTTCCAACAGCTCGATCACCAGACGCTAACGACGCTGATGATCGCGGACGAAGATAGATTGAAGCACGACCGCCGGCGGAGGCTTCTTTTTTGACATCAGGGGCTCCTTGTCTGAGAAGATCGTTACGTTGAAGCGGAATGATGTAACGAACTTCTCAGATCAGACAGGAGATGACGTCTTAAAGATCCTTTGGACGCCGACTCGCCCGGAGGTGAGAAATTGGCTTGATCAGATCAAATTTTAGGAAATGTACGTTTGTGACGTAACCACTTTTCAGGAAATTTCATACGGTAAGCCAAACAATTTTGTATGCCGTGCGAATGCCTCTACTCAAACCCAACATCTTATCGAATTCGCCTCATATTCTCCGCTTCCACTAAACTGTTACGGATTGCCACCGCAAGGTCACGCCGATAGGCGGAGGCGTTGAGCTTGTCCAATTCGTTCAGGCTCACCCAACTCCCAGTTATGCAGTATGGCTGTGTCTGGTCGTCCTGCTGATAAAAGGCAAGGGCAATCTCGCGGAGCTTGGGCCGACGGCGGAAAAAGCCCCAACGTGGCATTATCAAAGGTTTGACCTCGAACGCCGCATCGTGAAGGCCCTCCGGCTCAGCGAACTGAACGCGGAGACCGCGCTCTGCGCCGACCTCGCGCGCAACCTCCAGGTGCAGATCTTGAAGCTCATCCCACGTCATCAGCCTAATTATCGCTAGAGGCGGCTCTAACTTCGACTGCAAGGCAATACTGTTAGCTCGACTTTGTCCATCTATGAAGCAGGTGACGGTGTCAGGCGAAAAATTGCAACACTTTAGCTGAACCGCCAAATTGGCAGCGAAGATGGAGACAATAAAAATAGTCACTGCTCTTTGAATGAACTAGAAAAGACATAAAAACCTACTTCAGTTTCGATCAGCGGACAGCAGCCGCGAATCAACCATCTATTCGAGCTTTTGAAGCCCATGAAGAGTGATTGGCCCTGTGGCCGCAAACATTGCGCAATCTGCGGCCATAGGCTGGTCGCCCAATCATTTTGACAGGCACTCGACGCCTAATGGACAAAATGGGCAGACCTAAGCTTTGACGGCGGCTTTGACCGCTCGATGAGATGGTCCTGTTTTGACGGACAGCAGTGTTGCTTAGAAAATAAGCGACACGATCATGAAAAAAGGACTATCAAAATTGTCCCACCGGAGAATTCGCCAACAGTATTCATTAGGGGCGCCTAGGAGCAAGGAAGCCATGCCTTTGCCGAGCGCCACGATGCGCGCCCCATTGTCGAGTCGCTTGTAGGCTCCTAAGGGTTGTGCAGGTTTGCCGTAATACCCGCCAAACTATCGATGCGCGCCACGATGCCCCAACCGTAGAAATCATTGGCGACACCGATCAGCAATTCGTTGTCGCCCGCGTTGAGCGGCAAATTGAAGGTGGTGTTTTCTATCGAACACCTGCCATCCGGCTCTTTGCGAATCGGGTGCAGATACCAGTTTTTGTCTACGTACAGCAATTTTCCGTTGATCAGCACCCATACGTCATCGATGAAGCCAAACGCCAATTTGCGCGTTTGGGCGGAGGCGGATTTGATCGTTGTCTTCAGCCACACGATGCGGCGCGATTCGGATTTGCCGAATTTGCGGGTGAGATTGATGAGGCCACGCCGTTCCGCTTCAATCGGCGTCCACGTCGCGTCCGGCTTCGGAAGCAAGTCGTAGCTGAAATCAATGCCCTTGGGGATGACGGCGGGCTGACTCAATTGCCAATGCCGCAAATAGCGGGGATCGTTATCGGTGGGATCAATTCCAGCCAATGGCGCCAGGCCTTCGACGGCGTTGGGCTTGATGATAAGATTGGCTATGATCGCTTCGCCTTCAAACGCGATGCGCCCGTTTGTGACATTACCTTCCAGACGAGGGATGGCAAGCGTGGGCTGGCTTTCGCTGTTCACGTAGGCGCGCATTTGCGCTCCCGAAACAACCAGCTTGATATGATTCCAGGCTTGTTTTTGAAACGAAGCCTTTCCCTGAAAATGCCCCAGCAGGTCCCACATGATGACGCCCCCAAGATTCGGCGCGTATTGCACGGCGTTCACGGCTGTCGGGTTTCCGGCGAACTCGGTGCGTAAGTAAAAACACTCATTTTCGCCCGCGTTTTGCCAGCGGAAATAGACCGAAGCGAAACGCGGATCAAGGGGCTCAAGATCAAACTCAATTGTGCCGTCGGTAAAGTCCAAGGCCTTCAAAATGACTGGACCTGCGCCCGGCAAAATCTTCAGCGCAGGCTTGGATTTGTGTTCCAAAAACTCGACCTTTTGCGGTTGGAACTCCCAGCTTTCCGCTTTCATCGCTACGTTGATGGTGGTGGTTTGCGCCACAATCACAACGCTGACGATCGTGAATGCGCAATAAAGCGCGGCGAACGAGGCGAGTCTGGTTTTCTTCATGCATTTCCTCTCAGATTGAAATTGATTGTGAGGCTGCATTAGACACGCCGTCAGAAATCGCCCGCAATCATTTTGTGGCAAGGCGCGCAATGATGTTGCGAATGGCGGAAAGAGCAGTACGAAACGGCGGGACCTACAGGGCCGGGCTTACAGAGATTGACCGAGACTGGCCTCGACTTTCTGGCGATAACTGCGGCTGAGTTTCAGTTCCGTGCCGTCGTGTAGCGCTACCAGAAAGTCTCCGTGTGAATGCGGATGAAGCTCCCTGATTCTCTGCAAATTGACGATTGTCGAACGGTGGATGCGTAAGAACTGCCTGGCGTCTAATCTCGCTTCAAGTTCGCCGAGCGAGATGCGATGCAACCAGGTTTTGCCGGCGGCGTGAACCTGAACGTAGACGCCTGCGGCTTCGATCCAATCGATTTCTTCCACGCGCAAAAAAAGGACGCGCCCGCCATCTTTGATCATCAGGCGATCGAGCGGAGCGCCGGTATTTTGAGGCTGTTTAGGTTGGATTTGACCCAGCAAGGAAAGGATCCGATGACTCAATTCTTCTCGCCGGCTCGTGCGCACGAACGACAAAACGCGCGCCAGGCTGCGCTCAAAACGTTCATCGCTATAGGGCTTCAAAAGATAATCGAGGGCGCTGACCTCGAAAGCCTTCAGCGCATAGCGGTCGTAAGCCGTCACGAAAATGGTGGCGGGCATTTGCGCCGCGCCGATCGCCTCGACGACGCCAAAGCCGTCCAGCCCCGGCATCTGGATGTCCAGCAATAAAAGATCGGGTTGCAGGGCGCGGATTTTCCGTACCGCCTCCGCCCCGTTCGAGCACTCAGCCACAATGGCGATCTCAGGCTGCTTTTCCAGCAACTCACGCAAACGGCGGCGCGCGGGTTTTTCATCATCAACGATGATCGCTCGAATTTTTTCCATGCCCGTCTTCCTCCGATTTTGCGCCGTTCGTGTGAAACGGCAGGATGATCTCGACCGTGACGCCGCCGCCGTCGGCATTACTTAGGGTCAATTGATGCGCCGCCGGATAAAGCTGTTCAAGCCGCTGTTTCGTATTGGTCAAACCGACACCGGCGTGCGCATCCCAACGCCAACCCGCAGGCAAGCCGGGACCGTCATCGCTGACTTGCAAATGCAATTGTCCATCCTCCCTGGCGGCGAGAATCGTCACGCAAACTGGCGTGGTCTGCCGCGCGACGCTATGCAGTATAGCGTTTTCAACCAGTGGCTGCAGGATCAAATTCGGCGCCAGCGCAGGCAATGTGTCCGGCGCAATCTCCACTCGTAACTGTAAATGATCCTCAAACCGCACGCGTTGAATCGCCAGGTAATGATCCAGTACTGCGAGTTCCGCCGCGAGCGTCGTCTCCTGGTCTTCGGAATGTTCGAGCGAAAAGCGTAGCAGGTCGCCTAGATGTTCGATCATCCGCCGCGCGCCGCGCGGGTCTTTTTCGACAAAGGCTGAAATCGTGTTGAGCGCATTGAAAAGAAAGTGCGGATGGAGCTGCGCTTTCAGGTTGAGCAAGCGCGCTTCGGTCAACCGCCGTTCCAGTTGCACCGTCTTCAATTCAAGCTGCGCCGCTTGCAACTTTCGGTCCTGCGATTCGCGGTTGTAGCCCCATGCCAGCCAGCCGCCCGCGATCAACCAGTAGATCAAATAATTCCACTGAAACGCGCCGCCAAAGAACTGTTTGAGATTCGCAAAAGCGAGCGCCGGGTCGCTCGTGTTTCCGGCCGAAAATCCGCCGCTCAAGAGGGCGCCCGCCAGGATGTCAATGAGAAAAAACGCTGCGGTGATCAGAAAGCTTAACGGCAGATGCAGCGACAACCGCTGCAATAAAGACCGTCCCGGAGCGATCCACCGGTCAATTCGGATGATGGCCAGCGAAAGCGCGCCCCAGGTAAACCATTGCGGCATTTCTTGCCGGACCGCGTCGAGATAGGAGTCGGCAGGCCCACCCATGCCGGTTTGGCTGAAATAGATGCGGGTGGAAAAGAAAAGGCAGGCGGCCATACAACAGCCTAACCACAGCAAAAATTTTCGGGTCAGGTTACGCAAATTTCCTCCTCCTTACATACGCGTGGCGAATCAACGCCACATCATCCTTATCCTGAATCCCCATGACTCCGATGATTTCATTGTTATAAATATAACAGGAAAATCGCACGCCAGCCTCGATTTGCGCCTGTAGCTCTTCTCTGGTCATATAAGGCTCATGCCGGCGATCTAGTGGAATCACTTCCTTGTAAGCGATCGCCGCATCATTACCACTTCATCGTCATTTCCTACCGTTTCGGAACAACTGCGCGCCTCTCGCCACAAATCGATTGCCGCTGGCGCATCCCGCTGGTCTAATGCGCGCCTCAACCCATTTCTGAGAGGAGACTATGAAGAAAAGAATCCTGATTTTTGTCGCCGTTTCCTGTTTGGCGCCCATGATGTTTCCGCACGTACAGGCTCAATCCTCCGGCTCGCTAGTCGCGGACGCGAAGCCTGGCTGGGCAGCCATCAGCGCCAACATCGTCAAAGCCGCCGAAAAGATGCCCGAGGAAGAATATTCATTCCGGCCCGCGACGACAGTGCGATCCTATGGCCAATTGATCGGTCACATCATCGACGCTCATTACTTGTTTTGCGGCCCCCTGAGCGCGGAAAGCAAAACGCCTCCGGACGCGGAGAAAAAATTGACGTCGAAAGCCGATCTCGTCAAAACCCTGAAAGAGTCGGTCGGTTACTGCAACGCCGCGATCGAACGACTCACCGACTCGCAAGCCGCCGAGACCGTGAAATTGTTCGGGCGCGATAAAGCGCGGCTGTCCGTCTTGTATATGAACATTGCTCACGATAATGAGCACTACGGGAATCTTGTGACTTATCTGCGGATCAAAGGGCTGGTTCCGCCTTCCAGCGAGTCTCGTTAGACATCGCAGCAAAGCGGATCGAGAAATCCCTTATAGTGGCGGTCGCGCCGTCGAGGGCGGAATGCCTTTCGCATATCAGCTCGGTCAGAAGGGGAAACCCGCGCAGCACTACGGCGCGTGGAAAAAGGCGTCCTTGCGGCAACGCTGGATTTTCAAAACCCGCCGTAGAAGCGAAGGCGGATATCGGCGGCTCATTTCCAGAGCCGCATTGCGCAATTCATCAGGAATAGGTTCGCGGTTGTATTTGCGGTTAGCTCGCCACTGAACAAAGCGGGACTGCAGGTCGAGCAAGTCGTCAGGAATATGATCCATCGAATACCTCAAAAAGTAAGATCGGGCATCGATGGAAACAATAGACGAGACGAGGATCACAAATCAGGCGCCATTGCCGAATCAAGGGATTGCGGAGCACGAGTCATTCACGCCGTCAACGGACGGTTGCCGAAGGGACACGAACTAGTTGTCTTAACAGGCTTATGATAAAAATCAAGGCGTCTCGCCGCAAGCTCACCAAAGCTTTGTCGCTTTCGCCGATCCCGGCTAAATGGACGGCTTCGGCAAGCGACGGCGAGTTAATGAATTACACGTGTGATAATCAATTTGATTATCGACACGTGAAATCAAAGCTGTGAAGCCATTTCCTGGCTGGTACAGCACTCGGTCTTAATCTTTCGCTGGTTGACACTCCCGCCGCTCGAAGCGTTGGAAGCGTCAAAAGCTGAGAATTTCTACAGCCCGCATCCGCCTACTGCGCGGGTAAACAACCTTACTCGGCGCGCAACGCGACCAACGGATCTACTTTCGTCGCCCGCCGCGCCGGAATCCAGCAGGCGCTTCCGCTACCGATAAACCGTCTGCGAGCGCGTCTTCGTATGCAGCTTCCAAGTGCAGCGCCAGTTCCTCGACGATTTCGATCTCGCGTTCCGGCGGCAGGCGCAACACAGCAAGGTGTTGGCGCACGACGTGATTCCAATTCGGCATAACTCATTCGTGGCGTAAAGCTGTTAGCGGATCAACTTTCGTCGCGCGCCGCGCCGGAATGAAACTGGCAATAAAAGCGACACCGATCAGCAGCAAGGCGATGCCCGTGAAGGTCGCCGGATCGGTCACGCTCACGCCGTAGAGCAGATTTTGCAGCACGCGCGTCAAGCCCCAGGCGCCGACTAAACCCAATGCCACACCGATCAGCGCCAGCACCAGCCCCTGCCGGACGATCAGCCACAACACAGCGCGCGTTGGTGCGCCGAGGGCTAGGCGAATACCGATCTCGTGCGTGCGCTGCGTGACGCTGTAAGCCAGCACGCCGTAAAGCCCGACCGCTGCAAGCAACAAGGCGACCAGCGCAAAGACGCCGAAGAGCAGCATGTTGAAACGCCGGGGCGCGTAGAATTCGTCCAGCCGCGCTTGCATGGCGCCGAGCCCGAGAATGGGCTGATCGGGATCCAGGCTCCAGACCGTCTTGCGCACGGCGTCGGCGAGGGATTCGGGCCGCACGCTGGTGCGCACCACCAGACTTCGGTCATGAGTGACTGTCTCAGTAAACGACCAGCCGCCCGGCCTTCCTTTACTGCCTTTTGCGCTGGCCTGAAGAGCAGCCTCCATTTCCTTTATTGCGTCCTTGGTGGAACCACGCGGTTGCAGCGACGGCATGTACAACTCCGGCTTCGGCTGATCTTCCAGCCCAAGGCGTCTGACGTTCCCCACCACGCCGACTATCGTCCGCCACCCACCTCCAAAGGCGAGCAGGCGCTTGCCTATCGGGTTTTCGCCCGGCCAGTAACGCTGCGCCAGCGCTTCGTTGATGACTGCGACTGGCAAGGAGCCTTGCCAGTCCTGCGGCCCGAATTCGCGGCCCTGCCGCATTGGAATGCCCAGCGTCCGGAAGTAGCCTGGGCTAACCCTGGACAAGAAAGACGACGGACCGGTATCATCGGGCACGGGGTCGTCTGGCTGCGCCTTGAGGTCAAGTTTCCCTTCGATGGCGATCGAACTAGAGTCGCCGCCGAAACGACTGAGCGGCTGACTATCTGCCACACCGACGCTCTCAACACCAGGCAACGCCGCCAGACGTTCGTTGAGCCGTGTGACGAACGACATCACTTGCGTGTCGCGATATCTGGAAGCCGGGAATTCAAGCTGTAAGGCGAGCAGTTTGTCCGGCTTGAAGCCCGGCTCGATCTGTTGCAACCGCCAGAGGCTGCGAATCAGCAAGCCGGCGCCCACTAGCAGCACGAGCGCCAGCGCCACTTCGCCGACCACGAGCAGACTTTGCGTACCTCGGCGCAGCCCGAAACGAAAGCCCTTGGCCGAGACCGCCGCGCCTTCTTTGAGCGCGTGATTGAGGTCAGGCCGCGAAAATTGCAGCGCGGGCGCGAGGCCAAAGAGCAAGCCCGTCAGCAAAGTGAGGCCGAGGTTGAAGCCCATGACCCACCCATTGATGCCCACTTCGCCGAGCCGCGGAATGGTGGCCATCTTCGCTGTCGCGCTCAGTTGCGGCAGAATCGCCGGGTTAGCCGCGAGCAGTGCTTGCACGCCAAGGTAAGCGCAGAACAAGCCAAGCGCCCCGCCGACGCCCGCCACCAGCACGCTTTCGGTCAGCAGTTGCTGCACCAGCCGCCAGCGTCGCGCCCCGATGGCCGCGCGAATCGCCAGTTCCTTCTGCCGATTGGCCGCGCGCGCGAGCATCAAGTTGGCGACGTTGGCGCAAGCGATGAGCAAGACAAAGCCGACCACGCCCCAGAGCACGAGCAGCGACAAGCGAAAATCTTTGACGAGCAATTCGCGCAGCGGCTGGAGACGTAGCTCGCGCTGCGCATCAAACCTGTGCACATCCGGCTCCGGCCCCTGCTGCTGCGCCATTCGTTGCATGAGCGCATCGCGTTGCTCTGCAAGGCGGCGCGCAATCCCCTCCAGCCCTTGCCGCGCTTGTGCGAGCGTCAGCCCCGGCCTGAGACGTGCCACGACCCTGAGTGAGTAATCCGGATTGCTGATGTCTTTGGCAGTGAGAGCCAGCGGTGTGAGCAAATCGGCTTCGGGAAAGAAGTCGAAGCGCGGCGGCGTCACCCCGACTACGGTGTAGCTCCGCTGATCGAGCGTGATGGCTTGCCCGATGATCTGCGGGTCAGCGCCGAAGCGACTTTGCCAAAGGCGGTGACTGATGAGCGCGACCTGATCGTGTCCGGGTTGGAACTCTTCGGCGGCGAAGGCGCGACCCACTAACGGCGAGACGCCGAGCAAGGGCAGCAGCTCCGCTGTGATGCGCGGCCCTTTCAAGTGCGCCGGGCCGCCGCGTCCGGTGAGCATGAAATTGCGCTCCCTCCAACCTGCCAATCCGTCAAAGACGTGCTCGGTCTGCTTGAGCGCCGCAAACACCTCCGCCAACGCCGAGCCTCGCTCTCCGACTCGCACCAGCCGTTCCGCGCCCGGGTACGGCAACGGACGCCATAGGACGGCATTGACGACGCTGAAGAGCGCCGTGTTCGCGCCAATCCCAATCGCTAAAGAGAGAATCGCCGCGAGCGTGAAGGCTGGACTGTTCATCAACATTCGCGCGCCGTAGCGCAGGTCCTGCCATAAGTTTGCAATCATATTTGTCCTCCGATTGATTCCGAGCACAATAGGTTCGGGCGTGACCTGACTGAACCAGACCGACATATACTTACCAGTTGCCAGATGCTAGATGTCGGTTCCTGAGACAACATCCGCCGTCAGCGAACCGTTCCTCGCCTGGACCATGTCGGGTGAGGTCGGATTTCAGGAGCGGGAAAACAAACAGCGGGCATCGCCCAGGCAATCGCCATCCATCTTGCTCGAAATTACGGCGTGGCGCCTTCGCGCTATCTCATCAATTTGCGAATGACCCTCGCGCGACGACCGCTCCGCGAAACACAGAAGAGCGTAGGTAACTATTCCGCCGGCTTAAAGCGCGGCGGCTTTCTTAGCCCTACCACGAGGGGCGGACTCTAAGCGAGTAGTTACGGACTCGCATCCGTGAAAGGCGCGCCGATCACGGACATTGAGAGAAGCGTTAAAGTCGGCATTGGACTTATGCCCACAACGAACACAAACAAAAACGGTCTGGCTCTTGCGATTGGCTTTGTCGCAGTGCCCGCACTTATGGCAAGTCCTGGACGTGTTGCGAGCCTCTACCGACTCCATTCTGATGCCGTGTTTGCTCGCAACGTGCGCAATTTTCAGGAACAGCGAAGAGAACGGCCAGCCGTGCTGAATCAATCGCTGTTTTTTAGCGACTTTGATTCTGCTTCGAATGCCTTTGAGGTCTTCGATGGCTATCGTCCCCGCGCCGACTTTCAAGGCTTCGTCCACGATTCCATTCGCCACATTCCAGAGCAACCACTCAACCGATCTTTTCTCTTTGCCCGCCAGCCGTTGCAGGAACCGTCTTTGGTTACGGCTCTTGTGCCTTGCGGATTGAAGATCTCGGCGTTGTTTGAATCGTCGCTCTCGAATGTGTTTGATAATTCCACCTTTGAAAACCTTGCCTGTACTGGTCGTGGCGATACGGACAATCCCCGAATCGACGCCGATACGCGCATCGCTTTGAGACTCGGCAATATCCCTGGTGACGATCAGATGCAGATACCAGATTCGACCTTTGCGGGAGACTGTGGCTGTTGGCTCGACTTCCCAGGTTCGGTCGAGATATTGCCGATGGTAGTCAGAGAGAATCAGCTTGACTCTGGCTCTGCCGTCAAGCGTAGTGAGAGTGGCGTATTCCTCCTCAAGTTTGACGGTCAGGGTTCGGGCGTCGTAGCGCATCGCCGCTGTCTCTTTCCATCGGTGATGCTTGTCTTTATCTCGCTTGTAGGCCTCCGCCGCCACATTGCGAGCCGAGCAAACGAGATTGGCCGGAAGTTTCGTCGCCTCTCTTACATCCCGATAGGTGATGTGGTGGAGCGCGACGGAGTTGAAGACTTTTTTCTCGAAAGCAACCGCAGAAGTGTGATTGAGCGCGACCACGTAAGCTTTCTGAGTCTCGGACAGAGACTGCGCAGCCTGTGCGGTCGTCTCAAGTTTTATCTTCAACGTAAGGGTTACCTTCATATAAGCGGATTATATCAAGTAAATCGGTACTGTAAGAGAGGATTGCGCTTCGCAAGGCCTCCGCGCAATGCCGATTTCCTCCGCCGCTTAAAAGACGGCGGTCTCCATCGGCGGATCTTATGAAGATGAAGCGCATGGCGGCGCTTGTGTAGGCGTTCAGTTGCCTAGCTCGTTCGAACCCAGCCGCCCGCTTCGTAGATAAAGCTCGATCTCTTGCCATACGGCCCGCTCCATCTCATCCCGAATCACCGTGTTCCTTTGGTGAGCCGGCGTGCGTTCGAGAAAAAAGTGTGAATGGACTGATGAACTCTCCCAATCAATCGCGAGCTGTGGTAATGGTTGGTCGAAGTATTTGTCATTCCAACGGAAGCGCGCAATTTGAGGTACGCCCGACCCGCGCTCGCCCCTTCGACCGTGTGGCGAATGACCCGCGCATGGCGTTCATGCGTGAGGGCTACATGTGGAGGTTGACAATTCGGGATCCAAGGCTTTCGATACATGCAGGAGAGTGACGGCGGACCAGGCCCGAAAGATGTTATCAAAACGGGCATACTTCTTTGCTGGGGGCTCTCAACTGCTTAACACACTCTTTCATGTCGTATCGCCAGATCAGCGCTGTTGATTGACTAAGCGGCGGTGGCGGGCTATAAGGCATTGGCGCATTTTTACGCATTCAGCTTTACGCATTCAGCTTTACGCATTCAGCTAGGTAAGGTGATCAGTCAAACACCCGCCACCAAGCCTAGCGGCTATGGTGGGGGCTTGGGAGATGTGAACAAGCCCGTTTGACCAGACCCAGCCAGGGCGAGAGAGTCACTCTTTCGCTATCGGGCTACGTTATTTGAGTTAGAACACCAAAGGCTCATCGCCGGAAGTAGAGGGGATCGAATCCCCTCATACTTCCAGCGATCTCAATTTCCTCTCCATCCGAGCTCACCAAGATGTTCGCTACGGATGGAGTATCCATTGAGGGAAGAAGATGAAAAAAGGACTGGTTTTGGGTTTGCCACTGCCGCCCGAGGAAACCCCGCGCGCCGCCCTGAAGGTCGCAGTCAAGGTGATCAATGAGAAAGGGCAGGCGATCAAGATGGCCAGAGTCACGCTCCTCCCGGCGCGAGGTAAGGTCGCGGCTGCGGCCGGTTTGTCGTCGGCCGCCGGCGTCTTCGAGACAAAGACCCTGCTCAAACCGGGAGACTACCGGCTGCGGGTCGAGCACGCCGACTATGTGAAGTTCGAGGACCAGGTCGAGCTTATTGAAGGCGGGCAGAACAATAAGGCTTCATTTACAGTCAGATTGAAAAGTCTACTCAAGAAATGACCATGCGGTAACGACTGAAAAAGCCGCCGGCGTTAATTGCTCCTGCTGATTTCACGATAGAGCCAAGCGCGCGCCAGGTTCCAATCCCGTTTGACCGTCGCGGGCGAGATCTTGAGGAATTTTGCCGTGTCTTCAATGGTCGTAAGCTTTCGGCAACCGTGCATGATTGTTCCAGAAAATCATGCACGGCTGCCGAAAGCTTACAGCTCAGCGGCCACTCTACGACCACATTTCGGAGATTGCTTCGAACAGCGGGGTAAAGAAAGGACAAGCATATGAATGACCAAGATAAACTCATGTATAGTGTCGCGATAACTGAAGTTATCAACCGCTACTTCGCTGCCCTAGATCAGAAACAGTTTGATGTAACAAACATGAGTCAGATTTTTGCAGATGATGCAAAAATAGTGCGGCCCAACGGAGCAGTCACGACAGGGCCAAAAGAAATTGGCGATAGCCATAGCCATAGCTTAAGCCGTTTCCGAGCCACACAGCACCTAACCAGCGGCTTTATCATTACGCTGAAAGACGAAACTTCTGCCGAATTCCGGGCGAACTTGGTTGCTATGCACCTTTGGGCTGAGGGCCACGGTGATCCAAGCGCCGATCCAAACGATAACTATTTTCTAGCAGGTGGGGTGATAACTGGATACTTGATCTCGGGTGCGAACGGTTGGCGAATTACTGAGCTCACCAATCAGGTGATCTGGAGACGCGGTACCGGCTTCCAACAGATGCTTAAGAGCGTGTTTTAGAAGTCCAAAGCGTGACAAGTCACAACGTGAGCTTTGTCTCCTTGCGGTGGCGCGGCGTGACAAAGTGAATGTAAGCTTTCGGCAACAGTGCATGATTGTTCCAGAAAATCATGCACTGTTGCCGAAAGCTTACAATCCATTGTCTCAGCTCTTCGTCGATTCCGCGGCGAAGCCGTTCCTCGGGGATGTCAAAAAGTCCGCGACTCTCCAGTGACAAGACGGCAGGGCTACCCGACCATGCCGTACTGAGCGGACCCTAGGATAAAGAACTCACAAGCTGAAATTCCGTGAACCTTCGGTGAGCCGGTTTGACATCCTGTAATGCGTCAAACTTGACATCCTGTAATGCGTTAAACTTGCTCACCGAAGGTTCACGTCTTTTGTGAGCGACTGCCCGGGTGCGTGGAAAAATACACGCATTGCGCTACGCGCTTGAATCAGCATTTGATCTGGATGGGGCTCACCTTAGGACTTGGGGGTCAGACTAGCGGGCAAGCTCGATTATGTCGTGAGCGCGCCGACATTGATACAATGTGAGCTTTCGGCGCACCGGTGCGCCGAAAGCTCACGATTTACACCGAACAAGGAAATTTCTGCGCGTGGAGTTCGTATAGAAAATTTAGTACTAAGTGTTAGTAACATAAATTAGATGGCACGTTGCGCTTTGCGAATGATGTTGTACACTTGCCTCGCTTGCGGGATTAACTCAAACATTACGGGAACGGTGGCGCCGCGCCCTACTATGCCACCCGTCGCCACATGACTAGCGTCGGTAGCGTCGAACACGACGTCTCCAACACCGTTATATCGCTCGTCAAGCGTCAGTCCAGGCAATGTATTCAGCGCGAGCATGGTCGTGCTCTTAGAGCCGACGCTTGAGACAATAAGAATATGACGATCCGTCACGCCGTAAAATGTTCTTGCTCGTCGCCACGCATCCCAAACAAACCGTCCGGCAACCAGGTACGCGCCCGCTAGAATGAAAGGAATTCCCCAAAAACGAAAAAAACGGGGGGCGTTTTCACGGAACGCCTGGATTTCCCAGAAAATCCAGAAACTAGCCCAAATTAGACTGATGGGAATCATATAGATGTCTCCCCCGCGAAAGCAGATTCCCCGACGAGGTTGCCCCGCCCACAAGAGGCGTTCTCCGGCGTCGAGTTCACGCAAAATGAGTTGTTTCGCTTCGTTTTCCATCTGTAGCAGGCTTTACTGCGGACCTATGAAGTAAGCTTACAGACGCCACCCGCTGACTCGTTCAGCGGGTTTTTCATCTTCTTCCCTCAATGGATACTCCATCCGTAGCGAACATCTTGGTGAGCTCGGATGGAGAGGAAATTGAGATCGCTGGAAGTATGAGGGGATTCGATCCCCTCTACTTCCGGCGATGAGCCTTTCGACTCGA
>WNFU01007713.1_pt1 | contig 17014 bp, 12 predicted proteins | sample 5400121 | NCBI WGS metagenome assembly WNFU01 (sample SAMN13153360, study PRJNA577476) | soil metagenome | isolation source: 100 cm soil or saprolite under grassland replicate 1 | place: USA:California | collected 2016-06-15
AATTGCGGTGGCCCTCCGGCGCAGCCAATCCGATTGCGGCGCCGGGAAGGGCGCTCGTGCAGCTTGGCGCGGCGAGTGGATCGGTTGTACGCGTGTCGGAAGATGGTCCGTTGTTTCTCGAGGATGCTCACCAGGTCGAGGGGCGATGGGTCGTGCCTGGTGCGGTGCGCGTCTTCACGAGCCGCGGCTCGCGCGTGCTCAACTTCTGGGTTGGCGAGACGATCCTCGCCGGGTTCATCGTGCCGTTGCCAGGTCACCCTGGTGCGGCACAGCGCGAATGGAGCGAGTGGCTGCCACGGCAAGGCGAGGGTGCGGGGCCGGACCGGTTCTCGTACAGGTTTCGCGTAGTCCGCGAGAGCGAGCCGATCCGTACGGATGTCGTCGGGCCCTTTCAAGTGGGCACTGCGGTCAGCTACTTCTACAACGTGGAGGGCACCACCGAATTCGCCGCGAAGTCGCGATTCGAGGTGCGCTACAACGGCGAGCCGATTCGCGATCTGGGCAACGTGAGCGCCGTGTCCGTTGTCGTCAGCGCCAAACCGGCGCTGCTCGTCGTGATCGAGCAAAGTGACTCGCAGGACGTCTGCCGGCTGGTGATCGCGGAAAACGACGCATACACGATACGAGACGTCGGCGCCTGCTCGGCCCCGATTGACGGACGTCCGTTAACATCCGAGACCACGCGCTTCGTCGCGGCGCGAGATCGTGTGGTGGTTCCTGGCTGGATGGACCGATCGACGTTCGCTACCCCGGGCCTCTATCTCGTCGGTCACTCCGTTCTCGACACGCGATCCTTGTCCGCGCGGCCATTCAATTGGCCCGATGCTCCTACGTTCGTTGCGGACGTGCCGCCGCTCGATGTGTCACCCGACGAAGGAAGCCTCGTGCGGTTGGCCCTCGATGGTTCGGAAGACAAGCCCGAGCTCGTCGTCGTCGACTGGCGCGCGAACAGCTCGTACACGCTGCCCGTCGATCGCGCGCGGATGCGCTTCAACACATTCAAGACGCTCGATCCCGAATGGGTGCGTCATCATTTCGAGTGGAAGCGCGGACCCGACGGCACAGACGTCCTTTCCGAACGCGCGGCTTTCACACCCTTCCCTTATCGCGGCGAGGTTACGCTCGGGAAGCCCGGCGAGTTTCAAAGCTACACATTGCGTCCTGGCAGTGAGGCGCTGCGCGCGGCCATGGTCGAGGTGCTGACCAAGGAGCTCGGCGGGGAGCGGCTGCCCGACGAATTGGGCGGCTTCCAGGAACGGGTGCGGATCGACGGCCGCATCTTCAATGTGACAGTGGGGAGCTCGCCATCGTACGTAGCGGTGTCGATGGATGGGCCGAATGGAGATCCGACGCTGATGAAGCGCGCGGCCACGAGCCTCGACGCCGCACTGGCCACGCACCGGTACGACACCCTCTTCGTGCAATAAAAGCGCCTCGTCGAGCGGGCGCGACCGTTTATATTGTGTCGCATGCGACAGGCCAACATACGCAGTTGGAAACGCTCCCGCGGTGCGCTCTGGGTAGGACTGGCGCTCATCACGCTCGCCGCCCTCCCGAGCGCGGCTACCCGCCCTGAGCCTTCGAGCCTTCGACAGCAAGGCGATTCGGCAGCGAGTCGAAGGGCCGTTCCGGCTAAAGGGACGGAGATCCTCTGGGACCACTACGGCATCCCGCACATCTTTGCGCCCGATCACCCGAGCCTCTTCTACGCGTACGGCTACGCGCAGATGGAAGCGCACTCCGAGCTCCTCGTGCGTCTCTACGCGCAGGCGCGCGGCCGCGGCGCGGAGTTTTATGGCGATGCGTACCTCGCGAGCGATCGCTGGGTGCGAGCCAACGCCATCCCACAGAAGGCCGCGGTCTGGGCCTCGCAACAGACGTCCGAGTTCGGTCCACTCATTCGCGCGTTTGCCGCGGGCCTGAACGCGTGGGCCGCGGAGCATCCGGCGCTGCTGAGCGCCGCGGCGAAAGCAGTCCTCCCGCTGACGGCCGAAGACGTGTACGCGCACGGCTTGCGCATCATCCATTACGACTGGCTGACCAGCGAAGATAGCGTCTACGCCAAGGCGCGTCGCGAGCCACTCGAGACGCACGGATCGAACGGGTGGGCGATCGGTCCGTCGAAATCCGCTTCCGGAAACGCCATGCTCTTGAGCAACTCCCATCTGGCGTGGGCGGACAGAGACACGTATTTCGAAGTGCAACTGACGGCGCCGGGAGTGACCTCGTACGGCGCGGTATGGGTCGGTTTCCCGGTCCTGCGCCAGTGCTTCACCGAGTTTGTTGCGTGGACGCAGACGACGAACGGGCCCACCGGCGCAGATGTCTACCGGCTCACCTTGAGAGACGGCGGCTATGTGCTGGATGGCCAAACGAAATCGTTTGACGTCGAGAAGCAGATCGTCAAAGTCAGGCAGGCTGACGGGACGCTTCGTGACGAGCCGCTCGCGATTCGGCGATCGGTGCACGGACCCGTATTCGCCGATCGCCGCGGAGTCACTGTCGCGCTGCGCGTCGTCGCAGCAGATCGGCCGCGGATGTTCGAGCAGTTCTGGCGGATGGGGCTGTCGCACAACCTGGACGAATGGCGAGCAGCGATGCGAATGCAGCAGCTGCCCATCTTTCACACGATGTATGCCGATCGCGATGGGCACATCATGTACGTCTACAACGCCGCCCCTCCGGTGCGCGCGCAAGGTGACCACGCGTATTGGAACGGCGTCATTCCCGGCGACCGATCCGATCTCGTTTCGACGGACAAGATCGTTCCGTTCGATCAGCTACCGCAGGTGATCGATCCGCCGACGGGGTGGATTCAGAACTGCAACGACTCGCCATGGACATCGACATATCCGATGGTCCTCGATCCGGCGAAGTTCGCGGCGTATATCGCGCCTCCCCCAGGTCTCACGCAGCGATCGCAGCGCAGCATCCGGCTGCTGTCGCAGTCGGGCAAGATCACGCTCTCTGATTTGAAGGCGATGAAGCTGTCGACGCGCAGCGAGATCGCCGATCACTTCGTGGACGATCTCGTCGCCGCTGCGCGGCAGATGGGATCGGCCAAAGCGAAGGAAGCCGCGGACATCCTGGCGAAATGGGATCGCCAGGGCGAGACGACTTCTGACGGCACGTTTCTGTTCGTCAGCTTCATTCAAGGCGCGGGGAACGCTTTTCAAAACATCGGCGGCTATGCGGTCGCGGCAGATCCGAAGCAACCGTTGACGACACCGTCGGGATTTGCAGATCCGGCCCGCGCCGTGCAACTGCTCGAGACTGTCGCGCGCCGCCTCGAGACGGACTACGACACGATGCACGTCATCTGGGGCGATGTGGTTCGCCTGCGAAAGGGCTCGTTGGACCTGCCCGGCAACGGCGTTCCAGGCACGTTAGGCGGCATCAGAACGGTCGCCACGGGTCCGCTTGTGGAGGGCAAAACGCAAATTCAGGGCGGCGACACGTTTTACGCGGTGATCGAATTCCAGAAGAACGGCCCGCCGATTGGCGAAGCGCTGCTCGGCTACGGCAACTGGTCGCGCGTCGGATCCATCCACGTCGAGGATCAGTTGGCGCTGGCGTCGCAGAAGAAGATGCGGCCGATCATGCGTGCACGTCAGGAGATCGAGAAGAACCTCGAGAGCCGCAAACTGTTCGACGCTCCCCCGGAAACCCGAAGCGCACGGTAGCGGCGGCCTCCAGGGCTGCCGCACCGGCGGGGCTTCCGGCCTTCGCTGAAGCTCCGGCGGACAAGAAAGCCCGCTACTGCCTCTTCGGAAACTGTGGGCGGGGCTGAAGCCCCGCCACTACCTGCGTTTGGGTCGCGTAGTGGCGGGCCTTTAGGGCCGCCGTCAAGGGTCGAAAGCGGGCTGTGAGGAGTATGATCACCCACCAATCGATCCAGGAGGCTCGCATGCGCGCACGGGTAAAGCTGTTCCTTCTCGCGCTGGCTGCTCCTCCGCGCCGCTCACTGTCAGCACGCAACAGGTCGCGAGCACTCGGCAGACAACGGACGCTCAATCGAACGACGCTCCTGCCGCCCCGCGCCAGATGCGCCCAGTGTTGCGCGGACGCGAGTACGCCGTGCGCTCGATGAAGGCCGAAGCGACGGCGGCGGCGGTGCGCATCCTCGACGCCGGCGGCACCGCCTTCGACGCCATTGTTGCCGGCCAGGCGGTGCTGAGCCTCGTTGATTTCGACAGCAACGGATTCGGATCCGACGCGCAGATTCTGCTCTACGACGCCAAGAAGAAAGAGGTTGTCGCCATCGACGCCGAAGGCACCGCGCCCAAGCTCGCCACGATCGACTGGTACAACAAGAACAACGGCGGCAAGCTGCCGGACAGCGATGGCCTGCTCGCCGCCTCCACGCCTGGTGTCGTGGACGCGTGGTACATCCTGCTCGATCGCTGGGGCACCATGAGCTTCGCGCAGGTGCTGCAGCCCGCGCTCGAGATCGCCGAACAGGGCTTTCCGCTGAGCGAAGGACTTCCGCGAAGAACTTGCCTGCCTCGTGACGGCCCGTCGGCGCCGCTTGCTGCTCCGCCTCGTTTTTACAAAGGCGATATCGCGCAGGCACTGAAAGCCGCGCGCGATCGGGCGCTGAAACACAACAGCGCTGATTACATCCACTTGTCCGCCGAGGCGCTGAAGCTGGCGATGGCCGACCGCGAGAAATATCTCGGCGACATGGACTTCGTGAAGATTCCGTACGCCGGGCTGCTCTCGAAAGAGTACGCGCGGGAGCGTCGAACGCTGATCGACATGTCGAAGGCGTCACTGGAGCTACGGCCGGGCACGCCGGAAAAGTTCATGCGATCCACCGATGCCGTTCAGCGTGACGTGCACGTCCACCTCGAAGGCGACGCCGATCATTACGGCGACACCAGCTACATCGCCGTGATCGACAAGCAGCACAACATGGTCGGCTTCGAGCCGAGCCTCCACAGCGGATTCGGCACCGGCGTCGTGGTTGGCGATCTCGGCTTCATGTTCACGTGCCGCGGCGACTACTACTCGCTGACGCCGGGCGAACCGAACGCGCTCGAGCCGGGCAAGCGTCCGCGCAGCACGCTGCAGGGCACGCTCGTCCGGAAAGACGGCCAACCGTATCTGCTGATCGGCAGCCCCGGCGCAGACGATCAGATTCAGCGCACCATGCAGACGCTGCTGAATATTCTGGACTTCGGCATGAACGTGCAGCAGGCGATTGAAGCGCCGCGGTGGTCGACGCGCGCGTTCCCGGCGTCGCCGTTTCCGCACACGATGTACCCAGGCGATCTTTCTGTGGAAGCCAGCATTCCTGAAGTAGTGTGGAAGGTGCTCACCGCGCGGGGTCACAAGCTCCGCGTGGCGCGCGACTGGACGCTTGGCGCCAACGCCGCAATCCTGCTCGATCCGAGGACAGGCGTCCTCAATGCAGGCGTCGATCCGAGGACTGGGGGGTACGCGTGGGCGAAGTAAACCGTCGCGTTGATACAGCCGCGGCTACAGCAGGCCGACGAGATTCCGAAACGCCACGATTGCGATAACCAGCACGTACGCGCACGAAGCCGCGAGCAGAACCTTTGCGCGTCGTGGTTCACTCCAGCGAGCGAACGAGAGCAGCCACGCCAGTGCGGGGAGCACGAGGACGCCATGCATCATTACGGCATGCATCGGTTTCAACGCGCCTCCCGTCCAGTAAGCTGCTTCCGGATTGCCGCTGAAGACCAGCACCATTCCTCGGCCGATCATCGTCGCGCCGACAGCCATGGCTCCGCACAAAGCGATGAAGCCGGTCCGAATCGCAATCCTCATGCTGATGGGCACCTCGGAATTGCTGCGGAACGCGGCCACAGTAAGCACAACAATCATCGCAACGAGAGCGCCGCCGCCGCCGGCGAGGCCGCGCGCTACCCACGCGTCGAATCCCGTCTCGACGTTGAAATGAGACGGCACGCCACGCCAGGTCTGGAGTGAAACCAACGCTGTTTCGAGCACAGACGCCGCGGTGAAACCTGTCAGGAGAACCGATCGAGCTCGCGTTCCAAGTTTCAGGAACCGCGACACCCACACGATCGTGAAAAGCGTGATTCCGAACGACAGGCCAAACGTCGCCGGCTTGCGGAACGAAAGAGGACCCTGCCACGAACCGCCGCTGATGACGAGAACTGCGAGATGAATCAGCCCGCTGACCAGGAGCAGCGCGGCAACGAGATAGCCTCTACGCTCTGCGGCGTCCGCGCGGTGCCAGAATTTCTCCAGGGCGCGTGGGATCGACTGCTCCACAACGATGGCTTCAACCTCCACGAATTACAGTGTGCGCGATGATTGTGGAGAAAATGTGAAGCCATGTTGGGCCACCCGACCATGGCCTGGAACATCACTTCTTATAGCCAGGACCAAACAGCGCACGTCCCGCATGAGCGCCGGTGTGTTTCCCGTTCCGCACGGTGACCACTCCATTGACGATGACGGTGTCGATGCCGACGGGGTACTGATGTGGCTTTTCAAATGTCGCCGTGTCGGCAACCGTGTTGGGATCGAAGATGACGATGTCCGCAAAGTAGCCTTCCTTCAGCGTCCCGCGATCCGCAATTTTCATTTGCGACGCAGCCAGGGTGGTCATCTTTCGCACCGCTTCGGGGAGCGGCAAGACCTTTTCATCGCGTACGTAATGGCCGAGGATTCGGGGGAACGTGCCATACGATCGCGGATGCGGCTGACCGCGCCCGAGCTCGCCCTCCGGCTTGATGGCCGATGAATCAGTGCCGACGCTGACCCACGGAAACTGCATCGCGGTCTTCACATCGTCTTCAGACATCATGTGGTACAGCGCGCCGACGCGACCTTCGTTTTCCGTGAGGACCGCGAACAATGTTTCCCAAAGGTCCTGTTTCCGATCGGCGGCGATCTGTGAGAGCCGCTTGCCGACGATCGACTGATCCTTGTCGGCTGGCACCGAGGCGATCTGAACGCCGTCGAAGGTCGCGCCACCAAGCAGGTTCTCCACCTCGGTATTCGCCTCGATGTCGTAGCGCATCCTGGCCCGGTCGCCGGGATTCGCCAGCCGCGCGAGCATGGCTTCGCGTCCGCCCTCCTGCGCCCAACCCGGCAGCGTCGCTTGCAGGCCGGTGCCACCCGCGGTGTACGGGTACTGACATGCGGTGACGTTGACACCCCGCGCCTGGGCCTGCTCCACGAGTTGCCGGATCTCGGCCATGTGGCCCCAGTTCGCCTTCGCCGCGATCTTCAGGTGATAAATGACGACTGGCAGACCGGCCTGTTCTCCAATCTGAATGGCTTCCGCGATGGCCTCTTTGAGACGGAAACTCTCTCCCCGCACGTGCGAGATATAGATACCGCCGTACTTCGCTGCCACTCTTGCGAGTGCGACGAGCTCGTCGGTCGTGGTGTACGACGCCGGCGGATAAATGAGCGCGGTGGCGAACCCGAAGGAGCCCTGCTGCATCGCGCGTTCGAGAATGTCCTGTTCGCGTTTCAGTTCCGCCGCGCCGGCGGCGCGATCCGCCATGCCCATGACCTGCTCGCGCAGCATCGCCACCGGCGCAAACGAGCCGAGATTGATCGACGTTCCCTTCGTCTCGAGCGCGTGGAGGTAGCCGTCGAAGCCGCTCCAATCGAATTTCAGACCGAAACGCTGGATGGACGGATCGTCGGCGTCGTCTGGTGTCCAGAGCGCCGGCGTGCCGCCCTCGCCGATGATTTCCGTGGTGATGCCCTGACGAATGTGGCTTTCTCCATTTCCATCAGCCAGCAACGTCGTGCCGGACTGCCCCTGAACGTCGATGAAGCCGGGCGCCACAACGCGGCCACGGGCGTCGATCTCCTCCCGGCCGCGACCCGGCACGGTGCCGATGGCGGCAATCCGTCCGTCGCGCACCGCGACGTCGACGCGGCGTGGCGGCGTGCCGGTGCCGTCGATGAGATCGCCGTTCCGGATGACGACATCGTAGGTGGGACCGCAGGCGATGGTCGCCAGGAGGCAGAGCAGAGAGAGGACGGTTTTCACGAGGTGAGTCTACGCCCGCGCGCACTGGAATGGCTTTGCCACCCGGTCATGCGGGCGCTCGTTGAACGTCAGTGCCGAATAACGCTGACGAGCAACTACTTCGCGCCGGCTTTCTCCAGAACCGCCACCACTTCCTGGCGTCCGAAGATCTTCGCCAGTTGCATCGCCGTCATGCCGCTATTCGCCTTGGCCGTCAAATCGGATCCAGCCTTCACCAGCGCTGCCACAGTCCCTGCGCTGCACGACTGCACCGCGCCGACCAGCGGGGTGGTGCCGTTCTGTGGATCCTTCGTCTTGACGTCGGCCTTGCCCGCGAGCAGCGCGCGAATCACCGCCTCCGATTCCTCCTGCGACTGCGTACAGAACAGCACGGCGTAATTGAGGGCGTAGTGGTTGTCGGCGTCTTTTTGATTGGGACTCATGCCGGCGCGCAGAAACAGCTTGACTGCATCGACCTTGCGGTCGGCAATCGCGTGGAAGAACGCATCCGGCGTGAACTCGTAGCCCATCGCGCCCAGCGCGCGCTTGAGCGCGGTCGCGTCGCCTTTGCCGGGGGCGTCGCTCGCCTCCGCGGGGAGCGAGACCTCGACATCCGGCTCCAGCACCGCAGTGCCGCCCTTCACAATCGCCGCCTTGACGATGGCATTGAAGAACCATGTCTGGCCGAGCATCTTCGACTTGAACTCGGCGTTGATGCGGTCGTCGTTCAAGGCGGATAAATTGATGGTCGACAGCGAAGCGAAGGCGCGTCCCGTCTCGGCGATGGCCGAGTGGTAGGGCACCACTGCAATCGAATCGAAGCCGTACTTCCAACGCAGCTTGACGGCGTGTATGGCTCCGGTGCCTGCCAGGCGCGTCAGGTTGGCAGGCGACCGATCGGCCGGGGCGACGGCGACATCGCTCACCAGCAGAATGATGTACTTCTCCGAGTCGTCAACGGGCGACGTTTCGAGCGTCGCGTAGATGTTGTTGAACCGCGTCGTCTTGCCGGCCACGGTGAACGTGCCGAGTACGGAATCCTGAGCAGCCGCCGGGATCGCGGTCCCGAGAAGAACTGCACACACGCCAGCGACGCGCCTCGGAGCATTGGACATCATTCGCTAAACCTCTCGGTTATTCTATCGAGACAGGCGGCGACGACGGCACATTCCTTTTTGAACTTGACTCGTTCGTTTTGAATTCAGGCTGGCGAATTACTTTGTGATACAAAGTGCCATTGCGATGGCGCGGGCGCAACGGCTGTTCGACGTGATCGGGGCTTGGGCCGGACTTGTGGCATTCGCGCCCGCAATGGCGCTGATCGCGGCAGCGGTACTGATCGACGATGGCCGGCCGGTGTTCTTCGGTCAGGAGAGACTCGGGTATCGGCGGCAGCCATTCCGACTCCTGAAGTTCCGAACAATGCGCGATGGGCGGGTCACGCGGGTGGGACGATTCCTCCGCGCCACCGGCCTGGACGAGGTGCCGCAGTTTTTCAACATCCTGCGCGGCCACATGAGCGCCGTCGGGCCGCGGCCGCTCACCGCCGACGATGTCGCTCGCCTCGGCTGGAGCGGCGCCGAATTCGACTTTCGCTGGACGTGCCGCCCCGGCCTCACCGGACTTGCGCAACTTGTCGGCGCACGCGCGGATGACGAGGCCGTGCAACTGGACCGAATCCACACGCGTGGATGGAGCGTGTGGCTCGACTGTCAACTCATCGCGTGGTCGTTTGCGGTCAACGCCTTCGGCAAAACCAGAATTCGGCGGTGGATGCGGCTTCGCTACTCGATCTGTCTACCAGTAGGATGGTCGGCGGCGGTCGGTGTAGCAGCCGAGTCCGCGCGGGACGTTTGATTCCGACGGCGTGCTCCTTGCACGTCGGCAGCCGGAGTATTTCGCATGACGAAACACACCATCGCGAATGCAACCTCGATCGTACTAATGACCTTGGCGAGCGTGCACGCCGCACTGCCGGATAGTCCCGTCAATCTCACTGCGGCAGTCATGGGTTCGACGGTGACGGTGTCCTGGCTGGCGCCTGCAACCCCCGTCACCTCCTACATGATCGAGGCGGGTTTCTCACCGGGTGCAGCGAATCTGGCCGCATTCTCGACCGGAAGCACGGCGACGCAGTTTTCCGCCGCGGGTGTCGCACCGGGCACCTATTACGTTCGTGTGCGGGCCATCAATCAAGACGGCGTCAGTGCCGCCTCCAATGAAGTGCGGGTTGACGTCATGGGATTCTGTTTTTTACCGACCATGCCGAGCGGATTGACGGATTCGGTGAGTGGTTCGATGGTCGCTCTTCGCTGGATTGAATCGGTTGGGGCTGTCACCTACATTGTCGAGGCCGGTTCCGCGCCTCGCTTGGCCAACATCGCCACCATCGACTTGCGGTCGAACGTTCCAACGCTGACGGCGAGCGCTGGCCCGGGCACCTACTACGTGCGGGTGCGCGCGCGTAACAGCTGCGGACTGTCGCCGCCTTCAAACGAGGTGGTCATCGCGATATCCGGTTGAACCGGCAGTTTCGGAAATCGAACAGGGCCGGAAAGCTGTGTCGCGGGAATGAATGGCTGCCGCCCGAGATCGTCGGCACTATTTCAACCACATCGCCGCTCTCGAGCGGATGGTTGCGCACGCCGTGCAACAGCATCTCGTCGTTGACGGCGAAGTTGTAGATCGGATCGGCAAGCTCGCGCGCGAGGCCCGGAACGTGGGCGTCCAATGCATCCAGCAGCGAGCCGATGTCAGAGGGCGACTCGTCGAGCGTCAACTCTTGTCCCGCTCTCGCATGGAGCATCGCGGGAAAGCGCACGGTGATCATGTACCAACCATCTCCATCAACTCCGTCTTCCACGGCTCGCGGGGAACGCCTTCGTCAGTCAATTGGGAGATGTCATAAAAGCGCGACAGCATGCGATCGAACTCGTCGCGATCGATGCGCTCGCCCTTGAAGGGACCGGCGGTGTTTGGCTCGTCGAACCAGCGATCGGGCAACGTATCGTCCTTACGTCGCACGCCGAGTCGATGATTGATCATCCGTTCCACGCCTGTGATGTTCAACCCGGCGCGATCGAGCTCCTCCAGCGTGAACTGGAGGCCGGTCACGTTTGCCAGCTGCTTCTGAAACTCCTCCATCCCGGGAAGAGAGGGGCTGTTGAACAACTTGGTCGTAAAGCGGCACATGCCGACCGCGTCTCCGACCGCGAAGATGTTCTCGCACGCGCGCACGGCCTGCTCCTTGCCCGCATAGCCGTTGGGTTCTGCGCTGACCGGCCCGCCGTACAGCCTCTCCTTGAACGCGGGATCGTCATTGATCTTTGCGTTGATCTCGAGCGTGACGCGATTCCGCAGGTGATCCATCCCGCGCGTGGCGACGGCAAGGCCGAGCGCGAACGCCTTCAGAATCCGAGCGTCATGCGGATCGCTTTGCCACAGCCCCTTGACCGCCATCCGGTATTTGAGCGCCTCGGCGGGATAGTGGCCCTTCTCCACTGCGCGAGCGCTGTCGGCGAGGACGTTGCCAAATCCTTCTCGGGTCGCCGTCATGAACAGCAGCTGCTCGACCAGCGCTGCATCGCCCCACTGAAGCTCGAGCCCGCCGGTGTGCGCCTTCGTGATGATGCCGCGCTGGAACAGCTCGAAGGCCCACGCGATCGACGAGCCCATCGACGCGGTATCAAATCCGAGATCGTTGCAGATGTTGTTGAGCCGAATGACAGGTTCGACCGTGTCGATTCCGAGATTCGGACCGAACTTTCCGAGCGTCACGTACTCGGGACCGTCGCCTCGTCCGTACTTATCGCTTGGCAGCGTGTGCAGATCGTTGAGCGGACGGCAGTTGACCGGACAACGAAAGCACCCTTCCATGCCTGGGCGATAGGGGTCGATGTTCGACGCGTCCAGTCGTTCGGTCCACGTCGTTTCCTGATTGTTCTTCGCGCCCATCGCGCCAAGCAAACGACTGGGTCTGTAGAGGAACGGCGTACCGGTTGTCGACAGCGCCGCTTTCACAACCGAGGTGCCCAGAAGTTTTCCTGCGATGTGGCGGTTGTAGGGTTTGTACGGCTCCGGAGTCGGAAACTCGTGAATCGCAGAGAGGGTGACGATGGCTTTGAGGCGGAGCGATCCCATCTTTGCGCCGGGACCGCCACGCGCGTAGATGGCCTTCGGTCCGGCCATGATGCCGCTCGTCAGCACCAGGTTTTCGCCGGCGCGCGTGATGTTGACCATCGACATGTTGCGCGCCCACACACCGCCCAGATCGCGCTCGATCGAGAGGCGCATGTCGATGTTGTCGAGTCCGACATACGGCCGGGCGTCGCGAAACTCGAATCGACCCTCGTGAATGACGAGCAGCGTCCACGCCGGCGCGCGTCCGTAGATCACCAGGTGATCGATCCCGTTCATCCTGATGAACGATGGAAAGTAGTCGCCCGCATTGCAGTCCATCAACACCCCTGAATCAGGTGACCACGATGTGCAATTGCCCCGCGCGGCGCTGGGAACGAGACCTGTGAGCGGACCTGAGCCGAAGATCAGCGGGATGCCGGGATCGAGCGGCGTTTTCGTTTCGTCCAGCAGACGGAACAGGTAGTACATGTTTGCGCCACGCCCGCCGATGAGCGCGCGCGTCACCTTCAACGGCGTGTACGCACGTCGCGTTTCGCTACGTTCGAGATCGATGAAGACAGTGCTTCCCTGCGATGCGTATTGCGGCTCGCGCGGCATTTCGTTCAGCAGGCGCTCGACGCGATCGCGGATGGCCATTGCGCATCTTCACTATAGCGCCGTTTGAACAAGCGTTCAAACGGCCGCAGATAACCACGGAAAAATCTGTGTTCTATCTGCGTTCCATCTGTGGCCCATCTGTGGCCATCTGTGTTCCATCTGTGTTCCATCTGTGGCCATCTGTGGCCATTTGTGCCCATCTGTGGGCATCTGTGGGCATGCGTAAGCGAAGGCTGGTCCCGTGTTTGCGTGCATGTGGAGCATGACAAACTCTGCAGTTTCTGTTCGGTTGCTCGGTGCAGTTGCTCTGTTGAGCCTGTTCCCCACGTGGGCGCTCGCGCAGCCGCACACAGGACAGGTCGCCGCCGGCGGCGATATCGGCGTGTACATCCCTACCGATGAACAACTCTCCACAGGATGGATTGGCGACGGGTTTCTCGAGTTCTATGCCACGCCTCGACTCGGCTTTCGTCCCATCGTCACCGCCATTCGCACCGGCTACGATCGGTTTGACGACGACGATGAGCGGCAGCTGCGGCTTGGACTCGACGTGATTTACAACTGGGAAGGCGGCAACATTCATCCGTTTGCAGGCGTTGGAGCCGGCGTCCACTTTCTGCGCTTCTATCGAAACGGCAACCACGAAGGGCCGGACGACAACAACTTCGGCGCGAATGTGCTCGGCGGCGTCGAGATCTTTTTCAATCCGACGTGGACCGTGAAGCTGGAAGGCCGGTATCAGTGGGTGCAGGACCGGCCGGCCATCGATCCTGATGGACTCGGGCTGTTGGTTGGACTCAAGAAGTACTTCTAGGCAGCCTGGACGCGTAGCGCGAGTCCTATAATTGCCTCCACCAATGGAGGCTCTATGCATCGTCTCGTCCTCATCACCGTTGCCGGCGTGCTGCTTGCCGTGACCCCTCACGCGCAAGTTCCCGGCGATCGGCCTGCGGGCAACCCACGCGGCACCCGATCGGTCGTCGTCGCGCGCAACGGGATGATTGCGACCAGTCAGGCGCTCGCCTCCGCCGCGGGTCTCAAGGCACTGCAGGATGGCGGCAATGCCATCGACGCCGCAATCACGGCGGCCGGCGTTCTTGCCGTTGTCGAGCCGACGATGAACGGCATTGGTGGTGATCTGTTCGCAATCGTCTGGGACACCAAGACGAAAAAACTCTATGGACTCGACGCCAGTGGACGGTCGGCCTACACCGCAACACCGGAAGAGTACGCGCGCCGCGGTCTCAAGCAGATGCCCGGTGCGGGTCCGCTTGCCGTCGACGTTCCAGGAGTCGTCGAGGGCTGGAGCCAGTTGCTCGCACGGTTTGGAACGATCACGCTCACAAAGGCACTGCAGCCGGCGATTCGCTACGCGCGCGACGGGTTTCCGGTACAAGAGATCGTGGCGAGCGAGTGGCAGGGATCTGAAAAGATCCTGTCGCGGGATCCTGCCGCCGCGAAAACCTTCCTGCCCAAAGGACACGCGCCGGCGCCCGGCGAGATGTTCGCCAATCCAAATCTCGCGGCTTCGCTCGAGCTCATCGCGAAAGGCGGACGCGACGCGTTCTACAAGGGTCCGATTGCGCGCGCCATTGTCGCGGACATGAAGGCGCGCGACGGGTTGCTCGACGAGCGTGATTTCACGACGCACACCGCTGACTGGGTGGACACGATTTCAACGAACTATCGCGGCTACGACGTTCACGAAATGCCGCCAAGCACGCAAGGGTTCGTCACCCTGGAGATGTTGAACATTCTCGAGGGCTTCGACATCAAGGCGATGGGACACAACAGCGCGGACTATCTGCACGTCGTGACCGAAGCGAAGAAGATTTCCTTTGCGGATCGGGCCGCGTACCTCGCCGATCGATCGACGATGGCGAAGGACGCGATGAAGACGCTGCTGTCGAAGGACTACGCTGCAGCGCGCCGCAAGGAAATCGATATGCAGAAGGCGGGGACCTATCGTCCCGGTTCTCTGCCCGGCGTCACGCTCGATTATTACGGCGAAGATCTCGGCGACACGATCTACATGACGGCCGCAGACGGTCAGGGCAATGTGATCTCGCTCATCCAGTCGCTTTTCGCGACGTTTGGCGCCGGCATTGTCGCCGGCGACACGGGCATCACGCTGCACAACCGCGGATCAGGATTCAATCTCGTCGCCGGCCACCCAAATCAGATCGGAGCGCACAAGCGTCCGCTGCACACGCTCGTGCCGGCGATGATCCTGAAAGACGGAAAGCCGTGGGTGTCATTCGGCGTCATGGGCGGCGACAATCAGGCGCAGGCGCACGCTCAGGTCGTGATGAATCTCGTCGACTTCCGCATGCAGATCCAGGATGCGGGCGAAGCAGCGCGGATGCGGCACGGCGGCCCGGACCTGGCGCTCGAGAGTGGGATCGGCGCGGATGTGCGAAAAGCGCTCGAGGCGCGCGGGCATACCCTTCGCGACGGTCGCGGGGCCATGGGTGGATTCCAGGGCATCCTGATCGACCCGCGCACCGGTGTGTTGATGGGCGGATCGGATCCGCGCAAGGACGGCCTCGCGATCGGCTGGTAAAAAAGTCGCGCAACGCGGCAAACAGCTGAAAAAGGGGACTGTCCTCTTTTGAAAAAGCGCGCAGTCGCGGGTTCGATCAAAGAACCACAAGGATTTCATTGGACGCCGCGCCGAGCCCACACGCGTTCCGCGCACGCATGCGCGCATAATATCGGCCGGGCGGCGCAAGCGTGCTAATCGACGTGGCGCTGCCGAGCGACCTGACCAGCAGATTCGATAAGCCCGGCGCCGATCCCACTTCGATCACGTAATCAGCGGCGCCCGCCGCCGAGCCCCACACCAATGTCACGAGCGGCCCGCTCTGCGAATAGACGAGCGGAGACGTGGTTCCGGGAACCGCGCAGGACACGTTGCCCGTCCATCCAAGCTGCACCACTTCAAAATCGCCGGCGGTCAGCGAACGAAACGCCGGATTCAGCACGTCGTTGTTCCATCGAGGGTCGAACGTGCCGCTGATGTACATGTCGGACCCGTTGTCGGCGACGATCAAGCCATACCGCCGCATCGCGCGGAAGATGCGCTGAATCTCCGGTGGAAACGGCGCGAGGTTGACGCCAGCTTTCAACCGCAGTCGCGCGCCCATCGGCAGGGCCTGCGTATTGTTGCCGGCGCGGTGCGACGCCGGCCACACGTAGCCGTTCGTCGCGCGCACCGTGACACGAAACGCGTGGCGGATTTCGTCGCCGCCAAACGTTTCGTCGTAACGCACGAGCCCCGGAAGAATCGCTAAACCAGCCGCGTCTGCCGATGTCCACCCATCGGGGCGCCGATCGCTCGTGTTCAAATCGAAGAACGCACCTGATCCAGCGGTCCAGCCTCCACCGTTCCAATGCAGATCGTAGAGCTCGTACAGCTGCCGATGATCGCGATCCACGATCAACATGTGCCGATCGCCGCCGGCAGTACTCGATCCCGGGTAGCCGCCTTCAATCCAATACGGCTGCGTGATGGCTTCGTCGGGAATCGGATAGAACGGATAGCTTCGACCGCTCGCGCGATCGACGCCGTCGCTCTCGTCGGCGTAGTAGAACTCAACGGCGCGTTTCGGTTGATCTCCCGAGACGACCACGTACGGGAAGCCGTAAATGCCGATGCTTCCAGGCGACTCGTATCCGCCAAAGTCAGGGTGGAGACGACGCGTGCCGCCGTTGTTGATGAACGCGATGAACTGCGCCGATCGGGCGTCGACGGGAGCCTGCGAGATGTCCTGGTTCCACCAATTGTCCGCGGGAAACAGCGGGAGAGGCGCGGGGAGCGCGCCTCCTGCCTGCGCGTCTGCAGGAGCCTGCGCGTGAAGCGCGATGACGGTTGCGATGACGACGCCGATCGATGAAAGAACGCGCATCGGCAGATTCTCCTCGCAAAAACACTGCCGCGGCCAACCTATTCTCCCCGCTACTGGCGCGGCTGGTGCGTCGCCGAAATTCGAACGCGATCTGACAGGTTTGTCCTTGTATCATCTCGCTGAGGTCAAATTGATGCGTCACCTAGCGATCATCGGTTTTGTCGTCGCGGTCACTGCGGCTATCGCGTGCGGAAAGTCTGAAGCGGAAAAGCAGGCCGAAGAAGCCGCCAAGCAGGCGCAAAAGGCCGCCGAAGCCATGAACAAGGCCGCGGAGGCTGGAGGCGCAGCTGCCGCGCAGGGCGCCGCAGGCGCGGCGCAAGGCATGGAAGCGTTCGCCAAGGCCATGCAGGCCGCCGCGGCTGCCGCGGGTGGCGCAAACGAT
>WNFU01008411.1_pt1 | contig 17009 bp, 13 predicted proteins | sample 5400121 | NCBI WGS metagenome assembly WNFU01 (sample SAMN13153360, study PRJNA577476) | soil metagenome | isolation source: 100 cm soil or saprolite under grassland replicate 1 | place: USA:California | collected 2016-06-15
TCACGGCCTGGCGGGACGCTGCGACGCCGTTCCTCGACGGCGACGGCGGCCAGGTGATGGACCTCGGGGCGGGCACCGGACGCTTCTCGGCGCTGCTGGCCGAGTGGTCCGACAGCCCCGTGGTCGCGGTCGAGCCTGCCCTCGCCATGGCGAGGCAGGCCAAGTACAAGGAACTTGCCGACGTCGACGTGGTCAACGGCCGCGCCGAGTCGATTCCGCTCCGCGACGGTTCGGTCCGGGCGGCGTGGCTGTCGAACGTGGTCCACCACGTCGACGATCTCGGTGCCGCTGTCTCCGAGCTTGGGCGAGTGCTGCGGCCGCACGGGCGCGTACTCATCCGCGGCGCATTCGGCAGAGAGGGCGAATCGGACGACGGGCGCGCCAACTTCCGTATCTACCACTACTTTCCCGACGCACGGCGGTTCGCAGATGCCTTCCCGAGCCGGCAGCAGATCGTCGACGCGTTCGATCGAGAGGGCTTCGCGGAAGAGGTCACGACCTCGGTCGCGCAGGTCACCGCCAGCTCGCTGCGGGAGTTCGCGCGACGGATCCGTACCCGTGCCGACTCGACGCTGGCGCCGCTCGACGAGGACGCCTTCGCCGCGGGGCTCGCGGCGCTCGAACGCGACGCGGCGCTCGAGATGTCCCCGCAGCCCGTGGTGGACGACCTCGATCTCGTCGTGCTGCGCACGCCTGGCTGACGCGACACTGGTAGCGAACGAGGGAGGTCGACGAATGGCGAGGACGCAGGCGTTCGTGTTCGAGAAGGTGGCAGTGCTCGTCTTCCCCTGGAGCGAGCCCATGCAGCCGCCGGAGCGCGGTGCCCGGGTCGAGGTGCGCCTCCTCGTCGACGAGCCGCGCCGTGGGTCGCGGTCGGCCGCCCAGCGCGTCGTGATCGACCAGCCGGTGTTCCGCGCCGACCTGTTCGATCAGGTCGACGGCCCGCCCGGGAATCTGCAGAGCGCGCACTTTCACCCGCGCTTCGACGGCGTCGAACCCTGCGAGCGCGATTGGCGCGACGAGATCAAGGATGACCCGACCGGCTGGCTCGGCGCGCAGCTCGGCGATCTCCACCAGCTGCTGAAGGAGTCCGGTGTCGACGCCGCCGACGGCGCGTGGCTCGATCGCGACGCGGCCGCGCTCCGAGACGCGGTTCCGGACGTGATCGCCGCCGTCGAGGCGACCTGGACCGACGTCCCTTCGGCGTGACGGCCCGCTACCCGAGTGTCTTCTCGGGGTGCCGGCCGTCGACGTGGCCCATGAACGGCGGGTGGATGCTGTAGCCGAGAAGCTGGCGCAGGCGCGGGGACAGGTCACGCGCCATCTCGGGCGGGACCGCAAGCAGGTAGCTCTCCTGCTGCCGCGCCCACGCCACCACATACTGGATCGACACCCCGAGCCGGAACCCGTCCGTGGTGTTCGCGCCGCCGGCATGCCACAACGTGCCGGGATAGATGGCCACTGAGCCCGCCGGCATCTCGAGCGAGACCAGCTCCACCGACGGGTCGGGTCGCCCGTCGCCCCAGTGCGTGCTGCCGGGCGCGATGAGCGTGCCACCGTTCTCGGCGGTGAAGTCGTCGATCGCCCACAGCGTGCTGAGCGACAGCGGCCGCCGTGGGCGCGGGAGCCCGTAGTAGAAGGCCTCGTCGTAGTGGAGGTCCTGCGCCGTCTCGCCCGGACCGAGGTTGATCGCCAGCGCCGCGGTGAGGAGGAAGTTCGGGCCGAGGATCGCGCCCGCCACGTCGAGGACCCGCTCGTCCTCGATGAGCCGGTCGAAGGCCCGCGACTTCGCCGGCAGGCTGTAGACGCGCTTCGTCTGGAAACCCTCGAAGTCGTTGCGCCCGAACGGGCCCTCGCCGAGGTGCGGCGCGAGCGCCTCCCGGACGGCTTCGACGTCCGCCGGCGACAGCGCGTTCTCGAGCACCGCGTATCCCTGGTCCTCGATGACGTCGACGAGCGCGGTGGGCACACCGTGCACCGGCATGTCGCCCTGTGTGGTCCGCATCACCCGGGTCACATCTCCTCCTTCTGCGATGCCCAGCTCGGCGCGGAGCCGGTCGGCCAGCTGCGCGACGAATGCCGGCCGCGGCCGGGCGGCGTCGTCCACCGATCGCAGCGCCTCGAACGGATCAGTCATGACCGCCTCCTTCCAGGTACACGCGGCGGTACGCCGCCCGCGCCCGGACCAACAGTGCTTCTGTGGCGTTGGGCGTGCGGCCGAGCAGGTCGGCGACCTCGGCGACCGGGAGGCCGTCCACGTAGCGGAGCGTGAGCGCGAGCCGGTGGTGCGGACCCAGCGCGGCGAGCACCTCGCCCGCGCGCAGCTGATCGAGTTGGACGTCCCACGGGTCGTCCTCGGGATCGTGATCCTGCTCGAGGGCGTCCTGCAAGCGGTCCTGCCGAGCGCGCCGGCGCCAGTGGTCGGCCAGCTTGTGGCGGGCGACGCCGATGACCCACGGGACGTCGAGCGGCGCGGGGCGGCCCTCCTCGAGGTTCCGCACCGCGGCGAGGAACGTCTCGGACGTGAGGTCCTCGGCCGTCGCCGAGTCGCCGCACCGGTGCAGGAAGTACCCGTACACCTCGGGCACGGCCTCTTGATAGAAGGAGAGGAACGCCGCGCCGCGATCCGGTTCGGGCACCTCCGACCCCTCGCTCACGGCCGCCTCCGGCCAGTCGCCCACGTCCCCATCATCGCTCCGAGACGCCGATTCCCTACGGGGTCGGCCGAGAATTTCGATCCGAGGCCGTCAGAGCTTCCGCAGCCGCACCGCCCGCACCGAGTGATCGGGCGCCTTCTCCAGGATGAGCTGGGCCCGCTCTCGGGTCGGGAGGATGTTCTCGTGCAGGTTCAGGCCGTTGATCGTTCGCCAGATCTCGCGGGCGACCCGGGTCGCCTCGTCCTCGGGCAGCGCCGCGAAGTGGTGGAAGAACGACCGCTCGTCGGCGAACGCGGTCTCGCGCAGTGTGAGGAACCGGTCGAGGTACCACTGCTCGATGTCGGACTCGACGGCGTCGACGTAGATGGAGAAGTCGAAGAAGTCCGACACGAACAGCTGCGGTGGGTGCGCGGTGCGACCGTCCCCGGTTTGCAGGACGGTCAGTCCTTCGAGGATCACGATGTCGGGCTGGCGGACGACCTGCTCCTCACCCGGCACGATGTCGTACGTGAGGTGCGAGTACACCGGCGCGCTCACCTCGGCGCGGCCTGACTTCACGTCGGCGAGGAAGCGCACGAGCCGGCGGAGGTCGTAGCTCTCCGGGAATCCCTTGCGGTCCATGATGGCGCGCTCTTCCAGCACGCGGTTCGGGAACAGAAAGCCGTCGGTCGTCACGAGGTCGACCTGCGGATGATCGGGCCATCGGGCGAGCAAGGCCTGCAGGATGCGGGCCGTCGTGCTCTTGCCGACGGCGACGCTGCCCGCGATCGCGATGACGTACGGGACCTTGGCTGCCGGGCTGCCGAGGAACGTGTCGCTGACGCGGTGCAGATTCTGGCTCGCGGCGACGTACAGGTTCAGGAGGCGCGACAGCGGGAGATAGATGTCGGCGACCTCGTCGAGCGAGATGCGCTCGTTGATGCCTCGCAGATGGTCGAGGTCCCCTTCGGTCAGCGTCAGCGGCGTAGCCGCGCGCAGCCGAGCCCATTCGTCGCGCGAGAACCGAACGTACGGGGACAGCTGCTCCGGTGTCACGGGGGGACGTCCATGCCCGGCAACCCCGCCAGCTGCGACATCCGCACGCGCAGGTCGTCGTGGTCACGGGCGGTGAGTGTGACGTGGCCGACCTTGCGACCGGGTCGCGGCGCCTTGCCGTAGTCGTGGAAGTGCGTGCCCGAGATCGCAAGGACGACGCCGGCGTCCGGGAGCGCGCCGATGCAGTTGACCATCGCGCTGACGCCGACAGCAGCGGTCGACCCGAGCGGCCATCCGAGGATCGCGCGCAGGTGGTTCTCGAACTGGCTCGTGACCGCGCCTTCGATGGTCCAGTGGCCGGAGTTGTGGACACGCGGCGCAAGCTCGTTGACGAGGAGCTCGCCGCCGACGTCGAACAGCTCGACGGCGAGCACGCCGACGTACGCGAGCTCGTCGAGGAGCTTGCCCGCGATCTGCTCCCCGGCATCCTGAAGCCTCGCTGGCAGGTTGGGCGCAGGCGCGAGGCTCCACCGGAGGATGCCGTCGGCGTGATGGTTCTCGACGAGGGGCCAGCACGACGTGGCGCCGTCGCGACCGCGCACGGCGAGGACCGAGAGCTCACGATCGAACGGGACGTGCGCCTCGAGAATCAGCGCATCGGCACGAAGCTCCGCGAGCGCCCGTTCGACGTCGCGCTGCTCGCGTAGGACGACCTGGCCCTTGCCGTCGTAGCCGCCGCGGCGCGTCTTGAGGACGGCAGGGAGGCCGAGCGCCTGCACGGCACGCTCGAGGCCGGCGCGGTCGTCGACCGCCGCGAACTCGGGCGTCGCGATCCCGAGGCGGCGGCACAGCTCCTTCTCGCGCAGGCGGTCCTGCGCGACGTCGAGCGCAACCGGCGGCGGGAGGACCGGCCGGGACGTCTCGACGAACCGCGCTCCCGGGGCCGGCACGCCCTCCCACTCGTACGTGACGACGGCTGCGTCCTCGCTCACGCGGGCCAGCGCGGCCTCGTCGCCCAGCCCGCCGACGACCACCGGGCCGAGGGCGCCGGCGGCGGCGTCCGGGCTGGGGTCGAGGAACCGGAATCGGAGGCCGAGCGGGACCCCCGCCAGCGCGAGCATGCGGCCGAGCTGCAATTGGGGAGGGCCCTGGGATGCGTCAGCTATTCTGGCGTTCCGCGACAGCGCCGTCGCTCCCTCTGGATCTTCAACGCCAAACCGTCCCGGGAGCGAGGAGACCTCGGTTGCCCGACTTCGAGCGCGCGTCGCGCCGACGCGCCGAACGCGATGCATGTGGCATCGGCTTCGTCGCGCACGCGTCCGGGGACGCCAGCCGCGAGATCGTCGACCGCGCCCTCACCGGGCTGGCGTGCGTGCGCCACCGCCAGGCGATCGCGGCCGACGGCATCTCCGGCGACGGCGCCGGGATCCTGGTCCCGCTCCCGCACCGCTATTTCGCCCGGGTCGGCGGCCAGGAGCTGGGGCGTGATCTCGACGCCGAGCGTGTCGGTGTCGTCTCCGCGTTCTTCGCCCTGTCCGACGACGACGCCGTGCGCATCGCGCAAGGGGCCGTTGACGACGCGTGCGCCGCCGAGGGGATCGAGCTCGCCGGGTGGCGTCCGGTGCCGATCGACGAGTCCCACCTCGGTGCGGCAGCTCGCGTCGACCAGCCGTCGCTCTGGCACGGGATCCTGCTGCGGCCGGAGGGCGTCGACGGCGTCGAGGCCGAACGGCGCGCATACCGGGCGCGCCGGCGGGCGGAGGCGACGTGCCGTGAGGCGCGCGTCCGCCACTACTTCGCCAGCTTCTCGTTCGTCACGGTCACGTACAAGGCGCTCGTGCTCAGCGACCGGCTCGCGGCCTTCTACCCCGACCTCGCTGACGACGAGTTCGTCGCGCCGCTCACGATCTTCCACAGCCGATTCTCGACCAACACCACGCCGGCCTGGGAGCGTGCGCAGCCGTTCCGCCATCTGTGCCACAACGGCGAGATCAACACCGTGCGCGGCAACGAGCTGCGCATGATCGCCCGCGGGGAGCTCGGGACGGAGCAGGCGGGGCTCGGGCCCGAGGAGCTGTTCCGGCCCGTGCTCGATCCCGAGGACTCCGACTCCGGCAAGCTCGACTCCGCCGTCGAGCTCCTCCTGCGCGGCGGGCGCGACATCCGCCACGCGGTCGCCATGCTCGTCCCCGAGGCGTGGGAGGGTCAGCGTGACCTCCCGCGCGGTGTCCGGGGCTTCTTCCGCTACCACGCTTGCCTGACCGACCCGTGGGACGGGCCGGCCGGGCTCATCTTCAGCGACGGCCGTCGCGTCGGCGCAGCGCTCGACCGCAACGGGCTGCGACCGCTGCGCTGGCAGGTGTGCGACGACGGACTCGTCGTGTGCGCGTCGGAGGTGGGCGCGGTTCCCGTGAACGGGCACGGCGCCGTGCGGCGCGGCCGGCTGGGGCCCGGCGACATGATCTGCGTCGACCCCGACCGCATTGCGGGTAACGGCGCCGAGCCGGCGGCCGCGGTGCAGGACGACATCGCGGTGAAGACGTGGCTGGCCCGCCGGCAGCCGTACTCGCAGTGGGCGCGTGACGGGCTCCTCCCCGCGGACATCGGGACGCCGGTCGAGGTGCCGCCCGGGGAGGAGGACCTCGTGCGCCAGCAGGTGGCGTTCGGCCTCACGCGGGAGGAGGTCGCCATGGTGCTCAAGCCCATGGCGACCGACGCCAAGGAGCCGACGTTCTCGATGGGCGACGACGTGCCCTTCGCCGCCGTCGCCACCCGTTCCCGTCCGATCTTCAACTACCTCAAGCAGCGGTTCGCGCAGGTCACCAACCCGCCCATCGACCACCTGCGCGAGCGGCTCGTCATGTCGTTGCGCACCTGCCTCGGGCCCCGCCGCCCGTTGCTCACCGAGCCGTCCAGCGCCGCGCGCCTGCTCGAGCTGCCCTCCTTCTTCCTCTATCCCGCGGCCGTCGAGGCGCTCGTCGACCGGGCCCAGTCGGCGTTCAAGGCGGTCCGTCTGAGCGCCACGTTCCCGGTCACCGACGGCCCCGGCGGCCTCGAGCCCGCCATCCGGCGGCTGACGGACGCAGCCGTCGAAGCGGTCGCCGCCGGCGCGGAGATCCTCGTGGTCTCCGACCGCGGCGTGAACGCCGAGCGAGCGCCGATCCCGTCGCTGCTCGCCCTGGGCGCGGTGCATCACCGGCTCGTCGCCGAGCACACCCGACAGCAGGCGTCGGTCGTCGTCGCGTCGGGCGACGCGCGCGACGTGCATAGCGTCGCCTGCCTGCTGGGCTTCGGCGCCGACGCCGTGTGCCCGCGCCTCGCGCTCGAGACGGTGGCGAGCATGGCCGACGACGACCAGCTCGGAGAGCTCCACTCGTCCGAGGCCCAGGCGAAGCTCCAGGCCGCGCTCGAGGACGGCGTCCTCAAGATCTTCTCGAAGATGGGCATCTCGACGGTCGACGGCTACCGGGCCGCGCAGATCTTCGAGGCGATCGGGCTCGGGCCCGAGGTCATCGAGACGTGCCTGCGGTTCACGGTGTCCGAGGTCGGCGGCGTCGGGTTCGACACGCTCGGCGCAGACGTGCTCACACGCCACGAAGCCGCGTTCGGTGCCGAGAAGGCCGCGCTCGACGAGCCGGGATTCTTCCGGTACCGCAAGCGCGGCGGCGAATACCACGGCAACAACCCCGACGTCGTCGACGCGCTCCACGACTCGCTGGGGCTCACACCAGAGGGCGACGGGGAGAACGGGGGCCGGAACCCGAAGAAGAAGCGCGACGACGAGGGCAAGCTCGCCGGTGTCGAGCCGGCGCCGAGCGAGGACCAAGGCAAGGTCATCGTGCTCCAGGGGCCCGACGCCGAGCCGATGCCGGAGCCCGACCCGACCGACCTACGCGCCGCTCACCTGCTGCAGGGCGCGATCAAGGACGGCCGCGGCGACCTGTACGAGAAGTTCCGCGAGCTCGTCGAGTCGCGGCCCACCACCGAGCTGCGCGACCTGCTCGAGCTCGCGGCGGGCGGTGAGCCGATCCCGCTCGAGGAGGTGGAGCCGGCGGAGGCGATCACCAGGCGGTTCTCGACCGGTGCCATGTCACACGGCGCGCTCTCTGCGGAGGCACACGAGACGCTCGCGATCGCGATGAACATGATCGGCGGCAGGAGCAACTGCGGCGAGGGCGGCGAGGACCCGGCCCGCTTCCGCACCCGGGGAACCGACCGTGACCGGAACTCGCGCGTCAAGCAGATCGCGTCGGGTCGGTTCGGCGTGACGCCGGAGTACTGCGCGTTCGCCGACGAGTTCAACATCAAGATCGCGCAGGGATCGAAGCCGGGGGAGGGCGGTCAGCTCCCCGGCCACAAGGTGAGCGGCGAGATCGCGCGCCTTCGTCACACGCAGCCGGGCGTCGGGTTGATCTCGCCGCCGCCGCACCACGACATCTACTCGATCGAAGATCTCGCCCAGCTCATCTACGACCTCAAGCAGGTCAACCCGCTGGCCGAGGTGTCGGTGAAGCTCGTCGCCGAGGACGGCGTCGGCACGATCTCGGCCGGCGTCGTGAAGGCGCTCGCCGACGTCGTGCAGATCTCCGGCAACAACGGGGGGACGGGCGCGTCGCCGCTGTCGTCGATCAAGAACGCGGGCATGCCGTGGGAGCTGGGTCTCGCCGACACGCAACAGGCCCTGATGGAGAACGCGCTGCGCGACCGGGTGCGAATTCGCGTCGACGGCGGGTTCAAGACCGGCCGCGACGTCGTGATGGCTGCGCTGCTCGGCGCCGACGAGTACTCGTTCGGCACCGCCGCGATGCTCGCCGAGGGCTGCATCATGGTGCGCGCCTGCCACCGCGACACCTGCCCCACCGGTATCGCGACGCAGCGACCCAACCTGCGAGCCAAGTTCACCGGCACACCCGAAGGCGTCGCGACCTACATGATCTTCATCGCCGAGGAGGTGCGACGCACGCTGGCGAAGCTCGGCCTGCGCACCCTCGACGACGCGATCGGGCGCGTCGACCTGTTGCAGCAGCGGAAGACCGGCGACGCGCGCGCGGACTCACTCGACCTCTCGCCGCTGCTCGCGGATCCATTCGGCAACGGGCCCCGGCATTTCGTCGCCACGATGCCCATCCAGCGGCCGCGCTCGGCGCTCGACGAGCGGCTCCTCGCCGACGCCTTCTCGACGCTGTGGGACGGCGGCGAGCTCGAGCTCGAGTACGAGATCACGAACGCCGACCGGACCGTCGGCGCGTCGCTCGGCGGCGCGATCGGGCTCGAGTGGGGCGAAGCGTTGCCGCCCGGATCCGTGACCGCGCGGCTGAAGGGGTCAGCGGGGCAGAGCTTCGGCGCGTTCCTCGCGGACGGCGTCGCGTTGGAGCTCGAGGGCGAGGCCAACGACTATCTCGGCAAGGGGATGGGGGGCGGACGCGTGACAGTCCGGCCCCCCGAAGGAGACGCCGGGGACGCGGTCCTCGCGGGGAACACGGTGCTGTACGGCGCCACCGGCGGGTTGGTGTTCATCGCCGGCCGCGCCGGCGAGCGCTTCATGGTGCGCAACAGCGGCGCGACGGCCGTCGTCGAAGGCACCGGCGACCACGCGTGCGAGTACATGACCGGTGGCACGTGCGTCATTCTCGGGCCGTTCGGCTACAACCTCGGTGCCGGCATGACCGGCGGACAGGCATTCGTGTTCGATCCCGACGGCATGCTGTCGGCTCGCCTCAATCCGCAGCTCGTCGAGGCAGCCATGCTCGACGACCCACAGTCGACGGAGCTGCGCTTCCTCGTCGAGCGCCACCGCGACCTGACCGGATCGGCGCGAGCGAGCGAGATGGTGGACGACTGGGACGCGACGCTGCGCAGCTTCTGGCGTGTCGCACCCGTCGGCGAGGTCGCCCGCATCGAGCGCGCCAACCAGAACGTCATCGGAGCGGCGCGGTAGGCGCTCGCGAAGCGCAAAAGCCTGGGCCTCGGGTTGAGGTTGAGGTCGCCGCATGCTGTCCACGCGCCGAAGAACCGCGGGAGATTTGCGACACTCTGCGCGGACGCACCTGTTTGCACACGCGTCGGGCTTGACGCCACGCCCGGAGTCGAGTTGGCTTCCACCAGCCCCAGACGCGGGTGGCGAAGGGCAGGATCATGGGCAGGGCATTCTCAGCGAGCGACGCGACTCCGCGCGCGGGCGCGCGGATGCGACGGCAGTTGCGGCGAGCCACGATCGGCATTGGTGTGACCGTGGGCGCGCTGGCAACCGGGATCGCGTTGGCGCCTGCGAGCGGCGCGGTGTCGAATGCGTGCACCAGCGTCCAGGGTGTCACCGTGAACGTCGGGGTCGGGAGTGTCTGCGCGACGACCAACGACCCGACCGGCTTCGCCGCTGCTGCAGCCGCCGATAACTCGGTCGCGACGGGGAGCGGTACTACAGGTGGCGTGGGATTGGCGGGCGCGAACCTCAACTCGGTCGCGACCGGTGTCGGTAACACGCTCGGTCTCGGTGTGGCGGTGGCGGACAACGGCTCGGTCGCCACTGGCGTTGGCACCGTGATCGGCGTCGGTGTGGCGAGTGCAAGCGATGGCTCGCTCGCGACGGGTGTTGGTAGCACCGTCGGGATCGGTGTCGCGGGTGCGAGCGACGGCTCGAGCGCGACCGGTGTCGGGAGCACAGTTGGTGTCGGTGTGGCGGCGGCGGACAACGGCTCGGACGCCACCGGTATCGGGAGCACGGTGGGTGTCGGCCTGGCGGGTGCGAGCGACGGCTCGAGCGCGACCGGTGTCGGCACCACGGTGGGTCTCGGTGTAGCGCAAGCGAACGACCATTCGAACGCCATCGGTGTCGGGAGCACAGTTGGTGTCGGCATCGCGGCAGCGAACGACGGGTCATCCGCCAGCGGTACCGGTTCAACCGTCGGTCTTGGTGCGGCGGCGGCAAACGACGGGTCGGTCGCCACCGGTGTCGGTAGCGTGCTTGGTGTCGGAGCCGCGGCGGCGAACCTCAACTCGGTCGCCACCGGTTTCGGTTCGACGGTCGGTGTCGGTGTAGCCGGGGCGAACGACGGGTCGAGCGCGGTCGGTGTCGGTTCGGCGGTTGGTGTCGGTGTAGCTGGGGCGAACGACGGTTCGAGCGCGACCGGTATCGGTTCCACGGTTGGTGTCGGTGTGGCGAATGCGAATGACGGGTCGAACGCCACCGGTGTCGGTTCCACGGTTGGTGTCGGTGTGGCGAATGCGAATGACGGGTCGGCTGCCAGCGGTACCGGGACCACCGGCGGTCTCGGTGTGGCGAATGCGAATGACGGGTCGGCCGCCACCGGTATCGGGACCACCGGCGGTCTCGGTGTGGCGAATGCGAATGACGGGTCGGCTGCCACCGGTATCGGGACCACCGGCGGTCTCGGTGTGGCGAATGCGAATGACGGGTCGGCTGCCAGCGGTATCGGGACCACCGGCGGCGTCGGTGTCGCAGCGGCGGACAATGGGTCGGCCGCGAGCGGTGTCGGTTCCACCGGCGGTATCGGTGTGGGGGCTGCGAAGGACGGGTCGGCCGCGAGCGGCAATGGCGCGAACAGCGGCGTTGGCTACTCACAGGCCGTCGGCAACAGCGCGGCCAACTCGAACGCCAACGGCGGCTGGCAGATCGCAGGCGCTGCTTTCAACAGCGCGGCGGACTCCACGACCGCGATTCCCACCTGCTCGGGCACGGGGATTTCGGGCGCCCTCCGCAGCGACGGCCACTTCTGCCTCGGCGTCGCCGGCAACGTCGTCAGCGGTTGAGCCGAAGCTCCTGAAGGAGCTAGCCCGACAACAGCAGCTGCGGCCGCGAGTCGTATCCGAACAGGCGCGCCACGGGTCGGCGCAAGAGACCGTTGCGCTCGTCCTCGTAGCTCCGCGTGGCGTCGTTGTAGGCCTTGACGGCCGGTGGCGGCGGCACCGCTCCCTGGAACGCGGCGATGGCCTGGTTCAGCGGGTCGACACCCTTGAGGCGGTCGGAGCTCAGCACGACCGCCTGCAGACGCGTGGCGAGGCCCTCGAGCTGGTCGGCGGTCTCGGCCTCGGCGTCGGCGTCCTGATCTCGGGCCCGTCGTAGCCGATCCCAGCGGGCCAGGTTCAAGCTCAGCGCCCGGGCGACGTCCCGGTCGCCCGCCCCCGCGGTACCGAGCTCCGCGTTCGCAGCCGCGAGCTTCTCGTACCGGGCTGCCAGCGGCGCTCGGAGCGGCTTCCACGTGGTATCGACCTCGCCACGGGCGTCGTCCAGCTTCGGGCGGGTCGTCAGAACGAGCACGACCGAACCCGCCAGCAGAAGGACCAGGACGATGGCGGCGAGACGCCGGACCCGACGAGCCATCAGCGGGAAACCTACCGGCGGGCTCCACGCGGATCGCTCATCCCCTGCGCCGAGGGTCCGACGCCTCTGGCACAGTTCATCGGAACCGGGTCTACCCAGCATGAGTAGCCGGTACTCAATTCCGAGAGTTCCGGTGAACACCCGGGCGCGGGTCGATAGCGTCGGTCGTGTGATCACGGGCGTCGCGCACACGGCCGTGTGCGTCCCCGACGTCGAGGCCGCCGTGAAGTGGTACCGGTCGGTCCTCGGCCTGACCGTCCTCTCCCCGCCGTACCTCGTGGAGGGGGAGGCGATCGAGCGCGACATGGGCGAGCTGGTTCCGAGCCCCGTGGCGGTCAAGGCGGCCATTCTGGGGCTGCCGGGCGACGGCGACCGCGTTCTGGAGGTCATCGAGTACCCGCGGGCAGCGGGCCGGCCGCGACCGCCGGATGCGTCCGTCGTGGACCACGGGTTCACGCACGTCGGCCTGGTGTGCGACGACATCGACGCGACCCGCGCCGAGCTCGAGGCCGCGGGCGTGCGCTTCCTGACTCGGGGCATCGCCGAGGTCATGGGGCTGCGCACGACGTGGTTCACCGACCCGCACGGCCTCGTCTTCATCCTCATGGAGAAGCGCGATCCTGCGAAGCCGTACTACGCCCAGTACTGAACGCCGCTCGCCAGTCGCCGTCGCCGCAGGAGCCGACCGTCCTACCCCGTCGCTACGATCTCGACATGACCCGCTCCCGGGTCGTGGTCGTGGCGATCCTCGCCGCCGCCTCGATCGGGGGCTGGCGGCTCGGCGAGGCGCGCCGCGCGGCCACGGCGGAATGGACCGTTGTCGACGTGATCGACGGCGACACGATCCGGGTCGCGCGCGGCGACCAGACCGACACCGTGCGGCTCCTCGGGATCGACACACCGGAGACGCACGACCCGCGCAAACCGGTCGAGTGCTTCGGACCCGAGGCCGCTTCGTACACGGATGCGCAGCTGCGCGGACGGACCGTCCAGCTCGAGGCCGACATCGAGCCCCGCGATCGCTACGACCGGCGCCTCGCGTACGTCGTCGTGGATGGTGAACGCTTCAACGACGAGCTGCTCCGCCGCGGCTACGCCCGCCTGCTCGTCATCGAACCGAACGGCGCGCACGCCAGGACCATGCTGCAGGAAGAGCTCGACGCCAAACGCGCCGGCCGAGGGCTCTGGGGAGAGTGCTGAGCCCCGGGCTCGCTAGATCGTGTCGGCGGTGAGCCGGGTGCGCAGCTTGTCGATGGCCCCGCCCAGGACGTCACGGGTCTCGGCGTGCGACCAGCCGAGGTCGTGGGCCAGATCCTTCATCGACGTGGCCGGTCCGTACAGCCCGAACCGGCGCGTGACCAGCTCGTACTCGGTGGGGTTCAGGCACTCGAAGGCGTGGGGGTCCGCCCGGAGCTCGAGCACATCGAGGTCGACGTCGTCGTCGGTCGGCGGGTCGTCGGCGCCCTGGGGAAGGTCGGGGTAGGGCCACCCGTCGTCGGAGGGAAAGACCGGGAAACTCGACCAGGCGGCCATAGCGTCACCCCCGTGCCACGCTCGTCTCCGCATGGTGGCCGAGGGCGACGGGCTCGTCAACGGGCCCACTGGTCGCTCCTTCTGTCGCCGTCGCAAGCTCCGGCTTTGCCGCAGCGGTCGGCAAAGCCGCCGCTGCCGCGCTCGCAAGCTCGAGCTCCTGCGCCGGCGGTCGGCACAGCCGCCGCCCTCCGCGGGGCGCTCAGCCGTCGTGCCGGCCCACCAGCTCGAGCAGGGCCTCGCCGTGGCGCTCGACCTTGACCGGCCCGATGCCGGGGATGGTCAGCAGGTCGCCACGAGAGCGCGGCCGGTCCCGGGCGACGGCCTGGAGCGTCGAGTCGTGGAAGATCACGTACGCGGGGACGCCGGATGCCCGGGCCAGGTTGCGGCGCCACTCGTGGAGAGCATCGAGCAGCTCCGAGCTCGCCGCGTCGGCGACGCGGGCGGGCTCACCGGATCGCCGGCGCGCTCCCGCCACCTGGGCCTGCGCGGCGGCGAGCCCGGCCCCGGCGTCGTCGTCGCTGCCGGCGTCCGCCGCCCGCGCCGAGGCGACGGCCCGCTCGATGCGCGCCAGCCACGGGCTCGCGTTGCGGCGGTACGTGCGCACCCCGACCGTGCGCTTCTGCGCCCAGCTCAGGTGCAGGCTCCGCTCGGCGCGTGTGAGCGCGACGTACAGCAGGCGCCGCTCTTCGGCGATCTCAGAGGGGGTCTCGGCGTGCACGATCGGTACGAGCCCCTTCTCGAGCCCGACGACGAACACCGTGTCGAACTCGAGGCCCTTGGCGCGGTGGAAGCTGAGCAGCTCGACCGCGTCGGCGTCGGCCCCCGCGACACGGACGTCGTCACCGCTGCGCAGCGCGGCGTGGAGGAATTCGAGGAAGCCGTCGATTGACCCTTCCCCACCGTCGGCGGCGAGGTAGTCGCGGCCCAGACGGGCGATCGCCTCGACGTGCTCGCGGCGCTCCTCGGGCGCGCCCGCGCCGTCATCGGCGAGCGCTTCGAGGTGGCCGGCGAACGGGACGTCCGGTCGCTCACGCGTCCGCTCGCGCAGGCTGTCGAGCGCGACCTTCACCTCGGGTCGGTCGAGGAACTGCGCGCCGCCGCGCACGCGGAACGGGACGCCCTCTCGGCGTAGCGCCTCCTCGAACAACGCGGACTGAGCGTTCGTCCGGTACAACACCGCCACCGACGACCAGCGGCGGCCCGGCACGTGGGCGCGTCGCAGGGTGCGCGCCACTCCTTCGGCTTCGTCGTCGTCGGTGGGGTAGGCGCGGATCACGGGGAGCGGTCCGTCCGGTCGTGAGCTCCGGACCGCCGCCGGCGCACCGTCGGTCGTCTGCAGCGCGGCGGCCGTCGACACGACCTGCGGAGAGGAGCGGTAGTTGGTACCGAGCCGCACGACGGCGGCGTCGCGGAAGTGGTTGCCGAACCGTGTGAGATACCCGGCGTCGGCACCCGCGAACCCGTAGATGGCCTGGTCGCCGTCACCGACGACGCACAGATCAGGACGATCCCCGAGCCATGCGCGCACGAGGCGGAACTGGGCCGGGTTCGCGTCCTGGAACTCGTCGACGAACACGTGCCGGAAGCGCCAGCGCTGCGCGGCCTGGAACTCGGTGTCGGTCTCGAGCGCGTGGGCACACCACCGGATCAGGTCGTCGAAGTCGACGACGCCGCGCCGCCGCCGCTCGCGCTCGTACCGCTCGAAGAGCATGGCGACCTCGGCCGGCGACCGCGGGGGCGTGCGGCGCGCCGCCTCGGCCGCCGCCTGGTAGCCGTCGGGGGAGATGAGACGCGCCTTCGCCCACTCGATCTCGGCCGCGATCTCGGCCGCGAGGAGGCCACGCTCGGCGCCGCGGCCCGGCAGCATCGGCACGAGAAGGCGCGCCTTGCGTTCGAGGAGCTTCGGCATCGCGCGGTCGCGGTCCTCGCAGAGCCGTCGCAGCTGCGCCAGGGCGATCGAATGGAACGTGCCCGCGGCGACGAGGCGGCGCACGCCCAGCTGGGTGAGCCGGTCGCCGAGCTCGCCGGCGGCCTTCCGCGTGAACGTGACCGCGAGGGTGTGCGCGGGGTCGATGTGCGCGTGCCGCGACTGCCAGGCGATGCGGCGGGTCAGGACGCGCGTCTTGCCCGCGCCCGCGCCGGCAAGGATGGCCAGGGGAACGCTGGGCGTGGTGACGGCCTCACGCTGCGCGTCGTCCAGCCCCTCGAGCAACGGGTCTTCGGGCACGCGCGTGACCATACCGATCCAGTACGACAGGAAACCGGGACGCGAGACGGACAGAAGCGGGGAAATGGGAAGGCCCCGAGTAGTCTTCGCTGCCTCGCAGCTCCGATCTCCTCGGGGCCGACCCCGTTCGGATCGCCGCCTTGTCGGCTCCCCGGCGGGCGGGGTGCCCACATCGACTGCGTCCCGGCCCCTGGCGCCGGATCGCACCGACGTTCAGTCGCCGACCGGCCTCTCGGACCCGTAATCCGGCGGCTGCCTATCTGACAACACCGGTGCCGTGCCCTCGTCGACCGGTGCAAGCGAACTTACGACCGACCCCGCGGAGCGTCAAGAGGCTTTCTGTCCGGTACGTTCGCACGCGTGCTCGTGTCGCGCGACCGGTTCGAGGAGCTCGTCGCGGACGCGCTGGATGCCATCCCACCCGATCTCGCCGCGCACATGGACAACGTCGCGGTCTTCGTCGAGGACTGGCCGACGCCCGAGCAGCTCGGCGGACGTCCCGGCACGCTGCTCGGGCTGTACCAGGGCGTCCAGCTCACCGACCGCTCGCCGATCAACTACGCCGGCGTGATGCCCGACCGCATCACGATCTTCCGCGGTCCCCTGAGCGAACGGTCGCGGGACGAAGCGGATCTCGCCCACCAGATCCGCGTGACCGTCGTCCACGAGGTCGCGCACCACTTCGGCATCGACGACGCCCGGCTACGCGAGTTGGGCTGGGCGTAGCCTGTCGCCATGCGCGAACGGGCCGGATGGCGCACATGCTGCGCCTCGGGTCGCTCAACCGGGTCGTCGCCCTCGACGCCGACGAGCGCACCGTGACCGTCGAAGGCGGCATCCCGCTTTGGCAGCTCAACGACGAGCTCGCCACGCGAGATCTCGCGCTCGCCAACCTCGGCGACATCGACCGCCAGTCGATCTCGGGCGCGATCGCCACGGCCACGCACGGAGGCGGGAAGCAGTTCGGGGGCCTGGCGACGTTCGTCACAGGACTCGAGCTCGTCACCGCCGACGGCGAGCTGTTGCGCTGTTCCCGCGACGAGGAGCCCGAGGTGTTCGCGTGCGCGCGCGTCGGGTTGGGTGCCCTCGGCGTCGTCACGAAGGTGACCTTGCAGTGCCAACCCGCGTTCCGGCTCCACTCGATCGAGAAGCCGCGCCCGTTGGAGTCGCTCGTCGACGACCTGGACGACATCATCGACCACAACGAGCACATCGACTGCTACTGGTTCCCGCACACCGACGTCGCCACGGTCAAGGTCGCCAACCGGACCGACGAGCC
>WNFU01008460.1_pt1 | contig 17008 bp, 11 predicted proteins | sample 5400121 | NCBI WGS metagenome assembly WNFU01 (sample SAMN13153360, study PRJNA577476) | soil metagenome | isolation source: 100 cm soil or saprolite under grassland replicate 1 | place: USA:California | collected 2016-06-15
CGCCGAGCTGCAATGGTTCGCGGCTGACGAGCTGCCCTGGGACGAGCTCGCCTTCCAGGTGAACGAGAAGGTGCTGTCAGCGTGGCTCCGGCACGGGCAGTAGCATGGCCGGGGTCGGCCGACCCCCACCGGGAGGAAAACATGCACTTCTTCGAGCGCCTCGAGCCCATCCAGAAGCGGTGGGACGTCCTCAACCATCCTTTCTACGCCCGCTGGGAGCGCGGCGAGCTTTCCCCGGATGAGCTCGCGCACTACGCGGGCGAGTACCGCCACGCCGTGGTCGCTCTGGCGGAGACCGCCGCCGTCGCCGGCGAGCACGCCGAGGAGGAAGCGGCCCACGTCGAGCTGTGGGACGACTTCGCCCGCGCGGCCGGCGCCGACGCGCCCAAGCCGCCGCAGCCGGAGACCGAAGAGTGCGTCCGCGCGTGGACTTCGGCCTCCGACGACGTCGAGGCGCTCGCTGTTATGTACGCGATCGAGTCCGCCCAGCCGGCGATTGCGGCGACGAAGCTGACGGGATTGGTCCAGCACTACGGCTTCGAAGAAGGGCCCGCGACCGAGTACTTCTCGGTCCACGGCGAGCTCGACCACGAGCACGCCGCCCACCGAAGACACCGAGCGGCTGCTGGAGGCCGCCGAGCGGGCACTGGCGGGCAACTGGACGCTTCTGGACGGCGTCGAGCGAACGTTCAGCCGCGCCGCGTAAAGCTGACTGGCATTCGGACTAGTTAGGCGGCGAGGCCGAGGGACTTCTCGAGGGTGCTCTTTGGCTGAGCGCCGATCGCGGCGGCCGCAGGCTCGCCGTCCCTGAAGAGCACGATCGTCGGAATCGACGCAACCCCGTAGCGCATCGCCAGCCCCTGCTCCTGGTCGATGTTGACCTTCACGAGCTTGAGCTCGTCGCCGTGCTCCGCGATGATCTTGTCGAGCACCGGTGCGACGGCGTGGCAAGGCCCGCACCATTCGGCCCAGAAGTCGACGATCACGGCCTTCTCGCTCTTCAATACCTCCTGCTCGAAGCTCGCCTCGGTCACATCGGTTGCCATCAAATGTCTCCTCCCGATTCCTTTGGTCTCACTTACCACAACGCGCCTTAGCTCAAAACTCTTCCCCACCTAGAATCGCAGTATGTTCGAGAAGCTACCCGCGATCCCCGATCACCCCGCGCTCGAGCGCGCCGTCCTCGAGCTGTGGGAGCGCGAGGGGACCTTCGACCAGGTGCGCGAGCGCAACCGCGGAGGCCCGACCTTCTCGTTCATGGACGGGCCCATCACCGCGAACGGGCCCGCCGGCGTCCACCACGGGATCGGGCGGACGCTTAAGGACGTCTTCCAGCGCTACAAGGCGCTGAACGGGCTCGACCAGCGCTACCAGAACGGGTTCGACTCGCAGGGACTCCACGTCGAGGTGCAAGTCGAGAAGTCGCTCGGGCTTAACTCGAAGCGGCAGATCGAGGAGTACGGGCTAGACGAGTTCGCGCACCGCTGCCGCGAGTTCGTCGCCCACTTCGCGGGCATTATGACCGAGCAGTCGAAGCGGCTCGGGATGTGGATGGACTGGGGCAACGACTACTTCACCTTCTCGGATACGAACATCGAGTACATCTGGCGCTTCCTGAAAGAGGTTCACGCGCGCGGGTGGCTGTACAAGGGTCACCGCTCGACCCAGTGGTGCCCGCGCTGCGGAACTTCGCTCTCGAAGCACGAGCAGGCCGGCGAGGAGAACTACGCCGAGCTCGAGCATCCTTCGCTGTACGTGCGCTTCCCGCTGCACGGCCGGGAGGGCCAGTCGCTCGTCGTCTGGACGACGACGCCATGGACGCTTCCTGCGAACGTCGCGGCGGCGGTCAAGCCGGACGCCGAGTACGGGCTCCGCGGCGACGGCGACTGGGTCGCGGTCGAGCGCTACCCGGAGGAGCACTTCGAGGAGAAGGTGCGCGGGGAGGAGCTGGTCGGGCTCGAGTACGAGGGCCCGTTCGACCACTTCCCCGCCCGGGAGGGCGTCGTCCATCGCGTCATTCCCTGGGACGAAGTCTCAATGTCGGAGGGAACCGGGATCGTCCACATCGCTCCCGGCGCGGGCACCGAGGACTTCGAGCTCGCGCAGGAGCAGGACCTGCCGGTGTTGATGCCGATCGACGAGTCCGGTCACATGCTGCCCGGCTACGGGGAGCTCGAGGGGCTGACGACCGAAGAGGTCGAGCTGCCCGTGATCGAGTCGCTGCGCGAGCGCGGCCTGCTCGTCGAGGCGGGCTCGATCGTCCACCGCTATCCCGTCTGCTGGCGCTGTCGTACGCCGCTCGTTTTCCGCGTCGTCGACGACTGGTTCATCTCGGCCGCTGAGATCCGCGGCCCGATGCTGGAGGGGAACGCGACCGTCGAATGGACTCCCCCGCAATACGGCAAGCGCATGGACGACTGGCTGCGCAACATGGGCGACTGGAACATCTCCCGACGGCGCTACTTCGGCCTGCCCCTTCCGTTCTACCCGTGTGGCTGCGGGCATCTCAACGTCATCGGCTCGCGCGCCGAGCTGGAGGAGCGCGCCGTCCGCGGTCTGGAGCAGCTCGAGGAGCTTCACCGCCCGTGGATCGACGCGGTGGTGATCCGCTGCGAAGAATGCGAGGCCGAGGTGGAGCGGATCCCGGAGGTGGGGGACGCCTGGCTGGACGCCGGCATCGTCCATTTCTCGACGCTCGGCTGGAAGAACCCGGAGTGGATCCGGGGCGGCTACGCGATGGGCGCGTCCAAGGGCATTTCCGGCGCCGACCTGCCCGACCACGCGTATTGGGAGAAATGGTTCCCCGCGGACTGGGTCTCGGAGAACCGCGCCCAGATTCGCCTCTGGTTCTACTCCCAGTGCTTCATGGCGATCACGCTCGACGGCCGCCAGCCGTACCGGAGCGTCCTCACGTACGAAAACGTGGTGGACGAGCACGGGGAGGAGATGCACAAGTCGTGGGGGAACGCAATCGACCTCGACGAGGCGCTCGAGCGGATGGGCGCCGACGTGATGCGCTGGCTGTACTGCGTGCAGAACCCCAGCCAGGAGCTCCGGTTCGGCTACGGCATGGCGGAGGAGGTGAAGAGGCAGCTCCTCACCTTCTGGAACTCGGTCTCGTTCTTGGTCACCTACGCGAACATCGCCGGCTTCGATTCCCGGACGGAAGGCGGCGAGCCCGATGTGCTCGACCGCTGGCTGGCCTCACGCACCGCTCAGCTCGTCCGCGATACGACGGACGCGTATGAGCGCTACTGGACGCTTGACGTGATCCGAGCCTTCGAACGCTTCGTGGACGATCTCTCGAACTGGTACATCCGCCGCTCGCGGCGACGCTTCTGGGACGGCGAGCCGGCGGCCCTGCGCGCGCTCTGGGAGGCGACTACGACCGCGCTGCGGGTGATCGCGCCGGTGATGCCGTTCCTCGCAGAGCATCTCTGGCGCAACCTCGTCTCGGCGGACGAGTCGATCTTCCTCGCCGGCTGGCCTGAGACGGGCGAGTTGGACGAGCAGCTGCTCGCGGAGGTGGCGGAGGTTCGCACCGTTGTGACACTTGGGCGCCAGGCGCGCGACGCCGTTCGGTTGAAGCATCGCCAGCCGCTCCGCAGGCTCGTCGTGCAGGGGGCGAACTTGGTGGAAGGGCACGCGGACGAGATTCGGGAGGAGTTGCGCGTGAAGGAGATCGAGGCCGGCGAGATCGAGGCCACGGAGCTCAGGGTCAAGCCCAATCTGCCCGTGCTGGGGCCGAAGCTCGGCAAGGAGCTCGGCGCCGTGCGCTCAGCGCTCGAGGCCGGTGATTTCGAGCAACTCGACGAGGGCCGTTTCCGCGTCGGCCCGCATGAGCTCGGGCCGGACGAGGTTCTCGTCGAGAGGCGCGGGAAGGAAGGTTGGTCGGTCGCCTCGCAAGACGGCATCACCGTCGCGCTCGACACGACGCTTGATCCGGAGCTCGAGCTGGAGGGCCGCGTCCTCGACCTGATCCATCAGGTCAACTCGCTGCGGAAGCAGGAGGGTTTCGAACTGACTGATCGCATCGTGCTGACGCTTCCGGACACGCAGGCCGACGTGCTCGAGCACGAGGAATGGATCAAGCGGGAGACCCTCGCCGAGCGGATCGAGACCGATTCGGTCGAGACCCCGCGGATCGCGAAGGCTTGAAGCCAAGTAACACAGTGTCACTTTCTTTCGGGCGGCAGATCGCCAACGAGAGCTGCGAGGAATGCGGTCGGCGGTCTCGTGCGGAAGCTGATGTCGAGCAGGACCCGAGCTAGGTTCGTGGCGGGGCGACCCTCACGGATCTCGTGGACCGTTCGACGGACTTCTTCATAGCTGGGACGAGGGAGCCCGAGTTCGCCTGCGACTAGACCGATCCTTCTGTTCAGCTCTGCGATCGAGAGGTGCGGCCTGTCGAGACGTTCGATCGCCGCGACTAAACGCGAATCAACCCGGGGCGCGATAGCGACCATCCGCGAAGTGTTGGTTCTCGATTGTCTCGTCTCTCAATCAAGAGTGGTCGAAAACACAATGCGACCGCGCAAGTAACACTGTGTTACTAAGTCGTTTATTGAATCGTTAGCTCTGCACCTCGGCGAGCTTGAGCTCGCGGCGAAGCTCGACGGGAAGCCGGAACTCGACGTCCTCGTCGACCATCTGGTGCTGCTGGATGTCCGTGACACCGCGGTCGCGGAACCACTCGCACACCCGCGTCACGAGCCGCTCGGGGGCGGAGGCTCCCGACGTCAGCCCGACCGTCTCGACACCTTCGAGCCACCCCTCGTCGATCTCGGACTCGTCGTCGATCAGGTAGGACTCGACGCCGGCCGCGCGGGCCACCTCGACCAGACGGTTCGAGTTCGACGAGTTGCGCGACCCGATCACGAGCAGGAGGTCGATCTCGTCGAACATCTCCTTGACCGCCCACTGCCGGTTGGAGGTCGCGTAGCAGATGTCCTCCTTCTTCGGCGCGTGGATCTCCGGGAATCGGCGCCGTAGAGCGGTGATGATCTGGCCGGTCTCGTCGACGGAGAGCGTCGTCTGCGTGATGTAGGCGAGCCTCGCGTCCTCCGGCACCTCCAGGCGCTCGGCCTCCGCCACGTCCTGCACGAGGAGGATCGAGTCGGGCGCTTCGCCCATCGTGCCCTCCACCTCCTCGTGATGTGCATGCCCGATCAGCACGACCGTGTATCCCTCGGCGGCATACCGGCGCGCCTGAGCGTGAACCTTGGTGACGAGCGGACAGGTTGCGTCGATCGTCTTCAGCGACCGCTCCGCCGAGTTGGCGTGCACGGACGGAGCGACGCCGTGCGCGGAGAAGACGAGCGTCGAGCCCTCGGGAACCTCCTCCTCGCTGTCGACGAAGATGGCGCCACGCTGCTCCAGCTCGCGGACGACGTGGATGTTGTGGACGATCTGCTTGCGGACGTAGACGGGCGCGCCGTATAGCTCCAGGGCGCGCTCGACCGTGTCTACCGCCCGTTCGACGCCTTCCATGTTACTTCGCGGTTTCACGGGCAGGAGTCCACGCCCGCTCCGCCGTATGATTCTAGGGGGAGAAATCGTGAGCCTTCACACGCAGGCGCTCGTCTTCAACGGCGTTCCGCTGGTCGTCCTCGCGGTCCTCTACCTCGGGGTGACTGCCGCGCTCGCGCCGCTCGTCTTGCGGGAACGCGCGCGAGCGACGGCGCTCGAGTTGGCATTCGTGTCTCTCTTTCCTGCGATCGGGATCTTGACCGGGCTGCTCGGCGCGCTCGTGCTTGCGCACGGCGAGGCGCTTGGAGGGCACGTCTGGGTCTCGCTCGTGGCGATTTTCGTTGCGTTTGTTCCTCCGGCCCTGGCGCTCTACCGCTGGGGCGACCGGGGCGTGCTTGTCGCAGGTTGGTTCACCGCTCGCGAGGCCGAGCAACGGGCCACGGCGCGCGACCGCGAGCTCGACTCGGTTGCGCTCGTAGCGCACTCGCTGGCGAGAGCCCCGGACGCCGAGGCGGTCGGTCGGGCGTTGATCGACCAGATCGTCTCGCTGCTCGAGGTCGACTTCGTCGGAGTGATGGTCGTCGACCAGGAGCGCCACGAGGCGCGGGGCCTGCTCGCCCGCAGCGGCTGGAAGGAGCTCGAATGGTTCCCCGAAGCGAAGATCGACCTCGAGCGCGAGATCTCGGGGGTTGCACGGGCGGTTGCGGAGTCTCGCCCCATCGTTGTCGACGACGCCGAGGCGTCGCAGATCGTGAGCCACCGACTCGTCGAGGCAACGGGCGTGAAGAGCGTCGTCTTCGTGCCGCTCGTCACCGAGCGGCAGACCGTCGCCGTCATGGTCGTGGGAACGACGGGCGCGAGGCGCGAGTTCGCCAAGAGCGAGCTCGTGCTCCTGCAAGCCGTCGCCGGGGAGGGCGCCCTGGCGCTCGACCGGACACGGCTGCTCCGCGAGAACGAGGAGCGCCTGACGCACCTCTCGGCGCTGCTGGCCGAGCAAGAGCGCCGGGTACGCTTCGAGCAGGGCTTCTACCGAATCGCCTCCGTCCTCGCCGAGCCCCTGTCGCTGGCAGAGACGCTGGACGCGCTCGCGCTGGCCGCATGCGAGGCACTCGGGGGCGATTTCGGCGCGGCGCTGATGCCCGATTCGGCCGGACTGGAGCTCGCCGGCTCTCACGATTTGCCGGGCGAGCTCGCGGAGATCTTTCGCGGCGGCGTCCCTCCCGCGGCCGCGGTGCTCGCGGACTGCAGCGCCCGGGGAGACGTTGTGGCGGCCGGGGACGTGCTGGAGGACGATCGTTTCGGACCCGAGTGGCGTGCCGCAGCCCGCGACCTGTACCGCTCGCTGCTCGCAATTCCCGTCGATACCGAGGCCCCACAGAAGCGCGGGCTCGTCCTTGTCTTCTTCTCCGAGCAGCGATCGTTCAGCGACGAGGATCTCGAGCTTGCCCGTCATCTCGCGCACGCCGCGAAGGGAGCGCTCGAGCGAAGCCGCATGTTCGAGCGTGAGCGTGCCTCGCGGGCCCTCTCGCAAGAGCTTGCGAGAACCGGAAGCCTGCTCGCGACCGAGCTCGAGCCTGCGCGCGTCCTCGCCGAGGTCGTCGCGCAGGTGCCGCGGCTGCTCGGTGCGGATTCGTGCACCGTCGCCGTTCTCGACGACGACGAGCTGCGCGTACGGGGAGTCGAAGGCCTCGATCTCGAGGAGGTCGTCGGCAAGGGCGGCCCCTCGACCTTCGGCTTCGCCGGCGAGGTCGTGCAGTCGGGGGCGCCGGTGGCGGTTGCAGAAGTTGCCCAGGACGATCCTCGCCGGGAGGTCGATCCCGTCCTCGCCGCGGGCCGCACTGCCTACCTCGGCGTTCCTCTCTCGGGGGCTGAAGGCGGGCTCATCGGTGTGCTCTCGGTCTACTCGCGCGAGTCTCGCGAGTGGCAGGAGGAAGAGGTCGAGGCGCTTCTCGCGATCGCGGGAACCGCATCGGCCGCCCTCTCGAACGCCGAGCTCTATCAGCGTGTCGCCGAGGAGAAGGAGCGCAGCGAGGCGATCCTCGCCAACGTCGCAGACGGGATCATCGCCGTCGACCGCGATGACCGTGTGGTGCTCTGGAACGCGGCCGCCGAGCAGATCACGGGCGTTCCGCGCGAGGAGGCCGTCGGCCGCCGGAGTGTCGACGTGCTGAAGCGCAACCTCGCTGCCGCGGAGGCGGGTGAGCATGCCAAGCGCATCCGCTCGATTCCGCGGGGCGGCGAGGATGTTTGGCTCTCGCTCACCGAGGCCGTCATCCTCGATCCGGCCGGCGAGGCCTCGGGACGGATCTACACCTTCCGCGACATTTCGACCGAGCGCCTGGTCGAGCAGATGAAGTCCGATTTCGTCTCCACGGTCTCTCACCAGCTACGAGCGCCGCTCACGTCGATCTACGGCTTTGCCGAGACGCTGCTGCGCAACGACGTCCTCTTCGGCGAGGAAGAGCGGCGCACGTTCCTCCGCTACGTGGTTGCCGAGTCGGAGCGGCTGGCGGCGATCGTCGACACCCTCCTCAACGTCGCGCGCCTGGAGGCCGGGGACATGACGGTTGATCTCGCGCCTATTGACCTCTGCGCCGTTGTGAGCGAGGTGATCGACACCGTCCAGCAGACCGCTTCGGGCAACGGGCACGAGTTCGTCGCCGATCTTCCCACGGAACCGCTCACGGCCGACGCCGACCGTGAGAAGCTGCGCCAAGTGCTCGCCAATCTCCTCGACAACGCGGTCAAGTTCTCTCCGCACGGGGGGAAGGTGACGGTTTCGGCCCGCCGAACGGGGGAGAGCGAGACGGTCGAGATTCAGGTCACGGATGAGGGGATGGGCATCCCCCACGCGGAGCAACAGCTGATCTTCTCCAAGTTCTATCGCCGGGCCGACTGGGCCGACCAGGAGGGCGCCGGTGCCGGTCTGGGCCTCTTCATCGCCCAGGGCCTCGTTTCTGCGATGGGAGGCGACATCCGCGTGTCATCGATCGAGGGGCGCGGCGCAAGCTTCGTCTTCGAGCTTCCCCTGGCCGCGGAGGCTCGAGCGTGACGCGCGTCCTGGTCGTCGACGACGATGCCCCGATCCGGCTGCTCTGCCGCGTCAACCTGGAGGCCGAGGGGATCGAGGTGCTCGAGGCCGGTGACGGGCGGGCGGGCCTCGAAGCCGCGCGGAAGGAGCTCCCCGACGTGATCCTCCTCGACGTGATGCTCCCGCAAATGGACGGCTGGCAGGTGGCCGAGAAGCTCGTCGACGAGCCCGCCACGGCGGAGATCCCGATCGTGTTCCTCACCGCCCGCGCCGAGTTCAGCGACCGTGCGCGTGGGTTGGAGATAGGCGGAGTCGACTACGTGACGAAGCCGTTCAATCCCGTGGAGCTTGCGCCGCTAATCCGAGACCTGCTCGGAAGGGTGGAGCGCGGCGAGCGGGATGAGCTCCGGCGCCAGAAGTTGATTCAGCTTCGCGCACTGGCCGACGGCCACTGAGATCGTCCCTGGCCGGCGTCTCCTCCCGGCCGGCGAAGCCGGCCTACGGAGCCGCCTGACACCGCTGGCTGCAGGATGCTGCGCCGTCGGCGCTTGGCCGTACTACTTGTACTGTCCTGCGCGCCGCCGGCTTGCCTCCTTGGCCAGCGGCGTCCCAGGAATGATCTCGCTTTCGCCGCGGGCCGTCTGAGCGAGAACGATCCCGCAGAGGACGACCACTCCGCCGACGAGCTGCACCGCGGCCAGAGACTCGTCCAGCCACGCCCAGGCGACGATCGTGGCCACGACCGGCTCGAGCATCGCCAGGATGCTCGCGCGCGTAGCCGGGATGTGCCGCAGGGAGCCGACGAACAGTCCGAAAGGCGCGATCGTCCCGACCACGACCATCCAGGCCATCAGCGCCCAGACGGGCACGTGACTGCTTGCGAGATTGCCGAGCAGCGAGACGCGTTCGGTGACGATGTGCCCGGGGAAGGTCCACCACGGCTGGATGCACGCGAAGAAGAGCGCGCCGAAGAGGAACCCGTATCCCGACAGCGAGACCGCGTCGCGGCGTTTCACGCCCTGCTCCGCAAGGAGGATGTAGAGCGCAAAGGCAAGCGCGGCGGCCAGAGAAGCGGCAACCCCCACGCCGTTCAGGGGTGTCTCCGTTCCTCGCCAGATCTGGACGACGAGAGTCAGGCCGCCGAGGGCCAGCACGAGCGCGATCCAGATCCGGCGCCGCACCGGGCGGCGCATCCCGTAGCGCGCCCAGAGGGCGACGAGCAGCGGCGCGAGGTATTGGATCAGGAGCGCGATCCCGATCTCGAGCCGGTGGATCGCGAGGAAGTAGAGCCACTGGACGAACGCGAGCCCGAAGATTCCGAAGACGGCGAGGAACACGAGCTCTCGACGGGTCGCCCGGAGGATGGAAGGACGTGTCAGCAGCACGACGAGCATCACGCCTGCGGCCGCCCCCGTCAGGCGTACCTGGGTCAGCCGGAGCGACGAGAGGCCCGAGGCGAGGATCACCTTGGATACGACGCCGTTGACCGCGAACAACGTTGCCGCCGTCGCCACCATCGCGTAGCCGATCCAGGGCCGGCGGCGCGATGCGGCGGCCTCGTGCGGGAGCGGCGGGAGCTCGGTCACCGGGGCGACGCTAACGCACGTCGGCTCCGCGTCCGATTCGTTGGCTATTCTGACAACTATGTATCCGCTCTACCTTCGTGAGAAGGCGCGCCGGTTACGCCGTGAGAAGAAGCTGACGATCGACGAGCTGGCCGAGTGCCTCGCTCTTTCTCGATCGACGATCTACTACTGGGTGCGGGACATTCCCGTTCCACGAAAAACGCGGGCGCAGTGGCCGGAGTCCGCGCGCCTCGCGGCTGGCCGCGCAGTGCGGAAGAAATTCCGGCTGCTTCGCGAAGCGGCATATGCGGAAGGACGCGCGAGCTTCGCGGACCTCTGTGCCGACTCGACGTTTCGGGACTTCGTGAATCTCTACATCGCCGAGGGCTACAAGCGATGCCGCAACTCGGTTTCGCTAAGCAATTCGGACCCGGCCGTGATCCGACTTGCGACCCACTGGATTCGCCGTCTTACCAAAAATCCGATCGACTCTCGGGAAGGAACTGGCGCTCGCGTTACGGGGTTTTCTGCGTGAGATCGAGCGACACGTATCTGCGGGCAAGGCTGGAGGCATGGATGGATTGCCTGCGAGAACAGTGGATAGACTCGTTGAATACCGGGGTGTAGCTCAGCCTGGTCAGAGCGCTCGGTTTGGGGCCGAGAGGAACGCCGGTTCGAATCCGGCCACCCCGACCTACCGCCTAGGCTTCTTTTGTGCCGAGCGCCATCGTCGTCGGAGCAGGGATCTTCGGATCCTGTCTCGCGTTACGCCTCGCGCGCTCGGGTTGGGAAGTCACCCTCGTCGACAAGTATCCGCCCGGTCACGTTCGCGCCGCGTCGGGCGACGAATCCCGCTTGCTTCGCTTCTCCCACGGCGACGCGACCTGGTACACGCGCTCCGCCCGAAGAGCGCTGGAGCTCTGGCGGGAGCTCGAGGCCGAGAGCGGGGAGAGGCTCTTCGAGCAAACAGGTGTCGCCTGGTTCGCGCGCACGGAGGACGGCTGGGAGGCCGAGAGCGAGCGAGTGCTTGGCGACGAGAAGATCCTCGTCGAGCGGCTTGACCCTGAGGCCGGGAACGAGCTGTTCCCGAGCTTCGATCCACGCGGGCTCTCTTTCATCCTGCTCGAGCCCGAGGCCGGAATCCTGCGAGCACGGGACGCCGTCCACGCCGTCGTAAGGCTCGCAGTCCGCGACGGCATGCGGCATGTCGCCGGCACTGCGCGCCCCTTGGGAGAGGGAGTCGAGGTGGACGGCGAGACGCTGCGAGCAGACCGCGTCGTCTGGGCCTGCGGCGCCTGGCTCGCGGGGCTATTCCCCGGGCTCGTCTCGCTGCGGGTGACCAAGCAGGACGTCCTCTATTTCGGAGCCCCGGCCGACTGGCAGACGCCGCCCGTGCCGGGCTGGGTGGAGTACGACAGCGCCTTCTACGGGCTGGGCGATCTCGACGGGCGCGGCGTGAAGGCATCCCCGGACAACGAGGGGCCGGAATTCGACCCGGACGGGGACGCACGGGTCTTGTCTCCGACCTCGGATGCCCGGACGCGCTGGTACCTGTCGTCCCGCTTCCCGGCCCTGGCCGATGCGCCGCTGGTCGGCAGCCGCACCTGCCCCTACGCGCTGACGGCCGACACCAATTTCATCGTCGCCCCCCATCCCGAGCACGAGCGCGTCTGGATCCTCGGCGGAGGCTCGGGGCACGGGTTCAAGCACGGTCCGGCGCTCGCCGAATACGTGACGGCCCGGCTCGAAGGGGAGGAGCCGCCGGACCCAAAGTTCGGTCTCGGCCCGCGTGAGGGAACATCCAAGCTCCGAACTGCGGGAGCCCACGCGCGATGAGCCGAGGCTTCGCAGCTCTGCTGGCACTCCTCGCGGCGGCCGCCGCCGGCTGCGGCTCCCACGCGCCGAACGCGACGACCACGGCCACACAGCCCATGACGACCTCGACCCCCTCGAAGCCGCCCGACCCGCGCGCGATTCGTGCGAACGAGCTTGGCTCGATCCCCGTATTGATGTTCCACCGCGTCGTCCAGGGGGGCGGGGAGTACGACCTGACCTCGAAGGACTTCCACAGACAGCTGCAGCTGCTCTCTGACAGCGGCTACGTTCCGATCCGGGCAGAGGACTTCGTGAGCGGCCACATCGATGTGCCGGCGGGAAAGACGCCGGTCGTCCTCACCTTCGACGACTCGAGCCGCGAGCAGTTCTCCTATCTGCCCGACGGAACGATCGATCCGAAGACGGCGCTTGGGATCCTGCTCCGCTTCTCCGCCAAGCACCCCGCATTCCCGGCGACGGGCACCTTCTTCGTCATCCGCTATCCGTGGGGCGGCGCGCCGAACGGCTCGCAGATGCTCGCGAACCTCTTCGAGCGGGGTTTCGAGCTCGGCAACCACACTCTCGACCACGTCAACCTCGGGCAGCTGGGCCCGGACGAGGTCCAGCGCGAGATCGTGCTCGGTCAGCAGCTGATCACGGACGCGGCTCCATCGGCGCAGGTGCGGACTCTTGCGCTGCCCTACGGCATCTACCCGAGCCCGCATGAGCTGGCGATCAAGGGGAGCTGGGACGATCAGTCCTACCACTACCAGGGAGTGTTCGAGGTGGGCGCGGGCCCGGCGCCGTCGCCGTACGGGACGGCGTTCGATCCGCTCGCGATCCCCAGGATCCGTGCCTCACCTTCGCGGAAGGAGAAGGATCTGTCGAGCGGTTACTGGCTCCGCTACCTCCTGCTGCATCCGGAACAGCGCTACATCTCGGACGGCGACCCGAGCACGGTCACCGTTCCCAAGGTGCTCGCGGGCGGCGTCGCGCCGAAGTTCCGCGGCCGCGTAAGGACCTACTGAGCCGGGCCAGAGATTCGCCGAGCCGGTTTCGCTTTCGTCCACCTCTCCGGCCGACTTTCCGCTTGCACGTACAGCCGCCCGGTGAAGCTTCGTCCTACTCGCGCTCCGTGCTCGGCGCAAGGAGGATCTAAGCGGGTCGGCGCGGACAAGTCAAGAGGGTCGAACGACAAATCGTCCGCAATTTGCGAGCGATCCTTCTGGGCGCTCCTTGTGGGAACATCTCCAGGATGGCAGATACGGGGAGAGCCTCGGCCGAGCACCGGGAGGAGCGCAAGGTCGTCACCGCGGTGTTCGCCGACCTTGTCGGATCGACGGCTCTCGCCGAGCGTCTCGATCCCGAAGGGGTAAAGCTGATCGTCGGCGAGGCGGTTGCGCGCATGGTGCATGCGGTGGAGGAGTTCGGGGGAACCGTCAAAGACCTCGCCGGAGACGGCGTGCTCGCTCTCTTCGGTGCTCCGACAGCGCATGAGGACGACGAAGAACGGGCCGTCCGCGCCTCCCTCCGCATCGTGGAGGAGATCGAGGCGTACGGGACAGAAGTCGCTCGAGGATGGGGGATAGAGGGCTTCTCGGTCAGGGTGGGTGTCAATACCGGCCCCGTAGTCATGGGCGCGCTTGGAGCCGGCGATCGAGTGGAGTACACAGCCTTTGGAGACACGGTCAACACAGCCGCGCGGCTCCAGTCCGCCGCCGAGCCCGGAACGGTGCTCGTGGGGGCCGAGGTCCGGCGAGCGGTCGAGCCCACCTTCGACTGGGGGGAAGCGGCCGAGCACGAGCTGAAAGGAAAGGCAGAGGCCGTCGTCGCCTACCCGGTCCGGGGCGCGCACGCTCCCGCCGGCAGGGCCGCAGGTCTGTCGGCGGCGGTCGATCTGGTCGGGCGAGAGCAGGAGCTGGAGACGGTGGGTGAGAGGCTCGACGAGGTTCTGGTCGGCACCGGCGGAATCGTCTTCTTCACCGGCGAGCCGGGCATCGGGAAGACTCGCCTGCTTCGGGAGTTGCGTTCGCGCTTCGAGGCTTCTCCGGCGAGCGGAGGCCGGCCTCTCTGGATCGAAGGGCGCTGCGCCTCCTACGGCGAGTCGATCCCCTATTGGCCGTTCCGCGACCTGCTTCGGAGCTGGCTAGGCGTCTCCACAGATGATCCCGAGTTGCGCGTGCGCGTCGCGCTCCGCCGCCGCGTCGAGCAGCTCTTCGAGATTCGCGCGCTTGAGGTTTATCCCTACCTAGCCTCGATGCTCGGCCTGGCGCTGGAGCCCGACGCCGCCGATCGCCTTGCCGAGCTGTCTCCGGAGGCGCTGCAGTACCGCACGTTCGAAGTCACAGGGACCCTCTTGGCTCGGCTCGCCGAAGGCGGACCGGTGGTGGTCGTGATCGAGGATCTGCACTGGGCCGATCCGACCTCCGTCCAGCTTGCGGAGAGGCTGCTCCCGGTGGCTGAGGGCTCGGCCGTGTTGTTGCTCGCAACGGGCAGGGCCGAGCGAGATCATCCGTTCTGGGCGGTCAAGGAGCTGGCGGCCCGGGAGTTCCCGCATCGAACCCGTGATCTTGTTCTCGAGCCGCTCTCAGGTGACGCGGACCGAGAGCTCCTTCGTGCGCTCGTCGGGAACGCCGAGCTTCCGGATGACCTCGAACGGCGCATCCTCGAGGCAGCCGGGGGCAATCCCTTCTTCCTCGAGGAGCTCGTGAGCTCGTTTGTGGATTCGGGCGCGCTCGTCCGTGAGGACGAGAGCTGGCGCTTCGACCACGAGGTCGCGGTTGAGATTCCCCCAACTGTTGAACGGGTGATCCTCGCCCGGCTCGACAGGTTGCCGCGGCAGAGCCACGAGCTCGTCGTCTCGGCTTCGGTGCTCGGACGGCAGTTCAGCCTGGCGCTGCTCGAAGGCGTCTCCGGAGACGGAGAGCTCAAGGAGCGTCTACACGAGCTGCAGCGCCTCGACCTGATCCGAGAAGCCCGGCGCTGGCCCGAGCCGGAATACCAGTTCAAGCATGCGCTGATCCAGGAGGCCGCCTATCGGACGATGCTTGCTCCGCGCCGTAAGGAGCTTCATCGCAAGGCGGCCGAGTGGCTGGAGAGGCAGTACGCGGAGCACGAGGAGGAGGTGTACGAGCTCCTCGCCCACCACTGGCTCCAGGCGGAGGACGAGGAGAAGGCGATCGCCTACCTCACCCGGGCCGGAGACAAGGCTCGCCAGGAATACGCGCTCGACGAGGCGATCGAGCACTACCGGGCGCTCCTTCCGCTCCTGGAGGAGCACGGGAAGCAGCAGGAAGCTGCGCTCGTCCTCTTCAAGCTTGCGCTCGCTCTCCATATGGCGCTCCGTTTTCGCGAGGCAAATGCCGCCTACCAGCGGGCATTCGAGCACTGGACTCCACCGGGCGGAGCGGTTTCGCCGCCGACCAAGACATTGCGCATGGCGGCGAGCTACGTCCCGACCAATGCGGATCCCACATTCGCGGGCTGGTGGCCGGACATCCAGCTCTGCATGCAGCTTTTCGACCGGTTAGTCGAGGCGTGGCCCGAGCGGACGATCGTGCCTGCGCTCGCGGAAAGGTGGGAGATCTCGGAGGACGGCCTGCAATACGTCTTCCACCTGCGCGAAGGGCTCCAGTGGTCGGACGGAGAGCCGCTGACCGCGCACGACGTCGAGTACGGCATTAAGCGGGTTCTCACCCCGGACGATCCCGGCGGCTCCGTCTCCGTCTACTTCGTGCTCGAAAACGCGCAGGACTACTTCTTCGGCCGGAACCCCGACGCCGATCGGATCGGCGTTCGGGCTCTCGACGACAGGACGGTCGAGTTCCGGCTCGTGGCGCCGGCGCCGTACTTCATGAGCGTGCTGAACCGGCCTGACGGCGGTCCGCAGCCGCGCCATGCCGTCGAGCGTCACCGAGAGCGCTGGGCCGAGCCCGAGCGGCAGGTCGTCAGCGGGGCCTTCCACGTCGCGGAGAGCGGGCCGGACCGGCTCGTTCTCGCGCGGAACGAGAACCATGGGCAGCCGCGGACGGGGAACGTCGCCACGGTCGAGTACCTCCGAGTCGAGGCCGATCGGGCGTTTCCCGCGTTCGAGCAGGACGAGCTCGAGATGATCCGGGTCATGTACACCCCCCGTCTGGCGGATCACGTCCGGACTCGAGCCTCCGTCGGCGGCCCGCTGACCTGGTTCGCCTATCTCGGCTTCGATCATCGGCATCCGTTGCTTGCCGACGTCGAGCTACGCCGTGCGCTCGCGTACGCCACCGATCGCGACGCTCTGGCGACCGCTTGCCCCGCGAATCTCGTGGTGGCGAGCGGCGGCGTCGTTCCGCCGGCGCTCCACGGGCACACGCCGGAGATCGCGCCTCGGTTCGATCCGGGGCGGGCGCGAGAACATCTGCAGCGTTCCCCCGTCGCTTCCGGCCTCGATGCCCAGCTCGCCGTGTGCGCCCATGCCGCGTGGCAGCCCATGCTCGCCTCCCTCGTGAGCAGTTGGAAGGACGTTCTCGCGCTCGATGTCGAGATCCGCCTTTTCAAAGCCGGAGACGAGCGCGTCGAAGCCGAGGCAGATACCGGGACACGTGCCGGCGTGCCGCTGCTGGCGGTGGCGCCCATCGCGGTGCTCGGCTGGCTTCCCGGCTATCCCGACCCCGAGTACATGCTCCGGCTTCTTCTCCATTCCGAGGCGCTGACAAACGCTGGCCGTTACGAAGACAAGCGCTTCGACGAGCTGATCGAGCAGGCCCGCCGTGCGAGCACCGACCGCGAGCGGCTGGAGCTCTTCCACGAGGCCGACCGCTACGCGGTCGCGGACCGGGTGGCGGTGATCCCGCTCGTCTACGGCCGCAGCACCGCCTTCGTCAAGCCGTGGGTCGAGGGCTGGTGGGAGTTCGGCAAGACGTCCGTCTCGTTCGCCGACCTCGTCGTCGACGAGAGCTCGCCACGGGTGGATCGATGAGGACTTGTCCGAATTGCGGACAAGAGAACCCTGAGGGGTTCCAGTTCTGCGGCGCGTGCGGCTCCCCCCTCGCCGCCGGCCCGACGGTCGAGGCCGAGGAGCGCAAGCTCGTCTCCGTGCTGTTCGTCGACCTCGTCGGCCACACTGCCGCCTCCGACCAGGCCGATCCCG
>WNFU01006167.1_pt1 | contig 17003 bp, 13 predicted proteins | sample 5400121 | NCBI WGS metagenome assembly WNFU01 (sample SAMN13153360, study PRJNA577476) | soil metagenome | isolation source: 100 cm soil or saprolite under grassland replicate 1 | place: USA:California | collected 2016-06-15
CTTGCTTCGTCACGACACCGATGACCCGATAGGGGACTCCGCCAATCCGAACGCTTTTTCCGAGCGGCGCACGTTCCGCGAACAGCCGCTGTGCGACCGCATCGCCCAGGACGACCACCGGCGCGCCGGAGCGGTTTTCTTCGCCGGTGAACGGCCGGCCGATCGCGAAGCCCAGGTTTTTGATCTCGAAGTAGCGCTCGCTTGCCGCGGTCAGCTCGATGTCCCGCGCTTCCTTATTCCGGTAGGCCACCGTGACATTGTCGCTCGACTGCCAGGCGGTGATCACCGGGACCGTCAGGCCCGCACTGACCGCCTCGGCATCGCTGAACCGGATGCGCGGACGCCGTGCCCACGCCCGCCAGACGGAGTCGGGCACGTTGGGTGTGAACATCGGCCGGCGCCGCAGCTGGAACGTGTTCACCCCGTACAGCGTCTGCGCGAATTTTTCCGTCATGTAGCGGTTCACGCCGTTGACGATGGACCACGCGCCGATCAACGATGCGACCCCGATGAAGACGCCGAGGAGCGAGAAGCCGCTCTTCAGCTTCTGCGCCCGGATGGTCTGAATTGCGAGACGGAACGCTTCGAAAAACGGCACGTCAGGCCGCCCGGGCCTGGTCGGTCGCCACCACGCCGTCGCGCAACGTGATCACGCGCGCAGCATGCGCCGCGATATCGTGCTCGTGGGTGACCATCACCACGGTCTGGCCCTGACGGTGCAGCTCCGCGAAGACTGCCATGATCTCGCCGCTCGTCGTAGAGTCGAGGTTCCCCGTGGGCTCATCGGCGAGCAGAATGCTCGGCTCGTTCACGAGCGCGCGCGCGATGGCGACGCGCTGGCGCTGGCCGCCGGACAGCTCGTTGGGCTTGTGGTCCATGCGGTCGCCCAGGCCGACGCGCTCGAGGGCCTGCGCCGCGCGCGCACGGCGATTGCGCGCCGACAGGCCGGCGTAGATCAGGGGCAGCTCGACGTTGTGGAGCGCGTCGGCGCGCGGCAGCAGGTTGAAGGTCTGGAAGACGAACCCGATTTCCTTGTTGCGAATGCGGGCCAGCTCATCGTCGGCCAGGTCGCTCACCTTCTGTCCGTTCAGCCAGTACTCCCCGCTCGTCGGCGTATCGAGGCAGCCGATGAGATTCATCAGGGTGGACTTCCCCGATCCCGATGGTCCCATAACCGCCACGTACTCGTTCTTCTGGATCTGCACGCTGACGCCGCGCAGCGCCCGCACGAGCTCGGAGCCCATGTCGTACTCGCGTGTCAGCTTGTGGGGCAGGATGATGACGTCGGGGAGCGGCGTGTCACCCGTGCGAAACAGCTGGACGGTGCTCACGAGCGGCGCCGGCTCGTCGTATCTCCGGATTCCCGGCTCGCACGCACGCGCGCGCCTTCCTTCAGGTCGCGGATCGCTTGATACGGGCCCGCGACGATCGTATCGCCCTGGTGCACGCCCTCGACCACCTCGAAATGCTCCTCGCCCGCAATGCCCACCTTCACGGGATGGAACGTCGCCACGCCGTTGTGCACCAGGAACACGCCTTCCGTTTCCTTCTTATTGGCTCCCTGGCCGCCGCGACGCGACGAATCGGCGGGTGCTGGTGTCGCGGCCTGCGCCGTCCCGCGGCCGGGCCGCTGTTCGGTGGAGATCGGCGTGTTCTCGCGCACCGTCAGCGCGATGATCGGAATGGCCAGCGCTTGCTTGCGCGTGTCCGTCACGATCCGCGCTGTGGCCGACAGATCGGGGCGCACCTCGGACGGCGGATTCGCCAGCGTGATCTCGACTTGATAGTCCACCGCCCGGTCGCTCTGGCTGCCCACGGCGGATGCCGCCGTCAGGATCGCGCTGTTGGAGACCTTGGTGACGCGGCCGACGAACGTCGTATCGGGGAAGGCGTCGATCGTGACTTCCACCGAATCGCCCATGTGGAGCCGCACGACGTCGGTCTCATCCACCTGTACGGTGGTCTGGATGACCGACAGGTCGGAGATCGTCAGCAGCAATCCGGTCTCGCGCGAGAACGTCCCCGGCACCGCGACTTCGCCCTCCTCGACCGCCAGCCGCGTCACGCGGCCGGCCATCGGGGCGACGAGGTGCGTCTTCGCCAGCTGATCGCGCGCCTCCTGCAGGCCGGCGCGCGCTTGCTCCACGAGATGCTGCGACGCCGTGAGGTTCGCGTCGGCGATGTCGAACGCAGTCTGGGCCTGCTCGAGCTGCTCCTGGGAGATGAGGTTCGGGTTCTGCTCGCGCAGCTCCTTCGTGCGCGTGAGGGCCCGCTGCGACTGATCGCGCGTCGCACGCGCCTGCACGGCGCCGGCCTCCGCCGACGACATCGCGGCATTCGCCCGCTGGAGATTCGCCTGATAGATCGTGGCGTCGATCTGGAGCAGGAATTGCCCCTTCTGGACATAGTCGCCTTCGCGCACGGCGATCCGCGTGATGCGGCCGGTGATGTCGGCGCTGATGTCCACTTTCTTCTTGGGCTGAATCTTCCCGCTGGCGGTGACGGCGGCGACGAGGTCGCGACGTCCGACCTGCTCGAAGCGCACCTCGATGCCCTTTTCCCGTTTGGCGCTGGCACTCACCATCACCAGCACGATCAGGAGCACGGCTCCTCCCCCTCCCAACAGCACTTTATTCCGCTTAGACATGGCGCCTGATCCTCTCGGTTAACGCAAGCTGCGGCCGACGGCGGCTTCCAACAGCGCCAGGGCCTTGTGGTAGTCGTACGTCGCATTTACGGCATCGCTCTCAGCACGGAGCCCGGCAACCTGCGCGTCCAGCAGCTCGAAGAACGTGCCCGAGCCGACACGGTAGCGCTCCGTGGCGAGCTGGAGCTGCTCGCGGGCCGCGCTGCGATTCGTGTCCTGCAAGCCGACGGTCCGGAACGCGGTCTGCAAGGTGAGGAACGCCTGGCTGACTTCCGTCTGCACGGCCAGGCCGCGCGCCCGCACCGATTCCTCGAGGTCGCCGTGCTGCGCCCGCGCTTCTGAGACACGCAGCTGCTGCGAAAAGTTTGTAAAGATCGGCAGCGTCACCGTCAGCCGCGCCTGGAACGGCTGTTGGGTGAAATGAAACGGGAACACCGAATTCCGGGTCCGCAGCGCCTGCTCGTTGGATGCACCCCAGATGAAACCGCTGCAGTCGTTCGGCGGGAGTCCCGCGTTGGAGCGGATCGTATTGTTGTCCTGGCACTCGGCGTATTGACTCGCGAAGGCCGCCTGCCCGCTGAAAATGAGCGGGTTCACGTCGGTGAACTGCTGCGTAAAGCCGGACCACCCGGCCGACACCGACACGACAGGCCCATAGCTCGACGTGGCGGCACGCTGCGCCCACGCGGCCGCTCCCTCGCGCGCCCGCAACGCTTTGAGTGCGGGGTTCTGCTGCTCGGCCATCGTCAACAGCTCCGGCAACTGCCATTGGGGCGTGAGGACGGTAAACGTGTCGGTCAGCCGCACCCCCGCCACATCGATCGGTGGAATCACACCCATCTGCTCGAACAGGCGGAGTTTCTCGACGTTGACGAGCGTCTGCGCCCGCAGCAGACCGACGGCCGCCTGGCCGCGTGCCACCTGCGCCTGCCGGACGTCGATCAGCGTCGCCTGTCCGACGCCGTAACGCGCTTGCGCCAGCTTCAGGAATTCTTCATTGCGCTGGAGCGTCTTGCCCGCCAGGTCCGCCTGCGCGTCCGCCTGCAGCACCGTGAGGTACTGCTGCTTGATGCCGGTGACGAGCGCGTTCTCCGCACCGGCAATGTCGGCGTCGGTCGCGCGCTGCTGGGCCTTCGCGAGCCCGGGCTGCGACAGTGTCGTGCCGGAGAGCTGCCACGACAGCCCCAGGTCGTAGAACGACGAGACCGTCGAGACAGACTGTGAGAAGCTCTGCGCCAGGAAGGTCTGCGACCCCGGACCCGTATAGCTCATGCTGCCGGACGCGGTGACCGACGGGATCAGGAGGCTGGAGTAGGCGTTCCGTACGCCCCACGCCGCCGGCCCCCGATTGTTCTGAGTCTGCCGATAAGCGGGGTTCTTGTCGCGCGCGACGGCGATGGCGTCGGCGAGCGAGAGGCCCGCAGTCGAGGCTGGTTTGCTGGGAGTTGTAGGCTGCTGCGCAACTGCGACGGCGGCTGGGCCCAAGAGGAGGCCTGCCACGAGCAACACTCGTTTCATGGTCGTCCTTGAAAAGATATGTCGTGAGGTCGAAGCGCCCTACGCGCGACTGTGGGGAGGGGTTTCGGCCTGCGACAGGAACCTAGTCGGGACCACTCGAGCAGCAAGGTCAGTTGCCGGCCAGACGCTCGGCGCTGAGGTGTCTGGAGGGGATTTCGACTTTCATCAGGCGGCCGGCTTCATCCAGCCAGAGATCGACCGTCTCCTGACCGTCCCCGCCAACTGTAATGTGCCGCAGGCGGGCCGGGTCCTTATTCAGAGTGGTCGAAGCAGGTCCGAGGTCGCGGACCTGGACGAACTGGCGACGGAGGGCGCGAGGGAAGATGGCGGTGAGCGCGGCGGGGTCAGACGAGGCCCGCCACGCCGCGAAGACATACGGCGCAAAGACCGAGTCGTCGAGCACAACCGCTCGCTCCCCGGTGGGGAATTCCCGCGCGCGCTCCGTGGCGCGGGCGACCATCCGTACGGTGAACCGCCCGCGGCCCAGCTCGCCGAGGATCCGCGACGGCTGTCGTGGATCGGCGACGTCGTACTGCAGGGTCGCTGGCATCGTATCGCTGTTCACTTCGAGAATGGGAGCGAGAACGATGACGGGCCGCGAGCGATCGTAGCGAACAGTGGTGGCCAACGTCCAGCCGGCGTCGCCGCGCGAGAGCCGTCCATGGCTCAGGCGAAACGACTCGCGCGCGACTTCGAGGGTGTCTACGCGCACGACGAGGACCCCTTCGTCCACTGCCGTTCCCGCTCCGGCCTGGAGCAGCGCAAGGGCAAAAAGGCACGCGGTCACGCGGCTACCGCTCCCAAAACTCGCGTCGCGATGCGGTCATGAATCATCTTATACAGGCGCGCGCCCTTTTCGGCTGAGGCGAGGCTCGGCCGCCCCACGGAACCAGGGGACAGGGCAGGGACGGATCCGGCGGCGCGCCGCCGGTAACGCGCGACTTGACGCTCCGTAAGCGGAAAGTCTTGGGCGAGTTCCATACGAACGAGCTCGGGTGCGAGGTGCAGCATGAGCGAGGTGTCGAGCTCGCCGCCGTGGGTGGGGCCGCCGGGATCCTCGAGGTAGTCGGTGAAGTCGAGCGCAAAGATGTCCACGGTGAATACGCGAGCCCGCCGGGTGCGCAGGGTCGAAAGGGCTTCCTGGTGGGGATCGTGCCCGTGCGCGGTAAGGATAATGAAAGTGTCTACGCCGCATTGTTCCCAGGAGCCGAGCAGATCGTTCATCCAGCGGTGCAGCGTCTTGCGGCGCACTGCGGCGTTGCCGGGGTAGGGTCGTTTAGTGGCGGTGTTGACGCCGTACGGGATGGTGGGTGCGCGCAGGATCCCAAAACTGCCGGACAGATCATCGGCGAGCCGCTCGACGATTAATGTATCACAGCCCAGCGGGAGATGGGGTCCGTGTTGTTCGCAGGTGCCCACGGGCACCAACAATCGTGAGTCGCGCGCGAGGGCGGCGCGCACCGCGTCGGGGGTGAGAACGCTCAGGTGCAGCGGCAAGCTCACGTCGTAATCGCCGGCTGCTTCGTGAGCCTGGCGGCGGCCGAGTGGCTGCGCGGCGACGCCGCGGTATGGGCCGCGCTCGCCGGCGCCGCGGGGCTCGTGGCTGTCGCGCTGGCCGTCCGGCCGCCCGGTCCGCGGCACGCGATCGGCGTGGCTGCGGCAGTGGCCAGCCTGTTGCTCGGCATCGTGCTGGGGACGGGCGCGTTCCGCATCTGGCGCATCGAATGTTGCTGGCCTGCGCTGCGAGAGCGGCGCGTGACAGGGGCGTCGCGCTCTCTGCAGATCTCGCTCGGCCAGGCGATCGCGGAGGCGCGGCGCCTCGCCGAGCGCGGAGTGCTGGCCGCGTCACTGGCGCGCGAAGCGGCGTTCGATCGGTTCGGCAACGACGTCGCGTCCGGCCCCGCGTTCGAGCGCGGTATCGCCGCGATCCACAACGGCGACGACCCAACGCTCGTGGCCTGGGCCGGGCGCCACCGCACGTTTCCCGCGCTCCAGGATACGACCGAGCTGCGAGCGGTCATGACTCCATTCTACGCCGTGCTCGAGGCGCGGCGCCAGACACAAACCGCAACCTCGGTCGGCAGCGTGCTGTTGTCGGCGGCGCCGGCTATCGCGGATGGCGATCAGAGCCTCGCCGCGCAGTTCGCGCGCGCGCACCGCGTATCGCTGCGCCTCTTCCCTCCCGGCCAGGGCCCGCGCGACTCGAGCGTATTCGAGATTTGTAATCCGCGCACGCTGCCATCGAGACCGTGCGCCCCCGGTGACACGCTCTTCTCGGTCCAAACGATCCCACCAACGCAAGGCGACGCGAAGCTTGCGGCGCTCACGGACACGGCATGGCTCGCGCGAGTCGGGTTGGCCGCCTTGCTCCTCATCTTGCTGGCGGCGGCCCCACCCGGTCGCTGGCGCTGGGGGGTGCTGCTCGTAGCGGGGTGGACGCTCCTGCGAGCGCCCGTCGGGCCGGTCGCGCTGTTCTCACCGGCCACGTTCTATCGGCCTGTCGCGGGAGTCTTCGGCACCTCCGCGGGATCGCTCCTTGTCGTCGGCGTCGTATTGCTCGTAGCCGCAGGTGCGCTGTGGCGGCGCGGCGTGAAGCGAACGTGGTGGGGGATGGGAGCCGCGACGCTCCTGATCCTCGCGGCGCCGTACGTGGTGCGGTACTTCGGCCGCGGCATCGCGCCGCCAGCAAGCGGTGTCAGCCTGGAGCTGTGGGTGTCGTGGCAAGCGGCGCTCGCCGTGACGGCGATGGCGTTCATTCTGTTTGCGGCCGCGTTGGTGCGTGGCACGACGGAGCCGGAGCGCGTCTCCTGGGCGCTGCCGGCCGCGTGCGCCGGGGGCGCGTTGGCGGCGATCGGCGGTCTGTGGCTCTGGAGCCCGCACGGGGCCTGGCCGGAGTGGTACACGTTCCTCTGGCTCCCCGCGCTCGTCTGGGCGATCCTCCCCGCGCCCCGGCGCTGGGCGCTCGTCGGCATGGCGGTCGTCGCGGGTACAGCGGCCGCGCTGATTGCGTGGGGCGCCGCGGTCGAAGGACGATTGTCGCTCGCGACGCGCGACGCGCAGCGGCTGGGCCGGGAGGGCGACGCCGTCGCGGTCGCGTTGCTCGAGCGGCTCAGCCAACATGTGACCGCTCCCTCACAGCCGGTGCCTCGTACCGCGGGCGATCTGTACGCGTTGTGGGTTAGCTCGCCGCTCGTGGCGGAAGATTATCCTGCGATGCTCGAGCTGTGGGGCGCCGGGCCGGAGGGGCCGCTCCTCGCAGAGCTGCAGCTCGCGCAGCTCGATCTCAAGCCTGGCCTGCTCTCGGCGCTCGCTCGCTCGGCGGTGGACGGTCCATGTATCGAACGGTTGGAGGGCATCCCCGGCATTCATTACGTCCTGGTGGCGCCGCTCGATAACGGCACGGTACTCACCGTAGGCGTCGGCCCGCGGACGCGACTGCTGCCACCCAATCGCGTGGCGCGATTTCTTCGGGGCGATCCCGGCGTCGAGCCGCCGTACACGATCAGACTCTCGCTACCGAGTCACATGTCGGAGATGGGTGCTGGGGTGGAATGGCGGCGCGAAGGCTGGACGGCCCGCGGCGAGCGGCACGTCGAGCTCCCCGGCGGAGCGCGGCACGTTCATTTGTGGGTTGAACTGGGCGGGCCGTGGGCGTTGTTGATCCGCGGCATCCTGGTCGTGGGGCTCGATGTGGCACTGCTCGCCGGCGTGTGGCTCTTCGGCCTCGTGGTCGCGGAGGGCTGGCGCCCGCGCCTGCCGGCGCTGGTCACGACACTGCGCTCGAGCTATCGCGCGCAGCTCACGTCGGTGCTGATCACGTTCTTCGTCCTGCCGGTGCTCGGGTTCGCCGCGTGGAGCTTTGCGCGGCTCGCTGACGAGGCGCGGCGCTCGGGTGACCTGCTCATTCGCCAGACGCTGCGCGACGCCGCGGGCGGCGCCGAAACCGTCGCGGGGGACCCGCCGGAAGTCATCGGCCGCTCACTCGCCGAGTTGGGGCGACGGCTCGATGCCGAGCTGTGGCTCTACCGCCGCGGCGTACTGGTCGCGACCAGCTCCCCCGTCATGGCGGAGCTGGGATTGGTGGACCCGTTCCTCGCGCCTGCGGCGTTCCGGGTGACGCTGGAGGACGAGTTCGATCTTACGACGGACGCACGCACCGCCGGTCGGCCGACACGCGTTGGCTATCACGTCGTCGCACCGGGGCCACCGGGAGAACAGGCGGTGCTCGCGGTGCCCCAGCTCCTGGACGACGAGCGGGTGCAACAGCAGCAGGAAGATCTGGCGCTGGCGCTGGTGCTCGGCACGCTCGTCGGACTCGTGGCCGCGATTTACCTGGCGGGACTGGCGGCGCGGCGGCTCGGAAAACCCGTCGCCGCGTTGCGCGAGGCAGCCATCGCGGTGGGGCGGGGTAGTGAGCCGCCAGCCTTTCCGCCGGGCACGCCACGGGAGTTCGAGCCGGTGCTCAGTGCGTTCGATCGGATGGCCACCGACGTGCGCCGTAGTCAGGCGGCGCTCGAGGAAGCGCGGCTGCGCACGGCGCGCGTGCTGGCCAACGTCGCGACCGGCGTGATCGCGGTGGACGACGGACTGCGCGTCACGATGGCGAACCCGCGCGCGTCTGAGCTCGTGCTCGGAGGGGACGAGACGCTGGCTCCGGGCAACGTGCTGCCGCAGGCGACGGCCGCGGGATGGGCGCCGGTGTGGCAGGCGGTCGCGGAGTTCATCGGCGCGAATCGCGACGTAATCCAGGAGCGCGAGTTCGAAGTCGGCGGGCGACAGATTCGCGTCCAGCTCGCGCTGCTGGGCGCCGCGCCCGACGGTTGCGTGATCGCCCTCGATGATGCGACCGCATTGACCCGCGCCGCGCGGGTGCTCGCTTGGGGAGAAATGGCGCGCCAGGTGGCGCACGAAATCAAGAATCCGCTCACGCCGATTCGACTCGGCATCCAGCATTTGCAGCGTGTTCGCGGTAAAGGTCAATCCACGACCTTTGAAGCGACGCTCAAGGAAACCTCAGAGCGTATTCTGGCGGAAATCGACCGGCTGGATGGTATCGCGCGGGCGTTCTCGCGTTTCGGCGCGCCCCCCCCATCGGCCGCCGAGCAGCTGCCGCTCGAGCCGGTAGATCTTGCGGCCACTGCCCGCGAGGTCGTGCAACTCTATGACCTCGGCTCCGCGACGCGGTTTGAGGTGCACGCGAGCAGTGGCGCCCCCCCTCCCGCGTTGGCACGGAAAGATGAAATGAAGGAAGTGCTGGTGAACCTGCTGGAGAACGCCCGCAATGCCGAGGCGAAGCGGGTGACCGTGCAAGTCGCAGCGAGCGGCCGGCAACTGGTCGTCACAGACGATGGTCGCGGGATCCCGGCGGAGGTCCTCCCGCGCGTGTTCGAGCCGACGTTCTCCACGACATCGAGCGGTGCCGGGCTGGGTTTGGCGATCGCCCGCCGCCTCGTCGAGAGCTGGGGTGGCGTGATCACCCTCGAAAGTGCTCCCGGCAAAGGGACACAGGTCACTCTGACGCTCCAAACCGCACCCTGAAGCGGTTTTGGGGTGACCTTCCTCACACCAAACAATGGAAAAAACGGACACAATGTGCAAAGTTGTGGCGGCCTTCCCCCGTCCGAGGTGCTCTGTGCGAACTGGAGTCGTCGGTTTTGCGCTCGCGCTGCTCGTACTCGCTCCCTTGCGGTCCGTGCACGCGCAGTTTTCGTTCGACGCGCGGCGCTATGGCATGGGAGGGGTCTCGCTTAGCCGTGACGGCAACGCCCGTCGCTTCAATCCCGCATATCGCGCGCTGAAAACCAACAGTCAGACAACGGGAACGCCGAAGTTCTCGATCCCGGTGCCGATCGGGCTGATCAAATTCTTCAAGGATCACCCGATCAATCAGCTGGGCAGCGACCCGATGTTCGATCCGAAATCAACGGCGTTCAACCCGTTCGAACTGACGAACCTCATCTTCAATCCGCCGATCTTCTACGAAGTGAAGAAGTCGCCGACTCCGACCAACAACGTCGAACTCACGATCGGCAAGAATCAACTGATCATGAACCTCGGCGGATCGCGAGTGCTGATTCCCGAACAGGACTTCGGACTCGGCAGCAACAGCCGGCTGCTCGATGCGGGCGTCGGATTCGGGGGCTTCCACGTGGGCGTTATGGGCTTCCTTCAGTATGACGTGGCGTTCACGCTCGACAGCGCGCTGCGTCACGCACTCACCGACACGGTGACGGGCGTGCAGCCGGGCGACACGCTCTCGCTCTTGAGCGATGCGGTCGCTCAAGCAGGATTCGCGCCGACTGTCAGTTTTGCCGGCCGCCTGACACATGGTGCTGATCCGGCAACCGATGATGGCTTGTACCTCGGCGCTGCCGTGCATTACTACATGGGCGCGACATATGCGCGCCTCACGGGTCCGGCCCAGATCAGAGTCGGCAATCCGATCTTCGGAGCCACACCCGTGGCAGCGGTCGCCGACACGCTGCGCACGTCCAACAAACCGTTTGGCAAGGGCGTCGGCGGTGATGTGGGCGTCGTTTGGGTCAGTGGCCCCTTCGAGGTGGGTGTTGGTGCGAACGACATCGGTGCGAAGCTGACCTGGTCGGATACGAAAGTGCAAAACGTTTCGTATCTCACGACGACGAATAAGCTCGTCTCCTCCCTCGACACCAATCACGTCGAGACGAAGACCAAGCTGCCCATCACCTACATCGCGAACGCGGCGCTCCGCATGGGCACGGGGACGACCGTCGGCGGCGACGTGATCAACTCGGGCCGCGGCACGGTGATCCATGTCGGGGTCGAGCAGCGCACCGGTCCTCTCGCCGTTCGCGGCGGTGTGTCACGCGATCAGCGGAAGAGAATGCAGTTCGGCTTTGGCGGAGGTCTGCGACTCGGACCGATCGGCCTGGACGTCGGATTCTTCACGCACAGCAATTCACTGTCGACGCAACGGGCCATCACGATGGCCACGTCGATCTCGATTTATTAAGGGGCGACCCATGAAGGCTCTTGCTGCTGCTTTGCTCGTGATCGTGACGGCCTGTGGAGAAGGTCGCGTCATCCTCAACGTCGATGTTCTGAGCTTCCTGTCGGCAAGCGACTCAGTGAAGTCGTTCAACGTTCTGGGCGGTATACCGCAAACGGACTCGACCGTGCGGCGGCAGTTCTCTCTCCTTCCCGGATTTGGCAGCTCGTCCGTCGTTTCAGCCACCGCGTCGGCGGCGGCTGCGCTCGTGTGCACGGGCGGCGGCGGAAACGTCAGGCTCGACGTGTTCTTCGCAAAAACCCAGGCGGCCCTGTTCATTGGCACGCCATACCTGACGGCCACAAGCGGACCGGTGACCGCGGGCGACTCCGTCCCGCTCTTGCCGCCCACCAAGGTGTCCCCCGCTGATACGGTATTCAACACGGATACGCTTTGGGTGGGCATCCGCGCGCGGATCGCCACGAATGCCGGGCCGAACATGACTGGACGGGTACGGATCCAGGATCTCGACCTGCGAATTGATCTCCAGGACAAGGTCTTCTAAAGGTCTTCTGAAGCCTGCGCCGCGCGGCGCGGCGCTATATTTCCTGCCCGTGAGTACCCGACGCCCGAGCGTTACGGTCAGCGTGGGCGGCGTGCCGGTGGGCAGCGCCCATCCGATCGTCGTCCAGTCGATGACCAACACCGACACCGCCGATGCCGCCGCGACCGCGACGCAGGTGCGGGCGTTGCACGCGGCCGGCAGCGAGCTGGTGCGCGTGACGGTGAACACCGACGAGGCGGCACGCGCGGTCCCTGCGATCGTCGCTGGCGTCGATGTGCCGGTCATCGGTGACTTCCACTACAACGGCCACCTGCTGCTCACCAAGTATCCGGAATGCGCGCGGGCGCTCGCGAAGTACCGCATCAATCCGGGGAACGTCGGGACCAAGCGCCGCGACGACAATTTTCGCACCATCATCCAGGTGGCCATCAACGAAGGCAAGCCGGTTCGCATCGGCGTGAATTGGGGCAGCCTCGATCAGCAGCTCCTCACCACTATGATGGACGCGAACGCCGGCCTCGCCGAGCCGCGCGACGCACGCGACGTGACGATGGATGCGATGGTCGAAAGCGCCATGCGCTCAGCCGAGCTGGCGGAGGAATGCGGACTGCCGCACGACCACATCATCCTCTCGGCCAAGGTCTCGGGCGTTCAGGATCTCGTTGCGGTGTATCGGATGCTCGCCGAGCGGTCCGACTATCCGCTGCACCTCGGCCTCACCGAGGCAGGGATGGGAACGAAGGGCGTCGTCGCGAGCACGGCGGGCCTTTCGATCCTGCTTCAGGAAGGCATCGGGGACACGATTCGCGTCTCACTCACGCCGCGCCCCGGCGGCGATCGCACCGAGGAGGTGCAGGTCGCCCAGCAGGTGCTCCAGTCGCTCGGACTGCGGAGCTTCACGGCGCAGGTCACCGCCTGTCCGGGCTGTGGTCGCACAACGTCGACGTTCTTTCAGGAAATGGCCGAGCAAATCCAGACCTACCTGCGCGATCAGCGGCCCGCCTGGCAGGCCCGCTATCCCGGCTCCGAAGAGCTGCGTGTTGCGGTGATGGGGTGTGTCGTCAACGGGCCGGGGGAGTCGAAGCACGCTGACATCGGCATTTCGTTGCCGGGGACCGCTGAAGAGCCGCGCGCGCCTGTGTACGTCGACGGTGCGTTGAAAGTCACACTGAAAGGTGACTCGATCGTGGCTGATTTTCTGCGACTGCTCGAGGACTACGTCGAGAAGCGTTTCGGCGGCTCAGCGAATCGGAGCGCCCAGCGGCACGTCGCGATCGGGGTGGACCAGACAGATGTCACCCTCCCCAAGAATCACCCCTAGCGTCAGCACCTCCGAAAAAAACGTCGCGATCTGGCGGGGCGGGAAGTTCACGACGCCCAGCACGAGCTTTCCGACGAGGTCCTGCGGCTCGTAGTACTTCGTGATTTGCGCGCTCGAATTCTTCATACCGATCGCCTGCCCGAAATCGATTCGCAGCTTGTACGCCGGCTTCCGCGCCTGCGGAAAGAGCTCGGCCTGGACGATCCGGCCGACGCGGATATCGATCTGGGCAAAATCGTCGTAGCTGATCTGGTCCATCGCGGCTCCCAAATGTCCCTTTTTGAGGTCACGCCAACCGCGCCGGCAGGCGCGGAAAGCTTGGCACGTGCATTGCCTTTCCGCTACGCGTAGCCCATTTCCACTCCTACAGGACGGCGATTATGCGGCGGATCGGCATGGCGGTGCTGGGCCTGACGGTCGTTACGAGTCCCCTGATGGCTCAGCGCTCGGCGCTGCGTGAAGTCCACCGCGGCGGCAACGGGAGCTTCGGGGCCGACTTTGTCGTCGCTGAGCCGCTCGGTGAATTCAGCCGGAATGGCGATGTCGCCGCCGGGCTTTCGATCTTCGGCGTGACGAGTGGGGGCGCGCTCGCGCTTCGTGTCGAGGGCGCCTGGATGGCGTACGACGTATCGTACCAGGGCTACGGTGTTTCTACCACTTCACAGATCGGCACCCTTGGCGCCGGCCCGCAACTGACGTTGGGCAACGGCGCATTGCGGTTCTACGGGTTTGCGACGATGGGCGGATCCCTGTTCTGGAGCAATGCCAGCTACAACAGCTGTGGCTGCTCTGCTAGCGACTGGCTCGACGGTCACACGACCTGGATGCGATCCGCGGGGGTCGGCGTACTGCTCGGCATTACGGCCGGTCACACACCCATCGCGATCGACATTGGCGCTCGCGGTGTGCGGCACGATCGCGTGACGTACGTACCGGCCGGCGGGCTGACGCAGAACTCTGACGGGAGCTTCACCGCACGGCAAGTCACGACGCCAGTGGACATGCGTGTGTATCAGATCGGGGTGTCGATCGGGATTCGGTAACCTCCCCTGCCGTCCCCGGCCTCACCCCCTGGCCCCCTCTCCGCGTTGCGAAGAGGGGGTCTTCTTATCGAAGATCTGGCGAAGATAGCGCTCGGGCGCGTTCAAAAAGTCTCTCGTCAACCGGACGTGATCTAGGTCTTCGTAAGCCACCGCCGCTATTGGTGTAGCGTCGAAGCTGTAGATCTGGGCGGCCGGGAAGGCGAGCAACATCGGCGAGTGCGTCGCGACGATGAACTGCGCGTCCTGGCTCACCATGTCCCCGATCATCGCCAACAGCGCGAGTTGACTTTGTGGCGAGAGTGGCGCCTCTGGCTCGTCGAGTAGGTATAGCCCGCCAGGTACAAAGCGCGACTGGAAAAGCTTGAGGAAACTCTGACCGTGTGAATTCGCGTCGAGATCGATCCCGTAGCGTTGTTCCATTGCGGCGAGTGAAGACGCCAGCGGGCCCTGGGCGAGCCCCTCGGCGTACTTCGATCGATCCTGCGCGCGGTAGTGCGACGTGACCTCTTTCATCTCCATCAGCAGCTCGGCGCGCTGCGCCTTGCCGAGGCGGCGCTGCGCCGCCAGCGTCTCGTCGCGGGGCACGTCGGCGCTGCCGATGGTCGGAAGCCGCGCGGCGGCGGCGATGCCCTCGAGCAGAGTCGATTTTCCGGAGCCGTTTTCGCCCACAAAGAACGTCACGGGCCGCTCGAGCGGCAGTTCGGCGAGCGTCCGGATGGCTGGGACGGTGAAGGGAAAAGCGTCGTAGGCGGCGCCGCGGCGACTGAGAGACGACAGGTGAATCGAACTCACGCGCTCAACATACCTGCTGCGGGAAGTGTTTCACCTCAGTTACAACCCACTGGTTGCCGAACTCCAACTTACTGGTGCAACAGGGCTTATGAGAGCCCGTCGTGGGTACGGGACTTGCCCTTCCAACCTGAACGAAGGAGGGGAACGCCATGCCTGAAACGCATCCAGTCACCGGCCCACGGCCAGTCGGTGCGCCGCCGTACGAGCCGGTCGTGCGTCTGGGGGCGCCCGCCGTGGGTGGGCCGACAAGCCACCCTAATCATCCGGTCCTGCTTCCCGAACCCGACTCCGACGACGATGTCGCTCCCCCACCTCCGTCTCCGCGTCCCATGCCGAAACCCCGTTGGTCCCGCGCGTTCGGCCGTCCGGCTGCCTATGTCGCCTCCGGGCTCGCAGGTGCCGTGCTGGTCACGGTCCTCTACGGAGTGCTCGGCTCGCGCGCGGCTTCCTTGGGTGGCCGCGCCGGTTCCGACTCGGCGCCCAGCGGCGTGCCGGTGAGCGACACGGCACTGCTCGATCGGCGAGCGGATACGCTCGCGCTCGCCATTTCCGCTTTCACCCTGCGAGCGAGCATGTACGACTCACGCCGCATGCCGTGCAGCGGCCTGGCACGCGGCCTGACGCAGGTCGAAGACGGCTGGCTGGCGTACAACATGACGCGCAAGAACCTGATGGCTGTCTCGGATCCCGCGCGTGACGGTCGCGACAAGAAACTGTATGCGGAGGTACGGGCGGTGGAAGTGCGGTTCGAGCGCTCATCCTGTGCTCGGCCATAGCGTGCGATCGGGCCTCGCGGTCCTCGCCCTCGCGTCGCTTGCCGCGCCGCTGGCGGCGCAGGCACCGCCGCCACTCGATAAGGCCGAGCTGATCCGGCTGCTCACGAATCCGCTGTTCGCTCCGACCGAGGTTGCGGGCGTGGTGCGCCGCAGCTGCCTCACGTTCCATCCCACCGAGCGCGACTGGGCCGATCTGCGCACCGCCGGCGCCGGTGGTGAGGTGATTGCAAGCGCTGCCGCATGCGACGGCCGCCGCGCGAGCGCTTCGTCAGGCGGGTCGGTGGCCACCGAGGATCTCCCCCAACCCATCACCGCCGTCGCGCAGCCCGCCGAAATCGTGATGACCGCGGGAACTGCCCCGAGTGTGCGTGTGCGCCTGAGTCGCGGGCGGGCACCGCTGCGCCGTACTACGCTCGCGTTGCGCGGAACGACCGCGCTGGGCCTGCCGCGCGACGCCTCCGCGACGACCGACGACAGCGGGATCGCCGTGTTCCGGCTCCCGACCGTTTCCCGGGTTGGCTCGCATCAGTTCGAAATCCGCACCGGCGCCGGTACGACATTGCCCGGCCAACCCGCGGTGATGCTGTCGGTCAGATCGGCGCGGCCCAACCGCATCCGTGTGACGCCCGACTATATCGCCTTCCGGGGCGGCGACACGAGCACCACCATTGTTGCGGCTGTGACGGACTCGCTGGGGAATCCGGTATCGGGGGAACCCGTCGATTTGAATGGCGGCCTTCGCGCACCACTCACCGGAATCACGGATTCCGCGGGCCGCGCCACGTTCACGCTGATGGCGAACGGGGTCTCGCGCGGCGGCAGCGTACAGGCTCGTGTGCGGGGCCTGGCGCCGGTCGAGCTGGAGATCTCGGCACCGGCCGGGCTCTCGGGTGTCAACACCGGCTTTTTGCCCCTCGCGTCCGCGTACGGCCCGGTCGGCAACCCTCTGAGCGATTCGTTGATCTTCCGCGCGCGCACGGTTCAAGGGATGCCGGCCGCGGGCCGCACCGTCCGCTTCCGCGGCCTCAATGCCCGCGTCACACCGGAAACTGCCGTCCTCGACTCGACCGGACGCATCCGGCTGAACGTCGTCCTCGGTGTCCGGGCAGGCGAGGCGGCGGTATTCGCGAGCATCGATTCGGTGGAGCGTGTTGTGACGTTGCGAGCCGAACCTGGACCGATCGACTCGTTGATCCTGGACCGGAACGGCGAGATAGTGAATGGCCGAGCGATCGTGGTGCAGGTCGGGGTGTCGTTCCCGTTGCGGCTCCGGGCGCGCGATTTATACGGCAACGAGACGTCGATTGACGCGCTTGGTCAGGCGCTCCGGGCAGGCCGCGCGCGGCTCAACGTCCGGCAGCAGGATCTGCAGCT
>WNFU01004849.1_pt1 | contig 17000 bp, 13 predicted proteins | sample 5400121 | NCBI WGS metagenome assembly WNFU01 (sample SAMN13153360, study PRJNA577476) | soil metagenome | isolation source: 100 cm soil or saprolite under grassland replicate 1 | place: USA:California | collected 2016-06-15
GCGGCTGTTCGAGACGCTCAGGACCTGGAGCCTGCATGGCAGCCGAAGGCGTCCGCTGATCATGGTGATCGAGGACCTGCACTGGATCGACCGCTCGTCGGAGGAGTATCTGGCCTCGCTGGCCGAGAGCCTGGGGGGAGCGCCGGTCCTGTTGCTGTGCACCTGGCGGCCTGGCTACCGGCCGCCGTGGAGCGAGCGCTCATACGTGACCCAGCTCGCGCTACGCCGCCTCGGCCCGCGGGACAGCCTCAGCGTTGTGCGCTCCGTGCTCGGCGCCGACCGGGTGCCCGAGGTGCTTGCGCGGGTGATCTTGCAGCGCGGCGAGGGCAACCCGTTCTTCCTGGAGGAGCTGGCGCGCGCGGCGCTCGAGTACGGCGAAGAGGTCGCTGACACGTTCGTGCCCGACACGGTTCAGGGCGTCCTGATGGCGCGCATGGATCGGCTGCCGGACATGGCGCGGCGGGTGTTGCAGACCGCGTCGGTTCTCGGACGTGAGGTTCCGCTGCGGTTGCTCGAGACGGTCTGGTCAGAGCCGGCCCGGCTCGCCGAGCAACTGCAGGAGCTGCAAAGCCTGGAGTTCGTGTACGAGCAAGCCGGCCCGGAGCGAGGATTCGTGTTCAAGCACGCGCTCACTCAGGACGTGGCTTACGAGACACTGCTGGAGGGCCGTCGGCGTGTGCTGCACGCGGCCGCCGGGCGGGCGCTGGAGTCGCTGTACGCCGGACGGTTGGAGGAGGTCTATGACCGCCTCGCCCATCATTACTCGAAGACGGACGAGGCGCCCAAGGCGATCGAGTACCTGACGCTGTTCGCCGAGCGGGCGGCGCGGATGCACGCGCACAGCGATGGCGCGTGGGCGCTCGAGGAAGCGCTCGCGCACGTGGTGCGCCTACCGGACGGGGAGCAGGACCGACGCCTGGTCGAACTGGCCCGGCAGCTAGCCGGCTCCTACTACTTCCTGGGGCGGTTCCCCGACATCGTCGAGCTACTCGAAGGCAACCGCTCGCGAATGGAGCAGCTCGATGACCAGCGACTGGCGGGACGGTTCTTCTTCGAGCTGGCGCACGCGCACAGCCATCTGGGCGACTACCGGCAGGCGGTCGCCTGCTGCAGGCGTGCGATCTCGCACGCCGAGCGCGCCGCCGACCCGGAGACGTGCGGTAAGGCGCACTACGTGCTGTGCAAGGAGTCGATGTGGGTCTCTCGCTTTGCGGAGGGACTCGAGCACGGCCGCCGCGCCGTCGAGTACCTGGAGCCGACCGGCGAGCGCTGGTGGCTTGGACAGTCCCTGTGCTGGCAGGGCATCAACCGGTACTTCATGGGCCAGCTGGACGAGGCGCTGGAGTGTGCGGCAGGTGGTTTCGCGATCGGCGAGCAGCTCGGCGACCACCGCCTGCAGAGCTACGCGGCGTGGAACCGCGCCTGGTTCTCCGCCACCCGCGGCGACGGGCAGGACGCCATCGACTGGGGCCACCGCAGCATCGAGCTCTCCCCCGATCCGCTCAACAACGCCTTCTCGCTCGGCTGGACCGGATACGCGTACCTCGAGCATGGCGACGCCGAGCGGGCAATCGCGCTGTTGGGGCGGTCGATCGAGCTGCTCGCCGGGATGCGGTACTCGAGGCTCGTCGGCTGGTTCAGGGGCTGGCTGGCGGAGGCCTACCTCATGGCCGGAGACCGGGTTCGGGCGAACGAGGAGGCGAAGCTGGGGCTACAGACCAGCCTTGACACCGGGTTCACGTGGGCGGTCGGCCTGGCCCAGCGCGCACTTGGCTACATCGCCCGCGCGGGAGGGGATATCGGCGCGGGGCAGCGCTGGCTGAGCGAGGGGCTGGGCACGTTCGAGAAGATCGAGTCGCGCTTCGAAGCGGCGCGCACGCAGCTCGCGTTGGCGGGGCTCTCATCGGAGCACGGTGATGCCCCGGGCGCCGCGGCGCACCGGGAGGCGGCTCGCCGGCTGTTCACCGCGCTGGGGCTGGCGCCCGAGGTCGCCCACCGGCGGCCGGCGCCCGCCTCAGGGCCGTAGCCTTTCTGTCCCCCGCCCTCGACGCAGCCGTTTGCGTGGGTAATGCGTGGCCCATGCGTGGTCATTGCGCCTGGGGCGACCGCCATGCCGATCGTACGTTTCGTAAACCGGCGCATCATCGAAGCCCGCGCCGACGGTAACCACGATCGGAGCGCACCGTGACTATCACTGCCCCGGCACCGCCAACCACTGAGGTCTACCGGACGGAGCTCTCACCGGTAGGCTTCCTGCGCCGAAGCGCGTACGTGTTCCCTGAGAAGGTCGCCGTCGTCCACGGCGAGTGGCGGATCACCTACCGTGAGCTCGAGGAGCGCGTCAACCGGCTGGCCTCAGCGCTGGTCGCCGAGGGAATCGAGCCGGGCGAGCGGGTGGCGTTTCTGGCGCCGAACATCCCGGCGCTGCTGGAAGCCCATTACGGGGTGCCGGCGGCGGGTGCGGTGCTGGTGGCAATCAACACGCGCCTGAACCGCGACGAGGTCGCGTACATACTCGAGCACTCGGGAGCCCGGATCGTGTTCGTCGATCATGAGCTTGCTCACCTGGTCGAGGGCTCGGGCCTCCGGACGATCCGTATCGACGACACGGAGACGGCGGGTGACCCGTACGAGCACTTCCTCGCCAGTGGATCGCCCGAGCGCTTCGAGGTCCCGATCATCGATGAGGAGCAGACGATCTCGATCAACTACACCTCCGGCACGACCGGGCGTCCGAAGGGCGTGATGTACAGCCACCGCGGCGCGTATCTGAACGCGCTGATGGAGGCACTCGAGTCTCACCTACGCCTGACTCGGTGCAGCTGTGGGTGGTGCCGATGTTCCACTGCAACGGGTGGTGCTTCACCTGGGCGGTGACCGCGATGGGAGGCCGTCACGTGTGCCTGCGAAAGGCCGACCCCGCGTCGATCTGGGGCCTGATCGATCGCGAGGGGATCACCCATTACAACGCGGCGCCTACCGTTCACCTCGGCGTCGTCAGCCACCCTGCAGCGCATCGCGTGGAGCGGGCGCTCACGGTGACGATCGGCGGCGCCCCGCCGTCGCCCAACCTACTGGCGAAGATGACCGCGCTGAACTTCACGCCAGTGCATGTCTACGGGCTGACCGAGACCTACGCTCCATACACGGCGTGCGAACCGCAGCCGGAGTGGCGGAGCCTCCCGGATGCCGAGCAGGCGCAGCTGCTTGCCCGTCAGGGAGTGCACAACATCGTTGCCGACCCCATCCGCGTCGTCGACGCGGAGATGAACGACGTCCCCCGCGACGGGAAGACGATGGGCGAGGTCGTGATGCGCGGCAACAACGTGATGACGGGCTACTTCGACGATCCCGACGGGACCGCGGTCGCGTTCGCGGGCGGATGGTTCCACTCAGGTGACATCGGCGTGATGCACCCCGACGGGTACATCGAGATCCGCGACCGCAAGAAAGACATCATCATCTCCGGCGGAGAGAACATCTCCACTATCGAGGTCGAGCACGCCGTCTGCAGCCACCCAGGCGTGCTCGAGTGCGCGGTCATCGCGATGCCCGACGAGAAGTGGGGTGAGCGGCCCAAGGCGTTCGTGAAGCTCGCCGCCGGCCAGAAGGCGACCGAGCGGCAGATCATCGACTTCTGCCGCCAGCGCATCGCGCACTTCAAGGCGCCCGCGGCCGTCGAGTTCCGGGAACTGCCCAAGACCTCGACCGGCAAGGTCCAAAAGTACGTCTTGCGCGAGCAGGAATGGGGCAGCCGGGTTGCGGGTGGTCGCGGACGCGAGTGACCACTTTCTGCTGGTCGTGTCGACTGGGATGCTGGTGTGGCCGGTAGGTCCAGCGCTTCTCCCGAATGCGGGCACGCTGGTTGCTGGGGATGGCGCTGGACGAGCTCCCGACCGCCGCGCGCGCGTTGCCGGCCGGTCGATGTCCGACATCAGTCACCAACCTGTTCAGCGTGAGGACTTACCGCTACTGTCGTTTCGCCGTCCAAAGATGAGAGTCGGGTCGATCCATGTGGCGGGTGAGTCCCAGGCGGTTGGTAAAGGCAATGGCCTTCGGGGTCCTCGGCGCGGCGGTCAGCCTCGCCCTTAACGCCGCGATCAGCTACCTGCGCGAGGACTGGAGCAACCCGCTCGGTATCGGCCTCGCGGTCGCGCTTGCCTCGATCACCGGCGTCATTCCTCTGCTGCAAGAGGAGAAGACCCCGCCGCAACCCCCACCCCCGCCGCCGTACCAGGCGCCGTACTACCCCTCGTCGTGGCCGCCGGTACCCCCGAAACCTGCGCCCACACGCATGCCGGTGCTCGTGGCGGTCCTGGTGCTGCTGCTCATCTGCGGCGGCGGTGCCGGCGCGGTGGCGCTCGGGATGCAGTACGTCGGCGGATTGGCGACCGGCGACGAGGACGGCGTCGACGTCCTCGTCGCGGAGAAGTCGGCGAAGGCAGGCGCGCTGACCCTGACCGTGCATCACGTCGTTCTCACGGCGCATTTCACGAGGGTCGAGATGAGCGCGGCGAACAGTGGCACCACGTCGCTCACGCTGCCGGTCTATGGCTACAGCCAACTGACGGTGCAAGGGGGTACGACGTTGAAGGGTGACGCCTTCCGCAGCGACTGGCCGGAGACCGTACCGGCCGAGGGGTTGGTCCGCGGCAACGTGAACTTCGGCCGGCTGGCCGCGGGGACCACAAGGATCAACGTCAGCTTTACTCAGATCTTCGGCCCTGGCGGGGGTTCGATTACCGTCCGCGACATCGTGCTGAGGCTGAAAGGCCAGCGCTAGGCCAAAGTGAACGGCGGCGCACCATGCTGGCCGGCCACGAACCAGCGACAAGGAGCGCGGACGCGGCCGAGCCGGCGAATCAGGCTCCGGCGATGGCGTGTTCTCCCGGCGTAGGCACAGGGGCGGGGGTACGACCGAAGATGGTCTTCGCCGTCGACGACTGACCGGGACCGCGATCCATGCCCAGCGCGTTCTCCTGTCCCTGGCCCACATCGGCGGCGCCCGGCCACGATGCTGGGGTGTTTCCGGAACGCGCCGGGTCGTGGTACGCGCAGTAGGTGACGTCGGGTGGGTTGGCGGTGAGCTCGACCAGCCGGGCCCGCGTATCGTCGTCGACCGGAGCGTAGACGACCATCCGCGCTTCCGGAGTGGCGGCGACCGCGAACGAGGTCGCGATGACCTGTATCGGCCGGTTGCCCGGGCTCTGGAGGAAGACCTTCACGCGGCTCTCCGCTCCGGCGACGTGATGCTTGGCCCACAACGCGGCGAAGTCCGGGCTCGCGGCCGACAGCCGGTCCACGAAGGACGTCCACGCCGGCTCGCTCAGATGGCGGGCATAGGTGGCCCGTACGCTGCCCACCATCGTGCACAGTTCACGCTCGCGGTCGCCAATGGGCGAGCAACACCCCGGGATCGTGAACATCTGCCACACCGCGTTGCGCTCACCGACCGGCGCGTTGGTCAGGCGGGGGAAGAGCGCGTCGTAGGTCGCGTTCCAGGCGAGCGCGTCGAACCGTCCATTGTAGACAACGGCCGGGATGGGCACGAGCGCGTCGAGGACCACCTGTACCTCGGGACGCAGGCACTCGTCCGCCACCTCCGGGACGCAGGGCACCTCGGCCAGGCGGTAGAGGTGCTCACGCTCGGCCTGGTCGAGGCAGAGGGTACGGGCGACCGCATCGAGTACGTGCACGCTCGCGTTGATCGGGCGACCCTGCTCGAGCCAGGTGTACCAGGTGACGCCCACACCCGCGAGCTGTGCGACCTCCTCGCGCCGCAGCCCGGGTGTGCGGCGGCGGGGTCCGGCGGGCAGGCCCATCTCCGCCGGGGTCAGCCGGACCCGCCGGCTGCGCAGAAACTCGGCCAACTGGTCACGCCGACGGCTCGTCATCGTCACAGCACCATGCTCGCGGCTCCGCTCGGCCATTGCCAGGTAGTGGTGGTACCAGGATAAGCAGACTCCTCCCACTAGTATCGGGCGCTGCCGCACCGTATGCCCATGACAACTGTCCACCAGCCGGGCACGGTGGCGGCGTCCCGGGCGGACGCTCGGCCGGTCGGGCGCGGCGGCATGCTCGCAATCCTGCTTCTGGCCCAGCTCATGGCAATCCTGGACGCGAACATCGTCAACGTCGCCGCCGCTTCGATCCGCGCGAGCCTCCGCACCACCGGGGCCGGGCTCCAGATGATCCTCGCCGGCTACGTGATCGCCTACTCCGTACTACTGATCACCGGTGCCCGCGTCGGCGGCATCCTCGGGGCGCGCCGCGTCTTTCTCGCCGGCCTCGCGGTGTTCACGGCGGCGTCGCTGGCGTGCGGCGTAGCCACCGCGGCCGGAGCGTTGACCGCGTTCCGGTTCGCGCAGGGTGCCGGAGCCGCCGTCATGATCCCGCAGGTGTTCAGCCTGATCCAGCGGTACTTCACGGGAGCGGCCCGGGCCCGCGCGCTGGCCTTATACGGTGTGGTCATCGCCGGCGGCATCGCGCTCGGGCAGATCCTCGGCGGGGTGCTCGTCACCGCCGACCTGTTCGGACAGAGTTGGCGGCCGGTCTTCTTCATCAACGTACCCGTCGGGCTGGTGTTGCTGGTCGCCGGCGTGTGGGTCCTGCCGCGGGACACCCCGGTCACCGCCCGACGCCTGGACCCAGCCGGCCTGCTCGCCTTGGCGGCGACCGTGCTCGCCCTCGTCGTGCCGCTGATGTTCGGCCACCAGGAGGGATGGCCGGCCTGGTGCTGGATCAGCCTGGTCGGCTCGATCGTGCTGTTCGTCGGCTTCGCCGCGGTCCAGCGCCGGGTGGCCCACCCACTCATGCCAGGCCGGCTGTTCCGCGCCCCCGCGATGATTCCCGCGCTCGGCGCGATCTGCCTGATGATGGCCGCCTACGGCGGGTACCTGTTCAGCGTGGCGCTGCACCTCCAGAGCGGGCTCGGCTACTCGCCGCTGCGGGCCGGGTTGACCTTCGTGCCGATGGCCGCCTGTTTCGCCATCGCCAGCCTGGCCTTCCGCGGCTTGCCAGCCAGGTGGCACAGCCGGGCGATCCCGCTGGCGTTGCTGGTGGGCGCGGCCAGTCTCGTCGTGGTCGGGTATGGGATGCGGGACGGTAGCGCGCCCGGTGCGCTCTTCATCGCCGCCCAGGTGCCGTTCGGCCTCGCCTCCGGGTTCGCCTATTCGCCGACCGTGACCGCGGCTCTGGCCAGCGTCCTCCCCCAGGACGCACCGGACGCTTCGGGCCTGGTCACCACGATGGTCCAGCTCGCGCAGGTCGTCGGCCTGGCCGGGATCGGGTCGATCTACCTCGCCCTGATCGCCCGACACGGCTCGGCCGGCGCCTTGACGATCACCACGTTCGTGGAGGCGGCGACCGTGGTAGCCGCCGCCGGCTCCGCGGCTCTGCTACCCCGCCGCGGCTGAACCGCCGCGGACCGGCGGCGCCGCGCAACCGTATCCCCGGCGCCGCCGCCCCGGCCCTCGGCGTGCCTGCTCGAGTGGCCCCGTGCCAGGCGACGCTGTCGCGGCCATCAGGATCGCCCTCCCGCCAGACTCACCAGCACCCGCCACACTCACCAGCGCGTTCTTGCTGCCTTCGGCCGGGTTCGGCGTTGGGTCCAGGCTCGCGATCAGACTCTTCACGCCGGAGACTATCGAGTTTGCGCATGGCGCCGGAAGAACGGCCCGGCTCCCGGCCGGTTGCGTCGGTCACCGGCGTTGTCAAGTTCAGGTCGCTTTCTGCCGGACAGCGACGTCCGTACACAGTTGGTCACCAGACTTGAGCGCCGAGTCAGTGGCCCGTCGGCTTCATCCACGACGCTCCGTACCGGATGGAGCAGGGCCCCGGCAAAGTCACATGACCATGCCTTGGAGCGATAGATGGTTGCTGAAGCCGGGCGCGCCGCCGGGCAGATACGAGCGAGTCGCCCGCATTCTTGGTATGCTGTGCCTTCCATCGACTCCGTGAGCCCTGGGTGGTTCACTTGGCGGTATGGGTGGACCGGTACGCAGGCTGATCGCCACGATTGTGGCTGGCCCGGTCGTTCTTGCCCTGTCGGTCGCGTCGGCAACGCTTCTGTGGGACCTGCCTGTCCCACGTCGCTGGTGGTCTCTTGCGCTCATGGTTCTTGCGACGTCCGCGTTGCCCGCTGTGAGTGGGCTGCTTATTGGCCGCGGCCTGCGAGGATTCATCAGAGACTGGCGACGGCACCGTGCCTCCGCTTCCTGACGAGATCCGAGACGGCGGTACCCCGCCGGCGGCTCACGCCAGCCCACAGCGACTCTCAATGCCGGTATGCGTTTGGGTCACGTGATGCCGAGTAGTACCAGGGGCGGGTGGCATCGCGGGCATTGTGGCGTAAGGCTTTGGCGATGTTGGTCTTGCCGGCCACGTCGACCTGGGCCAGCACGGTGCCGGTGTGGTGGTCCATGCGGCCGGCAGATGCACCTGTTCGCCGGGCGCGCCGCTGCCGCGCGGGGTCTTACCGATCCACCGCAACGGCCCGTGGAATCTCACCGCCGTCGACCCGGTGCGCGGCGATACAGGACAGGGGAGAAGATAGCAACCCAAGCATGTCCAAATCAGGACATTCCACTACCTTGCCAGGGCGCTGCCGGATGGAGCCGGCGTCGGCCGGTCATCGGTCGCTGGAGAGGCAGCGTTGTATCCAGGCCCAGCGTACAAGTGTAGATACTTCGACAGAAGGCTATGTCGAGCGATACTCCACTTCGGACTATTGCGCCCGAATGTTGTATGGCTCGGTGTCGAACCTAGGACCCACCAAAGGTCTGCCTTGACCCGTGTCGATACTGCGGTAAAACTGATTCGGACATCGTCGCCAGGAATGGCAAGACCATCTGACACTCGCGACGGGGTTGGACTGTCAAGACGGGGGCGGACACAGTGAGACGGGGGCATCGTCCAGGTAACAGCGTCGACACCAAGGCAAGCCAGGTCGCGATGAGCTCTGTCGCATGCGAGCTCGGAGATTCGCTGGACCTGGAATCCTGGATCCGGATCGGGATGCGGCTGGGTACCATCGGCCGTGGCTCGGCCTGGTGGATCGGCGACTGGGTAAACTACGGGAACACACGCTTCGGCGAGAAGTACTCACGGGCGGCCCGGGTGACGGGCTACGACGTGCAGAGCCTGATGAACATGGCGCTCGTTGCGTCCAAGTTCCGAATCTCCCGACGTCGGGAGAATCTGTCCTGGAGCCACCATGCCGAGGTGGCCGCTCTCTCCGAGGAGGAGCAGGAGCGCTGGCTGGACGAAGCCGAACAGACGCGGCTGTCCGTCCATGCCTTGCGGGACAAGCTGAGAGTTGCTCGAATGCAGTCGAAGCCGCGCAGCGATCCGCAGCCACCGGGCGACGAGGACGCGCACGCGGTGGTATGTCCTCGCTGTGGCTACGCGATGGCCGACGTCGCATAGCCGATACAGCAACTTCATGCGCTGACCGACAGTTCGGCCGCGCAGCAACCGTGGCCAGCCGTTTGTGGGTGACACGCGCCCGCGTACGGCTCGACCGGGCCCTCGCCCAGACGTTGACCGCCGCCCTGGATTCCTTCAATTCTTGACCCGGATGCGAGCTGGCGTGGCTCGGGCGGTAGGCGAAAGCGGGAGTTGATTCAGTGGGGCATTACAAGAGCAATCTCCGTGACCTCGAATTCAATCTCTTCGAGGTGTTCAGGATCCAGGAACGCTTCGGTACGGGACCCTTTCGCCTCGCCGACGAGGATTCGGTGCGCGCCGTGTTGCGCCAGCTGAATGACCTCGCCGTGGGCGAGATGGCCGAGTCGTTCGCCGACGGGGACCGCCAGCCACCCGTGTTCGACCGGGCGAGCTCTTCCGTGATCGTGCCCGAACGGCTGAAGCACGCCTACGGACAGCTCAGAAGCGGTGGCTGGCACCGCCTCAGCCTGCCGGAGGAGTTGGGCGGCTACGGCATGCCGCCGACCGTGCAGTGGGCGGCCGCGGAGCTTCTCCTCGGGGCCAACTCGCCGCTGTACATGTACTTCAGCGCCGTGCCGAACGCCGCGAACATCCTGTACCGCAGCGGCAACGAGCGACAGCGCGAGTGGGCCCGGCTCATGGTGGAGCGGAACTGGGGCGCGACCATGGTCATCACTGAACCGGACGCCGGGTCGGACGTGGGGGCCGCCCGGGCAACCGCGACCCCGGCCGCCGACGGGAGCTGGGAGCTGCACGGGACAAAGCGCTTCATCACCGGAGGCGACCACGACCTGGCCGAGAACATCATGCACCTGGTCCTCGCCCGGCCGCAGGTACCCGACGCCCCGGCGGTTGCCGGGACGAAGGGCCTGAGCCTGTTCCTGGCGCCCAAGTTCCTCTTCGACGAACACACCGGGGACCTGGGCGAGCGCAACGGGGTCTTCGCCACCAACATCGAACACAAGATGGGGCTGCGTGCCTCCGCGACCTGCGAGCTCGCCTTTGGCCAGCACGGCGTACCGGCCAGAGCCTGGCTGCTCGGCGATGTCCACGACGGCATCGCGCAGATGTTCCAGGCCATCGAGTGGGCCCGGATGACGGTGGGTACCAAGGCCATCGGCACGTTGTCGACCGGCTACCTCAACGCGCTCGCCTTCGCCCGCCAGCGCGTCCAGGGCCCGGACATGAGCCAGATGGCCGACCGGAAGGCGCCGCGGGTCACCATCGTCCACCACCCCGACGTACGCCGTCAGCTGATGCTGCAGAAGGCCTACGTGGAAGGGTTGCGCGCCCTGTACCTCTACATCGGCACCTTCCAGGACCAGGTACTCGCCGGCGAGGGCGACGTCGGGCTGGCCGCCCGCGTGAACGACCTGCTCCTGCCGGTCATCAAGGGCGTCGGTTCGGAGCGGGCGTACGAGCTGCTGGCCCAGTCCCTACAGGTCTTCGGCGGGTCGGGCTACCTGCAGGACTACCCGGTCGAGCAGTACATCCGCGACTCGAAGATCGACTCCCTCTACGAGGGCACCACCGCGATCCAGTCTCTCGACCTGTTCTTCCGCAAGATTGTCCGGGACAACGGCGAGGCGCTGGCCTTCATCAACGCCGAGGTGGAAAGCTTTCTCAGCAACGAGACTCACGACGGCCGGCTCAAGGAGGAACGCGGTCACCTGCGGCAGGGCGTCGACGACCTGCAGGGCATGGTCGCCGCTCTCGTGGGCTTCCTTGGTGCGTCGATGGAAGACCCCCGCAGCATCTACAAGGTCGGTCAGAATACCGTCCGGTTCCTGATGAGCGTGGGCGATCTGCTCGCCGGCTGGTTGCTGCTGCGCCAGGCCGAGACGGCGTTCGCGGCGCTGGAGGCCGGGCGCAGCCGTAGGCCTCAGGACGCGGCGTTCTACGAGGGCAAGATCGCCGCCGCGTCGTTCTTCGCCCGCACCGTGCTCCCCGAGCTGTCGGCTCGGCGAAGGATCGTCGAGTTGACCAGCAACGCGCTGATGGATCTCGACGAGGCAGCCTTCTAAATGTCCACTGTGGAGAATGGAGCAGCATGATCGAGCTCGAGGAACTCGTCGGACTGGTCCGGCGGGAACTGCGCGGCAAGGCATCCAGCGACATCGTTCTCGACGAGAACACCGAACTGCAGACGCTGGGCCTGTCCAGCCTGCAGATCGCCGAGATCGTCTTCAAGCTCGAGGACGAGCACGAGGTGGAGTTCGACCCGGCCCGGGCCGCCGAAGCCAAGACCCTGGGCGACGTGCTCGCCCTCGGCAACGAAGCCATCCTGGCCAGCGCCCAACAACAGTAGGCCTGCGACCAGACGGGGGAGTGTAGACAATGGATGGACGCAAACACTACGGATTCATCATCGCCTCTTCGATTCTGCCGCTTCTCGGCGTCGTCGCCGCCGTCGTGCTGCTGTGGAACAAGGCGGTCGGGCCATCGGATCTGGTGGCATTCGGCATCATGTACGTGATCGCCGGTCTGGGGGTCTCGACCGGGTACCACCGGCTGCTGGCCCACCGCTCGTTCCAGACCTTCCGTCCGATGCGGTTCTTCTTCGCCGCGGCGGGAGCCATTGCCGGGCAGGGCCCGCCGCTGATCTGGGTGGCCCATCACCGCCGCCACCACCGCGTCGCCGACAAGCCAGGCGACCCGCACAGCCCGTACGCCGACCAAGAACCGGGCATCCGGGGGGCGCTGAAGGGTCTGTGGCACGCGCACATGGGCTGGCTGTTCAACCCGGAGCTGACCTCGGACCCGATCCGCTACTGCCCGGATCTGGCCCGCGAGAAGGACATGCGACTCATCTCGAAGTACTTCCTGATGTTCGTGGTCGGCGGCATCGTGCTGCCCGGCGCCATCGGCTACGCGCTCACCGGCACACTCGCCGGGTTCCTCACCGGCGCCCTGTGGGGCGGTCTGGTGCGGTTCTTCTTCAGCAACCACATCACGTACGCGGTGAACTCGATCGGTCACTACTTCGGCCGGCGCCGGTTCGAGACCCCGGACGAGTCGCGCAACGTGTCGTGGCTGTCGGTCCTGTCTTTCGGAGAATCCTGGCACAACAACCACCACGCCTTCCCCCGCTCGGCCCGGCACGGCATGCGGTGGTTCGAGATCGACATCAGCGCCATGGTGATCCGCGGCATGGAGCTGACCGGGCTCGCCTGGGACGTCATCCGCATCGACCGCGAGCGGGAGGACCGCCGCGCCGAAGGGCTGTTGCGCGTGGGTGGCGGCCGCAAGGCACCGTCGGCCCCGCCGATACCTCTCGCGGACCGTCTCGCCAAGCGCCGCGACGCACTGATCGGTGTCGCCGATGTCGAATGACCTGTGGGCCGGGCTCACCGAGAGCGCGTCGCATCGCACGTCACTTCATTGCTGGGTGGGCGACCGCTATGAGGGCGCGCCGTGGTCGGCGGTGGTCACCGACGCCGAGTCGATGACGGCAGGGCTCCGGGGTGCAGGTCTGCGCCCCGGAGCCCGGGTGGCGACGATCCTCACCAACGGTCCGTTTGCGGTACGCGGCTTGCTGGCCGTGTGGTTGGCCGGCGCGACCGTGGCCTCGCTACCGGTCCCGGCCCGGGGCATGGACGCGAAGGAGTACAGCGACCAACTGGTCGCCATCCATCGCAACCTGCAACCGGAGTTGTTTCTCGTGGAGGCGCGGCTGCTCGACCTCGTACCCGAGGAGGTCCGCCGGGTCGTGCCCGTGCGGTCGTGGGAGTCGTTCGCCGGCACTGGTCGGGTGGGGGCGACGCCGCCGGGCGACGACGAGGTGGCTTTCATCCAGTACTCCTCCGGCAGCACCAGCACACCAAAGGGGTGCATGCTCACCCCACGGGCCATCGCCCGGCAGGTGAGCATGCTCAGCCGGCTCATCGAGCCCGACCCGGCCCGCGACATCACCGTCACGTGGCTGCCCCTTTCCCACGACATGGGCGTGTTCGGATCGCTGCTGACCAGTTGGTGGTCGGGCGTGCAGATGTATCTGTCCACACCGGAACGGTTCATGTTCTCGCCTGGCACATGGTTCTCGGACCTGGCCACGCTGGACGGGACGATGACCGTCGGCACGAACACCGCGCTGTACCTCGCGGCCCGGTCGGCCAGTCGCTCCACCACGATGACCAAGGGCCTGCGGGTGCGGGTCTGCATCGTCGGGGCCGAGCGGGTCGAGGTCGAGACGCTGCGGTACGTCACCGACACTCTGGGGCCGTTCGGCTTCCGCCACAACGCTTTCATGCCCGCGTACGGCTTGGCTGAGGCCACCCTGGCGGTGACCGCAACGCGGGTCAGCGAGGAGCCGCGCAGTCTGGCCGTGGACGCGGTGGCCCTGGCCGATGGCGATGTCGTCGACATCGAACCCGACGACCCGGTGGCGACCAGGATCGTCGGCGCCGGTACCCCGTGCGAGGAGGTCGAGCTGACCGGGGTGGCCGACGGCCTACTCGCCGAGATCGGCGTGCGGTCGCCGTCGCTGGCACTCGGGTACCACGGCGACGAACGCCAGACGCGGGAACGGTTCCACGACGGTGTCCTACTCACCTCCGACCTGGGCTTCCTTCGAGACGGCCACCTCTACCCGGTGGGCCGGGCCGACGATGTCGTCTCGGTGGCCGGCCGCAAGGTCTACGCCCGCGAGATCGAGACTGCGATCGAAGGCATCGACGGGGTGCGGCGTGGCTGCTCCACGTTGATCAGCCGGCAGGACGGCGCCCGGGCGCGGTTCACCCTCATCGTCGAACCCCGCAACAGCGGCGTCGACTACCGGGCGCTGGCCGAGTCGGCCGCCGCGGTCGCCATGGCCAAGGGCGCCGTGGCGCTCGATGAGTGCGTCTTCATCGGCCGCAACGACCTGCCCAAGACCCCGACCGGCAAGATCCAGCGACATCGCTGCCGCCACCTTCTCGAAACCGGCGGTTTCGCCCCGTTGGCCACCGTAGAGCTGGGAGCGTCATGAGAACCGTGGTGATGACCGGAGCCTCCGGGGTGATCGGCCGCGCCGTCATCGCCGAGCTGCGCGACCATCGCGTGATCGGCTTGGTGAACAGCGACGCCAACCTGCCCGAGGCAGATCGGGTGATCAAGTCCGACCTCAGCCAGCCCCGGCTGGGTCTGTCCGAACAGGAGTGGCACGCGCTGGCCGAGGAGACGGACGTCATTGTCCACTCTGGAGCGCTCACGGTATGGGGCCAGCCGCGCGAGCGGTACCAAGCCATCAACATCGCCGGCACCCGCACCGTGCTTGAGCTGGCCCGCCTGGCCGGTGCGCCGGTCCATCTGGTCAGCACCTGCTTCGTGCACGCCATCGAGCTGGACCGGCTCGACGAGCTGAGCGACGACAACGTCGTCGCACCCTACATCTGGTCCAAACTCGAGGCCGAGAAGCTGGTTGCGCAGAGCGGCGTACCGTACTCCATCTTCCGGCCCACCAACCTGGTCGGCGACTCGCGCACCGGCGCGAGTAGCCGCCCGCAGATCGTGCAGCTCATGTCCGACTGGATGTGCCGGGGCAAGGCGCCGTTCTTCCCGGCCCATCCGGGCAACCTCGTCGACGTGGTTCCCCTGGACGTCACGGCGATCGCGATCGCGCGGGCGGTGGAGACGGACGACCTCGGCGGCGGTCTGCACTGGCTCACGTACGGCGGGGACGCGATGACGGTCGACGAAGCCCAGGACATCCTGCTCGAGCACGCCCGCAACCTCGGCCGTGACCTCGACCGGATCCCGGTCGTCGATCCGCGGGGAGAGCTGCCGGTGCCGTTGGCATCGGTGTCGCCGATGTCACGCACCTTCCTCAAGGTGTTGATCGACGTGAGCGAGGTGACCGCCGCGTCGGGCGGCGTGCTGCCGACCTCGCTGCCCGACCTGTGGCCCAAGGGCGTTCCGGCGGTGTCCGACCGCGACAGCTACCGGCTGAGCCTCAAGTACTGGTGGAACGAAGCCAACGCGGCGAAGGAGATGTTGTGACAGCCGAGTGGAAACCCCCTGCCCTCACCGGCAAGGTCGCGGTGGTGACCGGCGCGAGCCGGGGGGTGGGCCGCGGGATCGCACTCGCGGTCGCCGAGGCCGGCGCCAAGGTGTACGTGACCGCTCGGAGCGTCCGTGGTGGGGAAACGACCGAGGGCCTGCCGGGGACTCTCGACGATGTCGTCGAGGAGATCGCGAACCGGGGCGGTACCGCGGTACCGGTACGCTGCGACCACACGGTGGATGCCGACGTCGAGGCGCTGTTCGCCCAGGTCTCCACTGTGGACGGTGGGCTCGACCTCCTGGTCAACAACGCCTGGGCCGGATATCAGCGGGGCCATGAGGCGCGCTTCGACGCGCCGTTCTGGAAGCAGCCCCGGTGGCGTTGGGACCTGTTCGCCGGCTCGTTGCGGGGCCAGTTCGTGGCGAGCCAGCTCGCGGTGCCCCTCATGCTTCCCAGGGGCGGGGGCCTGATCGTCAACGTGTCCTTCACGGATGGCGACACCTACCTTGGTCAGGTCGCCTACGACGTCACGAAGTCGGCCTCCGACCGGATGGCCTTCGGCATGGCCTATGAGCTGCGCAAGCACAACGTGGCCGCCGTGGCGCTACATCCCGGCTTCGTCCGTACGGAGCGGGTTGAGGCGGCCTGGGAGATGCTCGGCTCGGGGCCGGCCCAGGTGGTCCATTCTCCGGAGTACGTCGGCCGTGCCGTGGCGCATCTGAGCGCCGACCCGCAGGTGCTGGACCAGTCGGGCCGGCGGCTGGCCGTGGGCGATCTCGCGGCGCGCTGGGGATTCACCGATGTGGACGGTCGCCAGCCGCCGGCGTTCAAGCTTGAAGGCAGCATCACGTTGGCCGCCCGGATGGAACGGCTCAACCGTGTGGTCGCGGCACGGGAAGGAACGAGCCGGTCATGACGGTGCTCACCTACCAAGGAGCCTCCACCGAGGCCATTCAGAGTCACTACGACGTGGGAAACCAGTTCTACGAGCTGTGGCTGGACCCCACCCGCAGCTACTCCTGCGCCCTGTGGGAAGGGCCGGACGACAGCCTCGAGAGGGCCCAGAAACGCAAGCTCGACTACCTGGCCGAGGGCGCCAATGCCGCCCGCGCCAAACGGGTTCTCGACGTCGGATGCGGCTGGGGTGGGCTCCTGCAGCGGCTGGTCCGTCTCCACGACGTGGAGCGGGTTACCGGTCTGACACTCAGCCAGGCCCAGGCCGACCACGTGCGCGGCTGGGCCGACGACGACCACTACGACGTCCGGGTGGAGAACTGGGCCGAGCATCGTCCCGCGGAACCGTACGACGCCATCATCTCGATCGGCGCTTTCGAACACTTCGCCAGCATGGGCCTGTCCCGGGCCGGGCGGATCGAGGCATACCGCAGCTTCTTCGAGTCGTGCCGGGACTGGCTGCCACCGGGCGGGCGGCTAGCCCTGCAGACCAACGTCAAGGGAAACAACACCCGGCTGGACCGCAAGAGCGCCCGGGATCTGCTGTTCATCATCGACCGCATCTTCCCCGAGTCGGAACTGCCGTGGCCCTCGGAGGTGTTGGAGGCCAGCGAGCGGC
>WNFU01004850.1_pt1 | contig 16999 bp, 9 predicted proteins | sample 5400121 | NCBI WGS metagenome assembly WNFU01 (sample SAMN13153360, study PRJNA577476) | soil metagenome | isolation source: 100 cm soil or saprolite under grassland replicate 1 | place: USA:California | collected 2016-06-15
GTGGGCGCCGGAGGGGTTCCGGCCGTACCGGCACCAGGCGGAGGCGTTCGCGCGGCTGTCCACATTGGACGGGCCGGCGCAGCCGACGCTGATCACGACTGGCACCGGGTCGGGCAAGACCGAGTCGTTCCTGGTCCCGGTCCTGGACCATTGCCGGCGGGCGCGGCGGGCGGGCCGGGCCGGGGTGAAGGCGGTCCTGCTGTATCCGATGAACGCGCTGGCCACCGACCAGGCGCTGCGGATCGGCCAGTACCTTATGGATCCGGCGCTGGTGCAGGTCAGCGCGGGGCTCTACATCGGGGACACCCCGGCCACGGGGTTCGAGCGGGTGGCGACCGACCGGTCGGAGATCCGCCGGACCAGGCCGGACATCCTGATCACGAACTACAAGATGCTCGACCTGCTGCTGCAGCGGGTGGACGACGTGCCGCTGTGGCAGGACGCCGACCTGGCGTACGTGGTGGTGGATGAGTTCCACACCTATGACGGCGCGCAGGGCACGGACGTGGCGATGCTGCTGCGCCGGTTGGCCGCCGCGGTGGGGATGTCGGAGCCGGGTCGGCCGCTGGGGCGGATCTGCCCGGTGGCGACCTCGGCGACGTTGGCCAGCAACACCGGGGACGATGCGGAGGCGTTGCGGGACCTGCTGGCGGTGGCCGGCCAGGTCTTTGGTGATGCGTTCACCGCGGAGACCGTCGTCGGTGAGGCGCGGTACGCGGTGGAGGAGTTCATCGACGACATCGACTACCAGCTCCCGCTGCCGACGCCGCAGGAGCTGGCCGCGCTGCCGGATCCGGCCGAGGACCCGGCCGCGCTGGCGGCGATAGCCGGGGCGGTGCTGGGGGCGCCGGTCACCGACCCGGTGGAGCTGGGCGCAGTGCTGAAGCGGCACATCCTCACATCGGCGGTGCTCACCGTGCTGTCCGGTGGGCCGGCCGATATCGCCGGCATGCTGGCCAAGCTGCCCCGGGTCGGTGCTTATGTCTGGGGTAGCGCGGTGCGGACCCACCCGGTTGCGGCCGCCACGGCGCTGGCCCGGTTCGTGGCGTTGCTGTCGGTGGCGCGCTCGCCGGCCGACCCGGACCGGCCGCTGCTGCACATCGAGGCGCACCTGTGGGTCCGGGCGGTGTCCCGGCTGATGCGGCGGGTTGGCGACGCGCCGGCGTTCGTGTGGTTCGGCGACGAGGCGGAGCCGGACTCGGGCGGCAACACGGTGTACCCGCCGTCGGCGGGCACCGACCTGCCGGCCGGCTCGGTGCGGCAGCTCGGCGGCCAGCTTCCCGCGGTGTACTGCCGGCACTGCGGCCGCTCCGGCTGGATGGCGATCTCCCCGGAGGCCAACCCGACCGAGCTGGTCACCAGGGCCGAGCGGATCTACCGGGCGGCCTTCACCAGCGACCGCCGCCGGCAGCGCGCGCTCATCCAGGCCACCGACGCGGAGGCCAGGGCGGCAGGCGAGCTTGGGGTGCTGGTGCTTGAGCCGCGCGGCGACCGGCTGCGGCCGTTCGACCCGGAGCGTGACCGCGACCCGCGTACCCGGACCGGTGCGCTGGTGCTCGCCGACGTGCGCCGGGACGCCGCCGCGGATGATGCCGCGGGGCGGGACCGGTGCCCGGCCTGCGCGGTCGACAATGGCATCCGGTTCCTCGGTGCCGGCCTGGCGTCGCTGGCGTCCGTGGCGGTCACCCAGCTGTTCACCGGTGGGGAGTTGGCCGGGTCGGAGCGCAAGACGCTGCTGTTCAGCGACTCGGTGCAGGACGCGGCGCACCGCGCCGGGTTCGTCGCCGACCGGGCGTACACGTTCTCGTTGCGGGCGTTGCTGGTCCGGCAGTTGCGGGAGGACGCGGCGACGCCGCTGAACGACCTGATCGGCGACGTGGTTACGGCCGCTACCGACCCGGAGACGCTGGCCGCCGTCGTGCCGCCTGATCTGCACGACCTGCCGCGCGTACGGGAACTGCTGGCCGGCGACGCGGCGGGCCGGGACACCTGGCTGCTGGTCGCCGAGCGGCTGGCGTTCGCGGTGATCGTCGAGTTCGGCCTGCGCTCGCAGCAGGGCCGCACCCTGGAGCTGACCCGCACCGTGGCGGCGGAGGTGGTGCTGGAGCGGCCGGAGGAGACCGCCGGGCTGGCCCGCGACATCCACCAGCGGCTGCCGGGGCAGATCGTGGCGGACGGCGACCTGCCGCCCGCCGAGGTGTACCTGACCTACCTGCACGGCCTGCTGCACCGGCTGCGCGCCTCGGGTGCCGTCCGGCACCACTGGCTGGACCCCTACATCGACAACGCCGGCTCGCGGCGGTGGCTCGTCTGGGGCGGGCGCCCGTTGGGCATGCCGGCGTTCCCGAGAGGCGTATCCGCGCCGTCGTTCCTGCTGGACCGGCCCCGGCGCCGCAGCGACTTCGACGTCGCGACCGCGCCGGGCGGCTGGTACCTGGACTGGACGCAGCGCTGCCTGCGGATGCCGAAGCAGGCGGCGCCGGGCTACCTGACCGCGCTGCTGGCCGAGTTGGCCGATGCCGGCGTCATCGCCAGCAGGTCCGCGGACGGCGGCGCCCGGGTGTACGGCCTGCTGCCAGGCCACATCCAGGCCCGGTTGCTCGCCGATGGCCTGGTGGCCGGCGCCGCATTGACCTGCGACGCCTGCCACCGGCGGCAGGCGGTGTTCCCGGGCAACGAGCGGGTCTGGCTGGACCGGCCGTGCCCGCGGTACCGCTGTGGCGGCATCCTGCGCGCACCCGGCGTGGAGGGCAGCCGCGGCCGGGACTATGGGGTGGACTACTACCGGCAGCTCTACCGGACCGCCGGCGCGTACCAGGTGGTGGCCGCCGAGCACACCGGGGTGCTGGGCCGGGCCGAACGGGAGCGGATCGAGGCCAGGTTTCGCGACCGGCGCAGCTACACCGACCCCAACGTGCTGTCGGCGACGCCCACCTTGGAGCTGGGCATCGACATCGGTGACCTGTCCGCCGTCATCCTGGCGTCGGTGCCGCCGCGGCCGGCGAACTACGTGCAGCGGACCGGCCGCGCCGGCCGCCGCGCCGGCAACGCCATGCTGCTGACCCTGGTGGACCGGCGGCCGCGCGACCTGTACTACCTGGCCGACCCACTGGAGATGATCGCCGGCTCGATCGCGCCGCCGGGCTGCTACCTGTCCGCGGTGGAGATCCTGCGCCGGCAGTACGTCGCGCACCTGGTGGACCTGGCCGCCCGCGGCCGGCTGCCCGGTGTGCTGCCGCTGCCCAGGCTGACCTCGCAACTGTTCGGCCCGACCGGCTGGCTGGCCGAGCTCGTCGAGGTCGCGACCGGGCAGGCGGCCGAGCTGGTCGAGGGGTTCCTCGCGTTGTTCCCGCACGAGCCGGGCGACGCGGTTGCCGAGCTGGCCCACGCGGCGCTGCGCGAGTTCGCTGCCGGCGGGCTGCGGTTGAAGGCGGCCGCGGCCGAGAGCGCCTTCAGCGCGCGCATGGACGGCCTGCGCCAGCGGCTGGACGAGGTGGAGGCAGGGCTGTCCGGGCTGGTGCCCAGCGACGCCGAACACGCCCAACTCGCGCGGGAGCTTGGTGCCGAACGGCGTCAGGTGCTGAGGTGGATCAGCGAGGTCGGGGTCCGGCGGGGCGCCCAGAGCACCCTCGTCGAGCTCGGCCTGCTGCCGAACTACACGCTGATCGACGACGGAGTCACGTTGCAGGCCACGCTGTACTGGCAGGAGCAGGGCGGCGACAACGACGGCGCGGGTGGCTTCCGCAGCGAGCTGCGGGAGTACGGCCGCTCCGGTCAGCTCGCTCTCACCGAGTTCGCACCAGACAACACGTTCTACGTCAACGGCTACAAGCACAAGATCACCGGGCTGGACATCGGCACGGCGGCCCGACCGCTGTGGCTGACGTGGCGGCTGTGCCCGGACTGCGGGCACGTCCGCGTCCACCGCGCGCACGAGGACGTCAGCCCGTGCGGCCGGTGCGGCAGCCCGGCCATCGCCGACCAGAGCTGCCTGCACAAGGTGCTGGCGCCCGAGCGGGTCAGCGCGCGGGACCGGCGCGAGGACGCCCGGGTCAGCGACGACTCCGACGACCGCGACCGCCGCTACTACGAGGTCGCCACCGCGGTGGACATCGACCCGGTGCACCTGGCACCCGGCGCGTGGCGGCACGAGACGGCCACCTTCGGGGTGGACTTCGCGCGGCAGGCTGTCATCCGCCGGTTCAACCTCGGCCGGCAGCGTTACGACGTCCAGCCCACGGCGACCGTCGCCGGCGAGGCGGTGCGGCTGAGCGGCTTCACGGTCTGCACCCGCTGCGGTTACGCGACGGCCGACGACCCCGCCGACCCGCCCGGGGCAGCCGCCGGCGAGACCGGCGAGATCAGCACGCCGTCCATCACGACCAGCCCGCACCGCCCGTGGTGCCCCCGCCGGCGCAACCCGCAGGCCGGCGCGGACGAGCGGCTGATCCTGGTACACGAGTTGGTCACCGAGGCGATCCGCGTCCTGCTGCCGGCCGTGACGATCAGCCTGGACGAGCGCCGCGCCTCGTTCACCGCCGCGCTGCGCTCCGGGATCGCCGCCCACTACCGCGGGCACCCGGACCACCTGCGGGTGGCCAGCGCGTCGATGCCGGACCAGGAGACAGGGGAACGCCGCCGGTTCCTGGTCCTCTATGACGCGCTGCCCGGCGGGACCGGCTACCTGCACCGGCTCGCCGACCCGGCCGCGTTCGCCGCCGTGCTCACCGCCGCGCGCACCGTGATCGAGAGCTGCGCTTGCGCGCAGGAGGGCCGGCAGGCATGCCACCGGTGCCTGCTGACGTACGTGCCGGCGGAGGACCACCCGCTGGTCAGCCGGAACGAAGCGCTGCGCATGCTGGAGGAGCTGCTCGGCCCCGACGGGTCCAGGTTCGCCGTCCGCGACGTGACCGACGCGGCCGCGATCCCGCTGGCCGACCAGATCGACAGCGAGCTGGAGGCACGGTTCGTCGGCGCGCTGCGCTCCTGGTGCGACGACCCCCGCAACCTCGCCACGCTCGGTGCAGCGACGGCCTACGAGGGCCGGCAGGTACTCGACCTGCGCATCGAGGCACCGGACCGCTCGGGCGTCACGCACTGGCGGGTGGAGCTGCAGAAGAACCTCCGCGACCAGATCCCGGATGTCATGTTCACCCGGCTGGACGACGCTCCGCTGCAGGTGGCCGTCTACCTGGACGGCTTCCGCTACCACGCAAGCCCGGAACACAACCGCATTGCCGGTGACGCCCGCAAGCGGATGCGGCTGCGCGCGGACGGGCTGCTCGTGTTCCAGTTGACCTGGGAGGACGTCTCCGGCTGGGCGTCGGCCCACCCCGACCCCTGGCGCCCGTACCTCGGTGTCGCCCAGCAGGTGGCCCGGCAACGCCACCAGCAGCTCGGGGGGCGCGGCGATGAGCTCGACGAGCTGATCTGGACCAACCCGGCCGACACCCTGCTGGCGTTTCTGCGCGGCCCGGACGTTCGGCGTTGGCGGGCCAGGGCGGAGGCGACTCTGTACGGGCTGCTGCGGCACGAACCGCGGGAACAGGCGAACACCGACTCGCGTGGTGCGCCCCGGCTGCTGCGCACCGCCTTTGCCGGCGAACCGCTGGTCGGGCCCGGCGCGGGCGGCATCACCGTGACCCGGCAGCGCGACCTGCTCGGCTGCCGCCTGGTGCTCGCGGTGGACCAGCGCGCCCCGGCGCGGCCGGTCGTCAGCGGCTTCACAGTGCTGGACGACTCCCCAGGCGCCCGGGCCGCGGACCTGGAGGAGCACCGGACCCGGTGGCGGTCGTGGCTGCGCTGGGGCGACCTGCTGCAGTTCCTGGCGACGGAGGTCGGTGACGGCGGGCAGCTCGCCGAGAGCGATCTGGATCTCATCGAGCCGGCGGCGCTCGCCGTCAGCGGCGGCACGGGGGCCTACCTCGCGCTGCGGGCGCAGGACACCGACGGCCAGGCCGAGCCGGTGCCCCAGCCGCCGACCTCGGCGCCGGCCGCCGCACTGGACGACTCGGGCTGGCGCGAGGCGTTCGACCTGATCGACCCGGCCGAGCCGAACGTCGTCAAACTGGCCCGCCGACTCGCTGAGCTCGGCGTTCCGGCACCCGAAGTGGGCTACGAGTTGGGCTCCGGCGCGTGGCAGGTGGAGCTTGCCTGGCCGTCCCGGCATGTCGCCGTTACCGTCGATGTCCAGCCACGCGGCGATGGGGAGGAGCAGCGTCAGCGCGACGCCGCCTACGCGGAGGCCGGATGGCAGGTGCACACCCCCCAGGACTGGTCAATCGACGAGCTCGCCGGCCTGCTGCTGGCTGGCTCCGGCACCAGCGGCTCGGGGCGGGGTTCATGATGGCGACCGGACGACCGGTGCACCTGCGGCTGCTGGACAAGGCCGACCGCGAAATACTCAAACTGGACCGCGCCGTCAAGGGCGCCATCTACGACTTCGTGCACAAGTTCCGGCGCGACCCTGACTCTCCCGGCCTGCAGCTCAAGCGGCTCACCGGCTCGCGGCTGTTCTCCGCCCGGATCACGGCGGACTACCGGGCGATCCTCGCGCACGTCATCGACGGCGAATGGCTGCTGTTGACCGTCGCCCACCGGCGGTCGTCGTACGACGACCTGGAGAAGTACGCCGAGCGGTACGCCTATGCGGTCAACGCCGTGACCGGCGGCATCGAGTTCGTCGATGTCGTGGCAGCCGGGGACAGCGTCGACCGGGGCCGGCCAGCCGAAGTGCCGGCCGCTGTTGCCGACAAGCCCATCTTTGCTCGCGTGACCCCCGACGAGCTACGCGGGCTCGGAGTGGCCGAGGCGCTGCTCCCGCTGGTTGCCAAGCTGACGACGGAGGAGGAGCTGCTCGGGCTGGTCGAGTTCGCTCCCCAGTTGACCAGCGAGGTGCTTCTCAGCCTGTACGACGGCCGTACTGTCCAGGAGATCCGATCGGAGATCCTCCAACCGCAACTACCCGACGGACCCGTCGACACCGGCGACTTCGCCCTGGCGTTGGCCCGGCCGGCCACGCAGGTCACCACCGACGACGCTGTCCTGGAGGTCGCGCTCGAGGGCGACTTCTCCCGCTGGAAGGTCTTCCTGCACCCCACCCAGCGCCGCCTGGTCGAACGGACCCAGAGCGGACCCGCCCGCGTGAGCGGCGGACCGGGAACCGGCAAGACCGTCGTCGCGCTGCACCGCGTCGCCCACCTGGCCCGGCACCTGCCGCCCGGCGACGACCGGCCGATCCTGCTCACCACATACACCCGCAACCTGGCCACCGACCTGTCCGCAAAGCTCGTCGAACTCGCCGGTCCCGACCTGGCCCGGCGGGTCGACGTCGTCAACATCGACAAGCTCGCCCGAAGAGTTGTCGACGAAGCCGGACGCGACCAACGGGTCGTCACCACGGACGCGAAGGCCATCACGCAGTGGCGCGAACTCCTCGCCGAGGTTGGCGAGACCCGGTGGGACGCCGACTTCTTGGCCGCGGAATGGTCCCAGGTGATCCTCGGCCAGGTGCTCGACTCCTTCCCCGACTACGCGCGGGTGCGCCGCGCCGGCCGCGGCCACCCCCTCACCCGGGCCGACCGGAAGACCATCTGGCAGCTCGCCGAACGGTTCAGCAGGAGGCTGGACGAGCGGGGACTCACCACCCATGCCGCCACCGCCGCGCGCGCCGCGCATCTGGAGGCCGAACACTCCGCCCGGCTCGCCACCGGCGAGCACACCTCCAGCAGGCGCGGCCACCGCTACACCCACATCGTCGTGGACGAGGGCCAGGACCTGCACCCCGCACACTGGAAGATGCTCCGTGCGATGGTCGCCCCGGCCGCTGACGACCTGTTCATCCTCGCCGACAGCCACCAACGGATCTACGACAACGTGGTGAGCCTGGGAAGCCTGGGCATCAACATCCGCGGCCGATCCGCCCGGTTGACGCTCAACTACCGAACCACGAAACAGAACCTCGGCTGGGCCGTACGCCTGCTGCATGGGCAGACCTACGACAACCTCGATGGCGGGTTCGACACCCTCACCGGCTACCGCTCAATCCTGCGCGGGACCGCGCCGGTGCTCCGCGGCTTCCCCACCGCCGACCAGGAACTCGACCAGATCACTGACCAGATCACCGAGTGGACCACGACCGGCACCCCCGCCGACGCGATCGCCGTCTGCGTGCCGACCAGGGACCTCGCCGGGCGGGTGACCACCCGCCTTGCCGCGGTCGGAATCGAAGCCGCCGAGATCACCCCGGACGCAGCCGGACACGCGGGCAGCGTCCAGGTCGGAACCATGCACCGCTTCAAAGGCCTCGAATTCCAGCGGATGGTGATCGCCGGAGTCTCCGATGGGCTCGTGCCGCGGGGAGCCATCGACAGGTGGCAAGACGCCGACCCAGTCCGCTATCGCAGGGAACTCCACCGTGACCGCTCATTGCTCTTCGTCGCCGCCACCCGCGCCCGCGACGACCTCGCAATCTTCTGGCACGGCACACCAAGCCGCTTCCTCCCACCCACAAGCACCGCAATCTGACCCTCGGACCACGGGCACTGCCGGACACAGCAACCGCCCCGTGGCTGGCGTGCGCGGGTCGGCGTGCACAGCCGCTCCGCGGCTGTTGCTCCTACGCCTACCGCCTGGGCGTCTGTCCGGGCGCGTGATGCCTGTTGGGCGGCGGCCTCGATCCGGTCGCGGTAGGCGGCCCACTGCTCGGCGGACAGGCCCGGCAGGCTCGGGTCGCCGGGGCGGCGGCCCGCGGTGTTGTCGATGAGCTCGCGCAGGATGTCCGCGTGGCCGGCGTGCCGGGCGGTCTCCACACACACGTGCGTCAGGATCTGGTGCAGGCTCACCCGCCGCCGCTGCGGCGGCCACCCGGGCACCTCGCCTGCGGCGCCCAGCGGCAGCGCCTGGATCGTCGCGTCGGCGTGTGCCGCGGCGTACCGGTACAGGTCGATGATCTCCTGGCTGGTCTGCTCGGCGGTCGCCCACATGTCCGCGCCGTCCTCAGCACCCTCGGCCAGCCAGGCACCGCCCGACCGGCCGGGCGGCCGAAGGTCGCACCGAAGTAACCCAGCTCGACGCCGATCAAGTGCTTGACGATGCCCAGCAGGTTCGTCCCGGTCGGCGTCAGCGGCCGACGCAGGTCGTACTCACCCAACCCGTCCAGCTTGGACAGCAGGTCCGCCCGGCAACCGCGCAGGTACTCGTGCAGGGTCGTCTTCTCATCCACCAGCTCCACGACAGCCACGATCCACCACACCAGTCACGGCGCGCCTCGCTCCGCCACCACCGCAGTAAACGCGACAACCGATGGCCGCGCGGGGAGCGGCAGATGTGCGCGGCCGCTCCGCTGCATGGGCGGGCTCCACCCGCGGTGCGGCAGAAGCGGACACCGCCTTGTCGCACGTTCGGCGTACGTCAGCGCTGGTGGCGGCGGCCGAGCCGGCCTCGGCGAACGCATCCCGTTGACAACATCACTCGCGTCTCAGTACGCTTAACATGTTGGTTAAGTGAAGGGGGCTTTCGGGGTGGCTGGCACCGACCAGCTCAGCGCGGTGTTCTCGGCGCTCGCCGACCCAACCCGACGGGCGATCCTCGCCGAGCTGGTCGAACGCGACGCCACGGTCACCGAGCTCACCGCTCCTCTCTCCATCTCGATGCCAGCGGTGTCACGGCACCTGAAGGTGCTCGAGCGCGCCGCGCTCATCTCGCGGTCACGGTCGGGCAAGTGGCGCGCGAGCCACCTCGAGGCTGCCCCGCTGCGCGAGGCGGCCGACTGGATCGAGCGCTACCGGCGGTTCTGGGACTCGTCCCTCACCCGCCTCGATGCCCACCTCGCCGCGGTGCAGGCCGCCGGACCGGCAACGGACCGGATGGCCGACGACCCCAGGGAGCTCGAATGAACACCGAAACTCCGCAGCTCATCATCTCGCGCGTGTTCGACGCGCCGCGGGAGCTCGTCTACCGAGCCTTCACCGATCCGGACCAGCTGGCGGCGTGGTGGGGGCCGATCGGCAACTCACTGCCGCGCGACGAGATTGAGTTCGACGTGCGCCCCGGCGGCTATCAACGGTGGACGGAGGTCAATGCAGCCGAACCCGGCCTTCGCGTGCAGATCCACGTCGACCTCACCGACGTCGCCGACGGCGAACTACTCGAAGGCCTCATGCACGTCAGCGGCCGGCTACAGGAGGGCATCGAGCCGTTCGAGACGAGGCTCCGGGTCGAGTTCCACGACGAGGCCGACGGACGGACGCGACTCGAGATCCGCCAGTGGCTCCCCGAACACCTGGCGCACCCCAGCGAAGAGGGTTGGCGCCAAGCGTTCACCAAGCTGGACGCCACGCTGATGAATGTCCAGGCTGTTGCAGCTGATCATCGAGAGGTAGAGGCATGGCCAAGCTGATTTACGTGACGAACGTGTCGCTTGACGGCTACATCGAGGACGAACGCGGCGCCTTCGACTTGTACCCACCCGACGACGAGGTATTCGCGTCCACCACCGACCTCCTGCGGTCCGTGGGCACATTCCTCTACGGGCGGCGCCTGTACGAAACGATGGCCGTCTGGGAAACCAACACCGCTCTGGCCGCGCAGTCCGACCTCACGGCCGACTTCGCGAGCGCCTGGCAGGCGGCGAACAAAGTCGTCTACTCCACGACCCTCGCCGCGGTGTCAACTGCCGACACCCGACTCGAACGCCATTTCGACCCCGCCGCGGTACACCAACTGAAGGCCACGGTCGACAGCGATCTCACCATAGGAGGTGCGAACCTCGCGACGCAGGCCTTCAAGGCCGGGCTGGTCGACGAGTGCCAGCTGTTCGTCTGGCCCATGGTCGTCGGCGGGGGCAAGCCAGGGCTGCCGACCGGCATACGCGCCGACCTCGAGCTCCTCGATGAGCGCCGATTCCGAAACGGCGTCGTACACCTCCGCTACCGCCCTCTCGGACAGTGACCGACAGCCCTGTCCGGTTCGCCGGCGCTTGCATGACAGGCGGAGCGCCGACGACCGATTCGGCCGGTTGAGGTCGCCCGTCACGAACTCGAGTTGCGTCAAGTCGCAGCGTGCGGAGGCGTCAACCGCCGCGTCTGGACGACGGTGGCGGTAGCGAACCTCAGTCAGGGGAACGCCCCGAGAACTGTCCATCTTCGTCGATCCGACGGCATGCCAGCCGCACGGTCGTCGACCGCTCCCGACGCAACCGCTCATCGGCATGTGCGTGAGTCACCGGCGACCACGGTTGTCGGGGGCCAGGCGGGGCCAGGCTGGTTTTTTGGTGTGTACGAGCGCGCTGCAGGTTGGTGTGTCCTGGTTCAGGTGCCGGTGGCCTGCCCCGCGTGTGCCGCCGGTACAGGTTCACCGCGGGTCTGGCAGATCGGTCCGGCCCTCACGTGGGCGCTGTCGCTGGTGGTGTCGTATCGGTCAGGGCCTGGACGGCGCGGACGTGGTCCTTCAGTTCGCGGGCACGGGCAGCGCCGATACGCAGGCGGTTGCGTAATACTTCGGCCGAGACGGGCCGGCGATGTCGGGACCAGTGCTCGGCGTTCAGCCGAAGCGCCTCCGCTACCAGGTCACGCCCCGGCTCCTTCGCCCGATTGCCGGTCGTTGTCCGATTGGTGCGCTGCAGCTCGACCCGGCGGACAGGGCGGTCGGCCTGCCCGCTCTCTGCCGGCGCCTGCAGTCGTCCAGTGGCCCGCTGGGGCCACGTGAGAGACCGAGCCGGATCGGTCTCGCCTGCGGTGGCGGCGTGTCGGATCTGCCGCATGAGTAGTTCGTAGGCGCCGATCAGCGCGAACGACGGCCATGCGGCGATCAACCGGCCGTACAGGCTGGGTTCGGCGACCGCCACGTTGGCCCCCAAGCTCGCCGTGCTGCCGATCAGCAGCAGCGCCCACGGCAGGACGCCGCTACGGGTTCCGTATCGGGAGTCCAGCAGCAGCGACATCGACGAGGCGATGATCATGCCGTCCACCGAGAACGGAATCAGCGCCGCGGTCCACGCCGGTTCCCCATGGTCGAGTGCCAGCACGTGCATGTGCCGGTAGGAGACGACCGCGGCGATGCCGGCGAGCAGCAGGACGCTCGCGGTTGTGGTCCGCCGGTCCGCGGGAGACGCGGTCATGACCACTCCCCCGGTTCGACGTCATCGACCAGCGATTCGACGTCCAGTGACATCTCGCCCAGCGGCACCACCAAGGTCGGAGAATGGTTCAAGTCGGGCCTCGGACACGCACACTAACCCCAGGGGTCGGCTGGACGGTCACATCCAGCGCCCGTGCCGGGGCGTCGTAGATCATTTCCAGGCGTAGGGCCTCGTACAGCTGCTCCAGCCCGGCCGGGTCGGCCTGGCGGCGTGCCCGGCTGACATCGCCCAGCGAGTCGATCATCGCGTGCACCTCGGCCTTGGTGAGGCCGCCCGGCACGGTGGTGCCGTCTATCTCCGCCCGTGCGGCGGCCCGCTGCGCCTGCGCATCGTTGATGGCCTCCACCAGCGCCGCAGGATCTGGACCTGGGTGAATTCCTCCACTGTGACGATCTGTGGGTGGGCGGGTTGGCGGGAGCGGACGATGCGGTCCGGGTTGGAGCGCCGGAGCCGGGTGACGTTGCCAGCTGCAACGTCGTCGGGGTCGAGGAGCATTTCGTGTTTGGTCCATCGGCCGAAGAATGCGTACCCGGTGTATCGGGGGTTTTCCAGATTGCGCCGATGGTGCTGCCCTGCCAGCCGTCGGCGAGCCGGTGCCGGTTCTGCTCCGGTCGCCGGGCGGAGGGGCAGGCGATGCCGTCTCCGCTGGCCGGTCAAGGCCAGCGGGCACTGACCCGGAGTGATCAGGGTCGGTCGCGGGTCTCGTCGAGGAAGCCGAGGATGGGTCCGAACACGTCGACGGCGGCACCGCGCCCCATGAAGGTGTCGAGGTGGCCGTAGTTCGGGATCTCCAGGTAGCGCACGTCCAGTTGAGGTTGGCGTGTGGCGAGTACCTGGTGGCAGAGCTTGTTGGAGTCGCCCCACAGTTGGTTGTCGCTGCCTGAGATGAGCAGCAGGGGGCAGTCGATGCGGTCGGCGTGGTCGAGAGCGTTGTCGGGTAGTGCCCGGTAGCGATGGTCGTTGTTGTTCCAGCGGACCACGCTGCGGGCGAATTCCATGCGACGCAGGTGGGGGAGGATCCACAAGGGGGCAGCACCGAACAGCTCGGACAGGCGGTCGTGGGTGCGGGAGTGAAGGTTCGCGTGGACGTAGAGCGAGGCGCCGACGCCCCAGGCGTTGTTGTGCAGGATCTGGCACGTGGGGTCAGGGCATTCGGCGCCCTTGGCGGCCAGAGCGAACAAGAGGGCGTACCGCGAGCGTAGTCCGACTTTGCGGAAGTCCACGGGCAGGTGGTCGATGCGTCTCCGCAGCAGTTCGCCGCCGAGGGTCATGCGCAGTCGGGCCCGGCCGATGAGCTTGGGGGTCAGAAACACACCCTGGGCGACGACGCCGGCGAGTCCGGGGACAAGGCCGGCGGTCAGGCTCATGGACAGGGTCAGGGCTCCCATGCAGTGGGCGACGACGAACAGCGGCTGTTGGCCGATGCGGTCCTTGATGTGGGTCACGGCCGCCGGGATGTCGTAGAGCGCCACGTCATCGAAGGTGTAGCGGGCTGCGGACTCGTTGTAGGGCAGGCGGCAGCTGCCGCGCCAGTCCAGCATCCATGCTTCGTAACCGTGGTCCAGCAGGACATCGACGAGGTTGCGGGTCTCGGGCAGGACGAACATGTCCGAGGAGGTGGTGTGGCCGTGCAGGAGCAGCACGGCCGGCCGGGGCCGTTCGTCGGCGCGGATCCGGGTCAGGGCCAGCCGCGTCCCGTCCGCAGCCGTCAAAGGGATCTCGTCGATGCGTGCATCACCGGCTCTGACGTACAGGGGCCGTGGCTTGACCGGGGTCCTGGGGAAGATTGCGGTTGAGATCGCGCGGGTCATCGGTCACGCTCCACGATTTGTTGGGGTGCGGCGCGCATCCAGCAGGTCTGCCCCGGCGCGCAGCATGGGGTCGAGCAGGCCACGCCCGATTTGAGAACAGAACCATGCAAGCCATGTCAGCTTCGCGACGCGCTGCTCCTGGCTGGACAGGGCCGGGTTGACCTGGATGCCGTCTACTTGTTGCCGCATGTAGGTGTCGCCGGGCACGACCACTTCCCCCGACAGCAGGGCCTCTTGCCCGTCTCGGCCGATCTGGACGGCCAGTGCTCGGGTCTGGCGGACGAGGTCGCGTCGTGCGCGTGCCGTCTTGTGGCCATCGAGCCACCACAGCCGGCCCTCGGCGTCGCGCAGTGTGAGCCGGTACCGCAGGAGGGGATGGCGGACGCCGTGGCGCAGGGGGACGCCTTCGTGCGGGCGGACCCACATGTCCCCTTCCACGGTGAGGGGTTCCGGGTGGATGAGGGGGCAGCTGAGCTGACCGCGGACATCGACGCGCCGCTCGCGCAGCAACTGGTGCATGCTCGCGATCGACACGGTGAGGGAGAGCGTGCACGGGCTGTCGGCCGCACTGCCGACGGCACTGACCCTGCCTTCCAGGGTTTCGGGAAACGACAGGTAGGGCGGGTCGTCCGGCTGGGGCAGTCGGGCAAGACCGTCCTCCGCCATCCGCTCGTAGGTCTTCAGCTGGGCCTGGGCACCGTACGTCGCCGGCGCGGGCAGGCCCTGGGCGGCGGCGAAGGCACGGGTGCGCTCACCGGTCGCGGCGGGACCGAGCAGGGTTGCCTCGCACAACCGCACCGCTGTGGGGCTTTGCAGCAGCCGGGCGAGGAAGTCCAGCTGGGGAAGTGGTTCCGCGCTCAGCTTCGCGAGGGTGTCGCTTCGCCACTCGTCCCAGCCGTGCACCTGGACGTTCATGCCGCCGAGGGCCATCTCGTGAACGACGTCGTCCAGCGTGCTCGGCACGCCGGTCAGGTGGTAGGTGCCGCCCCAGGCCTCCGGCTCGGTGACGATGGCCGCCGCGACCTGGCTGACCCAGTCGACCGGGGCGATGTTGAGGTGGCGGAACGCGGGAACGGTGCGGAATCGGGAGAACGCGGCCAGCAGTCCGCTGCTGAGGTCCTGCGGGTTGTAGGCGCCTGTGACGGTGTGCCCGCCGATTCCGCCCGGGCGCAGGAGGGTGACGACCAGGCCGTGGTCACGCGCCCGGCGCAGAACGGCCTCCGCGGCCCACTTCGACTTGTCGTAGCCGGCCACCAACTGGTCGATGTGGGCGACCGGATCGTCCTCGCCGCGGCCGGTGCTACCGGGCTCGTTGAACACCGCGAGGGAGGAGATGTGGTGCAGCGGCTTGGGTCTTCCGGCTGCCGCGAGGTGTGCCAGCGTCAGCGGTCCGAGCACATTGGCGTGCCGCAGAGACGGGTAGCCGCGCAGGAAGTCCACGGCAGCCGCCGCATTGGCGATGGAGTCCACCTCTTCCGCGAGCCGGTCCCAGCGCTCGGGGCTGAGGCCGAGCCGTGGTCTGCTCAGGTCACCGGGCACAACGGTCACCCGGCGCCGGATTTCGGCCGACCACGGCAGGTCGAAACGCGCGAACGCCTCACCCAGCCGCTGCAGGCCGTGCGGGACGTCGCTCGCGCGGACCAGACAGACCACGTGCGCATCGCTCCGCCGGAGCAGGTCGAGCAGGAGGTGGCTGCCGAGGAAGCCGGTCGCGCCCGTCAAGAGGATCCGTCTCGGCTCCACGAGGTCGGGCGCGCCCACCCAGGGGAGGGTCTGCGCGCGGGCGAGATCGGCAGCGATCACGTCCAGGTCTCCGCCTGCCGTATCGGTGGATGCCGCAACATGCACGGGCAGGGTGGCGCGTGTGACGGCGAGATGACGCTCGGCGATCCGGCGGGGCCGCGCGTCGGCGAAGACGTCGTCCAGACTGATCTGGAGCCCCAGTTCACGGGCCAGGGCTGCGACGAAGGCGACCGCGTCGATGGAGGAGCCGCCCGCTTCGAAGAAGTCCGTGTCGGGGTCGATGGCGGACCGGCCGAGGAGCCGGGCGGCCAGGGCGGCGACAGCGTCCGGCAGCGCCCGCGCGTCCCCGCCACCGTGATCTGCGGTGGCTTCGGTCGCGGCCGTGGAAGCGGGACGCCAGACCTGGGCCAGCAACTGGGTGACACCCAGCCGGCCGTTGGCGGGCTTCTCGATCAGTTCCTCCTGATGTCGGCGATCGCCGTCAAGGCGTTGGCCGTTGACGGTCCGTACCTTGCCGCCTGGTTCCTGCGCGTGCGCGTCCATCGTTTCCCTGCTCCCTCGTTGGCTGTCAGTTTTCCCAGGACCGGAATGTCCGCAGACGCTCCACGGGCGCCACGACCTCCAGTCGGTCCTCACCGGCATCGCCGCCGCCCACGGCGGCCACCAGGCGCCGCGCCGGTGTGTTGCGAGGCGTGTGTTCCGCGCTCAGGCGAACTGCCGAGCAGCCGAGCTCTTCGGCGTGGTCGGCCAGCCATCGCAGCAGCCGCTCCTCCACTCCCCGGCCCAGGGCACGGCAACTCAGGACCCACCCCAGAACCTCCAGTACGTCGCCGTCCGGCCGCACGGCGAGCAGCCCGATCTGGCCGTAGTCGCCGAACCGGTCGCGGGCGCAGGCCGACCACACGTCGCCGTCGGCTTGCCACCGTTCCAGCTGGCTGCCGTCCTGCGCGGGCGGGCGGAGGGTGAACTGGGTGACACGGCGCAGGAGCTGTTCGGACCGCTGCCGCATGTGCTCGGGCAGCGGCTGGATCTCCACATCCAATTCGAGCTGTTCCAGGAAGTCCGCGAAGCGCGCCTGTGCTCGTACGGAGTCACGCTTGCGCTCCTGCTCGTAGAAGTGCGCACGCGTGGCGTCCTCGGCGGTGGCCGGCAGGGGAACCAGCGGCCACAGCCTGGCCAGGAAGGACTCCAGTTCGTCGGCCCCGGGGCAGGTCACGGACAGGACCTCCGGGACTGCGGCCCGCATCGCGGCGGTCTCGACGTGGTTGTCGTCCAGGAACACGAACGTGTCCAGGCCGAGGCGCAG
>WNFU01020003.1_pt1 | contig 16987 bp, 14 predicted proteins | sample 5400121 | NCBI WGS metagenome assembly WNFU01 (sample SAMN13153360, study PRJNA577476) | soil metagenome | isolation source: 100 cm soil or saprolite under grassland replicate 1 | place: USA:California | collected 2016-06-15
GCCTGGAAGCCCTTGAGCCCGACGCGCGGATCGATTTCGACATGGGTTCGCATGCGGGTCGTGCCGTGGATGATCGCTTTCTCCAGCGTGTGCCGTCCGCGGTCATAAATGTCGGCTTCGCTGAAGGAGCGCTTGGCGGCGGCAACCGATGTGATCGCTTCCTCGAGCGTGCCGTGCTCGCAGTCGCATCGCTCGAGAATGCGGGATTTGTCGAGGTGGATGTGGCTCTCGACGAAGCCGGCGATCACCAGCCGGCCATCGAGTTGCTCGGCAGGCGCGTCGGCGACAATATGCTCGGCGATCTCGACGATGCGCCCGCCCGCGATGGCGACATCGACGGGCGCGTCTTTATCGTCGGCCCGCCGCGCCTGCCGCAATACAAGATCGAGCGCCATGTCGGCCCATTTGAGTTGTGTAGGATGGGTTGAGCGAAGCGAAACCCATCATTCGTCCCGACGAGAGACCCGGTGGATTTCGCTGCGCTCAACCCACCCTACGAGCTTATCCCAGCTCCTGCGCGCGGCGCAGGCTGGCGATCATGGAGACCCGCAATAGGTAGTTGTAGGTACGGGTCTTGTCGGCGGCGATCTCCGCGAGGCTGTGGCCGAATTCAGTCCCGTCCGACTCGAGGTTGCGCTTGTTCTGGATCGACTGTTGCTCGATGTATTCGAGCGTCACCGCCCGGCGCTGGCGATCATAACGCTCGAGATCGGCGTCGGGCTGGCGCCCGTGCCAGGCTTCGACCAGGCGCGAGGTCAGATTGATTGCGTCATGGATGCCGCCGTTCATGCCCATCCCGCCGAGGGGGTTGTTGATATGCGCGGCGTCGCCGGCGAGAAAAACGCGCCCGTGCTGAAACGTCCTCGCGACCCGCTGGTGCACCTTGTAAAGCGTCGTGTGTGCGATCTCGTAATGGGATATGCCGGGCACCACGGTGGCCATCAACGATTGTGCGAAGTCTGCGCTCAAAGCCAGCTCGTCGCCTTCATTCGGCGCGATCGGAAACATCACCCGGCACAGACCGGGAATTTGTAGAAGGAAGTGCCAGCGCTCGGGATCGGCGACGTAGCTCACGGCGACGAGATCCGGGATAACCGTGCGAAAATCGAATGGCGTGCTCACGACCAGAAAGCGCTCCGGCCAGGTGAAGCCGGGAAATTCTATCCCTAGCGCGCGCCGCACGTCGCTGCGGGCGCCGTCGGCGCCGATGAGCCAGCGCCCAGACCGGCGCTCGGTTCTCCCTTTGCGTTCGATGGCAATCTCCACGCCCGCGCCATGCTGAGCCACGTCTTTGACCTGAGCGTCGTATTGCAACTCGAACTCCGGCTTGGCGCTGAGCTGCTGGCGCAAAATGCGCGTCAGCCTCCATTGCTCGCACTGCACCCGATAGGGGTGATGGGTGACGTCGGCGATCGCGCCGAAATCGAATTGCCCGAGCACGCCCTGGCGCTTGCTGCGATACTGGAACGCCGGCGCACTGAGGCCCTGCTCGATCAGCGGCACCGCGGCCCCGAGCCGATCGAGCATATCGAGGGTCGGCGGATGGAAGGTCGAGGCGCGCGATTCCTGGCTCAGGTCGGACCCGGCCTCGAACACCGTCACCGGCACGCCCCCGCGCACCAGGTTGGCTGCGGCCGCCAAGCCCACCGGCCCCGCGCCCGCAATCAAGACCCGCTCATCGACCGGCATGCTGCTTCGGAACGGACCAAGGCTGGGTGAGACTTGCGGTGGACGCTGTGACAGCGGATTCCGGCTCGTACTCGCCCGCAACCAGCTTGCGGCGCAGGAGCTTGCCGACCGGAGACCTTGGGATCGCATTGACGAACATGTAGCGGCGCGGCCGCTTGAAATTGGCGAGCCCGGACGCGCGACAGAATTTGTCGAGCTCGTCCGGCTCGACCGCGCCGCGGCGCTTGACGAAGGCGGCCACGATCTTGCCCCAGCGCTCGTCCGCGAGCCCGACTACGGCCACCTCCGAATACGGCGGGATGCAGCGACAAGCAGCTTTCGATCTCGACCGGCGAGATATTCTCCCCGCCGCTGATGATCATGTCGTCGACGCGGCCGGTAACGAAGAGGTCGCCATCGCGATCGAAATATCCGGTGTCGCCCGTGAAATACCAGCCGTCACGCAAAGCCTTCGCGTCCGCATCCGGCCGCCGCCAATAGCCCTCGAACGATTCGTCGCCTTGCAGCAGGGCAATAATTTCACCTTCTTCGCCGGGCGCGGCGATGTGGTCGGGCGAGGCGGCGCCGAGCCGCACCACGCGGATCATCTGGTTGATGCCTGCGCGGCCGGCCGAGCCGGGCTTTGCTGGTGCATTCTGGTCGATGGTGAAGGTGTAGATTTCGGAGGAGCCGTAGTGATTGACGAAGCGTTCCGGCTTGAACGCGGCCATCAGGCTGTTGAGTAGGCCCTCGGTCATCGGCGCCCCCGCGAAGCCGAGTTTGCGCACCGAACTCACGTCGGTCGCCTCGAACCGCGGATGATGCAAGAGGTCGTGATAGAGCGTCGGCACCAGATAAAGGTTGGTAATACGCTCGGCGGCGATGAGCTCGAGCGCGTGTGCTGCCTCGAAGCGCGGCAGGCAGACGAAGGCGCCGCCGACGAGCGACATGGCCAGGAGCGAGCGCACCCCCATGGTGTGGTAGAGCGGCATGGCGCCGAGCGTGCGCTCGTGCGCGGCGTAGAGATTCTGCGCGACATGGGCAAGCGCCGCGGCGCGCTCGGCGCGCTGGCGGCGCGGCACGCCCTTCGGGCGTGCGGTGGTGCCGGAGGTATAAAGCATCACCGACCAGGCTTCGGCGTCAACGCGCGGGCGAACGCCGCCCGCGCCGGCGCCGGTCAGCGAGTCGAAGGACAGATCCTGCGAGCGCGTGTTGCCCAAGGCAATGCGAGGGCGTGCGTGCGCCTGCTTGGATGACCGCACGGCGGCGGCCGAGACTTCTTCGTAAAGGATCGCCTTCGCCTCGGCGTCGTCCAGGCAGAAATCGAGGTCCTCGGCGGTCGAGCGCCAATTGAGCGGCGTGATGATGATGCCGGCGAATTGGCACGCCCAGTGGATAGTCGCTGCTTCCCAGCGATTCTGCAGCACGGTGACGAGGTGGTCGCCTCGCCTGAGCCCAAGCCCGTCGAAGCCGGCGACGAGCGCCGAAATCTTCTCGTACCAGGCGCCGTAGGTCAGCCGGACGTCGCCATCGACGATCGCCAGCGCCTCCGGATCGCGCGCGACGCTTGCGAGAAAGCTCGTGCCGAGATCAAGCATCGCGGCGCCCTCTCGGTTCGATCGACGTGCCGGCGCGATCATCCGCCGCACCGATCCTCCTCGGCCAGAGGGGGCGCGGCGCGAGTTGGCCGCGTGTCTCGGCAATGGTACATCTGTGCACAGCCGTTCGCATCGAGATGAGTATGACCCAAATCCGCAACGCGCTCCAAGACGCGAGTAGCCGCGAGGCTCCACGCGCATATGGCGACAATACCCCGCAGCCGGTCCGCTCATTGCGGGATTGGCTCGACCATCTCGCGGCGCGCGATCGGCTCGTGGTCCTCGGGCCGGGTATCGGCCTGCGTTTCGAGTTGGCGGCCATTGCCAAGCGGCTCGATGGAGTGCGGGCTACGCTGTTTCCGCGTCCGGGCGGACACCCGATCCCCGTCGTGTCCGGCCTCGTTTCCGACCGCGCCTGGATGGCTGACGCCATGGGCGTGGAGACGGGCGAGGTGCTCTCGCGCTTTCGCGACGCGGCGCTGCATCGGATTCCGTGGCGGGAGACCACCTCGGCGCCGGTGCACGAGGTCGTGCATCGGGACGTGGACCTCGCGCGGCTGCTGCCGCTTCCCACCCATAACGAGCACGACGGCGGCCCTTACGTCACCGCCGGCCTGATGATCACCCGCAATCCGCGCACTGGAGCCCAGAACGTCTCGATTCACCGCTGCCAGCTGCATGCGCCCAACCGTCTCGGCGTGCTGCTTCTGCCGCGGCACGCCCACATGTTCTTCGAGATGGCGGAGCAGGGTGGCCGTCCGCTCGAGGCGGCGATCGTCGTCGGCATTGACCCGCTGACGCTGCTCGCGTCCCAAGCCATCGCTCCGATCGATGTCGACGAGCTGGAGATTGCCGGTGCGCTGCATCGGCGGCCCTTATCTGTCGTCAAATGCGTGACCAGCGACTTGCGCGTGCCGGCGGACGCCGAGATCGTGATCGAAGGTCGCCTGCTGCCCGGCGTGCGCGAGCTGGAAGGGCCGTTCGGGGAATTCCCGCAATATTACGGCGAGCGCGGCGAACGGCACGTCATGGAGATCGACGCGGTTACTCACCGCAAGGACGCGATCTTCCATACCATCGTTGGCGGCGGATTGGAGCACCTGCTGTTGGGGGCGATTCCGCGTGAGGCGACACTGCTCGCCCATCTGCAGCGATCCTTTCCCAACGTGCGCGACGTGCATCTCTCCCACGGCGGCGTGTGCCGCTATCACCTCTACGTCCAGATTCGCAAACGCCAAGAAGGCGAGGCGAAGAACATCATGCTCGGCGCCTTTGCCGGGCACTACGACGTTAAGCACGTGATCGTGGTGGACGAGGACGTCGACATCCACAATCCCGCGGAGGTCGAATGGGCGGTGGCGACGCGCTTTCAGGCTGACCGCGATCTCGTAGTCGTGCCGGAGAGCCAAGGCTCCAAGCTCGATCCCTCGACCCGCAATGGCGTTGGCGCCAAGATGGGGCTCGATGCGACCAAGCCATTGTCGGCCGCCGAGATGACCTTCAAGCGCATTCGTGTTCCCGGCGAGGAGAAGGTCGACGTGGCCGCGCTCATCGCCCGCACCGGCAGCACGAACTGGCGCGAGGCGGTGAAGCGCTAATTAGGCCAGCTCGCTCAGCGGAAATCGCGCTACGTCACGCAGCAGGGCGATGAAACCGTCAGCCTGATGCTCCGCGGTCAGGCGACCCTTCTCCGCGGTTGCCGAGGAGGCGTCGCCCACGGCGCCGTCGGGATTGATGTCCTGCGCGATCCACCCGAAGCCATGCTGGCCAATGGGGCGCAGATGCGAATAGCTCTTCTCCATCTCGGCGGCTTTCGACGGAAAGTGCTTCGCCTTGCTCATGTCGACGAGATCGGGTCGGAAGTAGAGCATCAGCGAGGTTTCGACGTCGCCGCCGTGAATGCCGTGGCTCAGCTCGAAGGCCGAATAGAGCTCTGTGGGCAGACCGAAGCGCTCCCAGTGCGTGGTCACCACCAGCATTCCAAGCCGCACGCGCAGGTCGCGCGCGAGAATGCCGATCACATCGATGTTCCCGCCATGGGAACTGGCGATGACCATCTTGCGCAAGCCGGCGCGGTGCACGCTCTCGCCGATCTCGAACCAGCTGCGCATGAGATTCTCCGCCGAATGCGTAATGGTGCCGGGGGAGCGCAGATGCTCGTCTGACTTTCCGATCGTCTGTATCGGCAGGACCAGCACGTTGAGTTCGTCGGGCAAGCGCACGAGCACAGTCTCGATCAGGCCCTCGCCAATCGCAGTATCGGTCATGACCGGAAGATGCGGGCCATGCTGCTCGGTTGCGGCGACCGGCAAGATCGCCACGGTGGAATTGGGATCGAGCGTGGCGAATTCGCTCGATTTGAGCTCCGCCCAGAACCGCTTGGGAGCCATTATACGATCGCCCCTACTTTTCCTCGCAAACGATCATGTCCCTTATTCGCTTCGCATCCATTGCACGTAACTCGGTCTTGAGAATTTTCCCGTAATTGTTCTTTGGCAAGGCGTCGATGAAGACATAGTCCTTCGGACGCTTGAAGCGGGCGATTGCATCAAGGCAAAGCTGGTCGAGCTCGCCGGCAGGTGCGTCGCCGACGACGTAGGCAACGACGATCTCGCCCCATTCGCGGTCCGGCCGTCCGATGACGGAGATATCTCGCACGCGCGCGTGCTTGAGCAACACCTCCTCGACCTCGCGCGGATAGACGTTGGAGCCGCCGCTGATGATGACGTCCTTGGATCGGTCCTTGAGCGTCAGGTACCCGTCGGAATCGAAGCTGCCGACATCCCCCGTATGCAGCCATCCGTTGCGCAAAGTGGCGGCGGAGGCTTGCGGATCCTGCCAATATCCCGGCATCACCACATCTCCACGACAGACAATTTCACCTGTTTCTCCAATGGGCAACGCGCGGTCCTCGCTATCCGCGACGGCCACCTCGACGCAGGCATACGGGCGGCCAGCGGAGGCGAGTCTTGCGTGCCAGCGCGGGTGATTGCGGTCCGCGATGTCCTGTTTCGACAGCGTAGTGATCGTCATCGGGCTCTCGCCTTGCCCGTAGATCTGAACAAGCCGCGGGCCGAAACGGTCGAGCGCGCGCAGCGCATCCTCGACATACATGGGCGCGCCGCCCCAGATGATGGTGCGAATGTTCTGCGGGTCGCAGTCGCTCGCCGCATCGACCAGCCGCTTGATCATGGTCGGCGCCGCGAACATGGAGGCGCGCGGCCAACGGTCGAACAGGCGAAAAATCTCGGGCGGCTCAAAGCCACCGGATTCCGGAACGACGTTGATGCCGAGCCGCGCCACATGCGCCATGATGTAGAGGCCCGAGCCGTGGCTCATTGGCGCCGCATGCAGGATGGCGTCGCCCGCCATGACCGGATCGACCTCCGCCGCATAGGCATGGCTTAACACCGAGAGCACGCGATGGGTGAGCATTGCCCCCTTGGGCCGCCCGGTCGTCCCCGATGTGTAGAAGAGCCAGGCCAGGTCTTCCGGCGCGCGGGTAACCGCCGAAATCGCACCCGCTGCGAACAGCCGCTCGTAGTCCGAGCTGCCGATGACGATCAGCTTCTCGAGCAAGCTGGGCGCGAACGGGGCGATTTCCGCATCGAGGCCGGGCGAGACGAAGCATATGCGAGCGCCGGAATGTTCGAGGATGTAGCCGATCTCGGCGCCGTGCAGCTTGGCATTGACGGGCACGGCGGCGAGGCCCGCGTGCCAAATCCCGTAGAGCGTTTCGAGATAGCCGGTGCAATTCTTTGCAGCGATCGCGACGCGGTCGCCGGGGGCAAGCTTGCAACTCGTGTGCAGCGCGCCGCCAAGCCGCGCGACTCGCGTGGCGAGCGCGCCATAATCGAGGATCACTCGCTCGCCCAGCGCCGCGGCCGGACTGGCCGGATGACTTTTCCCCGCGCGTTCGAGCCACAGTGCAAGATTCATGGACACATCAACGCTTCGCGCCGAGCGAAAATCTCTGGCGCGACTTGCTGACGCTGGCCAATTTTGGCCGTGGCTGTCAACAAGATGCTAGCCTCATAGAACCGGAGGATTTCTCCACCCAGAGCGGGTGCTCGCCGCGATCGACGAGCTGCGGGGGCGAAGGACGCCTTAGGCCTACCGCAAATTCTCCCGAAAGCAGTGCTCCTTGCACTCACGATGGCTGGCGCGAGCCCCGTCCCTCCATCCGCCACATTCGGCCTTATATACGCTACTGCGTCGGCCATCGCTGGGCGCGCAGCCGTTGCTTCCCCATGCAGCCCATCCTGTCGGTCACCAACGTTTCGAAGACTTACGCCTCTGGCTTGCGGGCCCTCGAGCGCGTCAACCTCGACATTCGCCGCGGCGAGATCTTTGCGCTGCTCGGCCCCAACGGCGCCGGCAAGACGACCCTGATCAGTATCATCTGCGGCATCGTGACCTTGACCGAAGGCAACGTCTCGGTCGCTGGCTACGACATCGGCCGAGATTACCGGATCACCCGGTCGATGATCGGTCTCGTTCCGCAGGAACTGACGACCGATGCGTTCGAAACGGTTTGGGCCACGGTGTCGTTCAGCCGCGAATTGTTCGGCAAGCCGCGCAATCCCGACTATATCGCAAAGGTGCTCAAAGAATTGTCGCTGTGGGAGAGGAAGGACAGCAAGATCATGACACTGTCCGGCGGCATGAAGCGGCGGGTGCTGATCGCCAAGGCGCTCGCGCACGAGCCGCAGATCCTCTTTCTCGACGAGCCGACGGCCGGAGTCGACGTCGAGCTGCGCAAGGACATGTGGGATCTCGTGCGCGCGCTGCGCGCCGACGGCGTGACCATTATCCTAATCATTCTGGTGGAGGACAAGGCCGAGCTCATGCGCAAGCTCGGCAGGAAGCAACTGACGCTCCACCTGCAAAAGCGGCTCGAAGCCATACCGGAGGCGCTCGCCCGCCACCGACTGACGCTGGCGCCCGGCGGCGATGAAATCATCTACACCTACGATACCCAAGGCGAGCGCACCGGCATCACCGCCTTGCTCCAGGATCTCAGCGTCGCAGGTATCCGGTTCCGCGACCTGCACACGACGCAAACCTCGCTCGAAGACATCTTCGTCGATCTGGTGAGACAAAGACAATGAACCTCAGGGCCGTACGCGCGATCTACGCTTTCGAAATGGCGCGCACCGGACGCACGCTGCTGCAGAGCATCGTCTCGCCCGTGGTTTCGACCTCGCTCTACTTCGTGGTCTTCGGCGCGGCGATCGGCTCGCGAGTCAGCGAGATGGAGGGAGTGAGCTACGGCGCCTTCATCGTCCCGGGACTGATTATGCTGATGCTGCTGACGCAGAGCGTCATGAATGCATCATTCGGCATCTACTTTCCCAGGTTCACGGGCACGATCTACGAAATCCTGTCGGCCCCGGTTTCCTCTTTCGAGGTCGTGCTCGGCTATGTCGGAGCGGCCGCCACCAAATCGGTCATCCTCGGTCTGGTCGTGCTGGCGACATCATGGCTGCTCGTCCCGTTGCATATCGCGCATCCGGTCTGGATGGTCGCATTTCTGCTTCTGACCGCCGTGAGCTTCAGTCTGTTCGGCTTCATCCTCGGACTCTGGGCCGACGGATTCGAGAAGCTGCAGGTCGTGCCGCTGTTGATCATCACGCCGCTGACGTTTCTGGGCGGCACCTTCTACTCGGTGAATGTGCTGCCTCCGGCTTGGCAGACGGTCGCCTTGTGCAATCCGGTGGTCTATCTGATCAGCGGCTTCCGCTGGAGCTTCTTCGAGACCGCCGATGTGAGCGTGGGCCTCAGCTTGGCGATGACCATCCTGTTCCTCGCCATCTGCCTGGCGACCATATCGTGGATCTTCAAGACCGGCTACCGGCTCAAGCAATAGTGCAGTCAGAGCACGGTCACGGGCACGCTGTAGATCGCGTTGCGTTGCCCGGATACCGGCTGGCGCGCGCCGTTGTTTGCTTTCGCTCGCGAAGCCAGAACCACTGTCCCCGGGTGCCGCGGCCTCCAAACTATCGAGAAGCGCTGCCATTCGCGTCCGCGCGTGGGCTCGAGCTCGGCCGGCAGCCAAGCTGCCTCATCCTCGAGCCGGACGTGGACGCTCTCAACTCCGCCGTCGGCCCAGGCCCAACCCCAAATCTGCTGCTCGAGCGAGCGCTCGATCGTCTCGTAGGGCGCCGGCGAAACGATGAGTGATTCCGGTGCGATCGACCAAACCGGCTTGGTCTCGCCGGTTTCGCGGCCGGCGTCGTCGAGCACCGGGTCGTTGTACCAACGAGTGGTGAACGGGCCCGACGCCCGGCTTTCGGCGAGCGTCACCCTTGTGAGCCATTTCACGCTGTTGGTTCCGTAAAAGCCGGGCACAACCAAGCGGGCCGGAAAGCCATGCTCGGCGGGGAGCGCATCGCCGTTCATCTCATAAGCGACCAAGACGTCCGCCCCGAGGCGCGCGATCGGCAGATCCTTGACATAAGCGTCGATGCCAACTCCGTCGAATTCGCCGAAATCCGCGCCAGAGGACCAAACGTATTCGGCGCGCGGCGCCACCCGACAATCGGCAAGCAGGTCGGCGAGTCGGACGCCGCCCCAGGTGATGTTGCAGACGCGCCGCGTCGGCTCGAACGGCCGCAACGGGTTGCCGGCGCATTGATGAAAGCTTGTCACCAGAGCCTTCGGGTAGCGCTCGAGGTCATTGAATCGGAGCGTCAGCGGACGCTCGACCAGCCCGTCGATCGTTAGCGACCATTGCTCCCGATCGAGGCGCGGAACGCCGAGGTGACAAAGGACGATGGTGCCTTCATTGCGGGTGAGGCGGTCGCGCATCTGGTGCGGAGCGAGTGGAATGCGCCGGAAAAAGCTTGATGGATTGAGCGTTACGGGGTGCACGGCGAAGCCTCGCTTGCGTTCTGATGACGGATGGAATGAGCAGGCATGCTGCACGAAAGGGCAGGTGCCCGGGAGAGGCATGGTGAGTGATGGAGAGATCTGTGTGATTTTTGCAACGCTCCAGAATTCTTTTTAGGCGGCCACAGTGCGGGACAAGTTTTCTATTCCCATGTCACGAGTTTACTACAGCCACTGGGGGTGTCTCATGGGGTCTCTGGTCGTCAAGCGGTCCATCGTCGTGTCTGGCCACAAGACAAGCGTCAGTCTCGAAGATGCGTTCTGGAATGCGCTAAAGGAAATCGCCAAGGTCGCGGCCGCCCGCGCAACGCAAAAGCAGCCTCAGAACAAGGGACTGTCCGACTAGCGATCTGCCAGAACGTTGAGCCGCCCCCTTGCATCGGGTGAGCCGAGGGTCTCGGCCCTTTGATACCAGCTGCGTGCTTTTCCCACGTCGGCGCTCACGCCCACCACGCCGAGCTTTGCAAGCACATTGGGATCGTACGTCGCGCCCAATGCCATCGCAGCACCGGCATTGCCGGCCTCCGCGGCTCGTTGCAATACCGTTCGCGCCGTAACCACATCGCCTGCCGCGATCAATTGTTCGCCTTGTTTCATGAGAAGCTTGATCGCCTCTGGATCAAGCACACGAATGGCCTGACTTAGGGACTGAGCTGGATCGCCGGCCGCGCTCGGCTGCAGCATGGCCACGATCTCACCTTCGGATGATCCCCGTGGCTGCGACGTTTCTGGACGCTGCGAGGACATCTCGCCGGAAGCCAGCATCCCGCGCTCCTCCTCTCGGGCCATCGTCCGTGGGAGCTCTCGTTGGACGATGGACGGGCGCGACGCATCGGCTTTCGGATCGAGCGAGGCCATTTGTGGTGCGGGGGCAGGTTGTAAGGACGGGCTCCAAGCGCCCGTCGAAAAGTAATATCCGATCGGGATCGCGAAGATGCTCGCGATCAAGATGACGAGCGGAGCGCGGAGCTTGTCGCGGCGCGACCTCGTCGGCGGAGGTGGCATGCGTTCTGGCTCCAGCGAGCGCGGCGACGGAAAGTCCGGCATCTCGCGGCCGCGACGACGGCCGCTTGCATCGCGTGTGACCAGCCCCGGCACCGGCGGTAGCTGCGCGGCGCGAGGAATTCGCGCGGCGACTTCCTCGCGCTGAATCCGGCGAAGCGTGGTTTCAAGCCGCTTGAGGTCGCGAATGCTTTCATCGCGGCGTGCGGCGACCGGGTGCTCGGGTTCCTGACTGTGCGGATGAGCGGGTTGAAGCAGGGTATCTAATTCGCCGTCGAGAGCATGGCGCTCCGAATGTTCGTGCAGAGATTCCAGGCCGCCAGGAGAAGGTGCAATCGGCGCGGCACTCTCCGTCATAGCGACATGCGGCGCTTGAACCGATTGCGTACGCGCTTTCTTCGGCACGTAAGGCGACCAAAGGGGGTCGTTCTCGCCGGGATCTCCTTCCGCGCCCGCCCGCTCGCGCGCTTTCGCGGGTGCATAAGGCGAGCGAATGGGCTCGCCGTCGCTCTCGATTGGATGGGTTTGCGCCCGCCACGCCCGTGCGTTTCATGCGGCACATGAACAAAAGGATCGATCGGATTAATGGGCTTTTCCGTTGGGGTACTCATCGCTGACACTCCCCTGCTGCTGCCCGACTGAGATTTCTTTCAGCCGCGTCTGTCCCGTGTTCGAGGCGCGTTTCCGCCTTCGCACCCGCTGATCTGGATGCACACGAGTTTGCGCTAAACGTCCGGCCTAACGCTGCAGGCTGTTGCGCTTCTTTTCTTGCCACTGCAAAAATTCGCGGAAGAGCGCCTCACGCTGCTCCTGCGTAAAATTCGCGGCCACGGAACCTTTGTCCTTCAGGAAGGTGGAAAAATCGCTGCTAGCCACTTGCGAGTCCACGGCGTCCTTTGGGCGAATACGACGTAACATCTCCTCTGCAACTGCCCAGCGACTCCAGCCGGGGACCGTCGCCGCAAGGTTGACGTCGCGCCATTTTGGATGGCGCGGAGGCTCGCGAAACTGGTCCCACTTGGTGAAAAGGCGTTCGACGAACCTCTCGATGCGCCGGTAGCGATCGCTTCCCTTCGACCAGTTGAAAACGGCGAGCACCGCCGGAGCCGCGATCGTGTCGACGGGCTGAGCTGCCGGAACCAATGCGGGATATTCTTTGTTCGTAAGCTCGCCGACCGTATAATAATCGGCAAAGGCCTTCGAAAATGGAATCGGTACGAAGTGGAGGCCGGAATCCGCCGGGATCTTTGCAAAGAAGTCGATCGGCTTTCCGATCACGCGGACCAGCGCGGCGAGTTCGCCGGTCCTCAGCTTTTGCAGGGCTGTGGGATTGTCATACAACACCTGCTCGACCTGGACGCCGAGCCGCTGAAAGACAATTGTGCCGGTGAGACTCGAAGCGCTTCCGGCCGGCCCAAAACTTACCTTCTTGCCGCGCAGATCTTCGATCGACCTAATGTCGCTACGCGCGAGAACGTGCATCTCCGATACGGGCAGGCGAATGAGGTAATTGACTCTATGCTCGAGATTGGAAATTTTTCGCTGAGTACGGAAATATTCAAAGACATCCGCCTGAGTCACCGCGACGTCGACATTGCGCAGATAGAGCAGATCGTCGAGATTGGAAGCGGCACCATAGGTGACGATCGGAAGAACCCGTAGATTGTCGCCGTCGTCGAGAACCTCCGCCAGCTCGTTGGCAAAAGTCATGTAAGTCCCCGACAACTGCCCACCGGCGACTCCGACTGTCCAACTGTTCTTTCGCGCTTTCATTGCAGCATCGGTGCCACCCTCTTCGAGCGACTTCGGCACCGTCTGCGCTCGAGCCGCTCCGACCCATCCGAGTCCGAGCGAGCCCAAGCCGAATGTTTGCGTGAGAGACGAAACGACAAGACATACTGCGCCGAAGAATGCTAGAACGCGCATCCGCCACCTCCTCCACTGAGGCCCCATGCCGGACCCGGACTCTCGCGTCGTTCATATTATGGCCGGCTCGATACCGTGTCTTATGATTTAGTTTGTAAAGAAGAAATTTTTTGGAGTTGAATCATTTTCAAGGTTACTGAGTGCGCGAACGGTTGGTACGGATGTACTTTTTGGCGCCAAGTCAGGTAGACTCGTACTACCTTGCTCCCTCGCTAAATGCTGGCGCTTGATTTACCAGAACGCATCAACCTAACGTGCCGGATCAGGCGCAGGAGAACGAAAGGCCAAGCCGGTCGTCGCGGTGAACAAGGAATTTAGAGAGCGGTCGTCAATCATGTTGAAGCAGCTAGTCTACATCGCGGCCCTTGGTCTGCTTGCCGCGCCACTCGAGGCGAGTGCGCAGAGTTATCCCTCGCGACCCATCACCGTGGTGGTGCCGTTCCCGGCCGGCGGTCCGAGCGATGTCGTGGCGCGCATCGTGACCGAGGAGATGGGAAAAATCCTCGGGCAATCGATGGTCGTCGAGAACGTCGGCGGGGCCGGTGGCACGATCGGCAGCGCGCGCGTGGCGGCCGCGAACCCGGACGGCTACACCTTGCTCGCGGGCAGCATGGGCTCCCATGTTTCCGCTCCGGTGCTCACGCCGAACGTGAAATACGATTCCGAACGCGATTTCGAGCCGATCGGCTTTACCGCACACGCGCCGGCCGTGGTCGTCGCAAAGAAGGATTTCCCGGCGAACGATCTGCGCGACTTCGTGGACTATCTGAAGAAGCACGGCGACAGCGTGAAACAGGCGCACGGGGGCATCGGCTCGTCGTCGCATATGGCTTGCCTGCTGTTCGCCGCGGCGGCCGCTGTGCAGCCGAGCCTCGTGGCCTATCGCGGCACCGGGCCGGCGCTCAACGACCTGATCGGCGGCCATGTCGACTTCTTCTGCGAGCAAGCGGTCAGCGTTGCCCCGCAGATCGTCGCCGGCACGATCAAGGCCTACGGCATCTCGTCCAGCCAACGGCTGGCGGCGCTAGCGAACGTGCCGACGGCGAAGGAAGCCGGCGTCGACTACCAGATGAGCATTTGGGCCGGGATTTTCGCGCCCAAGGGTACGCCGAAGGCGATCATCGACAAGCTCGCAGTCGCGCTCGATCAGGCGCTGGACGACCCGGGCGTCCAGGCCCGACTGGCCGGTCTCGGCGGATCGCTGCCGAGCAAGGACGAGCGCACGCCGGCGAAGTTTGCGAGCTTCGTGAAGGGGGAGATCGCGCGCTGGTCTCCCATCCTGAAGGCAGCGAATAGCGAAGGCAAGTAAGGTCCGAAACAATCACGAATTCTGACGCAGCAGAGGATTGCTGCTCCGCGCGCCTCGCCAGCATCACTGCGCGGATCGCTTGCCCAACCTTCAGTACACGTTCCAGTGTTGAGGCCGGTAGATGATTTCCCGCGCCGCAATCGGCGTGGCCGATTTGCCCTGCGCCTCCGGCGCGCTCGTCCACGGTTTGATCGTCAGGATGGTCACCACCACCGCAACGGCCGCCCAGAAGACGAGCGCGAATCTCGTTCTGGCTGCCATGTCTGCCTCCTGATGCCACACGACATCATTCTCCGTAGTACGGACCGTAGCGGCGAAATCGGAAGGATTCTGTGAGCCCGGTTACACTCGGCGAAATAGTATGCGTGCGGTAAAATGGGATGGCGCCGCTGCTCGGACGGCGTCACCGGCGCGTCACTGCGCCGGCGTGCCGGCGGTGAGCTAGGCGGCGATGATGCGGCGTTCTTCCGCGGTCATCCCTTGCGCGCGAGACGCAGTTTCTCGCCGAGCTAGCGAAGATGCCGAGCGACAATCCGCCGGGCGATTGCGCGGCAGTCACTGAAGCAGAGCGGCCTCGAATGCGCTGGCGATCGCCTTTTTGCTCTTGCCCGCCGCCATGGCGTCGCCGATGACGACGACGCTTTGCCCAGGCTTGGCAAGCGGCCGAAAGCGATCGGCCGTTGCGCAGCGCGCTCGGTGATAAAACCAATCTCGAAACCTCGGGCTGGACAACACTCGCGAAACGAGCGGCCAGCGCCCGATGCCCCCATCGAGCATCTTCGTCGCAATCGCTCCGAGGCCGAAGCGATAGCGGGCGCCGGTCGCGATCACGATGCGGTCAAACGGCGCGAGCACGTCGGGATTAGCGGCAACGTCGCAGTGGAAACGGAACTCGACGCCTTTGCCAGTGCAGGCATGGACGAGATCGCCGATATAGCGCTCGAAGCTCGCCTCGCTCGCCGCGACCTCCTGGAACAGCGGCGCCTTGCCGGCATAACGGAATGCGCCGCCTGGGTGCTCGTCTTTCTCGAACACCGTCACGTCGTTCCCCTCAGCCACCAACAACGCATAGGTCAAGCCGGCGGGGCCGGCGCCGATCACGGCGATGCGCTCGCCGTGCGGCGCGCTACGATCGGCGAACAGCCTCTCGCGGCCGGCGGCGGCGTTGACCACGCAGCCGATGCCCGCGCCGCCGCGCATCTCGTTGATGCAGGTGTTGCAGGCGAGACAGCGCCGGATCGGTTCGCCACGGCGCAACTTCTCGACCCATTCGGGGTCGGCGATGAGCGTGCGGCCGAGCGCGATGAAATCGGCCTTCCCCGTTGCAACCGCTTCGGTTGCAATGGCGGGATCGCCGAGCCGCCCCACCGCGATGACGGGGACGTGGATCAGTTTTTTCACGGCGGCGGCGAAATCGAGAAAGGTCCCATCCGGAAAGGTCATCGGCGGGAGCACGACCTGCGCGGATGGCAACGAGCGATAATGCCCGGCAGTGACATGCAGCGCGTCCGCGCCCGCCTCCGCCGCCCATAGCGCAATCTGGCAGCCTTCGCTGAAGGGCAATCCGCCGGGGAAGAAATCTTCGACCGACAGCCGATACACAACCGGCGTTCCGGGGATCGCCGCCTTGACGGCGCGCAGTACCTCGAGCCCGAAGCGGGCGCGGTTCTCGAGACTGCCGCCATACGCGTCCGTGCGGCGGTTCTCGAATGGCGCGTGAAATTGCGAAATGAGATATCCGTGCGCGGCGTGGATCTCGACGCAGTCGAAGCCGGCCTTGCGCGCGCGCACGGCCGCGGCGGCGTGCGCCGCTACCGTCGCTTCGATGCGCGCCGTGGTCATTTCCTCCGGGATGATGGTCTCGAGCGTCGTCTCATAGACCGGATGCGGGATCGCCGATGGCGCAATGGGCGTCTCGCCGCAGATGTCACGGCGCGTGTGTCCGCCGCCATGGCCGAGCTGAATGGATGCCTTCGATCCGGCGCGATGGATTTCATCGACCAAACGCGTCAGGCCCGGCAGAAAGCGGTCGTCGTAAATCCCGACCTCGCGGCGGCGATGTCGGCCGGCCTTCTCGGGCGAAGCCATCTCGACCGTGATGAGACCCCGCGTGCCCGCGCCAGGTAATAGGCGATGGTGTCGTCGGTGACGTAACCCTCCTCGTCCGCCGTGCGCGTCGTCATCGGCGGCATGACGATCCGATTGGGAATGTGGACCGAGCCAATCCGCGCCGGGGTGAGCAGGATGTTCATGGGATGCTGGTGACTGCGGGCAGTGCGTGCAGCCGCCGTTGCGTATCACAGCACGGGAATCTCGCCGCCGTCGAGATCCAAGGTGGCGCCATGCAGCCAGGCTGCCCGCGAGGACACGATGAAGGTGACGAAATCCGCGACGTCCTCCACCTTGCCGTAGCGGATGATCCCTGCCTCACGGCAGAACTGCGCGCGGATTTTTGCCTCGGGCTCCCCGGTCCGCTCGACCTCGGCGCGGATGCGCCGCCACTGCCGCTCGGTCTCGACCAGGGAGGGATGGATGCAGTTGACCCGCACGCCGTCCTCCTTGCCGAGGTCGGCCAAGCACTTGGTGAAGGCGG
>WNFU01005744.1_pt1 | contig 16985 bp, 13 predicted proteins | sample 5400121 | NCBI WGS metagenome assembly WNFU01 (sample SAMN13153360, study PRJNA577476) | soil metagenome | isolation source: 100 cm soil or saprolite under grassland replicate 1 | place: USA:California | collected 2016-06-15
AGGCGGCCGCGCTCATCGACGTCGAGTACGAGGTCCTGGAGCCGGTCACCGACCCGTTCCGGGCCATGGAGCCGGACGCGCCGGTGCTGCACCCGGACCGCGACTTCGTCCACGAGGGAAACGTGCTGGGGCGGTCGGAGGTGAAGCGGGGCGACGCCGACGCGGCCCTGGCGTCAGCGGCGAGCGTCGTGACCGAGACCTTCCACACGCAGTTCATCGAGCACGCCTTCCTGGAGCCGGAATCGGCGCTGGCCGTTCCCGAGGACGACGGCGGTTTCCGCGTCTACTCGCAGGGCCAGGGTGTGTGGCACGACCGCCACCAGATCGCCTCGTTCATGGGCCTGCCGGAGGACAAGGTCCGCGTGACGCAGGTGTCCAACGGCGGCGCGTTCGGGGCAAGGGAGGACCTGAACGTGCAGGCCCACGCGGCGCTGCTGGCGCTCAAGACCAAGCGGCCCGTGAAGATCACGCTGTCCCGCCAGGAGAGCCTGCGGTTCCACGTCAAGCGGCACCCCCTGACCATGGAGTACACGGTGGGGTGCGACGAGGAGGGCCATCTGGTCGCGGTGAAGGCCCGGATCGTCGGCGACACCGGCGCGTACGCCAGCGTGGGCGACAAGGTGCTGGAACGCGCCGCCGGGCACTCGTGCAGCGTGTACAACGTCCCCAACGTCGACGTGGAGTCCCGGGCCGTCTACACGAACAACCCCCCGTGCGGCGCGATGCGGGGGTTCGGCTCGAACCAGGCCAACTTCGCGATCGAGGGGATGATCGACCGCCTGGCGGAGAAGGCCGACATCGACCCCTGGGAGATGCGGTGGCGAAACGCCGTCGACGTCGGCGACCGGTTCGGGACGGGCCAGATCCTGGGGCCGGGCGTGGGGATCAAGAAGACGCTGCTGGCCGTCAAGCCGGCGTGGGACGAGGCACGGGCGCAGGGGAAGGCCGCCGGCCTCGGCTGCGGGGCGAAGAACACCGGCATCGGCAACGGGCTGCCCGAGGTGGGGAAGGCGGTGATCCGCGCGGACGCCGACGGCGGCGTCACGGTCTTCCACCCGTGGACCGAGATGGGCCAGGGCGTGCACACCGTCGTGCAGCAGGTGGCGTGCGAGGAGCTCGGGCTGCCCCCGACGTCCGTGCGCATCGTGGTCGACACGACGCACGAGATCGACGGCGGGCAGACCACCGCGTCCCGCGGGACCGTGCTCGGCGGGCTGGGCGTGATCGACGCCGCCGCGAAGCTGAAGGCCGCGCTGAACGGCGGCGGCATCGCCGAGCTGGCCGGGCGGGAGTTCGAGGGGGAGGTCCGGATGCCCCAGACCTACCGGCCGGGCCAGGGCCCCGACGGCGGGCCGACACACTTCGCCTACGGGTGGGCCACGCAGATGGCCGTGCTCGACGAGGACGGCCGCATCGAGAAGTTCATCGCCGTGCACGACGTGGGGAAGGCCATGAACCCGACGCTCCTGGAGGGACAGATCGAGGGGGCCGTGCACATGGGCCTCGGCCACTCGCTCTCCGAGGAGTTCGTGGTCGAGGGTGGCTTCGTGAAGACCGACACGCTGAAGTCCCTGAACATCATCCCGCCCTCCGGGATGCCGCCCGTCGAGGTCGTGTTCGTGGAGGAACCGCAGCCCGAGGGGCCGTACGGGGCGAAGGGGGTCGGCGAGATCGCGCTGGTCCCCACGGCGTCGGCGGTGGCCGGGGCGCTGCACGCGTTCGACGGGCAGTGGCGGACGCGGCTTCCCATGAAGGACTCGGCGGCCGCACGGGCCGCGGTGCCGAAGCTCGCCCGGGCATGAGCCTGACGCTCGCGGGAGGCCTCGTGGTCGAGGCGCTCGACCCGCCGAGCGTCGTCGAGGCGGACGTCGCGGTCGATGCCGGCCGGATCGCCGCCGTCGGGCCCGCTGACCGCGCCGGTACCGTGATCGATTGCTCCGGCTGCGTGGTCATCCCTGGGAACGTGTGCGCGCACACGCATCTGTACTCGGCCCTGGCTCGCGGGATGCCGTACCGGCTCGACCCGCCCCGGAACTTCGTGGAGATCCTCCAGCGGGTGTGGTGGCGGCTGGACCGCGCGTTGGACGAGGACTCGGTCCGCGCGTCGGCGCTCGTCGGTGGCATGGAGGCCTTGCTGGCCGGCACCACCTCGGTCGTGGACCATCACGCGTCCCCGGACGCGATCGCGGGCTCGCTCGACGTGATCGCCGACGCGCTGCAGGAGGTGGGCCTGCGATCCGTGCTGTGCTACGAGGTGACGGACCGCGACGGCCCGGAGCGGGCCGAAGCCGGCATCCAGGAGAACCGGCGGTTCCTGGAGGCGCCGCCCCGGCCGCTGGCGCGGGGGATGGTCGGCGCCCACGCGTCGTTCACGCTCTCCCCGGAGACACTGGCCGGATGCGTCGAGGTGGCCCGGGGAACCGGCGCGGGAGTCCACGTCCACGTGGCGGAGGACCTTGCGGACCAGGCCGACTCGGAGGCCCGCTTCGGCATGCCGGTCGTCGAGCGCCTGGCGGAGGCCGGCGCCCTCGAGGGCCGGCCGCTCCTGGCCCACTGCGTCCACGTGCACCCGTCCGAGATCGGCCTGATCCATCGCACCGGCGCCGCGGTGGCCCACAATGCCCGTTCGAACATGAACAACGGCGTGGGCCGGGCGCCGGTCGAGGCGCTCGGGGACGCGGTGGTGCTCGGCACCGACGGGATCGGCGCTGACATGTTCGCGGAGTCGCAAGCCGCGTTCTGGCGGGCCCGCGACGACTCGCTGGACGCCGGTCCGGCGACGACGCTCGCGGCGCTGTCGCGGGGCGCGGCGTTCGCCGGCGACGCATTCGGCGAGCCACGGCTCGGGCACATCGAGCCGGGTGCGCCGGCCGACCTGGTGGTGCTGGACTACCGGCCGCCGACGCCGTTCTCGACGGAGAAGCTGGCGGGGCACTGGATGTTCGGGCTGTCGTCCCGGTGGGTCCGCGACGTGGTGGTGGCGGGCGAGGTGGTGGTCCGGAACCGGCGGCTGACGAAGGTCGACCAGGATGAGCTCGCCGCGAAGGCGGCGGTCGAGGCGAGCCGGTTGTGGGAGCGGATGGACCGCATCGGCCCGCACCCGTTCACGCCGAAAGGGGGATGAGAGGTGGCCGTGTCGAGCGAAGGACGCGTGGCGCTGTACCTCCAGGACAAGCACCCCATCCGGGAGGGGATGGAGTACGTGAAGCTGGCCGAGGCGGCGGGCTTCGAGGCGGTGTGGCAGGCGGAGAGCCGGCTGGTGCGCGAGGCCACCGTGCCGATGGCCGCGTTCGCCGCCGTCACAGACCGCATCAAGGTCGGCTCCGGCGTGGTGAACAACTGGACCCGCAATGTGGGCCTGATGGCCGCGACGTTCTCGACGCTCGACGACCTCGCGCCCGGGCGCATCCTCCTCGGGATCGGCGCGTGGTGGGACCCGCTGGCCGCCAAGGTCGGCATCCGCCGCCGGCGCCCCCTCCAGGCCATGCGGGAAACCGTGGAGGTGGTGCGCCGGCTGCTGGCGATGGAGCGGGTGACGTTCCATGGCGAGTTCGTGGACGTCGACGACATCGAGATCGACATCGTCCACGGCGACCGCTCGCCGAAGGACGTGCCGATCTACATCGGCGCGACTGGCATGAAGATGATGGAGCTGGCCGGCGAGATCGCGGACGGCGTGGTCCTGAACTACATGGTGGGACCGGCCTACAACCGTCAGGCCATGGAGGCGCTGGCGGCCGGAGCCGAGCGGGCCGGGCGCGCCGTCGAGGACATCGACCGGCCCCAGCTCGTCGTGTGCTCGCTGGACCAGGACCGCGCAGTGGCCCTGGACCGGGCCCGAGAGCTGCTCACGCAGTACCTGGGCCAGCAGCCCCACATCATGAAGGCGAGTGGCGTCGATCCCGGCCTCATCGAGGAGATCGGCAAGGTCATGACGTGGCCCGCCGGCCCGGAGGAGATCCACCGGGCCATGAAGCTGGTCCCGGACGAGGCCGTGCAGATGATCTCGGCCTCGGGCACGCCGGACGAATGTGTCGCGAAGGTGCACGAGTACATCGAGGCCGGGTGCACCTGCCCCATCCTGTACCCGCTGGGCGACGACGTGCCGGCGATGATCGAAGCCTTCAGTCCCGTCGGTGGCGGAGACGGCGCGATTCGAACGCGCGAGGGAGCTATCAACCCCCTAACCGCTTAGCAGGCGGCTGCTTTCGGCCACTCAGCCACGTCTCCGGGCCGATTCTAGTGGACGCGGCCGGTGCCACCCGGGCCGGGCCTCAGGACTGCCCGGGATGCTCTTGCGCGCGGGCCCAGTCCAGGAACGCCGCCAGGTCCGTCCCGCGGTCCTGCGCGATGTAGGCGTCCGCCAGGCGGCGGATCTCCCGCTCGTCCAGCCCCTCGGCCTCCAGCGCCTCCCGGGCCTGGTTCGCCAGCAGGGCGGCGCTCTCGACCTCGGCGGCCTCGGGCTGCGGCAGCCCGGCGGGGTCGGCGGTCTCGCCGCGCTTCTCCTCCTCGAGCGGCCCGGGGTCGTCGGCGTTCTCGGCCATGGTCGGGTTGTTCCCCCACCGCCGTGACCGCACACGCGCGGCCGTGACCGCACGCGCGCGCCGGCGCCAGGTTTGTCCCCCCGGCGGCCGGGTAGAAGCCATCCGCGCTCGGCTTGCTCTGGCGCGCAGCGCACCCGTTCACAGGGGAGGTACGACGTGCGATCCGCGGTGCTGTCCACGGTGGCCGCGGCGATGCTCGTGGCGACGAGCCCGGGCGTTCCCGCGGTCGCGGCTTCGAGCTCGAGCCCCAAGGTCCTGCTGGTCGGCTCGTTCCAAGGGGTCCAGGGCGGCTACCGGACCATCCAGTCGGCCGTCAACGCGGCCCGTCCGGGCGACTGGGTCCTGATCGGCCCCGGGGACTACCACGAGCACGGCACCGACGAGGCCGGCGTCTACGTCTCCGAGCCGAACATCCACCTCCGGGGCATGGACCGCAACCAGGTGATCGTGGACGGCACGAGGGCCGCCCCCACGGGCTCGATCCCGCGACCGTGCGACCCCTCCCCCGCCGCGCAGAACTTCGGCGTGAAGAACCCCGACGGCACCACCGCGGGCCGAAACGGCATCGAGGCCTTCGAGGTCGACGGCGTCTCCATCGAGAACCTCACGGCCTGCAACTTCCTGTCGGCCTCCGACGGCGAGAACGGCAACGAGATCTGGTGGAACGGCGGCGACGGCTCGGGCACCACGAACCTGGGGGCGTATCGCGGCGCCTACATCTCGGCCACGTCCACCTACTACAAGGACCCCACGTCGCCGATGGCCCAGTACGGGATCTTCGCCAGCAACTCGTTCGGGCCCGGCGTGCTGATCCACACGTACGCGGGCAACATGGGCGACGGCGCCTACTACATCGGCGCCTGTCCGGACTGCAACGTCGTGATCACCGACGCGCACGCCCAGAACAGCGCCCTGGCCTACTCGGGGACGAACTCCGGCGGCAACCTGATCATCCAGCGCTCCGAGTTCGACCTGAACAAGACCGGGATCGTCCCGAACAGCCTGAACAACGACGACGCCCCGCCGCCCCAGGACGGGGCCTGCCCGCCGGGGCAGACCGGCCCCACCGGGACGAGCTCGTGCACCGTCATCCGCAACAACTACGTCCACGACAACAACAACCCCAACGTGCCCGCGTTCGGCCTGTCGGGCGAGGCTCCCATCGGCACCGGGATCGAGATCTCCGGGGGCCAGAACGACACCATCGTGGGGAACCGGATCGTGCGCAACGGCTCGTGGGGCGTGCTCATCCACGACTTCCCGGACACCGAGAAGCCGCCGCCCGTGTCGCACTGCGAGGGCGGCATCCAGACGGGGCCCGTCTGCTTCTTCCAGGCCTTCGGCAACGAGGTCGCCGGCAACACCTTCACGAACAACGGGTTCTTCGGGAACCCGGGCAACGCCGACATCGGGAACGAGGCGTCCTCGGCCGTCCCCGGGAACTGCTTCCACGACAACACGGACACCTCGGGGACCCTGACCAGCGACCCGCCGGCCATCGAGACCGTCGACGGGACGTGCGGCGGACCTGCGCCCGGCGACACCACGCTGGCGGCGCAGATCGTGTGCGCGTCGGGGGTCCTCGAGGCGTCGGGCTTCCCCCCCTGTCCGCCCGATCCGCCCACGAACTACCCGCAGACGACGAAGGTCTCGATGATCCCGATGCCGCCCCAGGCCACCATGCCGAACCCCTGTTCGGGGGTGCCGGCGAACCCCTGGTGCGCGTCCGGAGGCTCCCGGGGGCCGGGGTCCGATCCGGCTGGTTTGCACGGCGGGCCCGCCGGGTACATGGCGAACGGCCAACGCGACAGAGTGGCCCGTTTGTAATGGAACGAGGGCACAGCGAATAGGGGGCTGGAGGGGATTCGAATGAGGCGGAGCCCGCGGATCGTTCGGAGCATGCTGGTGCTGGCGGCCACGGCGGCGCTCGTGGCGGCCATGGCGACGACCGGCTTCGCCGCGTCCCCAACCTCGGGATCCGTGGGCCCCTCGACCGCCTCCACGTCGTGGAGCGGCGCCTCCTACACGCTCGCCGCCGTTCCCACGCAGGCGGCCTGCGCGGTCCAGGGCCTGTGCGACAACTTCAGCCTCACCGTTGACACCGACGCCACGTACTGGAACGACCACACGGGCAGCGTGACGATCTCGATCAGCTGGGGCGACTCGAGTGACAACTTCGACCTGTACGTGGGCGGGGCGGGAAGCTCCCTCGGCACGTCGGGCACGACGGAGAGCGTCTCGGTGGACAACCCGACCGGGACCTACGACGTGACGGTGGTGCCGGTCGTCGTGGCGAACTCCGGCTACAGCGGCTCGGCGAACTTCTCGTCCCAGTCCACGGCGCCTTCCCCGTCGCCTTCCCCGTCGGGCGGCACGGGGCCGTCCGGCGGCACGGGGCCGTCCGGCGGAACCGGCGGCACGGGTGGAACCGGGGGCAGCGGGTCCGGCTCCGGCGGGAGCGGTGGCGGCTCCGGCGGGGGCGGCGGTGGCGGGGGCGGCGGCTCCGGTGGGGGCGGCGGCGGCGGCGGTGGGAACGGCGGTGGTGGCTCGGGCGGCGGGACTCCCGGCAGCGCGGGCGGCTCCCCCTCGACCCCCAGCGGCGGATACGTTCCCGGCCCCAGCTCCTCGTACGGCACCACCAGCGGATCGACCTTCAGCTACAACGGCCCCCTGTACTTCCAGCCGCCCTTCCACAACGGCGGCTCGGTCCAGGGCTCGACGGGATTCGGGAAGCCCTCCAAGGGCGGGAGCGGGTTCGCCGGCCAGCCCCAGGGCGTCCAGACCACCCAGCCCGTGGGCCAGGCCGTCCAGACCGCCCCGACGGCGAGTGGCCCCCAGGAGATCCCGCCGTTCGTGTGGGCGCTGGTTCCCCTGGCCCTCGTGATCATCGCCGCGGTGGGCGCGGCCGTGTTCGAACGCGAGGACGAGGAGCCCGCCGCCGCGCCGCGCCAGAAGACGACGAAGGTGCGCGAGGCGGCCCTCATCCAGCACGCCAGGCCGCGTCCGCTCGGGCCGATCGTGCTCCTCGGGTTCGCCACGCGGCGAGTGCTGGGCGGCACGGTGCGCGGCATCGGCCGGGTCCTGCACATCAGCCGCTAGCACCGCCCGGTCGCGGCGGTCCCGCGGCCTCCACGCCGAGCCCGGGAGGCCACGTTTGGAGGAAGTGCCGATCACGCCGTTCCCCCTCGAGCGGTTCGAGGCTGTCCTGGACCCACACGACCTCCGGCGGTTCGCCCAGTCCATGGAGCGCGCCACCGAATGCTTCGCGGGCCGGACCCTGTGGTGCGTGAACTCCACCGCCAAGGGGGGCGGCGTCGCCGAGATCCTCGGCTCCACCCTGGGCTACCTGGCGGGAGCTGGGATCGACGTCCGGTGGCTGGTCATCGAGGGAGACGACGACTTCTTCACCGTCACGAAGCGGATCCACAACCGCCTCCACGGCCACAAGGGCGACGGCGGGGAACTCGGCCCGGACGAGCTCCGGACATTCGAGGAAGGGCTCGCTCCGGACGCCCGCGCGCTGGGGGAGGCGCTCGGCGGCCGGGACCTTGCCATCCTGCACGACCCCCAGCCCGCGGGGCTGATCCCGGCCGCGAAGCGCACCGGGGCCGGCGTGGTGTGGCGGTGCCACGTCGGGACGGACGAGCCGGACGACGTCGCCCGCACCGCGTGGGACTTCCTGCGGCCGTGCGTCCGGGAGGCCGACGCGTGGGTGTTCTCTCGGCGGGCCTACGCCTGGGAAGGCCTGGAGGGCAAGCCCCTCGAGGTCATCGCTCCGTGCATCGACGCCTTCTCTCCGAAGAACCAAGCGCTCGACGAGGACGTGGTGGGAGCCATCCTGGAGGCAGCCGGGATCCTCTCGGAGGGCTCGGGCTCGAGCCCGGAATTCACCCGGCAGGATGGGTCCCCGGCCACGGTGTCGCGCACCGCCACGATGATCGAGGACCGGCCGCTGTCCCGCCCGGACCGGCTGGTCGTCCAGGTGTCGCGGTGGGACCGGCTGAAGGATCCCCTGGGCGTGATGGCGGGGTTCGCCCAGCACGTGCCCGAACGGACCGGCGCCCACCTGGTCCTGGCGGGCCCCCGCCTCGCCGAGGTGCCCGACGACCCGGAGGAGGACGAGGTGCTCCGGGAGCTGGTCCAGGCTCGAGACTCCCTGCCGGAGACGGCTCGCGTCCGGGTCCACCTGGCCTCCCTGCCCATGGAGGACGACGAGGAGAACTCCGCGATCGTGAACGCGCTCCAACGCCGGGCAGACGTGGTGGTCCAGAAGAGCCTGGCCGAGGGATTCGGGCTCACGGTGGCGGAGGCGATGTGGAAGGAGCGGCCCGTCGTGGCGTCACGCGTCGGCGGGATCCAGGACCAGATCGAGCACGGCCGGTCCGGGCTCATGGTGGACGATCCCGAGGACCTCGAGGCCTTCGGCCGGGCGGTGACCGAATTGCTGGATGACCGCGAGCGAGCCGAGGGCATGGGCCGGGCCGCTCACCAGCGGGTGTGCGACGAGTTCCTGCTCGATCGCACGGTGCGCCAGTACGTGGACCTGGTGGCGAGCCTGGCCGGCTGACCGCCAACCCGCGCCGTGCCACGCGAACAGACCGAGCAGCACCGACGTTGAACCTTCCCGCCGGGGCCCGGACACGACACACGGGTGGGCCGATAGGGTGGTGCGATGCGAGGTCACCTGCTCCGGTCGGTCCTGGTGCTGGCCGTCGCGGCGGGCCTGTCGCTCCCCCGGGCCTCCCAGGCCGCCACCGACGCGCCCACCCACCCAACCGCGCCCGCCCCGGCCCCCCACGACGCGCTTCAGCGCCGCGCCCTGGCCGAGCTCCGCGTGTTCACGCGGTGGCTGCACCGCTACGGCGTCCAGGGGTACGTCGGCGAGGTGGGCTGGCCCGACGGCTACCGCGGTGATGCGTCGAAGTGGAACGACCTCGCCGAGCAGTGGTTCCGGTCCGCCGACCGGAACGGCCTGTGGGTGATGGTGTGGGCCACGGGCGAGTGGTGGCAGACCTCGTACAGGCTGGCCGCGTACGAGGACCGGCACCGCCCTCCCGGCGTGGACTCCGCGAACACGCAGGCCCCGGTCCTGGAGCGCCACCCCACCACCGCCGCCTACCTTCGCGGGGTCACGGTGGCGGGCGGCGAGTTCGGCGCGCCGCAGGTCGTCCCCACCAGCACGTTCTCGAACCGCCGCCCGGGCCGCTACGACACGGCCTACCACTTCGACCATGCGGCCACATTCCGGTTCCTGGCCTCCCGCGGTGTCGAGCTGGTGCGGATCCCGTTCCGGTGGGAGCGGCTCCAGCCCTCGCCGGGCGCACCGCTCGATCCCAACGAGCTGGCGCGGCTGAAGGCGGTGGTCGCCCGCGCGGGCGCCGCCGGGCTGGACGCGATCCTGGACATGCACAACTTCGGGGGCTACTACCTGGACGACGGTGGACGGGGCGTGCGCCGGACGCTGGGATCGCCGGAGCTCCCGTTCGCCGACTTCGCCGACGTGTGGCGCCGGATCGCCCGGAACTTCCGGCACGACCCCGCGATCGCCGGGTACGGGCTCATGTGCGAGCCGGTGTTCATCCGGGCAGAAGGATCGCGGACGCCCGCGGAGGTGTGGCGGGCGGCCTCCCGGCGCGCCGTCGTCGCGATCCGCTCCGCCGGCGACGACACGCTCGTCCTCGTGTCCGGCTATCAGTGGTCGGGCGTCCAGCACTGGTCCCGCTGGAACCCCCGCCCGTGGATCCACGACGACAACGTCCGCTACGAGGCCCACCAGTACTTCGACCGCGACAACTCCGGGCAGTACATGCGTTCGTACGCCGCGGAGGTCCGCGACGCGAAGCGCCGCGGCTACTCGTAGGCGAGGCCGCTACCCCCGCCGGGGACGGGCCGACCGCGACAGGATGGATGCCAGGTCCGCGGCCAGGCGCCGCCCTTCGGCCGGCTCCAGCGTCGAGATCGTCACCCGGATGGCCGGCGGCGTCCGCAGCCGGAACGGCTCACCCGCCTGGACCGCCCACCCGGCCTCCAGCAACAGCTGAACCGTTCGAACCTCCTCCGCAACGGGGATCCACACGTTCAGCCCCGACCGTCCGTGGCCCGTGATGCCGCGCTCGCCGAGCGCGTCCACCAGCGCCCGGCGGCGCGCCGTGTACGTGGCCTCCGCGGTGCGGAAGACCCGGTCGATGCGGCGGCCGGACCACAGGCGCACGACGAGCTGCTGGAGGATCCGGCTGACCCAGCCGGGGCCGGCCATCCGGCGGCCCTCGACGCGGGCGATGGTGGTCTCGTCGCCGGCGACGACGGCGAGCCGCAGGTCCGGCCCCAGGAACTTCGATACCGACCGGACGTGCGCCCACGGTCCGCCGTGCCGGCGTGTGAGCGTGGCCAGCGCCGCGCCGGCGACCGGCCCGGCGTGGTCGTCCTCGATCAGCAGCACGTCCGGGTGCGAACGAAGCACGGCGGCCAGCGCCGCGGCTCGGGGCTCGTCGAGGGCCGAGCCGAACGGGCTCTGGGCGCGGGGCGTCACGACCACCGCGCGTGCGCCCGCCCGGCACGCCGACTCCAGGTCGGCCGGGATCGGGCCGGCGTCGTCCACGCGCACGGGCTGGATGTCCAGCCCCAGGGCCCGGACGAGGTCGAGCATCGCCACGTACGCGGGGTCCTCCAGGGCCACGCGATCTCCTGGCCGCAGGTGCGCCTGGAGAGCGCGCTCCACACCGTCCAGCGCGCCGCTGACAGTCGTGATCCGCTCCGCCGGAACACCGTCCGCGGCCAGATGCCTCCGAGCGATGTCGTGGAGCTCCGGGAGATCGGGCCGGGCGTCGTACAGCCGCTGCGCCGGGTCGACCCGGCGGAGGGCCTCCTCCAGCGAGGGAAGGAGCCGGGGGTCCGGGTTCCCGCCGGCCAGGTCGCGCACGCCACGGGGGATCGACGGAAGCACCGCGGGGCCCGAGACGGCGACCGGCGGATGGAAGCTGACGTGCGTGCCCGCCCGCCCTCTGGTGGAGATGAGTCCCCGGGACGCCAGGAGCCGGTACGCCGAGGCCACCGTGCCGGGGCTCACCCCCAGGTCCCCGGCCAGGTCCCGGATGGTCGGGACCCGCTGGCCCGCCGCCAGCCGGCCCGACTGGATACCCGCCTCGACGCTGGCGACGATCGCGTTCGCGGAGGCGCCCGAGATCTGATACTGTGTCGGCACGATACGCTGATTGTATCAGTACAACTGCTGTGGGGATGGGATGAACGCCACCCGGCCACCGACGGATCGAGTTCGCGTCAAGCGGCTGCCGAAGCGCGGCCACTACGACCGCTCCATCGTCGACGCCATCCTGGACGAGGCCCTGGTGTGCCACGTCGGCTTCGTCGCCGACGGCCAGCCCCACGTCGTCCCGACCATCCACGCCCGGGACGGAGACCGCCTGTACGTGCACGGCTCGGCGGCGAGTCGCACGCTCCGGGCGCTCGGGGACGGCGTCCCGGTCTGCGTGACGGCGACCATCGTGGACGGGCTGGTGCTGGCCCGGTCCGCGTTCCATCACTCCATGAACTACCGGTCGGTGATGGTGCTGGGGACGGCCGTCGAGGTCACCCATCCCGCCCAGAAGCTCGCCGGGCTTCGGGCCGTCGCCGAGCACGTGGCCCCCGGGCGGTGGGACGAGATCCGGCCGCCGAGCCGCCAAGAGCTCCGCCAGACCTCGCTCCTCCGGCTCGGCCTCGACGAAGCGTCGGCCAAGGTCCGGTCCGGGCCGCCGATCGACGACGAGGACGACCTGTCCCTCGCGGTGTGGGCCGGCGAGCTGCCCATCCGGTCCGTCACGCTCCCGGCCGTGCCCGATCCGCTCCTCGCCCCGGGCATCCCGCCACCGGCCTGGCTCGCCCGGTACGACCGCCGGGTCCAGGGACCACCCCGCCGGGGGTCGTGATGGTGGCATGACCGTCGTCGCCGTCTTGGGGCTCGGCGCCATGGGAAGCCGGATGGCGCGCCGGCTCGTCGAGGCGGGCCATCAGGTCGTCGTGTGGAACCGGACGACCGAGCGGATGGGTCCGCTGGTCTCCCTGGGCGCGGTTCCCGCCGAGAGCCCCGCCGACGCGGCGCGCCGGGCGGATGCCCTGCTGACCATGGTCTCGGACCCGCAGGCCCTTCGCGCCGTGACGGAGGGGAGCTCCGGCGTCGCGGCCGGGGCCACGGCCTCCCTGACCGTCATCGAGATGTCGACCGTCGGTCCGGCCGCCGTCTCGCGGCTGGCCGCGGTGCTGCCAGAGGGCACCGGGATGCTCGACGCCCCGGTGGTGGGCAGCGTCGGGGAGGCCGAGGCCGGCTCGCTGGCGATCTTCGTCGGTGGTCCGGGCGCGCTCGTCGAGCGCTGGATGCCGTTGCTGTCGGCCCTCGGGTCACCGGTGCACGTGGGTCCGCTCGGCGCCGGCGCGGCAGCCAAGCTGGTCGCCAACGCCATCCTGCTCGGGGACATGGGCGTCCTCGGCGAAGGGCTCGCGCTGGCGCGGGGGCTGGGTCTCTCGCCCGAAGCCGCGTTCGACGTGCTGGCCGCGTCCCCGCTGGCGGCGCAGGCGGAGCGCCGGCGCGGCGCCATCGACAGCGGCCGGTACCCGCCCCGCTTTCCCATCGCGCTCGCGCGCAAGGACGCCGAGCTGATCGCCCGGGCCGCCGCCGGAGCGGACGTCGAACTGCGGCTGGGGCCGGCGATGCGTTCCTGGCTGGCCGACGCCGAGGACGAGGGCCGGGGGGACCAGGACTACTCGGCGGTCCTCGGCCACATCGCGCGGTGGCCACGCGACCCGGCCGGTCCCGCCTAAGGCCTAGGGACCCGTGGCCTGGACCACCTGCTGGAACGTGGGTCGGTTCTGCCAGGGGATGTTGGGGATGCCGATGAGGCCGATCGACTCGAACCGGATCTGGTCCCCCGCCTCGTTCGCGTCCCACGTCGACGGGTCCGGCCCGAGCGCCTGAATAGTCTGGGCCAGACTACCGATCAGCGCACCCCGGCACCCGGCCAGCGTCCCGTTCGCGCAGCGCAGCACGCCGAACCGCCCTGCGACCGGCTGGCCCAGCGCCATCCGAACAGCCTTCTGCACGTACCCGTAGTAGCCGCCCTGGAAGGACGAGCCCAGCCCGGCCAGCCGGTTGGGGTCGTCGATCGGCACCAGCACGTCCTGGTACAGCCCGTCGAGGGTGCCGTCGAAGGCAGCGTGGATGAGCCGGGGCCACCACGCGTCCATCAGCGCCACGGCGGCCTGGTCGTCGTACTGCCCGTCGCCGTTCCGGTCGACGCGATGCGCGCCGGAGGCCGCCCAGGCCCGGAGGATGTCGAGGTACCGGTTCTGCTCTGGGAGGTTGCCGATGGCCTGGAGGATCACGGGGAGGTCCTCCTGGCCGCGGAGGTCGACCGTGGCGGCGTCGGCCATGATCTGGACCATGTCCGAGGGGTGCACGCCGCCGGCCGGGATGCGGGCTGCCAGGCGGCTGGCCAGCATCAGCACCCGGTGCACCGAGCCGTAGCCCCACTGGTCGTCGGCTGCCCGCCACTGCGGGGCAGGCTTGTTGTTCCACGAGTCGATCCATCCCTTCGCCGGGTTCACGCCGTGCGGGTGGGCGGCGAAGGAGACGAATCCCCGCCACTCCCACTGGCCGGTCCCCCACGACGGGAGCGCGGGATCCACGCCCGGCGCCCGGATCGGGTACTTCCCGGAGTGGTAGTAGCTGACGTCGTGGTCGTCGACGTACAGCCAGTTGAACGAGCCGGTGACCCTGCTGATGTCCTGCTGGAACGTGTTCGCGTCGAGCGAGGCGGCGGAGTTCAGCAGCTCGAACGCGGTCGCCGAGTCCACCTCGCCGAAGAAGGTCGACCGCTGACGAGTGAAGGCGACGGGCTGGCCGCCGACGTCCCCGGTGGCGATGACCGGGCCGTGGACGGTGCGTTCCACGTTGGCCGTCACCACCGTGGGCGGGCCGGGACCCCCCGCCGTCGGCTTCGCCACCCACGTGTCCGTGCGGGTGACCATCGGGACGCACTGGCCGTTGTAGACGTAGCTGGTGGACTGGGTGGTGGCCTGGCCGCCGCCGGGCTCGCACAGCTTCTCGGCCCGCACGTCGACGAGGTCCGACTCGCCGGAGGTGGCGCTCCACGCGAAGCCAGGTCCCCTGCCCAGCAGGACGTACAGGCTGATCCCCGGGAAGGCCGCCCCTCGGGCGCTGATGCCGGGCCCTTCCAGGTCCTCCTCCATGAGGATCTCCGGGGAGAAGTAGCTCACCTGCGGCCCCATCACGGCGATGGGATGGCCGGAGGCGCTGTACGGGGAGGTCACGGCCAGCCAGTTGCTCATGGCCCCGGGGAAGTCGAGCCCCACCGCGGCCAGGTCGTGGCGGAGCTGGGCGCCGGGGTCGAACCCCTTCGACCCGAGAGCGGGCGGCGCCGAGCCCGGCGTGGTGGTGATGGGGTCGTACGCCTGCACGGTCCCCGGGTCGGGCATCGCCACCGCGGCGTTGTTCACCGTGATAGTGGTCATGTACGGGAAGGCGGCGTCCGCGGAGGTGGGCGCCTCGGGATCGTTGGCCTCCTGGAGGTCCCGCCACAGCGCCTGCCCCCGGGTCGGCCCGAGCTTCGCCCTGGCGTCTTCCAGGAACGCCGCGTTCCCCAGCTCCGCCCCGCCGCCCGCCGCGAACACCGCCTGGATGAGCGCCGCCACCGCCACGACGTCCGGGGAAGTCCATTCCGTGGGCAGGATCTGGAGTGCCGTCGATGTAGTCGGCGGCGTCCGCGATCACCTGCCGGCCGGCGGCGCCCTGCCGCTGGAGACCGGCCACCTGGTCGGCCAGCTCCTGGTCGGAGTACCCGGCCACCAGGTACATGTCGCGGTCCATCTGGATGTTCGCGTCGGACGGACCCAGGAGCTCCGACAGTCGGGCCCGCCCGACGTGGCGCAGGACGTCGGCCATGAACAGGCGGTCCTCGGCCAGCACGTATCCCGCCCCCCACATGACGTCGGCGCGGGTGGCGCCCTCGATGTGGGGGACCCCGAAGCTGTCGCGCTCGACGGTCAGGCCGGCCCGGGGGTTCTCCGTCCGCTCCACGGGGCCGGTGACCCCGAGCGACTCCGGCTTGAAGAAGTCGGTGAGGTTGGCGTCGGTGATGGCGCCGGCCACCGGAAGGTTCTCGTACATGGCCAGCTGGTCGATATCGTGCGGGGGCGGCTGGCCCGTGGCCTCGTACTGGGCGAAGTCGGCGGCCGTGGTGCTCTGGCCCTGGCCCGCCGGGAGGATGTTCAGGAACAGGCCGTTGCCGGTGCCGGGACCGAGGGCAGAGCTCGCGGTGACCCGAGCGGGCACCGCGACCATGGCCATCCCCACCGCGAGAGCGAGCATCCGTCGCATGGAAGCGGGCTTGTCTTGCCCTGGCTGCGGCGTTTCAAACGTCGGTTCCCGGCCTAGCGCGGACGGCCCCCGCGGCCTCACCCGGAGGGCCGGGGAAAATCCCCGGTTCGGGCGATGTTCGGGCCATCGCCGAACGGGCAGAAAGGGGAGGTCCGAACGGAGGGGTGATGGGCCGAGCCCGGGAGCCGAGCGCACCATCGACGAGGAGGGCCTGAGCGATGGCCTTCCTCCTCCCGGCCATCGCCCTTTTCGTCCTCGCCGTGGCCTTCGTCGTGGCCCTCGGCCGCGCCGGCTCGGCGGACGATCGGATGCGAAGCGAGGCCTACCGGCGCTGGGTCGAGGAGCGGGGTCGCGTCAGACCGACTCACCCCCATTCAACGGTCCCCGTTCGACGACAGCGCCGCGCTCCGGCCTGAGCCGGTAGGCCTCCCTCCGCCGTGTGGGCTCTCCGCTGGACGCCCGGCCCGGGCTTCAGGCCGGGGGCGCACCCAAGGGCGGGATGATCCCGAGCTGCTGGAGCATGCGAAACGTCGTGTCGCCGGTCCAGTGCTCGACCGCCTTGCCGTCCTTGATCCGGCCCATGTCCACTCCGGTGAAGTCGACGCGCTTGCCGGTGGGCGGCATGCCCATCATCTCGCCGGTGTTCGTCCCGCTGCCGACGACCCGCCATGCGGCCAGGTCGCCCTCGGCGATGACGTCCTCCGCGTGGATCTCCATGTCCGGGAACGCCGTCCGGAACATCACGATGAGCAGCGATGCTCCTCTCCGGTCGATGGGCCGGCAGAGTGTACGGACGGCCCTTCGGCAATCGCAAGGGAACGGCTGGTAGCGTCGTCGCTCGTGGAGACGATGCGATGCACGCTGGTGTTCCTGCTCCAGGGCGGCCGGATCCTGCTGGCGCGGAAGAAGCGCGGGCTGGGGGCCGGGCTGATCAACGGCGTGGGCGGCAAGATCGAGCCGGGAGAGACCGCCGAGGAGGCGGCAGTCCGCGAATGCCGGGAGGAGATCGGCGTCACACCGCTCGACCTCACGAGGGCAGGCGAGCACGACTT
>WNFU01009254.1_pt1 | contig 16982 bp, 18 predicted proteins | sample 5400121 | NCBI WGS metagenome assembly WNFU01 (sample SAMN13153360, study PRJNA577476) | soil metagenome | isolation source: 100 cm soil or saprolite under grassland replicate 1 | place: USA:California | collected 2016-06-15
GGGCCGGGCATCACCCAGCTGCTGCACCTGGCGACCGGGAGGCTCCACGCCGGCCGCGGCCGCCACCACGAGGCGCTCGAGGAGCTCCGCGCGGCCGAACACCTGCAGTCGCAGTTGGCGGGCTCGCACGCGCTGGCGAGCCAGGTGACCGGCTGGATGCTGGCCACCCAGGCCCGCCTCGGGCAGGCCGGCCAAGCCCGCGCCACGCTCGCGGCGCTCACCGAGGAGCAAGCGAACGCGGGCGAAATCCGCAATGCCCGCGCGGTGATCTGCCTCGCCGAGGGCGATCCGGCCGGAGCGCTCGGCGTGCTGGCCGACGTCCTCGATGGCACGGCACCGGTCATCGGGTACGTCACGGTCGTTGAAGCCCAGCTGCTGGCCGCGCTCGCCCACCGTGCGCTCGGCGACCAGCGCGCGGCCAACCAGGCCGCCGAACACGCCCTCGCCCTGGCCGAGCCGGACCGGCTGGTCCTGCCGTTCGCGATGACGGGCTCACAGGAGCTGCTCGAGGCGCTGCCGCGGCACGAGACAGCCCACGCCGCGCTGCTCGCCGACATCCTCGACGTCGTGCACGGCGCATCCTTGCCAGCCAAGGACCAGGCCTCGTCGTCGCAAGCCGACGAGCTCAGCCCAAGCGAGCTTCGGGTGCTGCGCTACCTCCCGACCAACCTCTCCAGGCCGGAGATCGCCAGCGAACTGTCCGTCTCGGTGAACACGGTCAACACCCACGTCCGCAACATCTACGCCAAGCTCCAGGCCCGTGATCGCTCCTCGGCAGTACAGCGCGCACGAGAACTGCGACTCCTGTCGACCGGCCGCACGCGCTAGCACGGCGGTCACCAGATCCTGGTGATGCGGGTTCACCTGCCCGCATTCGACCATGACGGCATGGACCCAACGCCCGCCCGGTACAGGATCCGGATCCACGGCCACCTCGGCGCCACGGTGCTGTCTGCGTTCCCGGCGCTGGTGTCACAGCGGCACGGCGCAGACACCGTGCTCACCGGCCTCCTGGACCGGTCGGCACTCTACGGCGTACTGGCCGAGATCGAGGCGCTCGGCCTGGACCTCGTCGAGGTCCGCCAGCTCACACCAAGACGCAAATCATCAGGATCAGGTGACAGCCGCTCACCGTGACGGCCACGAACTTCGGGCGCACCCGAACCTGCTACGAGAAGGTGCCGCACCAATGACCAGTGCGCCCATGCGCGACCCGCTCGCCGACCATCTCCTCACGCCGCAGAACGCAGCGCCCCTGCTCAGCGACTACCAGCCCGCCCAGCTGGCCGGAGTCCGCTCGATGGATCACGAGCTCCTGGTCAAGAACGCCGTCTCGACGGTCAAGACCATCAAGACCTTCGGGGTCCCGGTCGTGCACTCGACCATCAACGTCGCCTCCGGCCGGGGACAGCCAACGCTCCCCGAGCTCGCCGACCTGCTGACAGACGACAAACCGCCCGACCGGACAACGGTCAACTCCTGGGAGGACATCGAATTCCTCCTGGCCGTCCACACGACCGGCCGCAGGAAGCTCATCCTCTGCGCTCTGTGGACAGAAGTCTGCATGGCCTTTGCCGCACTCGATGCGCTGCGGGAAGGGTACGAGGTCTACCCGGTCATCGACGCGATCGGCGGCACCTCGCCCGAGGCCCACCGCACCGGCCTTGACCGCGTGATCCAAGCCGGCGGGCAGCCGATCAGCTGGGTCTCGCTCGCTTGTGAGCTTCAGCGCAACTGGGCTCGTCAGGACACGGCCCCAGCGATCGTCGAGATCGTCCTCACCGACCGCCTCCTGCAGGAGCAATAGCGCCCCCCGGCAGCCGCGGCTCGCAGGATGGCCCGCAACGCCGCAGCAGAGGCTCGGGCGACAGGCCGGCCGGGCAGGCAAACACGAACCTCAGGAGGATGTCGGATGTTCACCATCGCGCAGCCCGCGATGACCCGGCTCGGCGACCACCCCGACGCGGCCGGCAGCCGACTGCGCTGGGTGCGCCAGCTCGCCCAGACGGCGGGAGGCGGAAGATGAACGAGACGTGTGACCGGTGCGGACCAGCGGTCCGCGCGGCGTGCCGCGCCGAACGGTATGGCGAGCTCTACCTATGCCAGCACTGATGAAGCCGCCGCACCTCCCTGAGGAGCCCATCCCCGCGCTGACGACGTGCAGCTCCGCCGACCTCACCGACTGTGTAGTGCTGGATAGGCAGTTCGGCTGTTCCCGACTACGTCGGTCTATGGCCAGGTTGCGCTTCTTCGATGAGCAAGAAGTCCCTCACTTGCGTCGCACAGCCAATGAGGCCGGGGAATAAGTTTTATGCGCGCCGCGGAGCAGTTGCTCATTTGGCACGGAATGCCACGTATCTATCTGCGGTCGCGAGCGACCCGACTCCAGAGGGGGGCGTAAGTAATAGAAAAGGGTCGCCGGCCCTAAAGGGTAAGAGTGAGTTAGCTGGCAAGCCGGGCGTATCTACCAATACCGTGGCGCACCCCGAACTGCTAGCACTTCTGCCGCTGGGGCACATTCGCGACCAAAGCGGTCACCGTCCCGCGCAAGCGGATGGCTCGCTCGAGGCGAGCGAGGCCGACCGCCGTAGGCGGCCACGCAGCGGGACCACTCAACGGCGCGTGCGCGCCGTTGAGGCACTGGGGGGTATACATGAAGCTTGTCACGTCACGCCGCGCGCGGGTCCGTGCGCTGCTGCTGGTCACTGCCGTGTTGGGGATGCTGTTGGCGTATGGCGTGCCGGCGTCGGCCAGCCATCCCGAGGTCAGTCTTGCGGGCAGCAACTTCGAGATCGATACCGACGCCAACCTCAAGGCCGACGACGCGGCGCCGTCGATCGACTGGGGCACCGTCGCCGAGGTCCGCAAGGTCGACAAGCCCACCGGCGCGGCCGATGACTCCTTCGGGCAGGGCACCAAGGAGGACACCGCGGTCCCCACGGGGGCACCACCAACATGGACTTTGAGTTCAACCAGTCCACCACCGTCTCGGGCAACGGCGTGACGCCGGTCCGGACCGCCGGTGACCTGCTGGTCCAGTACGACCTCGCCCAGGGCGGCAGCAACCCGGTGCTGTTCCTGTCCCGCTGGGTCACCTCCGGCAGCGCCGCGCAGTGCGAGGCGGCCAACCAGGTGCCGTGTTGGGGGACCAAGACGAACCTGACCGCGGCCGGCGACGCGACCGGGTCGATCAACACCTCGGCGATCCCGGCGGCGGAGGCCGACGGGCTGGGCGCCATCTCGCCGCGGACGTTCGGTGAGGCGTCGCTGGACCTGGACGCGATCCTGGGCGGCGGCACCACGTGCGCCGCGTTCGGCAGCGCCTACCTCAAGAGCCGGTCGTCGGACTCCTTCACCGCCGCGGTGAAGGACTTCATCGCCCCGACGCCGGTGAACATCAACCTGTGCGGCTCGGTCCAGATCATCAAGACCGACGACGCCACCCCGCCCAACCCGCTGGCGGGCGCGGCGTTCACCCTGTACAACGACAACCCGCCGGTCGGTGGCAGCCGCGGCGCCGAGGACACGATCACGACCCTTGCGTGCACCACCGGCGCCGACGGCACCTGCGTGATCGCCAACGTGTTCAAGGGCGAGTACTGGGTGGTGGAGACGGTCGTGCCGCCCGGCCACGACGGCGTCGCCGACCAGCACGTCACCGTGGTCGCCAACCAGACCGTCACGGTCGGGCCGCTGACCGACCCGCGCCAGCAGGGCGCGATCCTGGTCACCAAGCTGCGCAAGCACGCCGCCGACGGGGCCGGTGACCACCCCCACGCCGGTGTCGACTTCACCGTCGACGGGGTCACCAAGACCACCGACGCCAACGGCCGGGCCTGCTTTGACGGCCTGCTGTTCGGCAGCTACACCGTCCACGAGACCGTGCCCGCCGGCTACCACGGCCAGGCCGACAAGACCGTCACCGTCGACAACAAGGCCAGCTGCTCGGACGCCACCTACGTCGGCGAGACGGTCAGCTTCCACAACACCCCGCTGTCGGACATCACCGTGTCGTTCGCCTCCCAGATCAGCGGCGGCACCGCCGCCCAGATCAGCTGCACCGGCCTGACCGCCACCCCGCCCGACAGCACCCCGGGCGCCTTCGACGACACCGCCGAGACCTTCACCGACCTCGAACCCGGCACCTACACCTGCACCGTCGTGATCGACCCCTGACCCAACCCCTCTTCGAGAAGGCCTGGGCACCACGCCCAGGCCTTCCTCTATCCCGCCGCGAAGTTGCTCCCGTGAGACCGGCTCCGCGGCTGGGCGGAAGGCCTTCCGTGAATGCTCATCTTTCTTCGAATGTCTGTTCGACCACTTTTACGGCACCCATTTGCAAATACGGCGGCCTTGAGCCATTCGCCGTGGTTGTAGGCGTGCGATATTGCCGCGACCTGCTTGTCCGAACCTAATGAGCAGCCATGTGCTGTATGAAAACATTTGCGGGGCCTGACTATTTGCGAGGTCCGGCATTGAGTTGGCATTTGCTTGAATCGCGCTTCAGGTTAAGCGGTGGCGGTTCGGCTGCGGTGAGGCCGGCCCCGATGCCCGCCCCTTAATACTCCAACCGGAGATCGTGATCTTCATGGCTGTTGGGCGGCTTGTCGGCGGTAGTGGCAGGCACGAGCGTGGGCCTGCTTGTGGCGTCGCCACCACGACCAGCGCAACCGGTGGCCTCGATCAGCTACGGGGACGGCGACCAGTGCGGCGAACAGGTGCTGGATCTCGCTGCAGGTCAACGGGATCAGCCCCAACGGTGGTGGGTGGCGGGCGTGCTCGGTGACCGCGGCCACCACCAGGAACGCGTAGGCCAGCATGGCCAGGGTCACCCACCGGTACCAGCTGCGCCAGCGGCGGACCTGGTGCTGGTCCAGGCCGCACAACCCCTTGCCGGCCTGGAACGCCTCCTCCACCCGCCAGCGACACCCGGCCACCTTTACCAGGGCGACCAGCGGCAGGCTGGCCGGGCCGGCGCACGCGTAGAAGGCCAGCTCCCCCGTGCGCAGGCTGCGGCGGACCAGCAGCCAGCGCTGCCACCCGGGCGGCGCGCCAGCGGTGCCCAGCGGCAGGCGGCTCCAGGCATACCAGCGGCGGCCCTTGGCGCCCTGACCGGCGCTGATCCGCAGCCAGCACTCGGGCGGGACCTGGGCGGCCAGCCGCGCCGCCGACGTCGATGGTCCACGCGGCAACGGCAGCGGCTCGGTGGCCTTGACCGCCAGCACGTAGGGCAGCTGGCGGGCCTCCAGCCAGCCGCGCAGCGCCGGGCTGCCGCCGTAGACCTCGTCGGCGGTCACCCAGCCGGCCGGCACGCTGGCGTCCAGCGCGCGCTTGAGCATCCGGCGGGCCAGCTCGGGCTTGGTGGCAAACCCGACCTGGTCGGGGACGCCGGCGGCGTGGCGGCGCGCGGGATCGTCAACCCAGCCTTGGGGCAGGTACAGCTCCCGGTCGATGACCCCGTGCCCGGCCGCGGTGGCGTAGGCGAGGTAGACGGCGACCTGCGCGTTGTCGACCTTGCCGGCGGTGCCGGTGTACTGGCGCTGCACCCCCACCGTGGCGGTGCCCTTCTTGAGGTCGCCCGTCTCGTCGACCACCAGCACCGCGGCGGGGTCACCCAGGTGGTCGACCAGGTAGTCGCGGACGTCGTCGCGGACGGCGTCGTGGTCCCAGACCGCCCCGGCCAGCAGGTGCTGCAGGCCGTCCGGGGTCGCCTTGCCGGCGTGCTCGGCGATCGTCCAGCAGTTCTTGCGCGGCAGGTCAGCCAGCAGCCCGAGCACGAACGCGCGGGCGTGCCGCCGCGGCTCCACCCTGGCAAACCGGCCCGCGACCCGGCCCAGTAGCTCGTCCAGCCCCGCCCGCCAGCTGGCAGGGGTTACGCTGTGGCCTGCGGCCACCGTGTGATCTTCGGTTGTCCACATACCACCGGATCATCACCGGTGGCCGCCCTCGTCTGCTCCCCGGCCCCGCTCCTGACAGCAAGGTCACGATCTCCGGTTGGAGTATTAGCTCGCGCGCTGGAAGCCGGCCACCGCGCACAACCGCTACCACGGTGCGGCCCGACCTTGGCGACCACCTGCCTCGTTGGCAAGCGTCCGGATAACGCGCGGCAGATTGCATGCCGACACGTGTCGACCCTAGCTCAGCGGCTGGAAGGAGGTGATCACCGCGACGGCTTCAACCTCGATGAGCAGGTCCTCACGGACCAGGCGCCGGACCTCCACGGCCGTGCTGGCGGGCGGCTGGTGCGGGTCGATGAACTCGTCGCGGACCTCGCGAACCAGCGGCAGTTGCGTGGCGTCCACCAGGTAGTAGTTGAGCTTGACCACCTGCTCGAAGCCGGCGCCGACCGCTTGGAGGGCTGCCCGGAGGTTCTGGAACACCTGCCGCGCCTGGGCGCGGATGTCGCCCGCCCCAACCAGCGCGCCCGTCGGGTCGAGGGCGATCTGCCCGGAGATGTAGACGGGCCGACCCGCCGTCACCTCGACAACGTGGCTGTAGCCGGTGGGTTGGTGCATCGTCTGGGGGTTGATGAACTTGGCGCTGGCTGGAAGATCCGCGGGTGGCGGAGCGGTCATGCGACGCATCCCATCTCGTCGGTGCAGCTGACAGTGATGCAGTATGCAGCCGGTAGATGGCGCCCGCTCGTGGTGCTGCCGGCCGAGGACGGCCACCCGGAAGCTGGCCTCACCGATCGCTCAAGCCGATCCCGCCGGTTCCATGTTGAGATGCCCCTGGCGCCAGGGCATGCTCAGGTAGCGGGTGGCCTGACGGTAGTCGGTGACCCTCAGGCGACCGGAGGTGGCCGGTGGAAGGAACCGAACAGCCCCTTCGCCGCCGCCACTGGGTCATCCAACGACGCGGAACCAGAGGTTCGTCGCTCGCGGCGTGTTGGTCAGGCTGATGCGTTCGAGCTTGACGTTGGTTCCGCCTGGGCGGTCGAACAGCCGGACGCCGTCACCGAGCAGGACGGGCGCGATGAGCACGAGGATCTCGTCGAGCACACCCGCGTCGAGGCACTGCTGGGCGGTGTTGGCGCCGAGGACGTTGACGTACTTGTCTCCCGCGGCGGCCTTGGCCGCGGTGACGCCGCTGTCGAGATCACCGACGAAGGTGACACCCGGCACCGGGGTGTCCGGGGGGTGATGGGTGAGGATGAACTGTGGTCCGGTCCACCCCCCGCCGAACGGCTTGCCTTCGTTGGGCGTGCCCCTGTGCGGATCGTCGCCGCGGAAGGTGCGGCCGCCGACGAGAAGTGCGCCGATCTCGCCGATGAGCTCGTCCACCAGCGGGTTGGGCTCGAGGTACTCGGTCAGCCAGGACATGTCACCACCGTGGCCGGCGATGAAGCCGTCCAGCGACATGGTGGCCGAATACAGCACCTTCCCCATGACCTACCTCCGTCCCTCCGTCGTGCGCGATGGCTTGCCCCTGTTGAGACGGCGGGTCGCGGACGAACTCATCGGTGCGTCGGTGGCAACGCCGTGGGCAGGGCGAACGCCGGGAACAGGCGGGGGTCGTGGAAGGCGGTGAGCTCCACGATGCGGTCGTCCTCGATCCGCACCACGGAGATCGCGAAGGCGTGGTAGGCGGGCTCGTCGAGGCCGCGGACGTAGGCGGCCACCGCCGGCTGCCGGTTGGCCCGGGTGGGCACCATCCGGAACCGGCCCACATAGCCCGGCAAGCCGGGGTCCCAGCTCGCCGCCAGCGCCGCCACCACGGCCTCGCGCCCCTGGAACCACATCGGCCAGGGCGGCATCGCCGTGCGGACGTCCTCGGCCAGCAGTGCCGCGACCGCGGCGAGGTCGGCACGTTCGACCGCGTCCATGTAGCGCCGCAGCACCGCCCGCTCCTGGTCGGTGGGTTCCGCCGACGGCGCCCAGTCCAGGCGGCGCTCGGGCAGGTGCTCCCGCAGCGTCGCCCGGGCCCGCTGCAGCGCGCTGTTCACCGACGCCACGCTCCCGTTCAGCAGCGCCGCGGTCTGCTTCGCCGGCCAGCCGAGCACGTCGCGCAGGATCAGCACCGCCCGCTGCCTGGGCGGCAGGTGCTGGATCGCGGCCAGGAACGCCAGCTCGATCGTCTCCCTGGTGACCGCGGCGACATCCGGCTGCGCCTCGGTTGGCTCGACCGGCTCCCACAGCCGGTCCGGAAACGGCTGCAGCCAGGCGACATCGGTGCGGGGCGGCAGGTTCACGCTCGGATCGGACGGTGCCGCCAGGTGGTGCGGTAGCACCCGGCGCGCCCGGCCGTCGACGGCGTCGAGGCACGCGTTCGTAGCGATCCGGTACAACCATGCCCGGATCGTGGAGCGACCCTCGAAGCCACCGAGGCTCTTCCACGCGCGCAGGAACGTCTCCTGCACCAGATCCTCCGACTCGTCGAGCGAGCCGAGCATCCGGTAGCAGTGCACCCGCAGCTCGGCCCGATGACGCTCGACGAGCGCCGCGAACGCGGACCCGTCGCCCGCCCGCGCGGCTGCCACCACCACCTCGTCACCCGCGCCCAACAACTGCCCTCCGCCCTTGCCTCGATCGCCGGCTGGACCCGCAAGCACGCTACAGCAGCGGACATCAGTTGTGACCGCGGGCCGGTGGACGATGCTCAGCTCATGCCGGATGGCGCCCCTAGCCAGGATCCATGAGGATCGGTCCGTGGTGGCTGGCGTTGAACCCGCACGCATCCAGGGCGGCGGTGGCCTGGGGCGTTGGCGGCTGCTTCTTGGCTGCGGCTGCCGTCCCGTAGATCTCCCGTCTTGCGTTGGTGCCGACGAGCAGGAAGACCCCGTCGGCCTTGGGGTCGGGGAAGTCGGTCAGGCCATGCTCGCGCATGCAGCGGGCGAAGCTCAGCAGCAGCTGCATGTCGGCCGGCGACCGCGTCTCCTCCTCGTCCCCGCGCGCCGAGGGCGGGAGCCGGTCGACGATCGGCCGGCAGGCCCGCAGCGCCCGGTCCGGCGGCGGCGGCGTGCCCGCGGGGAAGTGGGGCCGGCCGTCGCTGTCGACCTGCGGGTCGGGCAGGTTCCGCGCGCCGTTGGCGCGGATGCACTGGACCCATTCGCGCACGACGGCGGCGACGTCTTGCGACCCGGTCGTCCCCGTGGCGGCGGATGAGCCGCTCCGCGCCGAGCAGCCGGCCAGCCCGGCGAGCAGGAGCAGCCCGACGACGAACCGCGGCATGACGCCTCCATGGCCAGACCCTTCCGTCGGCCGCGAGGCTCTCAAGCCGGGACCGTGGCCACATCACCGGCGGATGGGAACCGCGGTTCCCCTTTCGGGGGAGGGCGGCTCCCCCGCCGGGGTCACACCCCGAGCGCTGCCGGGCGCTGGTAGGAGTGGATCGATCAGGCCTCGAAGGCGACCTCGTAGTGGCGCACGCGCTCGTCGAAGCGGACCAGTACCTTGCGAGCTTCCTCCGCGACGACGGCGGTCTCGTACTCCGGCCCTGCGAAGGCGCGGATCGCCTCCAGGTCGTCGAAGTAGGTCAAGGAGACGAACTCGGTCTCCCCGGCGACCGTTCGCCGCAGCAGCCGCGCGCCCCGGAATCCCGGAACCTGCCGCAAGTCGGACAGGACCTCGGTGCGATAGTGACGGTCGTACCGATCTGCCTCCTCGGCACGCGTCCAGCCTTGCCACATCCGGGCGATCACCCGCGCCTCCCTCCTCGACGCCACCGGCTCAGCGGCATTGTGCCGAAACCGTCTCCGGCGGTACCTCGCGGATCGATCGAGCGGCGACGCCGTACACGGGGTCACAGGCGGGAGATGGCCGAGGCGACGAACTCGTCGAGCTTGGCGTCGGGTGGCCCGTAGGAGCTGGGCGGCGCGAGTACGACGGCCACGTCCCAGTAGGGGTGGTACTCGGTCCGGCCCGAGATGGCCTGCCAGATCCGCAGGAAGCGGTCGGCGACGGCTGCCGAGAAGTGCCAGTGCAGGTTCATCCGGCAGTGCCCGACGTCGGCCTCCAGCGCGCCGAGGCTGGCCTGCTGCCAGTCCACTACCCCGGTCACCGCACCCCGGCGCCAGAGCACGTTGCCCGGGTGGTAGTCGCGGTGGATGAAGCGCCGCTCCCCCGTCGGCGGCGCGGCCTGGTAGAGCGCGACGGCCGCGTCCCACACCTTGCGGGGCAACCGGGACCACGGCGGCGGCCCGAGCGGCCGCCCGAGCTCGTACGGCCGGTAGGCCTGAATCCGCGTGCCCGCCGGCACGGTCACGTCGCCGATCGCGAGCACCGGCTCGGCAAGGCGCTCCAGGAACTGCTCGAGCCTCGCCGCCGACGGCGCCCATTCGATACGCCCGGGCAGCAGGCTCATGAGGACGGCGGGCGCGCCCGCTGCCGCGCCGGTGAGGTCCACGGCGATCAGCTCCGGCGTGGGCAGGGAGCTGGTGGCGAGCAGCCGCAGCGCGGCGGCCTCGGTGGTGGCCAGGTCGGCGGCCTCGTGCAGGACGTCGGGCCGGACGTAGCGCCGCAGGACCGCCCGGTGCCGCCTGCCGTGGCCGTCCTCGACCGTGACGACGTGGATCGCCGACGACGTGCCGCCTTGCCGGGAGTGGGCGTGCAGCACGCGTGCGCCGGGGCCGAAGGCGGCCGCCGCCCAGTCGAGGGCGGCCGCCGGTGGCCGGGACCGCAGGAGCCGCCGCTGCTCGGATGCGAGCTCGTAGCCGTGGGGAACGGGGAGTGTGCTCGGGTCGTATCGGTCGTCGCTGCGCACGGAGGCCTTCCTCCTCGCCGGTGACCGGATCGGTGGGTCCGGCCCACGAGGAGGCGACCGCGCTCGCGTCGAGCTACGTCAGAGGAACGGCATGCCGACCACGGTAGCTCGCCCCACGGCCGGGCTCCAACCGGATTGCGCCTGGCAGCCACCGACGTGCCGCCCAGTCGCTCTCGGCCACGTCCCGGTAGGTTCCACCACCAGCAGCCGGGAGCCGCCGTGCCGCCTATGGCAGCCGCCACACCGCCTGGCGGTAGGCCGGGTGGACCCAGACGCGGCGGGCACCCGTCTCGCGGGCCTGCGGCCAGCCGGGTCCGGCGATCACCCACCCGGTGCGCGGCGCCGGGTCCCGCCGGGAGTCGAACAGCACGAAGTGGGCGCGGTCGAGCTGCCACTGGTAGCCGTACAGGCCGATGGGGGTGTACGCGGCGACGTCGTAGCTCACCTCGCGCGCCGTGCCGAGCCCCGGCACCACCGCCAGCGCCACCGGCTGGCTGCCGTAGATGGCGTCGTCCCTGGCTTCGAGCAGCACCGCGCGCAGCGCCACCGAGCTCGCCACCAGGACGCCGGCGAGCCCGAGCGCCCCGACCACCCTCCACGGCCGCGGCCGCCAGGCCAGGAGCAGCAGGATCCCGGCCTCGGCGAGCGCCACCAGCATGGCCGCCGCCGGCCGGATCTGCTCCCGCGCCTGCGCCAGCGGCGGCAGCGCGAGCACGGTGTACCAGTTGACCGGGCTGCGCCGCACCAGGCCGCCGGCGTAGGCGGTCACCACCGCGGCCGCCGCCGAGGCGAGCACGGCGCCGGCGGCCAATTCGAGCAGCAGCCGCCGCAGCGGCGCCGTCCACAGCCGCACGAGGCCGAGCGCGAGCACCGGCGGCACCAGGATCTCGACGTAGCGGCCGTAGACGACGTGGTCGGGCCGCATCGGTGGGCGCAGGAACAGCCCGACCAGGGCCGCCAGTCCCACGGCGGAGCCGAGCAGGAAGGCGCTGACCACGCGCGCCCCGGCGGCGCCATTGCTCGCCGTGTCCTGGTCCGGCGGGCGGGGACGCGCCGGGCCCACCGACGGCTGGCCCTCGGCGTCCTGCCCCGAGGACCGCACGGGGCCATCCGCCTCGGCGCTCGCCACCCGGTCCGGCGGGCGGCGGCCCGCCGCCACGCCCGGTGGCCGGATGCAGGCGCCGAGGTACACCAGCCCGAGCACGACCAGCCCGAACGTGGCGACGAAGAGGTACCAGTACTGGCCGGCGCCGAGGGCGGCGACGTTCGGCAGCGAGCCGAGGTCGCGGGCGTTGTCCAGCACGCGCCGCAAGTCGTCGTCGCGGGGCTGGCCCCAGCTCGTGGCGCTCAGCCAGTTGTTCATGACCTGCCCCGCCGCCGCGACCACGGCGGTCGCCGCCGTGCCGGCAGCGGCCGCCGGGACCAGGTCGCGACGGCGCGACGCGGCCACCCACAGCAGCCCGAGCAGCACCACGACCAGCGGCACGGTGCGGCCGTGGGTGGTGAGCAGCGCCCCGCCGCAGCTCCCGCAGGCGACCGCCCAGCCGGCCGCCGCCCGGAGCCGTGACGCGGCGACCACGGCGGCGAGGGTGATGGCGGCGAGCAGGACCAGGACCGGCAGCAGCGACTCGGCCCAGGCGAACTGCGTGGTCACCACGAGCGGCGGGTACAGCGCGGCGAGGAACGAGGCGGCGAGGGCCAGGTGGGCCGGCACCCGGAAGACCCTGGTGAGCAGCACGTGGAGCAGCGGGAAGACCAGGCCGGACAGCAGCGCGTTGGTGGCCAGCACGTAGTGGTACTCGCTGCGCGGCGCGTCCCCGAGCCAGTACGCGGGCAGGAGCAGCAGCGAGTAGCCACCTCGGTAGAAGCCGGCCAGGCTCAGCTCCCCGGCGACCCCGCCGGTCATCACCCGCGCGTTGGCGAGATAGCCGGTCTCGTCGGCGAAGTTGGTCGGACCGTCGCGGCCGGCGCTGATCGCCAGCCGCAGCGCGACCTGCAGCAGGTAGCCGGCGACCAGGAGCCAGCCGAGCCGCCGGGGCTCCAGCACCAGCCGCAGCCCCCGCCCGAGCCGCGCGACCGCGGACGGGACGACCCGGCCCCGCACCGCCTCGTCCCGCCGTGCCTGGACGCTGGTGCGACGCGACACGCGACCCCCATGGCCCTGAACCGTCGATCCGCGCGGCACCCTATCAGAGGCAACGCCCGACGCCTGGCTGCTCTCCGGTGGCCCTGTGGCTGGCCCGCCACGGATTACAGAGTTGTCATGGCGGTCCGGCGGCCCTGGCCGGCGTACGGTCACGCGACCTAGACTGGCGCCGACGGCGGCGAGGAGCTGGGCATGCTGGCTGAAGCCGAGCAACGCACGCGAGCGGCGCTTCCCGGCACCGTCCTGGTCGTCGACGACGAGCAGCGCATCCTCCGCTTCGTGGTGCGCGGGCTGCGGGCCGAGGGCTACGTGGTGGACTCGGCGGACAACGGCGTCGGCGGGCTCCGCAAGGCGCTCGAGGGCCGCTACGACCTGGTCATCCTCGACCTGCTCATGCCCGGCCTGGACGGCACCGCGGTGCTGCGCCGGCTGGTGGCGGAGCGACCGACCCAGGCGGTGCTGGTCCTCTCCTGCCTGAGCGCCACCGCCACCAAGGTCCAGTGCCTCGAGGCCGGCGCCGAGGACTACCTCGTCAAGCCGTTCTCGCTGGACGAGCTGCTGGCCCGGGTCCGAGCCCGGCTGCGCGCCGCCGCCGGCCGTCCAGCTACCAGCCTGGTCGCCGGCCGCCTGCGCCTGGACCTGATCCGGCGCGAGGCCGACTGCGGCTCGGGGCCGGTCCCGCTGGCCGACCGCGAGTTCCTGCTGCTGCGGGAGCTCATGCTCCACGCCGGCACGACCGTCTCCAAGCAGCGGCTGCTCTCCGCCGTCTGGAAGTACCACTTCGATCCCGGCTCCAACGTGGTCGACGTCTACGTGCGCCGGCTCCGGGCCAAGCTGGGCGCCGAGGCGATCACCACCATGCGAGGTGAGGGCTATCGAATCGCCCCGCGTTGACCGCTTCGGCCGGCCGCTGCACCGCTACTGGCTCGACCTGGTCTGGGTCGGCTTCGCGCTGGCCAACCTGGTGGCGATGGCATTGGTGCCGGCCTGGGAGACGATCCCGTTCCACTTCATCTGGGTCAGCCTGACGCTCCTGTACGGCTACCGGGTGTGGCGGACGGAGGTGACCGTTGCGGTGCTCGCGGCCGTGGTCGTCTCGACCGGCGCGCTGCTGGTCTGGGACGTGGCCCGCACCTCCCAGCTCGCCGACGAGCTGACCGAGGTGCCGCTGATGGGCGGCATGTTCCTGGCGATGGTCTGGCACGCGCAGCGGCGCCGCGCCGCCATGGATGACCTGCGCCGGGTCTCCAACGCGAACCTGCGCCTGCTCCACCGGGAGCGCCAGTTCATCCAGGACGCGTCGCACGAGCTGCGCACCCCGATCACGGTCGCCCTCGGCCACGCCGAGCTGGTGGTGCGCGCCAGCAACGACCCGGAGGTGGCCGAGGACGCCCGCATCGTGGCCGACGAGCTGCTGCGCCTGCGCCGCCTGGCCGACCGCCTGCTGCTGCTGGCCACCAGCGAGGACCCCGACTTCCTGGCGCGCTCGCCGGTCGAGGTCCAGGAGCTCCTGGCGGCGGTCATGCAGCGCTGGGCGCCGATCACACGCCGCTGGCGGCTGGACCCCGGCAGGCGGGCGAGCGTGGTCGGCGACGCCGACCGCCTCCAGCTCGCGCTGGACGCGCTGATCGAGAACGCGGTCAAGCACACCGGCCCGGACGACGAGATCCGGCTGCGCGCCCAGCGCAGGGGCGACCAGGTGGCGATCGTGGTGAGCGACTCGGGCAGCGGCATGCCCGCCGAGCAGACCGCCGGCATCTTCGAGCGCTTCGCCCGGCTCGACCAGGCCCGCAGCCGCGACCAGGGCGGTTCCGGCCTCGGCCTGGCGATCGTGAAGGCGATCGTGCAGGCGCACGGCGGCACCGTCGGGGTGCGCAGCCGGCCGGGAGCCGGCAGCGTCTTCGAGTTGCTGCTGCCGCTGGAGCGCGTCCCCGACCCCGGCACCGCGCCGCGGCCGGGCGCGGCCGGCCGGCGCCGGCAGGCGGACCTGCTGCATGGCTAGCCTGCTGGTCGCCGCCGCCCTGCTGTGGCTGGTCGCCGCGGGCCGGGCGCGGGCCGAGCACGGGCCGGGCGCGGTCTCCCGCGCCCGGACCGCCCTGTTCCTGGCGGGCCTTGCCGCCGTGGCGGTCGCGCTGCTGGGGCCGGTCGACGCCGGGGCGGCCGAGCGCTTCTCCGTCCACATGGCGCAGCACCTGCTGCTCACCCTGGTCGCCGCGCCGCTGCTGGTGCTGGCACGGCCGGTGACGCTGGCGCTGCAGGCGGCCACGCCGGAGACCCGCGTAAGGCTGCTGCTGCCGGCGCTGCGCAGCCGGCCGCTGGCGGCGCTGACCGCCCCGCCGCTCGCCTGGTGCGGCTTCGCCCTGGTCGGATGGGCGACCCACTTCTCGCCGCTGTACGAGGCCGCCCTGGCCAACCCGGCGCTGCACGCGGGCGAGCACCTCGCCTACCTGGGCTCGGCGTTGCTGTTCTGGTCGGCGGTCGCCGCGGTCGACCCGAGCCCGGCACGCCTGTCGCCGCCGGCCCGCATCCTCTACCTGCTGCTCGCCATGCCGCAGATGGCCTTCCTCGGCCTGGCCATCTACAGCGCCAGGCACGCGCTGTACCCCGCCTACGGCCTGACACCGGCCGCCCTCGCCGACCAGCGCCTCGCCGGGGCGCTGATGGGCGGGGCCGGCATGGTGGTGGTCGTGCCGGCCGTCGCCGCCCTCCTGCTGGACTGGCTCGCCCGGGAGGAGCGGGCGGCGCGCCGGGCCGACGCCCGCCTGGCCGCTCAATCAGGAGGTGGCCGATGAGAACCCGCTACGACCGCTGCCTTCGCTGCGGCACCAGGGTCGCGTGGGGCCAGTCGGTGTGCCGGCAGTGCAACCCCGCCGGGCTGCCTACCCCGAGCCCGTCCCAGTACCACGGCACGGTGATGCTCGCAGTCCTCGCCGGCGTGGCCCTGCTGCTGGTCCTCCTGCTGCTGAACGGCCGCTGAGCAGGGCGCACCTGCCGCGGCGACGTGAGTGGCTCAGCGGTGATGGGTGCGGCGCACGTCGGCGTACCAGCCGACCGCCGAGCCGGCGAACAGCGCCAGCCCGAGCGGGACCAGGATCCTGGTGGCGACGACCGCGCCGAGGACCAGGGCGAGCGCGGCGATCGAGAACGTGAACGGCCAGGGGGTCGGGGGCACGTGGATCGCGGTCGCCGCCTCCGGGCCGGCGGGCGCCGGGCGCTCCCCCGCCGCGCGGTCGGCCCGCCGGGCGGCGGCGCGCAGGACCAGACCGACGTAGCCGAAGGCGACCGCGGCGATCGCCAAGAGGGCGGGACCGGCCAGGTCGCGGCCGGCGCCACGGTGGCTCATCACCAGGTAGACGGTGGCGGCCAGGAGGAGGAAGCCACTGAGGCCGAACAGGATGCGGACCGACAGCCGCATGGCTAGCTCAGCCCCACCAGGTAGAAGGTGCTGAACAGGCCGATCCAGACCACGTCGACGAAGTGCCAATAGATCGCCCCGGCCTCGACCGAGTCGTGGCTCGCGTCCGAGAGCTGCCCGCCGGCGCCCTGCAGGAACACCAGCGCCAGGAACACCACCCCGCCGAACACGTGGGCCATGTGCAGCCCGGTCATCACGTAGAAGACCGAGCCGAAGATGCCGTCCCGCACGCCGAAGTGGAGCGTCGAGTAGTCGTAGAGCTGCAGGCCGAGGAACGTGACCCCGAGCAGGGTGGTGAGCCCGAGCCAGCCGAGGAAGGCGCGGACGCGGTCGCGCCGGATCGCTCGCACGCCGAGCTGCAGGGTGCCGCTGGAGGTGACCAGCACGGCGGTGAGCACCGCGGCCAGCTCGGGCTCGAGCCGGAAGCCTGCCGGCGGCCAGGACGGGTTGACGGAGTAGATGGTGAAGTAGGCGCCGAAGAAGGTGGCGAAGAACATCGCCTCGGAGGCGACGAACAGCACCATTCCGAGCACCGGGCCGCTGGTCTCGCGGACCGCCCGCTCGTCGGGGCCGAGCTCGACGGCGGTCACTGGTCCACCCTCCGGTTGACGAGGGCTGGCATGGTCTTCGTTGGAAGGGCTCGGTGGGAGCCGGGGTGACGGCCTGTGGCGGTCGCCTGTTGAGGGCCTGCATGACACTGCCGCCCCCGGCTCCCCGAGG
>WNFU01004856.1_pt1 | contig 16974 bp, 17 predicted proteins | sample 5400121 | NCBI WGS metagenome assembly WNFU01 (sample SAMN13153360, study PRJNA577476) | soil metagenome | isolation source: 100 cm soil or saprolite under grassland replicate 1 | place: USA:California | collected 2016-06-15
CGCTGACCTCGTCGAGTGCGAGCTCCGACTCGTCGACGAGCACCGAGTGGTCGAGGCGCGAGCGCAGCGTCCGGATGCGCGCCTCCAGCAAGCCCTGCTCGTTCTTCGCCGCGTGGTACTCGAAGTTCTCCGACAGGTCACCGTGCTCGCGCGCCGTCTTGATCGCGTGAACGGCGGCTGCGCGTTTCGGGCCTTCGAGCTCGGCGAGCTCAGCGGCGAGCGCGTCTCGTTGGCTCGCGGTGAGATGGTCGACTCTCGGCTCGTTCATGCTCCTACAGCATATGCGTATGTGATTCAACTGGGCATCGCGGCCGGCAACGGGAATTGTTTCTGATCCACGACGTTGACCTAGCGATACATGCACACTCGAGTTCTCAAGCCGAAGCATGGCCCGACCCTGCTCGTGAGGCCCCTGAGCCACGGCGACGTCCGCACCGTCATGGGCGTGTTCGAGCGGCTCGGCGAGCGGTCGCGGCGTACCCGCTTCAACGGGCCGAAGCCGTGCCTGAGCAGGTCGGAGCTCCGGCAGCTCGCGGCGGTCGACTCGACCCGCCATGTGCTCGTCGCCCGCGTCGAGGGCGACCCGCAGCCTGTCGCGATCGCGCGTCTCGTTCGGGACGGCCACACGGCCGAGATCGCCTTTGCGGTCGCCGACGAGTATCAGCAGCGTGGCATCGGATCCGCGCTCGCCGCAGAGTTGGTGGCGGACGCCCGTGCGGCCGGCATCACGGAGATCACCGCCCTCGTGTCGAGTGACAACCCTCGCGCCGTCGCTGTGCTTCGCCGTATCGCGGGGGCGCTCGACGTCCGCCCAGAAGGCCCCGAGCTCTCGGTCCGCGCGGCACTCGCGTAGTCCTATCCGACTGGTACCAGCTTCTCCCGCTCCGTGGCTTCGCGGTCCACCTCGCCGCGCCGGGTCGTGGCGGCGTGGTAGTCGTCGGTGAGCCAGAGCCCGAGCTGGTTCCCGAACCACGGCCCGAGGGCGTTGCCGCTCTCGCCGCCCGGAATCACCTGGACGGCGTGGGGGTCTGACTCGCGCGCCTCCGCCACGAACCGCCGAGCCGGCCCGCTGGCGAACATAAACCCATTCAGAGTCACTGCACGTGGGTTGTGGGAGGAGGCGTCCACGGTCGCGAAGCCGCCGTCGGTCGCGATCCCCGGCAGGCCGGTATCGAGATTGGCGAAACCGGCCCCGGTCGGGATCGAGAACGGGCCGCCGAGCGGATGCGAGAAGACGATCCGGTGGAGCCTGCCCCAGCGGTAGTCGCCAAGGTCGCTCGAGCCGCCGAACGCAGGCGCGAATGCCGGGCTCGCTGCGAGGTCGAGCGCGTTCAACAGGGCCTGCAGGACGGCGGTGTCACGGCCGGCGGGTCCGGCGAAGAAGGGGAGCCCCGAGGCCCCGGTGCCGCTGCCCCCGAGTAGATGGCGGAGCGCGCTCATTGCCTGGGCGCCGGGAGGCAGGAAGCCGCCGAGGCCGCGCGCGGTTAGCGGCGCGTCGACAACGAGGGCGAGGATCCGTCCGCGCCAGAGGGCGTAGATCGCCGCCGCGACGCTGGCCGAGATCTCCGCCGCGGTCGGCTCCGACTGGATGCCGTTCACGTCCGACGCGTCGAACCCGGCGGCGATGCCGGTGGGCGTCGAGAAGTCCCAGGCCGCCAGGCGAGCCGCGGCGTCCTGCACGCGCGGGTTGGCGCCGAGCGCCGCGAGGGCGGGCGGGGCGCCGAGCGTCTGGGCCGCCGCGAGCGCGGCGGTGACGTACGGGACGAGCACCTCGGCGTCGTTCAGCTTCACGTCGGACTGGATCGACTCCATCTGCTCGAACGAGACCTTGCCGGCCGAGAGCGCGTCCTGGATGCGCGTCGTGATGCGCGTGTTGCGGTTTCCGTCTTCGTGCCCCGGCGTGATGTAGCGGATGCCGCCGCCCGGGCGGAGCTCGTTCAGCGGATCGTTGTCGAACGTCTGACCGGTCGGATCCTGGTTCGCGTTCGAGATCCAGCCTCTCGTCGGGTTGACGAGCCCGTCCATCTCGTCGAAGGGGAGGATCTCGTAGCCGAGCGCCTGGTCCTCGGCCGGCGCCGGGTCGGCGATCCACTCGTTGCCGCCGGTGCCGTTGCGTATGAAGTACGGCGGCAGGCCCGCGACGGTGCCGGCCTGCAGGTCCTCGCGGAGCGGGATCTCTCCGCTCGTCTTGTAGCCGATGTTGCCGCGGTCGTCGACGAACATCCAGTTCTGGGCGCCGAAGTCGAAGTAGTGCAGCGCGTCGATCGCTTCGCCGACCGTCGCCGCGTGGGACAGCAGCCGGAAGAAGTCCGGCTCGCGCGTTGCGCCGAAACCGGTGTACTGGACGGAGAGGCCCGTCGCGCCGGACACCGAGATCAACGGCCCCTGGTTGCGTCGAGGAACGACGACGGTGGCCGCGGGCACACCCGCGGCCGGCGGCACGATGACGACGTCGTCCGGCGTGCCGTTGCGGGGCTGGTTCGCGCGGAAGGTCTCCGGGATGATCTGCGTCGGCTCGGCGTTGCCCTGGTACATCGTGGCGACGGGCAGGCCGCCCGAGAGCACGAGCTGTTCCGAGTAGACGTCGGTGACGTCCTCCGGGTTGACGGTCGAGCCCCAGGAGACGTGGCCATTCGTTCCGTGCACAAGCGCCGGCGTGCCGGGGAACGTGACGCCGTACAGAGACAGGCCCTTGTCCGGCGGGCCCGGGACGTCGAGGCCGACCTCGTAGAAGACGGGCGGCGACTGGAGCGAGAGGTGCGGGTCGCTCGCGACCATCGGCCGGCCGCTCTTCGAGTTCGCGCCCGAGACGACCCACACGTTCGAGCCCTCAGCCGTGGGGGCGACCGGAATGCCGGCCGCCTTGGCTTGCGCGAGCGCCTTACTCGCCAGCGCTCCCGTATCGGGCCCCAGCGCAGAGGACGACCATGCCGGCTTCCCGTGCGTGTGGATCGGGTTGGACGTTTCGCCGGGCAAGATCGACGGCGCGTGGGCGAACGGCTCCGAGCGCATGACGTCCTCGCGGAAAAGCGCCGCCCCGTCGAAGCCCTGCGCCGCGCCCGCGGTTTGGTAGGCGATCAGCTTCTGCGTGTTCGCGATGTCCCCGAGGTCGAACGAGAGCCCGAAGGCGATCAGCTTGCTCACGGCTTCGGAGTCGAGCGCCGTCCACGCGGGCACCTGCGTCTTCGTCAGCTCGAGCGCCGCGTACTCCGGCGGCAGCGGGTTGGCTCCGATCCACGCGTTCACGCCTTGCGCGTATGCCTCCAGAATCGCAACCGTCTGCGGCGAGAGCGCAGCGAGCGATCGGGCAGCCGCGCGCCGCAACCCGAAGGTGCGGAGTTGACCGTCCGAAGCGAGCGCGCCGGACCCCAGCAACTCGGCGAGCGTGCCGCCGGCCTGGCGGCGGCTCGCATCCATCTGGAAGAGGCGATCCTGCGCGTGGAGGTAGCCGAGCGTGAGGTATGCGTCATGCTCGTCCTTGGCGTAGACGTGCGGAACGCCGACCGCGTCGCGCACGACGGTGACCGGCTTGTGGAGCCCCGCGAGCGCCAGCTTGGCCGAGCCTCCCTGCGCCGCCGATCCAGCGAATCCTGCGAAGACCACGAGCGCCACGATCGCGAGCCCGGACCGCCGCCACATTTCCGCCTCCTCGGTCGCCGTTTCCGGTGTGGCTCGACTCTATCCCTCGGCGGCTGCTCGGGTTGCGGCTCGCGCGGCCCGTTGACCGGATCGGGCATGGTCGATACGGTGGTCACCGGCAGCGACGAACGGAGCCGCATCAATGGCAGGGATTGGGGTCGTCTGCTGCGGCGGTTGGCGTGTCAGCCCTTCGCGACGCGATAGCACGGGTGCGCCGTGACCGGAGAGAAGCAGTCCTTCTGGAGTGGCATGTCGGGCTTCCTCGCCGGGACGACCGCGCTTGTCACTGCCGTCGGCGGCCTGATCGCGATCCTGATCCAGGTCGGAGCGATCGGAGGAAACGGCGGGTCGAACGGCGGCGGGGAGACGACGGAGAGCGCGGCTTGGGCACCTCAGGCGAATGACATCTGCGCCCGGGCAAACGACCTGATCACGGCGCTTCCCAACCCGAAGACACTCGGTGCACAGGCGGCGCTCACGATGGGTCAGCAAGCGCTGCGAATCAACCGCCAGATGGTGCGCGACCTCGCGAAGGTTCCCCAGCCGGACGAGCAGCGCGCGGACGTGAATGAATTCCTCCGCCTCGGCGCCAACGTGAACGACAACACGGAGGAGCTCCTCGCCGACCTCACGAGCGGCAGCGTTGCGGACGCACAGCAGCGCTTGAGAACGCTTTCGCGGCTCGGGAAGAAGTTCGACAGCGCGGCAATCGGTCTGGGCGCGTCGACCTGCGCCGAGGGAGCGTCGTTCAGCGGCGGCCTGCCCGTGCCGGCCGGCTGAGAGACGCCCCTACTACCCTGATTGGAGATAGAGCTGCGTGCGCTCGACCGCCGCCGACGCCATCTGCGCGAGCTGCACGAGCACCGCCTCGTCCAGCTCGGAGAAGGCACCGCGCCGCTTGTCGACCAGCGTGATCACGCCGAACTCGCGTCCGTCGAGCCCGGTGAGCGGGACTGCAAGCGTGTCCGCCGTCTCTCGCAGAACGTGGTCGTCCGGCTGCGAGACGGCCTCGACCGTTTCGCCGATCGAAAGGCTGACGGCGGAACGATTCGCGTCGACGATCTCGCGCGCATGCTCGGCGACGAGCTGCGCCACTTCTGCGAGCGAGTCCGCGGCGCCCATCGCAAGCGACGCGTCGGCGAGGAAGTTCGACAGCTGCCGCACGATCGCTGCCTGCCGCTTCTCGAGCAACGCTTCTTCGTGAGCCTCGCGGTAGCCGCGCCGAAGCATCTCGAAGGCGGACAGGTTCTCGAGGAAGAAATCTCCGGCCGCGTTCGCCACTCGCTCGAGGTCTTCGGAGCTCGCTGCGTCGCCCAGCTCAGACTGCAACACGTCGTGGTGGATCGTCGCCAGCTCCAGCACGCTCAACTCGCGGCGGACCGCGTCGCGCCCAAGCTCGTACGCCGTCTGCAACGCGCCCTCCGCGCCGTCCCGCAGGTAGTCGGCGAACGCAGATGCATAGCTCTCGCGGAACTCACTCACTGCTTCGCTCCGAGATAACGGGCAACGACGACGAGTGCGTCGTCGGTCGGCTTTGCGTGTTCCTCGAGGATGCGATCCGCGATCGCACGGGTCGAGCCGAAGACGTCGGTGGAGTCCGCGAATGCGCGACTGATCCCGTCGGTGGCGAGGAAGAGCATGTCACCGAGGCGCACCGGCACGGTGGCGCACGCCAGAGGGGGGAGCTCGCGTCCCGCGAGGCCCGGCCGTACCAGGAGCGATCGGTTCGGAGTGTGATCCACGCGCCGGGGCGCGACGATCCTCCCGTCGACATTGCCGACGCCGAGCCACGTCATCGACCCGTCGCGCTCGGAGAACGAGGCGAGGCTCAGCGCTGCGCCGCGAGTCGTCCGGAGCGCGTCGTGGCAACGCTGCACGAGCGAGACGACCGGCTCCTCCGCGAACTCCTGCAGCACGCCCACGGCCGTCTCGGCTGCTCGCACCGCCTCGGGCCCGTGACCCAGACCGTCTACCGCCGCCACGAGCGCGCGTCCGTCCGAGCACGCGACCACCGCGCGGTCGCCCGCGACCGTTTCGCCGGGGAACGGCTTGGCGGCGACGCTCCACTCGAGCAACCGGCGGCCGCCGTTCTCAGCGGGATCCACTTCGCGCCTCCTGCAGTTGCTCGAGTTCATCGCGGACCCGCCACTTCGTCATCGTCACCGTCGTCCCCTTGCCGGGCGCGGTCTCGATGTCGAACTCGTCCATCAGCCGGCGCGCTCCGGGCAAGCCGAGACCGAGACCGCTCTTCGATCCGTGACCGGTCAGGGCCGCTTCGACGTCGCGGATGCCCGGTCCCTCGTCGCGGGCGACGACCATCACGCCGCAGCGCGGGTTCCCGTAAACGGCCTCGATTGAGATCTCGCCCTCGCCGACGTGCACGACGATGTTGCGCGCGATCTCGGAGATCGCCGTCGCGATCAGGGTGGCATCTGTCTTGGAGAAGCCCAGGTACGTTGCCAGCGCGCGCCCTTGCGCGCGTGCGGGCACGATGTCCGCATCCGACGCGATGCGCACGCGAATCTCATCTCCCATTCGAGGCGAAGCCTCCGATCAAGCTGTCGAGGAGCGCGAGGCCTTCCTCGAGGTCGAGAGCGGTGCGGAGCGGCTCGAGATTCAACTCGAAGTGCACCATCGCCACGGCGACATCGGGTTGGATGCCGACGATCACCGTCTCTGCGCCGCGTAACTTCGCGGTCAGCGCGATCGTGCGCAGAGAGCGCGCGACGAAGGAGTCGATGACGTCCATCGCCGCGACGTCGACGATCACGCCGCGCGAGCGCAGGCTGCCGATGCGCTCCGTGATGTCGTCGCGGAGCTCGATCACCTCGGTGTCGCTCAGCGCGCCCTGGATGGACGCGATCAGACAGTCACCCTGCTTGAGGATCGGGACTGCCATCGATCGAACCCCTACTCCTCCGCCTCCTCCGCCGGAACCGACGACTCGTCGGCCTGGACGACCTTGTACCCGAGCAGGCGCTCCGCTTCCTCGAGGCCGCCCTGGAGATCGCCGACGGTCCGCATCATGCTCAGGTCGACTCCGAGGTCAACGAGCGCGTTCGCGATCTCCGACGAGAGCCCGGTGATGATCACGCGCGCCCCCATGAGCTGGGACGCCTTCACCGTCTGGACGAGGTGGTTCGCGACGGTCACGTCGATAGTCGGCACACCGGTGATGTCGATCACGACGACCTTGGCACGGTTCGTCTGAATCGCTTCGAGCAGCTGGTCGGTGAGCTGGCGCGCGCGACCGGAATCCAGTACGCCGATGATCGGCAGGATGAGCAGGCGATTGCGCACCTGTAGCGCGGGGGTCGAGAGCTCGCGCATCGATGCCTGCTGCTCGCGAATGACGCGCTCGCGCTCTTCGACGAAGCTCACGCCGACGGTGACGGCGATTCGGTTCGCCGCCGGCTCGTACGCGTCGAGGACTTCTGTGAGACGGTCTGGATCGTCCTGGTAGCGCTCGAAGAGCGAGCGCGCCAGGGTGTCCCGTAACAGAAGCACGATGCCGAGCACTTCGTGCGTCTCGACGCCGCGCGCGATGATCCGCTCGGAGAGGTCGCGCGCGTAGTCCTGCAGCGTCTCCACACTCCCCGTCTCGAGCGCATCGACGTAGTTGTCGTAAACAGCCGTGACCTCGGAGAAGATCTCCTCGGGGGTCATGACGCGTAGGAGCCGCGCGGCGGAGATTCGTGTGCCCCATTCGGCACGGAGCTCCGTTCGTTGCTGCCGGAGATACGCGACGAGCTCGCGCAGCAGCGAGGGATCGGTCTTCGGCGCCTGAGCCGCTGTGTACCGGGACGCCATAACGTTTCGCATGCCCTAAAACGCCCTCCCTAATCGTCTGACCCGTCGCGGTGGTTCGCGGCCCCGTCGAGAAAGAGGCCTGTGACGGCGGCGATCGTGTCTTCGGCGCCGAGTAGCGGCGGCGCGAGCAGCGCGCTGACCACGAGTGCGACGAGCGAGTCCGCGAGCCAGGTGGCCGGCACATCGCTACGGATCGACTCCTCCGCCTGACCCCGTTCGAGCAACTCCCGGAGCGGTGCCGCGAGGCTGCGCTCGAACTGGTCGGGATCGGGCTCGGCGCGCTCGCGCGTCAGCACGACGAAGTAGTCGCCGACGTCGACGAGGGCGCGGACGGCCCGCGTAATCCCGTCGTTGACGGGCACCGCGTCGAGCCGGGCCGATGCCAGCCGCTCCCCGGCTTCCGCGACGGCAACCCTCGCGAGCTCGTCCAACAGGGCCTGCCGGTTGGGGAAGTAGCGGTAGACGGTTGCCCGCGCGACGCCTGCGGCCGCGGCGACGTCGCCCATGCTGGCCTGGTCGCCTTGCTCCGCCAGCACGCGCGCCGCGGCCTCGAGGATCGCACTCGAAACGCGCTGCTGGAGGCTGGGCCTGGAAATTGACGTGGACACTGTTGTCCCAGAGCAAGTTTAGCAATTGTCAGCATGGGACATAGCTGTCTCATATTGAGCCTAGTCTGTATCAACGGAAGACGGAGGTGACCCAGTGACAAGGAGCACGAACAGAGAGCTCTCGTACGAGGAGCTCGAGTTCAGGATGACGGCTGAGATCGGAATCCGCGAGCTGGATCGCCGGCAGGACGACGGCATCGACGTGACGTTGTTCTGGAACTCGCGGACGGACAGGCTCTTTGTCGCCGTGCAGGACGAGCGCGGCGGCGAGTCGTTGAGAGTCGACGTAGACGCGGCGGACGCGCTCGATGCGTTCCACCATCCCTACGCCTACGCCAACCACCAGGCCTACGTCGGGCATGCGGTCGCCGACTGGGCCTGGAACCTGATCTAGACAACAATGTCTCATCCTGAGTTTAGAATTATCAGAATAGGACATCACTGTCTCGCAATGAGTCTGAGATGTCAACCACGCCGTTCCTCTCCGGGGACGGCTGGAAGGAGGGAAATGCGACTGAAACTCGCACTTGCTACAGCCCTGGCGGCGGCAGCCGCGATAGCGACTGGAATGACGATCGCGCCGGCCGCCTCAGCCGCTGACGGCACGACGACGTCGAGCTTCACGGACATCCCCGTGACCGGCTCGATTCCGTCGATCGAAGGTACGTTCACCGGCACCGTCGACATCGAGAGCCTTGCGCTCCAGGACGGCAAGCTCGTTGCAAATGAAGCGTTGACCGGCAAGCTGCTCGACTCGGGCGGCGACGCAGTCGAAACCGTGGCTGATCAGCCGATCACCCAGACGGTCACCACAGAGGATTCCGGCGGTTGCCAGATCCTCGACCTGACGCTGGGCGCGCTCGACCTCAACGTGCTCGGGCTGGTGGTTCACCTCGACCCGATAAACCTCGAGATCACCGGGGAAACGGGCTCGGGCAACCTGCTCGGGAGCTTGCTGTGCATGGTGGCGGATCTGCTCAACGGATCGTCGTCGACCGGTTTGCTCCAGCCGCTCATTGACCTGCTGAACCAGATTCTCGGTGGGCTCTAAGAGCTGACCTGCCGGGGCCGGTGTGTTCGTGCCGCACGGACGCCCGGCCCCGGTTTCACCGGATGCACGTTCCAACGAAATCTGCAGCTCATAGGAAAGGAGAAAGATCGTGACCACATCGACCCTCGAACGTCTCTCGGTCGAGGATCTCAATGCGGAAGGCGGTGCGGTTCTCCCCACCAAGGAGGTCCTGTCCGTCCCGCTCCTCGACCTCAACGTCGACATCGACCTGGCTCTGGATCTCGCGGCGCCGATCGACCTCGCGGTGGCCGGGAATGCCAACGCGGTGCTGCCGATCAACGGCGCTGTGTCTGCCAACGCGCTCTCGTTTCTCTCGGGCGCTCAAGCAGGGGCCAGCCAGGGTGTCGCGCTCGACCAGTTCATCTCCGGCCATGCGGTCGCGCACGGCGGTCAAACGGCCGGGATCGACCAGACCGGCAGTGGCGATTCGGCTGCTACGGCTGGCGACGCTTCGCTCGGCCCGGCGGCGGATCACCCGCCAACCACGGGTGACTCCGCGACTCCGTCAAACGCTGCCGTTCAGCCCACGACGGAGACTCAGCCCGCCGCCGATGCCGATGCTGTTCAATCCGCAGGTTATCAGCCTGTCGCCGCGGATGGCGGTCAGCCCGTGACGGAAGCTGCCCAGCCTGCCACTGCGGACGCCGCTCAGCCGGCGGCCGACGCAGCCGAGCCGGCCGCTGCTGTCGCTCCGGCAGCCGCTGTGACGACTCCGGACCCGTCCGGCACGTCGCTAGACGGCGGTCTGCTGAACGTCGACGTCAATGTCGACCTCGACTCCAAGCTGGCGGCACCGATCGCCGGCGCGGTGGCATTGAACGCCAACGTTGCGGCACCCGTCAACGCCTCTGTCGCGGCGAACGTCGGCGCGATCGGGTCGGAGGCGATTGCTGTCTCCGATCAGACCGCGATCATCAGTCAGCAGCTCCAGGACGTGACGGCGGAAGCCACCACGGACCAGGACGCCACCATCGACCAATAGGTCTGGCTGAGACGTGACCGCATCAGGTAGTGCGATCGAGTCACCGCTTGTCGTCGGAGGGGCGCACCGCCTCTCCGGCGGCAAGCAGCACGGGGCCGCGGCGCCGCGAGACGCCGCGGCCCCGTCCCGCGCGCAGCCGATCCCGGCTCGCGCGGAAGGCGTCGAGCTCCTCGGCGAGCTCGGCGGGTCCGGATACCGTCGCACGCCGGCCCTCGTCCGGCGCGACGACGGGCAGACGATCCAGCTGACCCCACTCCTCTACGGCCTCCTGGAGGCAATCGACGGTGAGCGTGGTTACGCGGAGCTCGCCGCTACCCTCAGCGAGCGGATCGGGAAGCACGCCACTGCGGAGGACGTTCGTTTCCTGACCGAGGCCAAGCTGCGTCCCCTCGGTCTGCTCCAGCGCCCGGACGGAACAGCGCCGACGGTCGCGAAGCCGAGTCCGCTCCTCGGACTGCGCATGAAGCTCGCCGTGTCCAACCCGGAGACGACGCGTCGTATCACGGCTCCGTTTGCCTGGCTCTTCCATCTGTGGATCGTCGTCCCGGTCTTGATCACTTTCGCCCTGACGGTGTGGTGGGTCGCTTTCGAGAAAGGCCTGGGGTCGGCGGCGCACCAAGCGCTGTACCGGCCGACGCTGATGCTTGTCGTCCTCGCGCTCACGTTGCTCTCCGCCGGCTTCCACGAGGTCGGGCACGCGGCCGCATGCCGATTTGGCGGCGCGAGACCGGGGCGAATGGGCGTCGGTCTCTATCTCGTCTGGCCGGCGTTCTACACGGACGTCACGGACTCCTATCGTCTGAGCCGCGGCGGCAGGCTCCGCGTCGATCTCGGCGGGCTCTACTTCAACGCGATTTTCGCCGTCGCGATGCTCGGTATCTGGACAGCCGTGCACTGGGACCCTCTGCTGCTCGTCGTCGCCGCTCAGCCGCTCCAGATGGTCCGGCAGCTCGTGCCGTTCGTACGCTTCGACGGCTACCACATCCTCGCTGACCTGGTCGGGGTGCCGGATCTCTTCCGGCACATCAAGCCGACCCTGCTCGGCCTGCTCCCCGCGCGGTGGGGTCGCGCCGAAGGCAAGACCCTGCACGCGTGGGCCCGCGCCGTGGTCACGCTCTGGGTGGTCATCGTCGTCCCCTTGCTCGCCACGCTCCTGGTCGTCATGGTCGTCGCGCTGCCACGCGTCGTCGCGACCGCCTGGGACAGCCTCGGCCTCCAGTCGGACGCGCTCGAGGCGAGTTGGGCACAGGCAGACGTGTCGGCGGTTGTGGCGAGGCTCCTCTCGATGCTCATGATCATCTTGCCGGTGGCCGGCACCGTCTACTTGCTGGTGCGCGTGGGTCGGCGTACGGCAAGGAAGGTCGTGCGCGCCACCGCCGGCCGGCCGCTGCTGCGCACAGGTGCCGCACTCGGGAGCGCGGTGCTGCTCGCGGGGCTGGCGTGGGCCTGGTGGCCGGGCGGGAGCAAGTACCAGCCGATCGGCCCGAGCGACAAGGGCCGCATCCTCGACCTACCGGTCGCTGCGGCCGAGCCGCAGGTTGTGCGCGCTCAGGCCGCTGAGTACACGCCGCCGACGGCGGAGACGGAAAGCGCCGGCGTTGCCGCTGTCCGCAAGCCGACGCCCACGCCCGCGCGTGCGGCAGGACACGCGGAATGGATGCTCGTCCTCCTGCCGAAGCGCGCGTCGGGCAGCGATCGGCCGGACGTTCGCCCGACCGTCACCCTCCCGCCGCCGGTGCCTGACGGCGTCGTCGCGGCACCCTCGGTCGCTCCGCCGGAAACGCAGCCGGGTTCCGACACCGGGGACAACAGCATCCTCGTGACGATCGTCCCGCCCGAACCGGCCACCGGGGCGCAGTCGAAGCCCGGATGGGTTTTCCCATTCGACCCGCCGCCACAGCCGCGGGAGAACGACAACCAGGCGCTCGCCGTCAACACGACGAACGGCTCGACAACCTACGTCGTCGCCCTCTCGCTCGTCTGGGTGACCGACGGGGAACCCGTCGATGAACGAAACACGGCCTATGCCGCCGCCAGCTGCACGGACTGCCGCACCGTCGCGGTCGCATTCCAGGCTGTCTTCGTCGTCGGATATGCGCAGGTCGTCACACCGGTCAACTCAGCCGTCGCAGTCAACTACAACTGCAACACCTGCAGCACGAACGCGCTCGCCATTCAACTGGCCGTCACCCTTACCCGAAGCCTCAGCGAGTCCGCAAAGCGGGAGATCGCCGCCGTCTGGGCGCAGCTCCAGCAGGCGAGCAAGCAGTTCGAGCTCCTCCCTCTCGCACGGGTGTACGAGCAGCTGAACGCAACCCGGACGCAGCTTCTCGCGATCCTCGCCCGGGACGGAGCGCTCCCGCACGACACGACCGAAACAAGCGTCTCGGAGGACGGCGACTCCAGCACCACGACCACGACGGACCCGACGACCAGGACGTCCCCGGAGGACACGACAAGCGCGACGACGACGACGAGCGACGAAACGGGTACGACAACCAGCACGACGACCGACGAAACGTTGGCCGGGGAAAGCCCGACGGGGCAGACGACGACGGGGCAGACCACGACGGAGCAGACGACGACGGGGCAGACCACGACGGGGCAAACGACGACCGGACCGACGACGACCACGGGGCAGACCACGACGGAACAGACGACGACCGGTCAGACGACGACCGGGGAGACGACAACGACGACCACGCAGTCCGCCGCGCCCTAACGCTCTGCATCCGGCGGCAGGCGGCGAGTAGAGGACGCGCCGCCTGCCGCACGAGTTCTTACGCGGCCGGGGTCGGCGCAGACGGGTCGTTCTGCCAGAGGCCGAACTCGTTCCCCTGCGTGTCCTTGCAGGTCACGAACCAGCCCATGTTCGGCACCGGCATCGGCTCGTCGGCCTCGCCGCCGAGCTCCTTCACGCGTGCGGCGCCGGCGTTGACGTCGTCCACGTCGAAGTAGGCGCGCGCCCCTTTCTTGCCGGGCTGCATGTTCGTGATCGCTCCGCCCGTCTTGTCGTTGATCTGGGTCATGTGATACTCGGACGGGCCGGGGAACGATTCGAACTGCCACCCGAAGAGCGATCCCCAGAACTCGCGTCCCTTCGCGGTGTCGTCTGCGGGGATCTCGAAGTGCACGATCTGACCGGGCATGAGCCCCTCCTCTCGCGTCGTCGTTCGGCGGAGGCAGGGCTCCGCCGCGGTTAGTGATTAGACCCCGCGGTTTTCGGGATCTCATCGGTGCGCGGTCAGGCGCGTCCGGCGAGGCAGACCTTGAAGCCCCCGACGACCTTGTTCCCGCGGTCCGTCAGCAGCTTGATGACCCACGAGACCTCTTGATCGACGAGGATCGGCACCTTCTCGGGGACGACGCACGACGTGCCGGTCGAGCAGCGTGCATAGACCCGATCGCCGACCGAGATCACGACGTAGTAGCCCGTGTCGCGCGCATCGGTAGTCCACCGTGCGGCGACCTCCATCTTCCCGGCGGGAATGTCGCTGTAGTCCTCGCCGTTCAGCGGAGTCGTCGGCGGAGTCTTGCCGTTGACCACGAGCTTGAGGGCGTGAGGCCGCGGCGGCGCGTCCCAGTCGATCTGCACCGGTTGCGATTGCCCCGCCGACTCGTTCTTCCGCAGATCGATGAGGAACGCCCGGAACTCGTACGTGGATGCCGCGCCTGGGATGACGGTCCACTCGCACGGCTCTGCGTCGCAGCGCTGCTTGTCGAGGTAGTCGGGCCGTTCGAAGGTCGCGCGCTGAGGACGCTTGACGTCGACGCCGCGAAGCTCGATTGCGTAGCTGCCACCTGCGTAGGCGAGCTTCTCGTCCGTCGTGGCCGTGAAGACCAACGCCTTGCCGCCCGTCGTTCGCGTATCGCCTTCCAGTTCGAGGCTGGGCTTGCTCGAGCCGCAACCGCTGGATGCGACGACGAGGACCAGTGCCACGAACGAGGCGTAACGGGCGCAAATACTGGAGTTAACTGAGTCCACCTTGCCTTGCAATCATAGTAAAGCTACCCTTACTGGCAGGGTGCTGCCTCCTTTTTACCGTTCTGCGGGCCTGCTCGTAGTCGTGCTCGCGATCGTGGCGGCGGGGTGCGGCGGCTCGAAGGCGGACGGACCCCAGGTGTTGGAGGTGTCCCTCGTCAATGAGGGCTGCTCACCCGAGAAGCTCACGGCAAGATCGGGCAGCGTGACCTTCGAGGTCGAAAACGGGGGCACGTCGAGGGTGAGCGAGCTGGAGATCAAGCAGCCGGACGGCGTGATCCTCGGCGAGAAGGAAAACGTCGTCGGCGAAATCCGCGGCGCGTTCACGCTCACCCTCCAGCCCGGCCGCTACGTCCTCAGCTGCCCGACGGGAGACGACGACAACCAGGGCGAACTGATCGTCAGCGGTGAAGCGGTGGCCAGCCCGTCACTGCCGAGGGCGGAGCTGAACGCCGCGGTCGCGGCCTATCGCGTCTATGTCGCCGATCAGGTCATGCTCCTCGGCAAAGGCGTGAACCGATTTGCGGCCGCACTCGACGCGGGCGATCTCACAAAGGCGAAGGCGCTGTTCGGGCCGGTGCGACTCAACTACGAGCGGATCGAGCCGGTTGCCGAGAGCTTCGGCGGCCTCGACCCGAAGCTCGATGCACGCGAAGGCGACGTGGCTGAAGGCACGGAATGGACGGGCTTCCACCGAATCGAGCAAATCCTCTGGGTAGGTGGGACGACCGCCGGCACCGCGCAGCTTGCGAAGCAGTTGCGCGCCGACGTCGCGACGCTCGAGCAGAAGGTCGGGTCCCTCCACTTCCAGCCGCCGCAGCTCGCGAACGGCGCCGTCGAGCTCCTGGACGAGGTGGCCAACTCGAAGATCACCGGGGAGGAGGACCGCTACTCGCACACCGACCTGTCCGACTTCCAGGGCAACCTCGAAGGCTCGCGCAAGGCGTTCGAGCTTCTCCGGCCTGCGCTCGTCAAGGAAGGCGAGCGCAAGCTCGTCAACACGATCGCCGCACGGTTCGCAGCCGTACAGGCAGGACTGGACAAGTACCGCCGCGCAACGCCGCTGCGGTTCGCTCTCTACAGCGAGCTGACCGCCGCCGACCGCCGGACGCTCTCGCAGCAGGTCATCGCGCTCGCAGAGCCGTTGTCGACGGTCGCGGGTAAGGTCAGCGGCTGATGCTGAGCCGCCGGCGCTTCCTCGTCGCGGCGGGCACCGGTGCCGCCGGGCTCGCGGCCGGCGCCGGAGCGGCCTCCTTCTTCGAACGAGCCGACGACCCGGCCGGTGATGCGACCGTTCCCTTCTACGGCCCCTACCAGGCAGGGATCGCAACCGCGGCACAGGACCGGCTCGTGTTCGCCTCGTTCGACCTGACGCTCTCCACCCGGGCAGAGCTGCGCGACCTGCTCAGGCAGTGGACGGCGTCGGCGGCGTTGATGACCGGCGGCGAGCCAACCGGGGCCGTCGAGGGACACCCGGCCGTGCCCCCGGCGGATACCGGCGAGGCCCTCGGGCTCAGTCCCGCCAAGCTGACCGTCACCTTCGGCCTCGGGCCGTCCCTCTTTGCCCGCGACGCGCTCGGGCTCGCGGCCCGCAGGCCGAGCGCGCTCCATCCGATCGGGCACCTTCCCGGCGACTTGCTCGATCCTGCGCGCTCGGATGGAGACCTCTGCGTCCAGGCTTGCGCCAACGACCCGCAAGTCGCGTTCCACGCGGTGAGGAACCTCGCGCGCATCGGACGCGGAGCGGTCGTGCTCCGCTGGACGCAGCTCGGATTCGGCCGTACCTCCTCCACGACGTCGACCCAGGAGACGGCGCGCAACCTGCAAGGCTTCAAGGACGGTACGAACAACCTTCACGGCGACGACGCCAAGGCGATGAGCCGGTTTGTCTGGGTCGGAGACGACGAGCCCCAGCGCTGGTTCCGGGGCGGCACCTACCTCGTCGCACGACGCATTCGGATGCTGATCGAGACATGGGATCGCACCTCGCTCGGCGATCAAGAAGCAACGATCGGTCGCTCCAAGGTGACCGGAGCGCCCCTCACCGGCAACCGCGAGCACGACCGCGTCGACCTCGACCTGCGCGGCACCCGCGGACACCCGGTGATTCCCCTCGACGCCCACGTCCGGCGGGCGGCCCCTGCGAGCAACAACGGCGCGCGAATCCTCCGCCGCGGCTATTCCTTCACCGACGGCATCGATCCCGCAAGCGGCGAGCTCGATGCGGGCCTGTTCTTCATCTGCTACCAACGCGACCCGCACAAACAGTTCGCGGCGATCCAAGGCCGGCTCGGAGCAAACGACGCGCTCAACGAGTACATCAAGCACACGGGCAGCGGCCTCTTCGCCGTCCCGCCCGGCACGCGACGGGGCGGATTCATCGGCGAGGGCCTCTTCACCTGACCCGCACGTCGCGCGCGATGCCCTCGATGGAATTCGGCATCTTCGGCGTCGGTGACCTCAACGCAGCGCCTCAGGCGATCGCCGGGGGCAGCATCGTCATCCACAAGTAACGGTCGGCTGAGTCCGACCGCAATCGTGAGCCTCACTCAGTACTACACGGCGACCAGCCTCGACGGCTTCATCGCCGATCCCGACAACTCGCTGGACTGGTTGTTCACGCGCAGGCGCAAGGACGACGGGCCGAAAGTCGCGGCTCAGTGATCCGGAAGAGCGTTGATCCGAGCTCAGGTGCGGACGTCGACCGAAGCCGCCGCGCTGGCCACAGCGACGCGGAGCGACTCCGCTGAGATGCTGAACGTCGACGCGCGGTCGGTCGCCCAGAGGAGGCGCAGCGCGCGGCGGCGCAGATCAGGCGGTAGATCCACCGGGAACGCCTCGACAAACGCGATCGTGCTCGGCTGCGCGAGGCCGCCGAGTC
>WNFU01008960.1_pt1 | contig 16974 bp, 13 predicted proteins | sample 5400121 | NCBI WGS metagenome assembly WNFU01 (sample SAMN13153360, study PRJNA577476) | soil metagenome | isolation source: 100 cm soil or saprolite under grassland replicate 1 | place: USA:California | collected 2016-06-15
GACGACGTCTACACGAGCGGGGCGACTGCCAACGCAGCCGCAGCCGCGCTACGGAAGGCCGGCGCGCGTCAGGTTCGGGTCGTCACCTTCGCACGCGCCGTCCGCTAAATTCAGGGCGCTGGCAACCGGGGAGGCCCGATGCGACTTCAGGTCAAGGGGAAGAACGTCGAGGTCACTGAGGCGATCCAGGAGTACGCGGAGCGCAAGCTCGGCAAGCTCGCAAGACAGCTCGCCGACCCGACGCGGGTCGAGCTCGAGTTGACCATCGAGCGCAATCCTTCGATCGCAGCGAACCACGTGGCAGAGGCGACGGTCTGGACGAAAGGGCCGGTGCTCCGCGCGCGCGAGGCCTCGAGCGACATGAAGGCCTCGATCGACCTGCTCACGGACAAGCTGGAGCGCCAGGTCAAGCGGTACCGGCAGAAGCGCCGCCACGAGCACGAGCGCCATGCGAACAACGCGAGTCCCGCCGCCTTGCCCGAGGAGGCCCCCATGATCGTCAAGACGAAGCAGTTCACACTCACCCCGCTCACGCCGGAGGACGCAGTCCTTCAACTGGAGCTGGTCGGCCACGACTTCTACGTCTTCCGGAACGCGGACTCGGGCGAGATCAACGTCGTCTACCGTCGCGCCGACGGCGGCTACGGGCTCATCGAGCCCGCGTAGTGGGCCTCTTCCGCCGCCGCGAGCCCCTGCACGAGAGGCTCGCCCGCGAAGGCGGCCTCACGCAGGCGGAGCAACCGCCGCACGACACCACGCCCCGCTGGGGGACGGCGGGAATCCACGGCGTGCCTCGGGCTCGTCAGTGGGACGCGACGGCCATCGTCGAGGCCGCCGAGCTCCCGGGGAATGAGGCCGCCTTCGTCGCCCTCCCCGAGGGGACGCTGCTCGTCGAGGGCGAGGCGGACGTCGAGCCGCTCGCCGACGCCCTCGAGAGCCAGATCGACGCGCCCTACCGTGCCATCGCGGTGCGGCGGGACAAGCGCTTCTGGGGCGTCGCGGCGCGCCGGATCGAGGTCGTGCAGCTTCCCGGCGTCTCCGGCGACGAGCTCGAGCTCTCCGTAAACGAGGGAGAGCGGGCGCTGCGGGTGGACGGAATGCCCTCGTTCAGTAGCCTGCCCGCCCTCGAGCGCCTCGCCGAGCAACGCGGTCTCGTTGCGTACGTCCTGCGGGCGCAGCGCCTCGACGACGATCTCTGGGAGATCCAGCTCGCTCCGCTCTAAGAGTCGGCGCTCTCTAGGTCTGGACGGCGCCGCGGGTCCCGGCCCGGTCGGGCGCGGGACCCGCCGCCGCGAGCCGCTACCCTAGGTTCGTGGCACAGAATCTCGGCACATTCGAGAAGGTCCTTCGCTTCGGCGAAGGCCGCCGGCTGAAGCGGCTCGCCGCTCAGGCCGACTACATCGGCACGCTCGAGCCCGAGTTCGAGCGGCTCTCAGACGAGGAGCTCCGCGGCAAGACCGCGGAGTTCAGGCAGCGCATCGAACGAGGCGAGTCGCTCGAAGACCTGCTCTTCGAGGCCTACGCGGGGGTCCGCGAAGCGGCGAAGCGCGGCCTTGGCCAGCGACACTTCGACGTCCAGGTCATGGGCGCGATCGCCCTGCACGAGGGCGACATCGCCGAGATGAAGACCGGTGAGGGCAAGACCCTCGTCGCAACGATGCCGCTCTACCTGAACGCGCTCGCCGGGAACAACGTCCACCTCGTCACGGTCAACGACTACCTGGCCAAGCGCGACGCGGAGTGGATGGGACCGGTGTACGAGAAGCTCGGCGTCACGGTTGGGCACATCGAGAACATGATGCCCTTCGCCGAGCGCACGGCCGCCTACCACTGCGATGTCACCTACGGGACGAACTCCGAGTTCGGCTTCGACTACCTGCGCGACAACATGGCCGTCTCCCTCGACGGTGTCGTCCAGCGCGGTCACGCCTACGCGATCGTGGACGAGGTGGACTCGATCCTGATCGACGAGGCGCGGACGCCGCTCATCATCTCCGGCGAGCCCGAGACCGCGGCCAAGACGTACTACGACTTCGCCCGCATCGTCCGGGGGCTCGAGGGAGTTCCGTACAAGCCGACCTCCAAGATCGAGAAGCGCGAGGAGCCGGACGCGGACTTCACCTACGACGAGAAGTTCAAGACCGTCTCGCCGCTTCCCCGGGGAATCGAGCAGGTCGAGCGCGCGCTCCGCATCGACAACCTCTACGCGCCGCAGCACGTCCAGCTCGTCAACCACCTGATCCAGGCGCTCAAGGCCGAGTCCCTCTTCAAGCGCGACGTCGACTACGTTGTCCAGGACGGCGAGGTCAAGATCGTCGACGAGTTCACCGGCCGGATCATGGAAGGCCGCCGGTGGTCGGAGGGCCTGCACCAGGCGGTCGAGGCGAAAGAGGGCGTGCAGATTCAGGAGGAGCACGTTACCCTGGCGACGATCACGCTCCAGAACTACTTCCGGCTCTACGAGAAGCTCGCCGGCATGACCGGCACAGCCAAGACGGAGGAGAAGGAGTTCGTCGAGATCTACGACCTCTCCGTCGTCGAGATCCCGACGAACGAGCCGGTGGCCCGGGATGACGAGAACGACCTCATCTTCCGGACGGTGGAGGCGAAGTTCGGCGCAGTCGTCGACGACATCGTCGAGCGGCACGAGCAGGGCCAGCCAGTACTGGTCGGCACTATCGCCGTCGAGACATCGGAGTACCTGGCCGAGCTGCTCACGCGCCGGGGCGTCCCGCACAACGTCCTGAATGCGAAGGAGCACGAGCGCGAGGGCGAGATCATCAAGGGAGCAGGCCAGCCGGGCGCGGTCACGATCGCGACCAACATGGCCGGCCGCGGCGTCGACATCAAGCTCGGCGAGGGCGTCGTCGACAGGGGCGGCCTGTACGTCCTCGGCACGGAGCGCCACGAGGCGCGTCGCATCGACAACCAGCTGCGTGGGCGCTCGGGCCGCCAGGGCGATCCCGGCGAGTCGCGCTTCTACCTCTCCGGCCAGGACGACCTCGTGCGCCTGTTCGCGGGAGACCGGATCCAGAACATCATGGCCCGCTTCAAGATTCCGGACGACCAGCCGATGGAGGCCGGGATCCTCTCCAAGCAGATCGAGAACGCGCAGAAGAAGGTCGAGGAGCAGAACTTCGTCATGCGCAAGAACGTCCTCAAGTACGACGACGTCATGAACGTCCAGCGCCAGGTCATCTACGAGCAGCGCCGCCGCGTGCTCGAGGGCGATGACCTCTCCGACGAGGTGCGCGGCTGGATCGAGGAGGTCGTCGGCTCGACGATCGACCAGTTCGCGAGCGAGGACGGCGAAGGCTGGGACCTCGATGCACTCTGCGATGCGATGAGCGCGCTCTACGGCAGCGAGATCACCGCGGCGGAGCTGCGTGAGGACTACGGCAACTCGCTCAGCAGGGAGACGCTCGTCGAGGACTTCTCCGAGGACGCCGAGGAGGCCTACACGGAGAAGGAGGGCGAGCTGGGCGCCGAGCTGATGCGCGAGCTCGAGCGCTTCGTGATCCTCCAGGTCGTCGACGTCCGCTGGCGCGAGCACCTCGAGAACATGGACTACCTCCGCGAGGGCGTGCACCTGCGGGCGATGGCGCAGAAGGACCCGCTCGTCGAGTACCGCGGCGAGGGGCATGAGATGTTCGAGGAGCTGAGCCGGACGATCCGCGAGGAGGTCGTCTTCACGCTCTTCCACGCCGAGCTCGCGCCCGAAGACGCGCAGGAGCTTCAGACCTACCAGGAGGCCCAGGCGGTCGGCGACGGCGGCCTGTCCTACGAGCACCAGTCGCTGGCCGGCGCGGAAGCCATGGCTGCAGCCGGGGCCGGCGGGGAAACGGCGGTGGCGACGATGATGCCCGTGACCGAGCAGCGCGTCGTCTCCGACAAGGAGAGGATCGGCCGCAACGACCCATGCTGGTGCGGCTCCGGTAAGAAGTTCAAGAAATGCCACGGCGCCTGACGCGTCTGGGCGCGCACCGCTTCCGGGCGGCGAAGCCACCCTTCGCGGCGCGCTGACCCCGCCGGCGGCAGCCGCCCGCGCGCTCGCCGCTCGGCCGTACTGATCTGTACTGTCCTTCGCGGCTCGCGCTTGCCGTCTTTGCCAGCGACGCCCCAGACGCGCCAGGACCTGAGCCGGCTCGTCGGCGGGGCTTTCGGCCGGGCGAAGCCCGGCTCCGCCCCTACCTGACGCCGAGCGACCTCAGGAACCTGACGCTCTCGCGGCGCGCCGGAGTCGTTAGGTCAGCGCGAGAGGCGCTAGCCCGATTCAGCAGTCGGGGTGGTACTGGCCGGCGCCCGGAGGAGGGCCGGCAGCAGCAGCCCGATGAAGAGCGCGAACGCGACGGGTACGGCAAAGACCAGCTCGGCCGTTCGGCCGACGCCGAAGATCGACTGGGCGAGATCGGTTCCATGGACGACGTGCGCAACCCAGGCGGTCGGGGCCTTGGCGGGGTCGAGGATCGGCTCGCCGACGGTTGCGACGATCATCCAGAACGCCGAGACGGCCGCCCCTGCGATCGTGATCAGCGGCCAGGCGCGGAGCGCCGCGGCGAGCGGCAGGGCGAGCAGGGGTAGAAGGGGAGTGAGGAAGCGCGGGCCGGGCGCTGCGCCTCCCATCGGCAGGTAGTAGGACGCGTTGAAGACGAACATCGCGAGGGTCGTGCCTCCGACCAGCACCGCCTCGGGCCGGTATCCGCGCCGGGCAAGCGGGACCAGGCCTGCGAGCGCGATCACGGTGATCGGGGTGATGGCGAAGAATCCGCGCTCCGACACGAGGATCTCGCGGAGCGTGTCGAGGCGCGGGTGCGTGACCCCGAAGAACCCCGATGCATTCGCCCCGATCACTGCATGGCCCGACCTGCCGAGCTCCTTCACGGCGTGGGAGTAGCCGTTCTCGAACGGCGAGCCGAACGCCCACCAGTTGTAGGCGGCCAGGGGGAGGATGCCGACCACGAGGCCGGCGCCGTACAGCGCCGCCCGGCGGAGGCGAGGCCCCATCAGGACCGCATAAACGCCGAGACAGACCGCGACGACCGCGAGCGTCACCTCCATGAACACGGCCAGGCCCGCGAGCAGTCCGGCGAGCGCGATGGTCAGGTCGTTCCGCCGCGATCTCGCGCGGAGGAGGAGCGTGAACGCCGCGAAGCCGAGCATCGCCGAGGGAACGTGGGAGAAGTACACCGTCGCGAGCGGCAGGAGCATCGTGCCGAGGCCGAGCATGAGGGCGACCGCCAACCCTGCGCCCGGGACGACCCAGTTCACCGCGGTGCGCACAAGTAGCAGCAGGACGAAGAAGCAGGCGATCACCACCAGGTTGACCTGCCAGATCGCGCGCTCCTGGATGCCTTTCGCGCCCGGTGGGCCCAGCGATGTCGGGCTCGTTGCCGGGATGCTTCCAGCCGCGTCGAAGGCGAGGTACACGGGGAGGCTGAGGAACGCCAGCCCGGGCGATTTGGCCGCGAAGTAGTGGCCGTCGTGATAGGCGATGTCGCCGCTCTGATTCAGATGGTCGTCGATGCGCGGTGTCCCGTCTGCGAGGGACTGCACGAGCGCGTAGTGCGCTCCGGCGTTCCACCCGGTCAGCGGGTGCTGCGTGGCAGCTGCGATCGCCACGAGCGCGAGCGCGGCGATCTCCAGCGCACGCGTCATCCGGCGAGTCTACGAGCTTCCCTTGCATCGAACGCCGCTACCATCGCTGCATGGCCGATGCCGCCGAGCTCGAGCAGCAGCTGAAGGAGATCGAGACCCAGCTCGACTGGGTCCGTGATTACCTTTGACCCCGACCGACTGACGGCCCAGGTGGCCGAGCTGGAGGGCGAGCTCGGGAAGCCGGGTTTCTGGGACGACCAGCAGCGGGCGGCGCGGATCTCCACCGAGCACTCGAGGCTGACGAAGCGCCTCGAGCGCTACGAGCGCCTGCGCCGGGAGTTCGAGGACGCCCGCGAGCTGCTCTCCATGGACGGCGATATGGCCGCGGAGATCGCCGACGCGTTGGAGCCTCTCAAGCGGGAGCTCGAGAGGCTCGAAGAGGATGCCCTCTTCACCGGCGAGTACGACACGGGTGACGCGGTCGTGACCATCCACGCCGGCACGGGAGGAACGGACGCGCAGGACTGGGCCGAGATCCTGCTGCGCATGTACCTGCGCTGGGCCTCCGACCGCGGCTTCCAGACCGACCTCCTGGAGGCGAGCCCCGGCGAGGAGGCGGGCCTCAAGTCGGCAACCTTCACCGTCAAGGGCGAGAACGCCTACGGGATCCTGAAGGCGGAGCGTGGAGTGCACCGCCTCGTCCGCCTTTCGCCCTTCGACCAGGCGCACCGCCGGCACACGTCGTTCGCGCAGGTGATCGTCAGTCCCTTGCTGGACGAGAGCGCCGACGTGGAGATCGACGAGGCGGACCTCCGGATCGACACGTACCGGGCCTCAGGAGCCGGAGGCCAGCACGTGAACAAGACCGATTCGGCCGTGCGGATCACCCACGTGCCTACCGGAATCGTCGTCCAGTGCCAGAACGAGCGCTCCCAGACCTCGAACAAGCAGACGGCATTGCGAATCCTGAAGTCGCGCCTCGCCGAGCTCGAGCAGGAGCGACGCGAGGCGGAGCTCGCCCGCGAGCGGGGCGAGGCGCAGGAAATCGGCTTCGGCAGTCAGATCCGCAGCTATGTTCTCCATCCCTACCAGCTGGTCAAGGACCACCGCACCGAGCACGAGGTCGGGAACGCCCAGGGCGTCCTCGACGGTGATCTGGACGGCTTCATCCACGCGTACCTGCTCGCCCGAGCGGCCGGCCGGGCCTAGTAGGCCTTCTGGGGGTTCGGCTAGACTGGGGCTCCTCCATGACCGGTGCTTTGCAAGGCCGGACCTTGCCCACCGTGCAAGACGTCGACCTCAAGACAGAGACCACCCCCCTCGTCGACGGGCGGCCGCTGAGCCTCCCGCAGGAGTCCCTCGCGGGCGCGATGGTCGTCCTGGACGGGGTGACCAAGATCTACGAGCCCGACGTGGTCGCGCTCCGCGACGTCTCGTTCGTGATCGAGAAGGGCGAGTTCGTCTTCGTCGTCGGTGCCTCGGGCTCGGGGAAGTCGACCATCATCCGTCTACTGATCAAGGAGCTCGAGCCGACGCGTGGTCGCATCATCGTGGGCGGCCGCGATCTGGGCCGGCTCAAGCGCTCGAAGGTGCCGATGCTCAGGCGCAACGTCGCCTGCGTCTTCCAGGACTTCAAGCTGCTGCCGAACCGCACGGCGTACGAGAACGTGGCGTACGCGCTGAAGGTGCAGGGGGAACACCGCGACAGCATCCGCAAGAAGGCGCCGGAGGTGCTCACGCTCGTCGGGCTCGGCTCGAAGATGAACTCCTATCCGGAGGAGCTCTCGGGCGGTGAGCAGCAGCGGGTCTCGATCGCGCGCGCCGTGGTCAACCACCCGCCGCTCCTCGTCTGCGACGAGCCAACGGGCAACCTCGACCCCGATACCTCCGTCGGGATCATGCAGCTCCTCTACCGCATCAACCGCTCCGGAACGACGATCCTGATGGTCACACACGACCGCGAGATGGTCGACAAGATGCGCAAGCGGGTCATTGCGCTCGACGAGGGCAAGCTGTCCCGCGACGAGCGGCGCGGCGGGTACGAGTGAGAGTCGGCCTGGTCGCATCCGAGGCGGTTCGCTCGCTGCGGGCGAGCATGTCCACCACCGTGGCCGCGACGCTGACGGTGCTGATCGGAATGTTCGTGCTCGGACTGACCATCGCGCTGGGGACCTGGGTGCTTTCCTGGTCCGACCACGTGAAGAAGCAGCTGCTCGTGAAGGTCTACTTCACGAGCACCGCGACTCCGAAGCAGGAAGCCTCCGTCGGGAACTTCATTCGCACCGACGACCGCGTCGTCAAGTACACCTTCGTCTCCTCCGAGCGGGCCCTGGTGGTCATGCGCAAGAAGTTCCCGGACCTGGTCAGGAACCTCTCCTACAACCCGCTGCCCGACTCGTTCGAGGTCATCCCCAAGAAGGCCGAGTACAACGCCCAGATCAAGCGGGAGATCCTCCACTCGGGGCCGAAGGGGACCGTGCCGCCTGGGATCGAGAAGGTGAAGGACGGCGGCGAGACGTCGCGGCGTGTCCTGCGCGTGGGCTCGATCGTCGAGCTCGTCTTCCTGATCGGGGTGATCGTGCTGCTGATCGCCTCCACGCTCCTGATCGCGAACACGATCCGACTCTCGATCTTCGCCCGCAGGCGCGAGATCGAGGTGATGAAGCTGGTCGGTGCGACCAACTGGTTCGTGCGCGGGCCGTTCATGCTGGAAGGGCTGATCTGCGGGCTCCTCGGCTCGATCACGGCCGTCTTCCTGTTGCTCGTCGGCAAGGAGGTCCTGCTGCCGGCGATTCTCGGCCACATCCAGGATTCGAAGGACGTGCACGCGCTCGCCTTCGAGCTCCAGGCGCTGTCCATCATCGGCGCCGGCCTGCTGCTGGGCGCCGCCGGCTCGGGGCTGACGCTCCACAGGTTCTTGCGAGTCTGAACCAGCGCGTCGTCGTCGAGATCGCAAAGCGGGGGCGCCTCGTGGTGGGCGAGCCCTTCTTCGCACCCGGCGTGCCCATCGTCATCGACCGCAAGGGCCTGGGCTACGCCGGACCGGGCGATCTCGCGGTCGTCTCGACGGCGAGTCGGCGCCCGCGCCTCGAACGCGTCCTCGGGCGGGCGGAATCCGTCGAGACGGTGCTCGACGGCCTGCTCGTCGAGCGCGGCGAGCGCGGGGCCGTCGAGCCCTACTCGCCGCCGCCGCTCGACGTCGAAGGCCGGGTGGATCTTCGCAAACTGCTCGCCTTCACCATCGACCCCGAGACGGCTAGGGACTTCGACGACGCGATCTCGGTGCGGCGGGAGCCCGGAGGCGGCCTGCGGGCCTGGGTGCACATCGCGGACGTCTCGTACTTCGTCCCGGCCGGATCGCCCCTCGACCGCGGCGCCGCGGCTCGAGGATTCTCTGTCTACGTCCCAGGACGGGTCGCGCCGATGCTGCCGCACGAGTTGGCCGACGACCTGTGCAGCCTGCGCCCTCACGAGGACCGGCTCTGCCTGACCGTGGAGATCCCCTTTGGGGAGAGCCTGGAGCCCGGAGAGCCTCGTTTCTACCGCTCGGTCATCCGCAGCCGTGAGCGGCTCACCTACGACCAGGCGGAGGCGATCCTCGCCGGCCGGGAGCCTGCCGACGCCGAGGTCGCAGAGGCGCTCGGGCTCGCCGAGCGCCTCGCCCTCGAGCTCAGGAAGCGTCGCTTCGCCCGTGGTGCGCTTCGGATCGAGACCGCCGAGATCGCCTTCGCGTTCGACGGCCGGGGAGGCGTCGAGCGCGCGTGGCTCGAGGCGGAGCCACACGCCCACCCCCTCGTCGAGGAGCTGATGATCCTGGCCAACGAGGCCGTGGCGGGCCTCCTCGCCGGCCGTAGGCGCGAGGCGCTCTACCGCGTCCACGAGCGGCCCGATCCCCAGGCGGTCGGACTCCTCCTGGCAAAGCTCGCCGACCTCGAGGTGCCGACGCCGCCTGCTCCGGACGCCGACAGGCTCGCGCCCGGAGAGGCGGCCGCGCTGGCCGCTCAGGTCTCGGAGCGAGTCGCCGAGTACGTCCGGCATTCCGGACGCGGGGTGGCGGCGTTTCCGGCCCTCGTCCTGCGTGCGCTCAAGCAGGCGCGCTACGACAGGCGGAACCTGGGCCACTCGGGCCTCGCCAGCCCTGCGTACTGTCACTTCACTTCTCCGATCCGCCGCTTTCCCGACCTCGTCGTGCATCGCGCCCTGCTGCGGGAGCTCGGCCTGGCCGACGAGCCGCTGCCCGAGGACCTGCCCGAGGCGGCGGAGCACGTCTCGGCCCGCGAGCGCGAGGCGGCCCAGGTCGAGTACGCGGCCGACGAGATCTGCCTCGCGTGGCTGCTGGAGGCACGGCTGTTCGAGCTGGGTTGGGAGCACGTCTTCGAGGGCGAGATCGTCGGCCTGATCGGATCGGGGCTCTTCGCCCGCTTCGGCGAGGTCTTCGAGGGCTTCCTGCCCGCGCGCCGCCTGCCCGGTGACTACTTCGAGCTGACGCCGCTCGGCACGGCGCTGCGCGGCAGGCGGGGTGGCCGCACCTTCCGCCTCGGCGACCCCATCGAGGTGCGCGTCGAGGAGATCCGGCGCGCGGAAGGGAAGGTCGAGCTGTCGCTCGCCGTTGGGCGGGAGGACTGAGCCTTTCGAGTTAGCCGGGAAGCCAGGCCTGGAATTGCTTTCGCAGCTCGTTCTGCCGCGGCGTATAACTCCCTCATGTCCGTGACCGCCGGAGAGCGGCGGATCGTCGCGGTTCTCGTCGCTGACGTCGCAGGCTCGACGTCTATCGCCGAGAAGCTTGGCCCCGAGCGGTCGAAGTTCCTCTTCGACGACATCGTGCAGCTCATGCGCGAGGAGATCGAGCGCTTTGACGGTACCGTCGCTCAGCTGACCGGGGACGGGGTGCTAGCGCTCTTCGGGGCCCCAATGGCGCACGAGGACGACTCCGAGCGGGCGGTACGGGCGGCGCTGGCGCTCCGCGAGTCGCTCGCCCGCTACGGGGCCGAGGTCGCTCCCGCCTACGGGATCGAGCTTGCGGCCCGCGTGGCGGTCAACACCGGCCCGGTCGTCGTTCCCGGGCGCGACGCGCCGCCTGACGTCCTTTACAACGCGCTTGGCGACACGGTCAACGTGGCGGCGCGCCTGCAGGCGCTTGGCGACCTCGTGGTCGGGTCGGTGACGGCGCGTCAAATCCAGGCCTCGTTCGAGCTCGAGGAGCTTGGGAGCGTCGAGCTGAAGGGCAAGAGCAGCCCGGTCAGCGCCTTCCGCGTCGTGGGCGTCCGGGAAGGACCTCCGGGACGCCCGGAGACGCCGCTGGTCGGGCGCGAGGAGGAGCTCGCGGTGTTGGGTGAGGCCCTCGAGGGGCTCCTCGAGGGAACGGGGCGCGATCGTCTCCATCACCGGCGAGCCGGGCATCGGCAAGTCACGTCTCCTCGCGGAGGTCCAGGGGCGCTTCGCCGGGCGGGTGCGCTTTCTGGCTGGTCATGCCGTCTCCTACGCCGAGACCATCCCATACTGGCCTGTGCGCGAGCTGCTCCGCGGCTGGCTCGGTCTCGGTGTCTCGGAATCCGAGGCGCGCGTGCGTCTGGAGCTACGGGCGGAACTCGCCAGCGTGCTCGGCCACGAAGCTGACGAGGCGTATCCCTTCCTCGCCGGCCTGCTCGGTCTGGCGCTCGAGTCGGACCAGGAACAGCGAATGCGCGACTTCGCGAGCGACGCCGTCCAGCGCCAGACGATCGACTGGCTCTACGAACTGGTCTCCGCCCTCGCACGAAAGCGCCCGCTGTGCCTGGTGCTGGAGGATCTCCACTGGTCGGACGAGGCCACGCTCTCGCTGCACGCGCGCAAGCTGGCAGAAGCGGACGCCGGAGGTCAGCTTCCCGAGGAGCTCGCTCAGCTCCTCGCCGAGCGGGCAGGCGGCAACCCGTACTTCGTCGGGGAGGCGATTCGAGATCTGTACGAGCGCGGCGCGCTCACCCTCGATGACGGCCGGGTCGTGCTCGCCGGGGGAGCCTCGATCCCGGCCGCAGTACAGGAAGCCCTCCAAGCGCGGCTCGACCGGCTCGACGCCGAGGCGCGGGAGCTGCTCACAACCGCGGCTGTGACCGGCGTTCCTTCGGCCTGCCACTGCTCGAGCGGCTCCTTCCCCGGGCTCGGCTGCTATCGACCCTCTCAGAGCTGCAATGGCTCCAGCTGATAGTCGAGGAGCGCAGCGGAGCCGCGCCCGAGTATCGCTTCCGCCACGGGCTCGTGCAGGAGGTCGCCTACGGCACGCTCGTCGAAGCTCGCCGGCGTGAGCTCCACCTGCGCGTGGGAGAGACGCTCGTGGAGCTCCACCGCGGCTCTCCCGGCGAGGTGTACGGACTGCTCGCCCGCCACTTTGCCGAGGCGGACGAGCCGGAGCGCGCGGTCGAGTACCTGCTGAAAGCGGGTGACGCGGCCCGTGCCGTCTACGCAGAACAGGAGGCGATCGAGCTCTATCGCCGTGCACTTGGCTTCATGGATCGCACCGGCGACGAGGCTTCTGGCCGCGAGACGCTGTTGAAGATCGCACTCGCTCACCACCTTGCCTTCGACTACCGCGCCGCCAACGAGGCCTTCACGGAGGCGTTCGCTCGGCCGGTTCCCGCGCCCGCGCGGCTGGAGCCGAGCGAGCCGATCGCCTGGGCGCTGGCGGCGGCCGGCTACAGAGCGGTGGCACCGGGGCACGTCAACTCTCCGCAGGGGTGGGAGGTCGCGCGCAATCTCTTCCGCGGGCTCGTCGCACTCGGACCCGACCTCGAGATCGAGCCCGATCTCGCCGAGCGCTTCACGGTCTCGGACAACGGGCGCTCGTACCGCTTCACGCTACGCGGGGATGCTCTCTGGAGCGATGGGGCGCGCGTCACGGCGGACGACTTCGCGTTCACCTACGCGCGGATGGCAGAGGACGACGTGGACACCGCGTTTTGGCTCGACGGGGTGAGCGCAAGTGCCGTCGACGTGCGCACGCTCGAGCTCCGGCTTCGGCAGCCGCGAAACCACTTCCTCTACCTTCTCGCCCAGCCGCCGCTCTTCGCTTGGCCGCGACACGTCTACGAGCGGGAGGGACGAGACTGGCACCGTGCCGTTCCGCTCGTCGGGAACGGCCCCTTCGTCCTCACGAGCCGTGACGAGCACGGTGACGTCATCGTGGTCGCCCCGCAGTGGAGCGGGGCACGCGGAAACGTCGGCGAGGTGACGCTCGTGCTCCAAGTCTCGTCGGCGGTCGCCGCCGACCGGTGGCGACGGGGCGAGTGGGACGTCCTCGACGAGATACTCGCTCTGCCCACCGCCGCCGACCACGAGACTGTCGTGGAGCGGTCAACCGGGACGTGGACGCACTATCTCGGCTTCCACGCAGGACGCGCGCCGTTCGACGACGCCCGTGTCCGCCGTGCCCTCGCGCACGCGATCGACCGGCACGGGCCGGCCGAGCCTCTGAAAGGGACCGCGGCCGCTACGGGCGGCTTGCTTTCGCCCACGATGCCGGGGCACTCGCACCGCGGCGCTCCTGCGTTCGACCCGGATCGTGTTCGCGCCCTGCTGGGCGAGGCGGGTTACGCCGACGGACGTGCCCTCGGCGAGATCGTGCTGGCGTATCTCGATCTGTGGGAGGATGCTGCGTCCGATGTGGCCGCCCAGCTCGCGGCGGTCGGCGTTCGGATTCGACTTCTCCCCGCCGCCACTGACCCCGATCTGGAGGCTGCGATCGAAGAGGGCGCCCACGCGTTCCTCTGGGGTTGGTCCGCCGACTATCCCGATCCGGGCGGTGGCATCCTCGAGCCGATCCTCCGCGTTGTCCCGTGGCTCTATCGCGACGAACAGCTCGAGGAGTTGCTGGCCCGAGCGGCCTCACTTCGCAACCAGGACGAGCGGCTCCGCGCGTATCGGGACTTCGAGCGGATCTGGATCGGAGAGCAAGGGGCCGTCGTGCCGCTCGCGTATGCCGACCGGCTGCTGTGGCGGCGACCCTGGGTGACGGGGATGTGGGCGAACGCGATCGCGACCTCGACCTTTGCCGAGGCCGTCGTCAGACGGCCGGATCCCGCCGGCATGCGCATCGAGCGACCGCCCGAGGAGTGGCTGCTGAAGGCCTACGACGACGGAGTTCTCGTGGATCTCATCTTCGCGCCCTCCGGCGTGTCCGTCGACGAGGAGCTCCTGCGGCGGGCGGAGGAGCTGCAGGTTCACGCCATGACGATGCCAGTCGCGTCGGTAGAGGATGTCCTGATCTCGCTGCTTCACGCGCTCAACGAGCAGAGCCTCGATCTCACAGGTCCGCTCGAGACGGCCAGGGCGCTGCGCGAGCAGATCGACTGGGATGACGTATGGAGGAGAACCGACGGCTCTCCTTTCGCAGCTGCATTCCGCGCGCTCGTCGAAGGGCTCGGGATCGCGTAGATCGTGATATGAAAGAGCGGTGAGCGCCGAAGAACGGCTCGCCCGGCTGCGACAGGTCCCGATCTTCGCCGGGCTCGACGACGGTGTCCTAGCGCGGATTCTTGGCGTATCCGTGGAGCTCGAATGCCCCGCGGGACAGGTGCTGGCCCGAGCCAACGATCCCGGCGCGGGCATGTTCGTGCTCGAGGAGGGCACCGTGGTGGTCGAGGCGCCGGGGCGGACGATCGAGCTGGGGCCGGGGGAGTTCTTCGGAGAGCTGAGCCTGCTCGTCCCGGAGTCGACCCGCGTCGCGCGTGTGCGCGCCAAGACGCAGGTGCGCTGCATCGCCGTGAACAGGCTCGACTTCGAGGAGCTGCTCGAGGACGAGCCCCGCGTCGCGCTCGCGATGCTCCCCGTGGTCGCGCGCCGGCTCTGGCACGTCATGCACGCCGAGTAGGCGCGGAGTCTCGACCTAGACTTTCGCCCATGGCCAGGGCCAGGGGCGAGAAGCTGATCGCGGACAACCGCAAGGCTCGGCACGAGTACCACCTGCTGGAACGGGTCGAGGCCGGCCTGGTCCTGACCGGCACCGAGGTGAAATCGCTCCGCGAAGGGCGTGCGAGCCTGGCCCGCGCCTACGCCGAGGTGCGCGGCGGCGAGGGTTGGCTCGTGGGCGCGCACATCGCCGCCTACGACAGCGCTGGCTACGCGGGCCACGATCCCGACCGTGACCGCAAGCTGCTCCTGCACCGGCGCGAGCTCGACTCGCTCGGCAGCAAGGTACGGGAACGCGGTCTGACGCTCGTCCCGACCAGGCTCTACTTCAGGGACGGCCGGGCGAAGGTGGAGCTCGCGCTCGCCCGCGGCAAGGAGCAGCGCGACAAGCGCCGCGACATCGCCAAGCGGGACGCCGAGCGGCAGATGGAACGCGCTCTGAAGGCCCGCAGGCGGTGAGCGAGGAGCCGCTGCACGAGGGGGACCGGCTCGGCGCCGCTCCCCCGGTACCGGAGGGCGGACCGCGGCAACTGGTCCGGCTCGCAGCCATCGACATCGGCCCGCTTCGGCGCCACCGCGACTACCGGCTGTTGTGGATCGGGCGCGCAGTCTCGCTCTTCGGCTCCGAGATCACCTACGTCGCCATTCCGTACCAGGTCTACCGCCTGACAGGCTCGGTGGCCGTGGTCGGGTTGATCTCGCTGGTCGAGCTCGTGCCGCTGCTGACGTCTGCCGTTCTCGGAGGTGCGTTCGCGGACGCCGTCGACCGGCGGCGCATGCTGTTGCTGACGGAGCTCGGTCTCGCCGCCTCGTCCGGTGTCCTCGTTTTCAACGCCCTCCTGCCGAGCCCGCAGCTCTGGGTGCTCTTCGTCGTGGCGGCTCTCTCCGCCTCGCTGACCGGCTTCCAGCGGCCGTCGCTCGATGCGCTCACGCCGCGGCTCGTCGAGCGGGACGAGCTGATGGCCGTCGGCGCGCTCGACTCCCTGCGCTGGACCTTCGGCAACATCGGCGGCCCGGCCGTCGGCGGCATCCTGATTGCGACCGTCGGCCTCGCGGGCGTCTACGCCATCGACATCGGCACCTTCCTCTTCTCGCTCGTGATGTTGAACGCGATGAGAGCGGTGCCGCCGCCCCCCGACGCGGAACGGCCGAGCCTGCGCCGGATCGCGGAAGGGTTCCGGTACGCGCGCAGCCGGCCCGAGCTGCTCGGCACCTACGGCGTGGACATCGTGGCGATGTTCTTCGGCATGCCGAACGCGCTCTTTCCGGCCTTCGCGCAGAAGTTCGGGGGCGCCGGTGTGCTGGGGCTGCTCTATGCGGCTCCATCCGTCGGCTCGCTGCTCGCCACCGCGACCAGCGGCTGGACTGCCCGGGTGCACCGGCACGGCCTGGGCGTGATCCTGGCGGCGGCGGTCTGGGGTCTCGGGATCCTGCTGCTGGGGCTGGCGTCGAGCCTACCGCTCGCGCTGGCCGCGCTTGCCCTGGCGGGTGGGGCCGATATGGTCAGCGGCATCTTTCGCTCCACGATCTGGAACCAGACGATCCCCGACCGCCTGCGTGGGCGGCTGGCGGGCATCGAGCAGGTCAGCTACTCGACCGGGCCCTTGCTGGGCGATCTCGAGGCGGGCGCGCACATTCGTTCCAGAGCCGGCCGCGGCATGAGCGTTCGTCTGCGCCGGCTGCGGGAGGACGAATGGCCTGCCTTCGTCGAGGACAGCAAGCATCAGTACGCCGGCGACATGGTGGAGAACGGCGGCCTGTCTCCGGAGGCCGCTGCCGAGAAGGCGGAGCGGGACTTCGTCGAGACCCTGCCCGACGGTCTCGGCACGGAGGGTCATTTCATCTTCGTGGTCGAGGACGCTGCGAGCGGCGAGGCGATCGGCCGGCTCTGGTTCGCGATCCGGGAGATGTGGGGCGAGCGAGTCGCATACCTGTACGACGTCTACCTGGACGAGGGCGTCCGCGGCCGGGGATTCGGTCGCGCCGCCATGCGGGCGCTCGAAACGGAGGTGCGTGAGCACGGGCTGGCACGCATCTCGCTCAACGTCTTCGGCGGCAACCGGGCCGCTCGGGCGGGCCCAGTTGACCGAGGCGGTGGCACTCAACTTCCTGGTCGGGTCGGTCGTGACGGTGACGAAGTCGTAGCGGGCGGGCCTCCAGGTGCCGTTCGGGCACGCCAGGCCGAGACGCTTCGCCTTCATGGTGAAGCCGACGTTCGGCCCGCCCTCCGCGCAGTTGACGTCGAGGAACGTGCGCGTTCGGACGAAGGGCCTGCGCGCTGTGCCCTTGAAGGGGATGTAGTCGATGGCGCCATGAATCTGGAGTCGCCGGCGTGCCGTGCACTTGACCTTCGAGTCCTGCCAGACGCCCATCAGGACGACCGAGTTTGCGCTGACGTAGACGGCGCTCGTCACGTGCAACGAGCCGAGTTGCGCGTCGGCGATCACGTTCGGCTCACCGGCGGCCTGCGCGAGCGCCGCCGAGGTCGCGAGCAGGCAC
>WNFU01004857.1_pt1 | contig 16972 bp, 14 predicted proteins | sample 5400121 | NCBI WGS metagenome assembly WNFU01 (sample SAMN13153360, study PRJNA577476) | soil metagenome | isolation source: 100 cm soil or saprolite under grassland replicate 1 | place: USA:California | collected 2016-06-15
ATCGGGCTCGCAGCGGTGCTGGCCGCGAGCGGCGTCCGGCTGCTCGAGACGCCCGCGTACGACATCCTGGTTCCGATCATCCTCCTAGCCGGCGCGGTGCTGGCGTTCCTCGCCGAGGTGCGCCGGGTAAATGGACGCGCAAGGGCGGCACTCGAGCCCTGATCAGGGGCGGAAGGCCTCTCGGGTCTTCAGGAAGTGAGCTCGAGGAACGGCAGCTCACTCAGGAGGTCGAGCGTCCCGACCGCCGGCAGCCAGTCGCGGCGGCATGTCGTGACAGCGAGTGCGCTCGTCTCGCGGCTCATGAGCCAGTTGTCGAAGACCTCGTCCTGAGCGTTGCGGACGAGCGCCGCGCGGATCGACGCGCTCGCCGCGCTCAGCGAGAAGGCGCCCAGGGGAGCCGCCGGGCTCAGCGTGCGCACGCGTAGCGTTCCCTCGCGCGTCTTCAGCTTGACGAAGGGGCCCCTGGCGATCCTGAAGATCGCTGCCGGGGCCATGCCCTGAATCGCGACCCCCCGCGACCTATGACCGAGCCACGACGGGGCGGGCCTGGTCTCGACGAGTCGCGCGGACGTGTCCGAATACGTGCTGTGGTAGTCGGCGATCTCCGCCCGCGAAGGCGCCGAGACGCGGAAGTGTCGCTCGACCCGCGCCTGGCGAAGCTCGTCTGCGATGACGCCGCGCGCCATCGCACGTGTAGCCCCGGCGCGCGCCAGCGCCCTGAGGTAAGCCGCGCGCCTGCCGCCGAAGCGGTAGGCGATGATCGCGCGTTCCGCTGCGCGAAGCTCTTTTGGCTTCACGGCGACTTGCGCCTTGAGGACGAGCCGTCCGAACAGCGCGGTGTACGCGATCTCGCGGTCGTGGGTCACCCCGGTGAGGCTCGAGAGCTGACCGCTCCGGATCCGCCCCGAGCCCGTCTTGCATTGGACCCCGCCCGGGAAGATGAGCTGGCCGACGGTCAGGGAACGATCGAAGCCGGGACCAGCCATGCCGGGCGCGCGGCAGAGACCGTGGTCGCGGGTCCAGAGCCACACGCACGCCGCGGCCGGTTTATCGGGATCGCGATCCGCAGCTGCCCACTCGCCCCAGCCCCAGGACCAGATCGTCTCGAAGGGAAGCTCACGGCGCACCTGCTTGACGGCGAGCACCTGGAGCTTGACGTGGTTGAACCACGCACTGGCCGGCTTCAGTCCCTCACGGCCACCCTGGCCGGGGTTCGTGTGGAAGCCGAGGATGAGACCGATCTTCGTCGGCGGGATCCCGATCGACGTCAGGTCGGTGACGCCCTCGCGGAAAGAGTTTCGAAGCATCCGCGAGCCGAGGATCGGCCCCCGGGAGTGAATTTGCGGAGCTGGGAAGTAGACCTCGCGGACGAAGCTGGTGTAGAGCGCGGCCTCTCGCCACCAGTCGCCGGCTTCCCCGTCGGTGAAGGGCCGGGTCGAGAGCAGGAGGAAGGGGCGCGCACCGAGCGCCTTCAGGCGCCGAACGAAAATGATCACGTTCTCCCGGTATTGGGTGGTCGTGGGCGACCACGGAGTCGCGACGTTCGATCCGAACATCTCGTTGAGCGCGATCCACGGGGTCGCGCAGGCCGCCGAGGCGGCGGCACGGTAGAAGACGCGGTCGGCCCAGTCCTCGACCGCTGCCGGCTCCATCGGCTTCGTCGGCGTCCCGATTCGCTGTTTGAGGTTCATCTCCCAGAAGACGGTCTTCGCCCCCAACGCTCGCAGCTGCGCGGGATAGACGAAGTTCGCGGCAGCGGCGACGACGCCGGGCCGCGCGAACATCGTCCAGTACGGAACCGAGCCGTCTGCGAAGTCGACCCAGACGGGCGACCGCGACGGCAGCCCGCACTCGCGAGCCTCGGCCCGGCCGGGCGCAGCCGCGACGAATGCGACGCCCGCGAGGCCGAGGACGAGGAGGCGCTTCACCGGCTCAATGTTAGATACGTCGTGGGCGGGCGGCCGTCCTTCTCGCAGATCGCCCATCTGAAATGACCGGTCGATCCAAATCGAGCTCATTAGGAACCCGTCTCTAAGATCAACGTCGGTGACGAGGCTCGTGCCCACCGTGCTCGTGGTTTGCCTGCTCGCAGCGACCGCGACCGCCTTCGCGGTCAGTGAGCGGCTGAAGCTCGAGGAGAGCCCGGTCATCAACGTGGGCATCGACAACCTCGTCTCGCCCACCTGTACGGCCTGCCGGCCCGACGCCCGCGTAGCCGTGATTGGCTTCCGACTCCGGCACGAGGAGAACATCGAGCTCGACATCGCCGACTCGGACGGGACGGTGATCCGGCAAAGCGTCGGCTCAGGAGTCTTTCCGGCCAGCTATCGCCAGTTCGCGTGGGACGGTCGCGACGACTCCGGTCGTGTCGTCGCGGACGGTCTCTACAAGGCGGAACTGAAACTGCTCGACGAGGACCGAACCTTCGAGTTTCCCGACGCGATCCGCGTCGATGCCACGGCACCCGCGATCGAGGACGTCGAGGTCCGCCCGGTGGTTTTCTCGCCGGACGGGGATGGGCGCGTCGATCACCTCGACGTGCGGTACCGGCTGAGCGAGCCGGCCTACGCGATCCTTTACGCGGACGGGCGACCGACGGGGGGGCGGAGCAATCGGCGTCGTCCGACCGGGAAGATCCAGTGGTACGGCCGGCGCGGCGCCGTGCGACTGTCGCCCGGCCAGCACCGGCTCGCTCTCGCCGCGCAAGACCCGGCCGGGAACGTCGCGCCCTCCACCCGCGAGTACACGGTCACGATTCGCTACGTGAAGCTTTCGCAGCGGCGCTACGTCGTCCGTGGCCGCCGGCTCCGGATCCGGCTTTCCACCGACGCAACGACCGTTCGCTGGCGGCTCGGCGGCCGCAGCGGCAAGGTCTCGGGCCGACGGGCGGTTCATTCCCTGACGCTGCCCGTGCCGCGGCGCGCCGGCAGGTATCGCCTCGCAGTGACGGCGAACGGGCACCGAGCGCGGGCAACAGTCGTCGTTCGCCGCTGAACCGTCCTGCCCGCCGACTTCGCCAGCTAACCTCGGGTCTTGCTGCTCGCCGCTTCGCTCGAACGCGCCGTCACCCACTCCGCGGAGCTCCTGTTGGCCGCCGGAGCCGTCCTGGCCATCGTCTGGGGCATCCTCCGAAACCGCATCGGCATCCTTCGCTGGCCAGTGCTCGGAGTCGCCGTGCTGGCGCTCGGCGTCGGCACCGCTCTCGGCGGCTGGGCCTGGCACGAGAAGCGCCCGCGAACGGTCCGCGGCTCATCGACGAAGGAGTTCGTCGATAAGATCCGGCCCCCCGTGAAGAAGCAGAAGCGGCACACGGGGCCGCGGTACGAGGAGCAGTGGCCGACCTACGGGTTCGACAGGCAGCGCACGCACCTCGCGCCCGGCTGGCTGAATCTGCGCCCGCCCTTCCACGGTCTCTGGCAGGTCAAGGCGCGCGAGGACATCGAGTTTCCGCCCTCGGTGGCGTACGGAATGGTCTACATCGCCCAGCAGAAAGGCCGCTTCTTCGCCGTCAACGCACGCACCGGGAAGATCGTCTGGACGAAGCGCTTCCCGAACTGCGCCGCCTCCTCGCCGACGATTCGCGACGGGATCGTCTACCAGGCCTTCATGCACACCCTTCCGTGCCGCAAGCACCAGGCCGGCGCGCGCGGCTTCGTAATCGCCTGGAATGCGCGGAGCGGGCACAAGATCTGGCGCGTGAGCGTCGGTGTGGTCGAGTCGTCACCGCTGCTCGTCGGCCAATCGCTCTACTTCGGGTCCTGGGACCACAGGCTCTATGCGCTCGAGCTGCGCGGCAAGCGCCGTCCGCGCACGCGCTGGACGTTCAAGGCCGACGACGAGATCGTTGCCGCGCCCGCCTATGCGAGCGGCACCGTCTACATCGCGACGAGCAGCGGGAGCGTCTACGGGGTCGACGCACGGAACGGGCGCATGCGCTGGCACGCCACCTCGTTCTCCCGTTTCGGGCGTCGCGAGTACTTCTACGCGACGCCGACCGTCGCGTACGGCCGTGTCTTCATCGGCAACGCCGACGGGACCGTCTATGCCTTCGGTGCTGGGAGCGGGCACTTGATCTGGGCGCGACAGGTCGGCACGTACGTCTACACGGCTGCCGCGGTCTGGCGGAAGACGGTCTTCGTCGGAACCTGGGACGGTTACTTCGTCGCGCTCGACGTGCGTACGGGCGACATTCGGTGGCGTTTCAGCGCCCCGTCCACGATCTCGGGTGCACCGACCGTCCTCGCCGGGTTCGTCTACTTCGCGACCTGTGGCCGTTGCGGCGCCGGCAGCCTCCGGCGGGTGAAGGTCGGCCCGCGCGGCACCTGGGCTCTGAACGCCCGCAACGGGAGACCCGTCTGGCGGTTCCACGACGGCAAGTACTCGCCGATCGTGGCCGACGGCTTCAGGGTCTATCTGGCCGGGCGGAACAAGGTCTACGCGCTCATTCCGCGGATCCGCTGGCAGAAGCTTCAGAAGACGAAAGCCCGCGAGCGCTGCGCCCGGCTCCGGCGAGCAAAAGCGCGAGCGCGATGCCTGTCAAAGGCCAAATGAGGTACGAGTTCTGGAAGACACGGCTGATGAAAAGCAGCACGAACATCGAGATCGCAAAGCCGGCCGCGCCGGACCAGAGGCTCGCGGCCCGCCGTTGGCTCCAGAGCAGCCACGCCGTGATCGGCAGCCAGACGAGCAGAGCCAGCGGCACGAACGGGTAATAGCCGAAGCGGTCGTCGATCACGCCGGCGTTGAAGAGGATCGCCGCGAGCCCATAGCCGATGATCCGGTAAGTGCCGGCGCCGTAGGAGACGGTGTCCTGCCACAGAGCGCCTGGATCGGCGACGAGAAAGGGCAGGAAGCAGACGGCGACAACCCCCGCGAATGCGGCCGCGGCCTGGCGCAAAGCCTGCCGGGGGGCTCGAACGGTCAGCAGCATGACGGCGAAGAAGGGGACGGCGACGAGCGCGAACTGCTTCAGCGCGACCGCGGCGCCGAGGCTCGCCGCCGCCCACACGAAGCGGCCGCGGGCGAGAAGTGCGAAGGCGAGCACGAGCGCGAGGAGCGACGGCGCGTCCGCCGTTCCGAACCAGGCCCCGCGTACGAGGAGCGGGTTGGCGGCCAGCACGGCCCCGATCGAGAGCCGCCAGTGGAGGGAGCCGGAAAAGAGCAGCGCGGCGGGCAGGAGAGCGAGGGTCGCGAGCAGGACGAAGAGGCGATAGTCGTCGAAGGGCCGGGGCAGGAGCCGCCACGCGGCCGAGGTCAGCGCCGTCCCCGGGAAGTACGCGAAGTGGCGGAGCGCGACCTGCGGGAAACCGGCCGGCTGGTCGTGGGCGGCGGGGTAGAAGCGCTCGAGCCCTGAGCCGTCGTAGTCGTGCCCGTAGGGATTCTCGCCGTCAAGGATCAGGTCGCCGGCGAGCTCGATCTGGTATGTCGAGTCGTTCGTGTAGTACCAGGGCTCCGTCGCGTCACGCAGCCCGACCTGCAGTAGGACCGCCGGGACGAGCAGCGCCGCGCAGACGATCGCTGCGAGCCCGATGCCGGCCCAGCGCGGCCAGGAGCGCAGCCGCCAGGTCGCCGCGGCAACGACCGCGACTGCGAGGCCCGCAAGCACGGCAGTCGAGCGCAAGATGCCGAGGTCCCACTCCCGGTCGGCCGCGCGAACGAGTGGCCCGAAGATCCCGCGAGGGTCGACCGACGGTGGCTGGAACGGCCACGCGCCGGAGCCGAGCTCCGGCATCGTCACGGCGACGAGCACGCCCAGGGTCGCGAGGAGCGTCCAGGCTCCGAACTCTGGAAGTGTCCGCTTGGTCATCGCACCGGCTCGGCCGCATCCTCCCTCAGGCAGAAGCTCGACGCGACGGCGAGGACGACCCAGGTGATCGGGTCTTCGAAGAAACCGCTGTAGAAGAGCGAATGCACGAAGAGGGCGAGCAGGACGGCCGCGAGGCCGAGCCCCAAGGCGTGGTTTCGGCGGCGTACGCGCCAGATCAGCGCACCCGCGCCCGCGAGCAGGGCGAGGTAGGCGGCGAGGCCGAGCAGGCCGAGCTCGGCCGCAACCGTGAGCGGCGTCGTGTGCGAGACGAATCGTGTCGGCGAGCCGCCCTGCTTCGAACGGGCCGCACTCGCGACCGGCTGGGCACCGAGGCCGACCCCCGCGAGCGGATGGTCGCGGATGACCTTCAGGGTCAGGTCGACGCGCCGGGAGCGGTCGCTCGTGATGCGCCGCGCAGAGTGGTCGCCGGCCGAAGCGGCGAAGACGACTGCTCCGCTGAGCACGACCGCGACCGCCGCCAGCGCGGCGACTGCCCGCAACTGCCGGTCTCCTGCGAATCCGGCCAGTGCGATCGTGACGGCGAAGAGCGCAACCATGCTCGACTGCGAGTAGGAGAACCAGAGACCGGCGAAGAGGAAGGCTGCGAGCGAGAGCGCGACGAGCGGATGCACGCGCCGGAGCAGGACGGCGACGAGGAGGACGGCGATTCCGAGCACGACGTGCCGCCCGTAGAGGCTCGGATCCCGGAACAGAGAGGTGACCCTGAAGAACGAGCTGTAAGCATTGCCGACCTCGACGCTCGGTGAGAAGAACCAGAGCTTGTGAGTGGCTGCCTGGAGCAGTCCTGCGGCGGCAAAGATGGACGCAAGCGCAATTGCGATCACGGCGAGCGCGCGCGTCATCCACGACGGGAACGGGGCGCGAGCGATCACTGCGACGAGGACGGCAAACGGGAAGAGGAAGTATGCGAGCACGTTCTCGCCTGCTTGGAGGTCATCCGTCCACAGGAGTGAGAGGGCGGCAACGACGAGAAAGGCAACGGCCGGGAGTGAGACGACTGCCGGGACCCGAGCGAGCTCGCGACCACGAAGGGTGTTCCAACCGAGCGCGAGCGCCGTCGCGGCGAGGACGCCGTACAGCGGTAGGAGGCGCCCGAGCTGGCCCGCGCTCGCGACGCCGATGTAGAACCGATGTTCGCTCCCGAACGAGAGCGGCGGCCGGAAAGGCGCGGCGGCGAGCACGAACGGCATCACCGCAGCGGGCCACCGCACGAACAACGCCGCTCCGATCGCGACCGGCACGAGCGCCGCGGCCCCGAGGGCGACCAGGGTCGCCGAGACTCGGGTTCCGTGGTCGGAGAGGTCGAAGACGAGGCCCGCTTCGGCAACGGCAAGCAGGGCCAGCCCCGCCAAGAGCGGGACGAGACTTCGTCCGAGCAGGACGAGAGCAGCGCCCAGCGCCCCGACCAGTGCCGCAACCTGGGCCGCGTCTCCCGAGTCCACCGGCGGAACGCTAAACGCGCCCGGGGAGAAGCCGCTTGCCGAAGGCGCCGATCCTCGCGCGCTCCTGCGGCAGATAGAAGCCGACCAGGGCGAGGACGAATGGGTAGGCGAGCGTGAGCGCGACGGCGCCGGGGAGGCCCACATCGACGACTTTGCCGACGACCGTGAGCGCGACCGCGGTCCCGACCGCGAGGCCGACCCGTCGCCACTGGTAGTCGACCGGGAACACGCGCTGCGCCTTCCAGGCGATGCCCGCGAACATGGCCGCGTAGGCGACGACGGTGGAGACGGCGGCGCCCATCATCCCGTAGGGCGGGATCAGGACGATGTTGAGAACGACGTTGAGGAGCGCCGCCGCGCCCGTGACGATCCAGTTCGATCCGCGACGCCCCGCACGGCCGATCGAGGTCACGACGACGATATAGGCGCCGAAGATGACCGCCGAGAAGGCGAGCGGCGCGACAACGCGTGAACCGGCGTAGAAGTCCGGCGTCGTCAGCAGCCGAACGAGCCAGGGCGAGCCCAGTCCCAGCGCGAGCGCGCCCCAAGAGGCGCCGAACATGACGTACGTGAGCACGAAGCCGTAGGTCCGCCGCGCCTCCCGCACGTCGCGGATCGAGTAGGCGAAGGCGGGCCAGGCGGTGCGGAAGGCGCCGAGCAGGAAGATCAGAGCGGCGGAGATCCGGACGCCGATCGCGTAGAGGCCCAGCTCGTGCTGGTCACGGAGCCGGACGATGAAGAAGCGGTCGCTGAAATCGATCGCCGAGAGCGCGATCACCGACGGGACGAACGGCATTCCGAACTCGGTCATCCTCCGGAACACCTGCCGGTCGAATTCGAGCCCGAGCTGGGCGCGGCGGTAAGCGAGGAGGACGACGTAGACCGCGAGCGTGCCGGTGAAGTTGCCGACGAGCACGCCGAGCGGCCCCTTGTCGAAGACGACGACGAGCAGGATTGTCGCTCCGATCGTGAGCGTGACGTTCGTGAGGCTGGCGACGGCGTAGCTCGCCGAGCGCTCCTCGACCCGGAAGAGCGCCGTCAGCTGGTCGTAGTTCATCGAGGCCCAGAGCCCGACGAACGCTGCCCGGACGAGATTCACGTGCTCGGTCGATCCGTAGAGGGCGTGCGCGATCGGCCCGGCGAAGACCAGGCCGGCGAGGAGCGCGGCGCTCGCCGTCCCCATCGTGAACCAGAAGGAGGTCCGAACGATCGTCAGGCGCCGGCGCTCGTCGTCCGAGTCGAAATAGAAGCGGAAGAACGAGCTCTGGATGCCGGCACGGAGGAGCGCGAAGATGATCGCCGAGAGGCCGACGAGGGCCTCGATCGCGCCGTAGTCGGACGGCGACAGGTAACGCGTGTACAGCGGCAGCAGAAGGACGGCGACGATGCGTTGCACGAGGCCGCCGAGCCCGTAGATCGCCGAGTGCTTGGCGAGCCGCTTCATCTGCTGGAGCAGGCCCATTGGTCACAGCCGAGCGTAAATATCGAGCAGGTGGTCGGTCATCCGCTCGACGTCGTGCACGCGCTCGACGTACGCACGCCCCGCTTCGCCCAGCCGCTTGCGCTCCTCGAACGACTCGACGAGGGCGCGCAGCTTCTCGACCAGGTCGTCTTTCGTCGCCCGGACGATCGGCACCTGGACGCCGTAGGCCTCTTCCGTCTGCCGGACCGCGTCCTCGTCGAGCGACGTGACGACCGGTTTCCCGAGCGCCATCGCCTCGATCGAGAAGACTCCGTGCCAGTCGCGCAGGAGCTGGTCGACGACGATGTCGGCCTGCTTGTAGCGCTCGAGCGCTTGCTCGTTGAGGACGCCGTGGACGACGTCGAGGTCGACCGGGAGCTGCTTGCAGGCCTCGATCACCCACTCCGTGCCCTTCTTCTCGAGGTGGGAGGGGGCGTGCACGATCCGGACCCGCTCGCGCTCGACCGGTGGCACGGGGTCGTAACGTGACAGGTCGATCCCGGGTGGCAGCACCTCGGCATCGAACGGGATGAAGCGCAGCGCCGCATACGAGCCGACAACCCGGGCGTCGGCCTTGAGGCCGTAGGTGAGGCGCTCCTTCGGATGGTCGCGGATGTCGGCGCCGAGAAAATGGAACAACGACTTGCGCTTGGTCGCGCGCAGGATCGGGAACTGCAGCTTCTTCGGAACGAGCGTGAGCCCGAAATAGAAGTGGAAGATGTCGGTCTGGGGCAGCAGACGGGCAAGGGCGCGCCACTGGACCGCCTGCTGCCGGAGAAACCCGGAGCGGGGCCGCTTCAGGTCCCAGTCGGCCTGAGTGGGGCGGAAGGGCTGCGTGTTGAAGACGACGAGCCGCGCGTCGACTCCGCGGCGGCGGAGTGCATGCACGTTCGTCCAGCCGACGCCGGCCAGGTTGACCGGGCAGTGAGTGACCCGTAGAGCCATGCTGCGAGAAGTATGTTGTTCAGGCGGCGAGAGCCGCGAGCCCGAGGGAGACGATCCTAGAGCGCAGCGGTGGGCAGTAGCAACGCATAGCCCTCGCGCAAGAACGGCGTTCGGTCAACGAGGGCGCCGACGCCGTCGCTTGTCACCGAGCCCTCCTCGGTGACGATCTCCGAGATCAGCTCCGGCGGCGTGAGCTCGAACAGCGCCCGCTCGGCTTTGCTCGGCTCGGGTCCAGAAGCAGCATCGATCGGCGCCAGCTTGACGATTTCGCAGGCGACGATCGTCGGCACCTCTTCCTTTTGGGCGGCTTCGGCGAGCTTCGTCGTGCCGATCTTGTTGCAGAGCGTTCCGTCGAGAAAGACGGTGTCGGCTCCGATCAAGAAGATCGTCGCGTCCGCAAGCGCCGCCGGCGCATCGGCGTCTTCGACGAGGTCGACGTTGAGACCCTGAGCTCGCAGCTCGTCCGCGAAGGCCCGACCCTCGGCGATGGGCTCAGAGACCGTGCAGACGGCGCGGGCCGGCGGCGTGTGCAGGAGAGCCTCGCGGACGGTCGCTGATGCGGAATGCGTCACGACGACGGCGTCGAGGAGCCGATCCTGGAGCTGAATCGCGATCGAGGCTCCGGCCCGGCGACGCCCATCCAAGACCGCCTCACCCTCTTCGCCGATCAGGCGGCGCAGCTCGTCGACGTCGAGAAACCGATGCGCGTTCGCCGCCGCGAGGACGCGGCCGGTAGCGCCGGCGATTGCGCCCACTCCGGGCCTGCTCTCGGCGAGCTTGCGACCCGCTTCGACGAGGCCCTCGACCAGCGCCTCGCTGGTCTCGAAGGGCTCCTGTGCGAACTCGAGCAGCGTCTCAACCGCTCGCCGTGCCATCCAGCTTGCCCCGTGCTCGCGGTCGTTCTGCAACTCTTCGACCCCGGCGGGAAGGCGCGACATATACGAATCTTGCCTGCTCGCAGGCCCGGTCACAACTACCCCCGTTAGGCTTCCGCCATGGCGACGACCCGGGGAGAGGCTCTCCCGCACGCGGCTCCGCCTGTCGGCGAGGAAGCAGCACCGTCGGTTTCGGTCGTCGTGCCCCTCTACAACGAGGCCGCGACCGTGGCCGAGCTCTACCGGCGGACGGTCGCGACACTGGACGGCTTCGGGCGCTCGTACGAGCTGATCTTCATCGACGACGGCTCGACCGACACGACCTTTGCCCAGCTCGAGCGACTCCACGATGCCGACGGACGGGTGCGCGCCGTGCGTTTCAAGCGCAATTTCGGACAGCACTCGGCCATGCACGCCGGCCTTGTCCGTGCGCGTGGCGAGATCCTCGTCACGATGGACGGCGACCTGCAGAATAGTCCCGAAGACCTGGCCCGGCTGATTGCAGGCGTCGAGAGCGGCGCTGACATCGCGAGCGGAACACGTAGCGCGCGCCGCGACTCGTGGGGCCGCACCGTCCCCTCGCGCGTGATCAACGGGATGCTGCGCCGCTTCACCGGCGCCGAGATCAGGGATTTCGGCTGCGCGTTCAATGCGTACCGCCGCAGCGCAATCGAGCCCATGCTCGGCGCGATCGGCAAGCAGAAGTTCACGAAGGCGCTCGTGCTCTCGGGCGGGGCGAGCGTGATCGAGGTCGAGGTCGCCCACACTCCGCGCGCGGGGCGCTCGCGCTACTCGCCGCTGCGCCTCACGCGTATCGCCCTGCACGTGCTCGCCGGCTTCTGGCCCCAACCGATCCAGTGGATCGGGGTGGCGCTCGGCGTCCTCTGCACGACCGCGGCGCTCGTGCTCGGCGGCTACGGCGTCTACTACTGGATCGACCGGTCGAATTTCCCAGGCCCGCTCTTCGGCGGCGTCGGCGTCATCTTCGTCCTCGGCATGCAGGGCTTCGTCCTCGCCCTAGTCGGCGAGTACCTGGGACGCATCCAGCGTGACGTCGAAGGCCGTCCCCTCTACACGATTGACCGAGAGCTCTAGGGAGGGACCATCGGACTCACGAGCGCGCGGGTGGGCGGGGCCGTCGACGCGTCGTTCCTCGGTAGGCGTGCTTTAAGTCGTGGAAAGTGCGAAGCACTTTGCGCGAGTCCCGGGCCCGTGGCCCGGGACCTATCAGCGGAGTTGCGGCGCGAACCTCGTTCCCTCGAGCGCGTCCCTGACCTCGCCGTAGTTCTCGATCAGCTCCTCGTGCGCGGTCGGGTTGACCTTCTGCAGCGAAGAGGAGACCGGCTGCGCCTCAACGTCGAGGAAACGAAAGAGCGACGAGAAACCGCCTTCCTGGTCGCTAACGAGCTCTTCGTACACGGCCTCCTCGTAGGGCAGGCCGATTCGGCGGAACCTCGCCCGTGCGCTCACGACCTCGCGCTCGTGCTCGGCCATCCGTTCGAGCAAGTCGTCTGTGCGCAAATGGACGCGAACGGTCTCGATCGACTGCCCCGAGCGTGCGTGGAGAACGCCCTGCCGTGCGCGCCCGGCCTCCTTCGAGAGGACGATGTCGAGAACGTTCCGGCGGATGAGATGGATGACGCGGACACGCTTGAGGACGAGGAAGGGGAGCAAGGGCCTGCTCACGCGCAGCTGGCTGTACATGAGCTTGAACCCGGCGGCGTCGACGCCAGGCTGTGGCGCGTAGACCCGACCGAGATAGCGCCAGAGCAAATAGGCCCGCGTGAGCCGGCTGCGTGGCGAGCCATTCTGCTCCAGGAACGTCGGCCAGTAGACGAGCCGTTCGTCGCCACCCCACTTCGGCCGACCCTGGCCGCCGTGCATCAGGAGCTCCGAGTACGCGACGACGCGCGGGTGACTGCTCAGCATGTCCACGACCCAAGTCGAGCCGCTCCGCTGCGTCGAGAGGACGATGAACTTCGTCACGACGGCGGAGCCTAGACAAAGGTCTGCCGAGTACGCTCTCGGCGTGGTAGCGCCGCCCACCCAGGCCGCTCGACGCGTGTTGCCGAAATTCCTCCAGGCGAAACCGCGTCCGCTGAGCGCGGTCGCCGATTACGTTGGAGGCAGCGCTCTTCCACCGGCCGTCGTGTGCGAGGTCGGCTGGGTGAACGGCCTGGGCGCGATCCGTTCGCTTGGCCGGGCCGGAGTGCGGGTCATTGCCCTCGACCACCGGCCTTGGGCGCTCGGATTCCGTTCGCGGTACGCGCTCCCGATTGTCGCCCCGGACCCGTTGCCCGATGAGGACGGATTCATCTCGCTTCTGCAGGAGCTGGCAGAGGTGCTCGATCGGCCGACGCCGATCTTTCCGACGCACGACGAGCATCTGAACTCGCTTGCGCGTCGCAGAGATGAGCTCGGTGACCGCTTTCTGTACCCGTTTCCCAGCTGGGACGTGCTCGAGCCGCTCCAGAGCAAGCGGCACCAGATCGACACGGCGAGCGCCCTCGGTATGGGGGCGCCGGCGACCGCGCATCCGCGGTCGGCCGAGGAGGCGCGGAGCATCGCCGCCGAGATCGGGTTTCCGGTCTTCGTGAAGCCGTCCGAGAACATCGTCTTCAAGCGGATCCACAAGCGGCAGGCCTTCGTCTGCCGCGACGTAGGCGAGCTCGAGCACGCCTACCGGACGACGGCGGACTACGAGCCGATGGTGCAGGAGTTCATACCGGGAGGCGACGAGTGGCTCTGGTCACTCGGCACCTACATCGCGGCCGACGGAAACCCGCTCGCCGTCTTCTCGGGACGGAAGCTGCGCCAGACGGCCGAGAACATGGGCAGCGCGCGCGTCGGCGAGGCGCTCTGGGACGACGAGGTCGTCGACTCCGGGCTGCGACTTCTACGCGAGCTCGGGTTTCACGGCATTGCCCAGGTCGAGTGGAAGCGGGACCCTCGAGACGGCGAGCTGAAGCTGATCGAGGTCAACCCACGGCTCTGGCAGTGGCACGGGCTCACGGGCGCGTGTGGCGCCGACGTCGCGCAAATCGCGTACTGGGACCTGATCGGCGTCCCGGTTCAGCCCGCGCAGACCGACTCGAGCGGCACGCGCTGGGCGATCGCCCTGATGAGCGATCACGGGGTCTCGGTCCAGCGCCCACCGTACGTCGACGGCGTCTTCGCACTCGACGATCCCATACCCGGCCTCGTGAACGCGGGGCGCTTCGCGCTGAACCCGCTCAGGCCTTCCTGAAGACGAGCATCTTCTGGTTCGCCGGGTTGTTCCAGTCGCCCAGGTATTCGACGCTCAGCGCGGTCCCCTCGCAGATCCACTCGAAGGTGCCGACGTCGTAGTGGAAGAAGTCGCGATCGAAATGAGTGACGGCGATCGACGTCTGATTGATGTCGTCGAGGTTGTGCTTTCCCCGCTCGTTCTCCCAGATCGTTGCGTAGAACTCTCCGCCGGGCACGAGCGCTTTCTCCATCTTCATCAGGCAGCGGATGATGTTGTTGAGGGGAAGATGCGTGAAGACCGACTGCGCCAGGGCGTAGTCGAACTGGCGGTCGAGCCGCCCGAAGCCGAAGTCCTCCATCGCGACGAGCGTCGGCTGCTTCTCGGTGAGACCGAGGCGGGGGAGCTCCAGGCGGCGGGTTTCCTCGAGCATGGGAGTGTTGCTGTCGACGCCGTAGTAGTGCCCGGTGTCGAGGTAGCGGATGAAGTGCTGGCCGCCGCGGAGCGGGCCGCAGCCCACGTCGAGGAGGTAATGGTGCGGCGCCAGACCGCGCTCGACGAGGTAGTCGAACTGCAGCTTGCCGAGCGTGTCCCAGAGCTTGACGTTGCCGATGCTCCGCCGGTGCCAGTCGGGATCGAAGAGCCGATGGTACCGGTGCGGAATCGCGCGCTTGATCGGTCGTTTGAGCCCGACGGGAACCAACGGCTTGATGGTCTGGATGAGGCCGCGCATGTGAATCTCGAGACGGTAAGTCTTACCGACGACGGGGTAGGCTTCGCCTCCATGCGCAGGCCGAAGCGAATTCTCGTCACCGGCGGGGCCGGGTTCATCCCCTCGAACTTCGTGCGTCACATCCTCGAGTCGACTCCGTACGAGGTCGTCTCGCTCGATGCGCTCACGTATGCGGGCAGCATGGACAACCTCACCGAGGCGACGGCTCACGAGCGGCACTCGTTCGTGCACGGTGACGTGCGCGATCCCGATCTCGTCCGGGAGGTCGTCGCGGAGGTCGACGTGATCGTGAACGCAGCCGCAGAGTCGCACGTGGAGAAGTCGATCGAGGCAGGCGCTTCCGAGTTCGTGACGACGAATGTCGAAGGGACGCAGATCCTGCTCGACGCGATCCGGGAGACGCCGGTCGAGCGCTTCATCCTCTTCTCCTCGAGCGAGGTCTACGGCACCGCGCTCTACGCGCCCATGGACGAGGAGCACCCGCTCAATCCGCGCAGCCCGTACGCGGCCACGAAGGCGGGTGCCGACCGGCTCGCCTACTCGTACTACGTGACCTACGGCGTGCCGGTCGTCATTGTCCGGCCCTTCAACAACTACGGGCCGCGCCAGCACCCCGAGAAGGTGATCCCGCGCTTCATCTGCCAGGCGCTCTCGGGCGAGCCGTTGACGATTCACGGCGACGGCCACGCCAGCCGGGACTGGCTCTACGTCGACGACGACGCCGAGGCGATCGAGACGATCATCGACGCCGACCTTGACGGGATCGTCGGCGAGGTGATCAATGTCGCGACCGGGATCGACATCACGGTCTCGGAGATAGCCGACAAGGTCTTGGAGCTACTCGGCAAGCCGACGGCCCTGAAGGTGCACGTCGACGAGCGTCCCGGCCAGGTGCACCGGCACATCGGCTCGACGGAGAAGGCCGAGCGGCTGCTCGGGTGGCGCGCGCGGACGTCCTTCGAAGACGGGCTCGAGCGCACCATCGCGTGGTACCGCGACAATGAGGCTTGGTGGAGGGCCCCGGAGCGGCGACCGGCAGACGTCTTCTCGTCCTAGGGGCGGGGCCCGCTCAGCTCGGGCTGCTCGCTGCGGCGCGCGGGCGGGGGCTCTTCGTGATCGCGCTCGACCGCGACCCGGCAGCGCCCGGATTCCGCTTCGCCGACCGGCGGGCGATCATCTCGACCGAGGACGAGCAGGGCATCGAGCGCCTCGCGGCCGCCGAGCGCGTGGAGGGCGTCATCGCGCCGGGTACCGACTGGCCGGTGGCCATCGCCGCGCGGGTCGCCGAGCGCATGGGATTGCCTCATCCGATCGACGCGGTGACCGCGGGGCTAGCCGTCTCCAAGCTCAAGCAGCGCGAGCGGCTCGCGGAGGCCGGTGTCCCTCAGCCGCGCTGGCAGCTGGTCTCCGAGGCCCAGCCGGGATTGTCGGTGCCGTCGGTGGTGAAGGCACCCGACCGGCAAGGGCAGAAGGGGCTGGCGCTGGTTCGCTCAGAGGACAAGCTTCCGGCGGCGATCGCCCGCGCGATCGAAGAGTCCCGCAGCGGCTTTGCGATCGTCGAGGAGCTCGTGGACGGGCCGGAGGTGACCGTCAACGCCTTCTCTGTGCGCGGCGAGTTCCATCCGCTGACCGTGACCGACCGCTTGACGGCCGAGCCGCCGGCGTTCGGCGTCGCGCTCGCGCATGCCTGGCCGAGCGAGGCCGGCGGGAAGGCCGCTGACGTCGCGCGCGCGGCCGTCGAAGCGCTGGGCATCCAGGACGGCCCGACCTATACGCAGCTTCGGATCGGCCCAGAAGGCCCGCAGGTGATCGAGGTCGCGGCCCGCCTCGGCGGCGGCCACGACGCGGAGCTGGCAGAGGCTGCGCTCGGCGTCGATCTCAACGGGCTCGCGCTGCAGGCCGCGCTGGGTGAGTCGATCTGGTCGGCGGCGCTGCACGCGGTGCCGCAGGTCGGCGGGGCAGTTGTCCGCTTCCTCGTGCCACCGGAGGGCATGCTCGAGGAAGTCGAGGGCATCGAAGAGGCCCATGCAGTCGAGGGAGTCGAAGAGGTGCGGATCTACCGCGAGCCGGGGCACGTGTTCGGACCGTTCCTGCGCGGCACTGACCGTGCCGGCGCAGTGCTGGTCACCGGTGCAAGCAGAGAAGAAGCCCAGGCGCGGGCCGACGAAGCCGCGCGTCTCATACGCTTCAAGGTCGGTGCAGAGAGTCTCGTCTGAGAAAAGAGAAACGATGCTCGGCTTCCAGCCGCCGGCGATCGGCGAGGAGGAGATCGCCGCGGTCGCCGCGACGCTTCGCTCCGGCTGGCTGACGACCGGCCCGCGCGCGGCTGAGCTGGAACGGCGCTTCGCCGAGTACGTCGGAGCCGAGCACGTCCTCGCCGTCGCCTCGGGCACTGCCGCCTTGCACTTGTCGCTGCTCGCGGTCGGAGTCGAGCCGGGAGACGAGGTGATCACGACGCCGAT
>WNFU01004858.1_pt1 | contig 16971 bp, 12 predicted proteins | sample 5400121 | NCBI WGS metagenome assembly WNFU01 (sample SAMN13153360, study PRJNA577476) | soil metagenome | isolation source: 100 cm soil or saprolite under grassland replicate 1 | place: USA:California | collected 2016-06-15
CTCCAGATCACCGATCGTCTTTGATTGATTGCCTAGACCATGGGCGCTCTTGAAATCAGGGAAGTCGCCAGCCAGATTGACAATTTGATCGGGGGAGACGGCATTTAGCAGCGCGCGGCCGGCGGGGTCGATCACCGCAATCGCAACACCAATCGATTCTACCTGGCTAAGCCCAATACTTGGGGGATCGCTAATCGTGTACCGATTGGTGGTATCATCTCGCCTGTCCCATGGCCAATCCGTTAACCACCCGTTCTTGAGAAGATAGTAATACTCAAACCGGAAAACGCCGGGGCCAATTATTTCATAGTCTGCGTCGCAACTGTTGTTGGCGCCGCTGCAATTGTTGTTGTTGTTGATCGCGGGGCCCCACGGGCGGCCGACCCCGGCGATTGTCTGCGGCAAAAAGACAATCGGGTATGTGGCGCTGTTACTTGTTGAGGTATCGACCGCATTCCACCGCAGCCCTTTCGCCATGCGTACAAGTCTTCCATAAGCAGGATCAGTCGAGTTGCTTTCGGTGACGCGGTAGGCTACAAGCGAGATCGGACTTTCCGTTCCTGATGCAAATCCCGAGGGGTAGTAACCGGGGATTTGGCTGAAGAAGGCGATCTGGTCGCTTCCCAAGTCTGCGTTCTTCCCCCTTCCCCATCCGTGGCCATTTCCGTGCCCATTGTAGCCCGAACGTTGTTTTACGTAGTAATCGACGTCGGTGCGCTTGAGCATCTGTGCGAAGTCCAGAGCCATTCGATCAAATACGACTCTGGCTTGAGTGTCAGTATCGATGTGTTTGTGGGCAGTCCGCGTAATGGCCGTTGCACTGGTCATTAACTGCGTAAGCATCAGGGTAATGATTATGAGAACGGCCATTGACACGAGTAGTTCCGCCAACGTAAAGCCGCGGGAGCGGCCACGTTGTTTGAGAGTGAAGCCGCCGCGCGTCACTCGTACACTACGCATAGGTATTGGTTTTGTACTCATCGATTAACCGCCAACAACGCTGTGACCGACCCTGCGGGGACACCTTGATCGGGATCGACTGGCGCGGGCCAAGTAACCCTAATATCTGCCAGGGCCGTTGTCTCAGATGGCGGAAGCTGGTAAGTAATCTTCGCCCTAAAGACCGCGTCTGCCGGCACGTTGTTCGGCTGGCTTACACTGCCGGTCTGCTTCGCTCCCTGTGTGAAATAGAGCGTGTCGGGCGTGGCCGAATTCTTCCAATGGCCGTGCAAGTTATCCCACTGACACGGCTGATTCGGATCGGGCGGATCGGGGCAGACCTGTTTATATTGCCCCGGCGGGAGACGCACATCGGCGCGAAGAAAGGAATAAATTTGTGAAATGATCTGGTTGGACGTGGTCTGTTGGATGCTGCTCTGCTGAGTCTTCACCGCTGCCGGCAGTAACCCTAGCAACACTAGCAAGCAAAATGCAGCCACACCCAAAGCGAAGGTTACTTCCACCAGCGAAAATGCAGTCGCTCTGTGGGGAAGCCGTTTCATGGGCCAAGGATTGTCATATCGCGGGACGGGACCGGAGAACGGGTTCATCGGCGATAGATTCGTACGTCGCCGGCGAAACCGTTTATCTGAACTGCGGCGACATTCGGAGGAATCGAACTAGGCGCGGTAGCTCCGTGGGTCGGCACAAGTCCGACTTCAGCGATCCGACCTGGAGTGTAATTACTATTGGTGATGATGCATTCGCCGCGCGGGCTGAATTGGACCGCTTTCACAAAAGTATATTGGGGCGACGAGCTACCTATAGGATAGTGAAACGTCAGGGAAGGATTTGGAGGAAAGTTGTTATCGCCAATCTGGGCGGCGGTAGAGGTAACAACAGGTCGGGTGTCGAAAGTGTCGGGAGGCGGCGTGGCCGTTGCAGCCGCGAAACCCTTTAGATGCACATTGTCAATCTTAGTGAGCTTGCCCACCTGAATCAGTCCTGTTTGGTTTGGTGGTGCGTCGAGGGTAAACGGGCTGCCTAAGTTTCCAGTGTAAAGCATCGTTCCATCCTTCGACGCGACGAGGGACATGATAAGCCTGCCGACGGCCGGGGTATCCGAGTTCGGCGATGCGGGGTTTTCAGTGTTCTCTTCGTAAAACCCGACCCAGGTGTAGGTGTCATTTGCCTTCGCGTACGTGCGGGCGGTGTCGAGCACGCTTTTGATCGTGTATGCGGCGCTGGTGACGTCGGTCCCGCCTTTGATGCTCGTGAACGCCGGGGCGACCAACACCAGCAAGAGGCCAATGATGCCGACGACGATGAGCAGTTCGAGCAACGTAAATCCGCCTTCGCGCGAGGCTACGGCGTGACGGGAAGCGCTGGCGCGCTCACGTTGCTTCTCTCGGGTGAAGCCGTTACGGCTTTGACTGGGGGCAATTCTCATGGTCCTCTCACCTTCTTCTACGGAAAAATGTCTCCTTAGTTTCGCTTTTTTTCGAGATAAGTGAGCACTGATAGCGAACCGCTGACAGCGAAGCATTGCGAACGCTGAACCCAGCAACGTTGGCGTATAGATCCCGGGAAGCGCAGCAGATCGAGAACCAGGCCGTGGCAAGTGCTAAGTACAAGGGCCACTTACCTTTTCAGGCAGACCACTGAACAACTGACTACGGAAGCATCGAGCGTTACCGACCAGCGCGATCCCGCGTCAAATCTGGCCACTGCAAAAAGGCGAAAGAAAAGCTAAGAAAAGACTTCACAAGAGCCAAAGCGCACACTATAAATGCGGCCATGAATATCCGATGCCGCTTTGTTTTATTCGTCGCGCCGGTTGCACTCGCCCTGGCGAGTTGGCTGCCAAACACGGCGCCTGCCGCGGAGCTCCAAGAGGCGCAGGTGACGCAAGTCGTGCAGGACGTCAAGATGGTGCCGTCAAATGCAGCGCCCCGTCCGGCGACCGTAAACGACACGGTTCGCCAAGGCACTGCGGTGCAAACCGGAACCCAATCCCGGAGCGAGTTAACGTTCAAGGATAAGACGATCACGCGTCTGGGCGAGAAAACGATTTTTAGCGTGGGACAGGGGGCGCGAACAATCGAGCTGGGCAGCGGACAATTTTTGCTTTATGTGCCAAAAAATTCCGGCGGCGCAAAAATTAAGATGGGCCCCGTTACGGCAGGAATCACAGGCACAACGGTGATGGGAAACGTCGCTCCCAGCGGGATCGTCGAATTTACCGTGCTTGAAGGAAGCGCGTGCATCCATTTGGATCAAGTGGGGCAGGCTTTATCAGTGCAGGCAGGTCAAAAAATCGTGTACGATCCGGTGGCCAACAGGTTGGAGGATCCCGTTGACGTTGATATTCAGCAGCAACTGAGTTCGCCGCTTGTCTCTGATTTTCGGCGTCTGCCAAGCTCAGGAATGATTGATCAGGCGATTCAAAACCAACGTGCAATGGCCAATGACGATTTGGCGCGCGCGGTCAGCGCCGCAGGGGCCAGCAGTGTCGAGACGGCGGCGCCTGAGCAATTTCTGGGCGCGTTTAATTCGCTCGTTGTTCGCTACGGTCCGCGCGAAGCATGTGCCCTCGTAGCCAGAGCGGTAAGAGCCCGGCCTGATCTGGCGGACAGGATCGTAGTCGCGGCGTTGACGGGCAGCCGCCCAGTCCGTGGATATTCCAAAGATTTCAAACAACCGGCCGGCAAGGAAATTCCATGCGACTCGGTCCAGTGCATGGTTCAAGCCGCAATCAACGCAGACCCCTCGGCCGCCCAGGAAATCATGGATGCGGCGATCGCAGCGGCGCCAATGTTGCGCGAATGCATTCAGGCGGTGACGCCGTGTCCGACGCACAACGCGTTCGTTCAGCCGTACATTATTGCTCCCATCGATCCGGCTAACTTTGTTCCTCCGCCGGTTTCCCCCGAGCAGCCGCCAACGACAAGCGGCGGCGATTAGAAGCAGGCGATACGCAAAAAGACTGCGCGTTGTCTCTCGACACGCTGTAGCTCGTAGCTGCGAGCGAAGGTCGCTGAACACGTAAGCAACTAAAGTTGTTTCACGGCCTGACTGCCTGGCGGCCTGGCGGCTTCGGGCGGCCGACGTCCAACTTCTTTTTCGCAGCTGATCCATCGGCAGGATTGCGTTGCGGCTGAGAGCGGCCGCCTCTACAGTTTGCCCCTTATGCCGTACAAGGATGTTGCTCCGCCTGCAGGTGAAAAGATTACCAGAACCGACAGGCTGAATGTGCCGGATCAACCGATCATTCCATTCATCCGCGGCGACGGGACCGGGCCGGATATTTGGGCGGCAAGTGTCCGTGTGTTCGATGCTGCGGTTGAAAAAGCGTACGCCGGGAAAAAGAAAATCGCGTGGTTTGAGGTCTTTGCCGGCCAGACAGCGAAAGACAAATTCGATGAATGGCTGCCAGATGATACGGTAGAAGCGTTCCGCGAATATCTGGTCGGAATCAAAGGTCCGCTGACCACACCGGTGGGCGGCGGCATTCGCTCGCTCAATGTTGCGCTGCGGCAGCTTCTCGATCTTTTCGTGTGCTTGCGACCGGTGCATTACTTCAAAGGCGTCCCCTCGCCCGTTAAGCATCCGGAGAAAGTGAACATGGTGATCTTCCGGGAAAACACTGAAGACATTTATGCCGGCATCGAGTACGCCGCCGGCACGCCTGAAGCGCAAAGAATCCTCGATTTTCTGCAAAAGGAATTTCCCAAGCGATTCGACAAAATCCGTTTCGGCACAAGACAGAAAGCCTCGGATTTTTGGAAAAAAGTCGGCGCGCCGGAAAGCGACGAAGTTTGCGTGGGCATCGGGATCAAACCGGTCAGCCGCTCAGGCAGTGTGCGTTTGATTCACAGCGCTATCTCCTACGCCATCCAGAACCAGCGCAAGAGCGTGACGCTGGTGCACAAGGGCAACATCATGAAATTCACCGAGGGCGCGTTCCGCGATTGGGGTTTCGAAGTCGCCAAAAAATATTTCGGTGCAGAAGAATTCGATGGCGGTCCCTGGTGCAAAATTCCCATGGGCAAACCGGGCGCGGGCATCGTGATCAAAGACGCGATTGCTGATATCACACTTCAGCAGGTATTGACGCGTCCGGAAGATTTCGATGTGATTGCGACGCTCAATTTGAACGGCGATTACTTGAGCGATGCACTGGCCGCGCAAGTGGGCGGAATCGGGATAGCGCCCGGAGGAAATATCAATTACATCACGGGTCACGCCGTCTTCGAAGCGACTCATGGCACCGCGCCAAAATACGCGAATCAGGACAAGGTGAACCCCGGCTCAGTGATTCTTTCAGGTGAAATGATGTTCCGTTACATGGGCTGGACGGAAGCTGCCGATCTGATTCTTAAAGGATTAAGCGGCGCGATCGCAAGCAAGCGCGTCACTTACGATTTCGCGCGTCTCATGGAGGGCGCAACTGAAATCAAGTGCTCGCAGTTTGGCGACAATGTGATCGAGCACATGTGAGCGGAACCACTCGCCTTTTTGCACGTCATTGACCTCGGCCAGTGATTGCGATTAGCTGCAATCGTGGCTTCTTCGTCGCTCTGGCAGCGTTTCCAACAATATTTTTTGTACTACCACGATCTCGATTTTTCTCTCGACATCAGCCGGATGAAATTTCCGGAGGATTTCTTCGAGAAAATGCACCCGAAAATCGAGAAGGCGTTTGCGGCGATGCGAGAGTTGGAAGCGGGGGCAATCGCTAATCCCACCGAAAAACGGATGGTAGGCCATTACTGGCTCCGCAATCCTGCGCTTGCGCCGACTCCAGAACTTCGCACAGCAATTGAAGACACCATCCGGCGCATCAAAAGCTTCGCCGAAGATGTTCATGCCCAAAAAATCACGGCCGAAAATGGAAAATCCTTCAGGCACGTGCTGCTGATCGGTATCGGCGGTTCGGCGCTTGGACCACAATTGGTGGCAGACGCGCTCGGCTCGGCGCATGATCCAATGGACATTTTTTTCTTCGATAATACGGATCCAGACGGATTCGATCGCGTTTTCGAGAGGATGGACGATCTGCTCTCACAAACGCTTGTCATCGTGATTTCCAAATCCGGCGGGACGAAGGAAACACGAAATGGAATGCTTGAGACCGAGGCACGATTCAAGGACAAACAGCTACCGTTCAACAAGCATGCAGTGGCCGTCACCGGCGCGGGAAGCGATTTAGACAAATATGCCGAAGAGAACAAATGGCTCGCTCGATTCCCGATGTACGATTGGATCGGCGGGCGTACCTCGGTGATGAGCGCGGTTGGGCTTCTCCCGATGGCGCTGGAAGGTTTCGACATTGATAATTTTCTCGCTGGGTCTGCGGCCATGGACGAGCGGACCCGCATACCTGATGTGACACAAAATGCGGCAATGCTCCTCGCGCTCATGTGGTACTACGCCGGCAGTGGCAAAGGCGACAAAGACATGGTGATCATTCCATACAAGGACCGGCTGGCGCTGTTCGCCAAGTATCTCCAGCAGCTCGTGATGGAATCATTAGGCAAAGAAAAGGACCTCGATGGCAAGGCTGTGCACCAGGGTATTGCTGTTTACGGCAACAAAGGCTCGACCGATCAGCACGCTTATGTTCAACAGTTGCGCGACGGCGTCTTGAATTTTTTCGTCACGTTCATCGAAGTGCGCAAAGATCGGCGCGATAAGCGGTTCGAAGTCGAGGACGGCATCACAAGCGGCGATTATCTTCAGGGGTTTTTGCGCGGCACGCGAAGCGCGCTCTACGAGAGTGGACGCGAATCAATCACGATTGGTATTCCCGAGATGAACGCGTTTAATCTCGGAGCATTGATCGCGCTGTACGAGCGTGCAGTGGGCTTTTACGGCTCGCTGGTTCACATCAATGCGTACGATCAACCCGGCGTTGAGGCTGGAAAAAAAGCAGCGACCAGACTGTTGCAGCTTCAAAAACAGGTGATTGAGAAACTCGCTACCGATCGGGAAAAGACCGCCGAAGAAATTGCGCGCTCCATCGACGCGGATCCCGAAGACGTGTTTCACGTGCTGCGACATCTGGCGAGCAACGATCCGCAGATCAAGCTCGTGCCGGGCGAAACAACTGTGGATGATCGCTTTTCGCTCGGCGACAAGGCGTAAACGTTCCGGGTTATGGCAAACAAGGCTCCGCAGGAGAGAAATGATTCCCGGAGCGTCCCGTGGAGTGACACAACCCTCTTTATCCAGCAGCTCAGTCACGATCTGCGCAATGATTTAAACGCGATCGAATTGCAATCTGCTTACATCAGTGAGCTGGAAACAAATGAAGAACTCAAAGGCGAGACAAAACGGTTGCGTGAAATGGTTGCACGTCTGGCTTCGACTTTGCGATGGCTTTCCAGAGCAGTCGGCGAGGTCACGCCCAACCTGATCCCTTACAGGGCTGCCGATTTTGTCGAAGATTTGCGGGCGCAGATCGAGCACGATTTCCCAAAGGACAGCAGCGAAATCAGTTGGGAGGGGCAGCTCGGCGATGCGATGCTGAACGTTGATCCTCAATTTTTGCAGGAAGCATTTGCCGAGCTTTTCGCCAATGCTCTTCGGCATGATCGTGGCAAAGGTCCGCTCCTCGCGAAAACCAAAATCGATGACAATGAGTTCCTCTTCACCCTGCATGAACCAAAGGCTCGTTTTGACTTGCCCACCCAAGCTTGGGGGCGCGAACCGCTTCGGAAAATCAGCCAGCGCCATTATGGGCTTGGGCTGAATCGCGTTCGCGCTATCGTAGAGGCCCACGGCGGCGAACTGCATGCTCGTTATGATTCGAACGTTTCAGCGCTCATTACGACGCTTTGTCTTCCCGTATCAGCCAAGTCCGCGGAAGAGACTTGAAACGTTGGTCATTTCTCACCGTTTAAGCAACTGGAGTCCACTGGTCGTGCGTAGTACGAGCAGTGCAAATCAATGAAAACAGAAAACCATCGAGTCTTGATCATCGATGACGAGCGGCCTGTGCTGATGACGCTCGAGGCGCTGCTGAAGCGGCACGGTTATCAAGTGGACGCGGCGCCCACCGCCACACAAGGACTCAAATTGCTAAAGTCAAAATCGCCAACGCTCGTATTGCTCGATCTCCGACTGCCCGACGCCGATGGATTAGAGATGCTCGATCGGATCAAGACCGGGTTACCCGAAGTGCCGGTAATTATCCTGACAGCGCACGACTCATTGCACAATGCCATCGAGTCGATCAAACGCGGCGCCTACCATTTCATTAGCAAGCCGTATGCGCCCGAAGAACTGCTTAGCCTGGTGGAGAAGGCATTGGAAAAACAGTTCCTTTTGCGAGAAGCGGAAGAACTCCGGGTAAAAACCGAGCAACTCGAAAAGCGCCTCGAGATCGCGGAGGCGCGGCAGACGCCCATTTTTAAGAGCAAACCGATGCAGGAAATCGAGGAGTTGATCGATGCGATGGCGCCCTCGGATGCCAACGTTCTGATCGTTGGCGAAAGCGGCGTGGGCAAGGAAGTGATCGCCAACGCGATTCACGCCCGGAGCCGGCGCGCAGGACAGCCAATGGTGAAGCTCAATTGTGCAGCCTTCCCCCAAACTATGATTGAGGGAGAACTTTTCGGTTATGTGAAAGGAGCGTTCACCGGAGCGATGCACGATTTTCCCGGAATGATCGGCACGGCTGACAGCGGCACGCTTTTCCTCGATGAAATATCGGATATGCCGGTGGATTTACAGACGCGTTTTTTGCGCGTGCTCCAAGAGCGCGAGTATCGGCCGCTTGGCAGTACACAAATCATGAAGGCAGACTTCCGCGCGATCGCTTCGACCAACCGGCCGATTGCTCAGGCGCTCGCAGAGAACCGGCTGCGCTCCGATTTGTATTACCGGCTAAACACTTTTCAAATTGAAGTGCCGCCGCTCCGGAAACGCAAAGAGGACATTCCGCCGCTGATCGCGCAATTCGTGAAACAATTTTCGCAACAACTCGGCAAACCGGAGCCAGAGATTTTGCCGGACGCGTTTCAAAAGCTTCTTGATTACTCTTGGCCGGGGAATGTTCGCGAATTACAAAACGCAATTGAATATGCGGTGGTGCTGACGCGGCAGGGCATGATCGACGTGAAAGAGCTCCCCACAGAAATACAGTTGCCTCCCGAGCTACAACAGGCCGAGCTCAGCGCGTTACCGCGCAGCGGCGTACAAACTCTCGACGACTTGGAGCGAACCGCCATTCTTCAGGCACTCGCAGAATGCCGCGGCAACAAGAAAAAGGCGGCCGAACTTCTCGGCATCCAGCGTCCCACGCTCTATAACAAGATGAAGCGCTATGCCATCGAGTTGTAGGAACGCGTCCCGGAAGACTGCAAAAAGAGAAAACTGTAACTCCAATTTCAATTGGCTGAGCGGTCGTTGGTAGATTATTCGCCGCGATAAACGCAGCGCGCTGTCGGTGTTTCGTGCACGACGATCTCGCAGAGGCCGGGACACTGAGATTCCAACTTCTTCCAGAACCATTCTGCCATGTTTTCAATCGTGGGATTTTCCAAGCCTTCGATGTCGTTGAGATACTTGTGGTCCAGCATTTTCAGCAGCGGTTTCATCGCGGCGCTGATCTCCGCGTGGTCGTAAACCCAGCCGACTTTCGGATCGACATCACCTTCGATTGAAACTTCGACCTTGAAACTGTGCCCATGTAACCCGCGGCATTTGTGCCCCTCCGGCACATTGGGCAAAGTCTGCGCTGCTTCGAAAGTGAAATCTTTCGTCAGGCGTGCTCTCACGATTAAGAGAATAGCATCGCTTTAAGTGCGTTGTCATCCAATGGAGGGCCGGAGCTCCTGCGACGCCATGCAAATTTGCAAAATGCGCGAAAGGGCTCGCGGGAGCTCGCCCCTCAATTCTCCTTGTTTGTCATCCCCAACGAGGTAAGGGACCTCCCATAAACTCGGAAGATCACTGCGCTACTTTGCGTGACCGATCACCCAACGTGAGATCCTTCGTCGTCTTCGCGACTCAGGATGACAGCAGAGGTCGTGCGCGCATCGATTAGACTCCGCGCTGTGTCGGACTCCAGATGAATTTGTGCATCTGAAGTTGAAACCGAACGTTGAGTTTGTCCGCCAAAATCCATTCGACAATTTGGCGAGGATCGATCCTGCCGAAAATCGGTGAGAACAGCACAGCATGACAACGCGAAGGAAGATCGTAACGCTCCAGCTTATCGCGTGACCATTCGTAATCTTCGCGGGATCCCATTACGAATTTCACTTCATCGCCCAGTGTAAGATGCTCGATATTCGACCAAAGATTCTTTTCCACCTCCCCGCTGCCTGGCGTTTTTAAATCCATGATCCGATGGACGCGCAGATCGACTTTCGAGATATCACGCGCGCCGCTGGTTTCGAGGAGGACTGTGTGTCCCGCATCGCATAAGATCGACATCAGCGGCAGCACGTTCTTCTGCAGCAGAGGCTCGCCGCCGGTGATTTCGACCAGCGGACAGCGAAAGGCCGCCACTGCTTCGACAATCTCTTTCAATGTTTGCTTTTTCCCTTCGTAAAATGCGTACTCCGTATCGCAATAGTTGCAGCGAAGATCGCAGAAGGTCAGCCGCACGAAGACGCACGGCGACCCCACCCAGGTGCTCTCCCCCTGAATCGAATGATAAATCTCATTAATCGTCAGCGTCTTTTCGTGCTCTGGCATGCCGCTATAGGATTGGATCGGTCGCTCGGTGAATTCTTAAACGTCTTACGCGACCAATCGCAAAGCAAGTTTCGCCGCAAAATGCCCATCCCTCCAAGGCATCATCGGCGCCAAAACGTGGACGAACCGCGGTTTCTCGTTTGGTGATTTTACTAAGATTTTTTTGATTGACGCGCTTGTGGCACAAATCTAGTCTCGCGCCCATGCGCACCGGTTTCGCCTCGATAATTCGCCGTTTCGCTTCATTTCCACTCCGCACGTCAATAGAATCTGCCGGGGAGATTAGCCGCCCTGTTAGCCGGCCAACCCTTGCATTTGTCGCAGGAATTTTCTTTGCGGCTGTTCTTGTGTCGCAAGCACAGGAGTCAGTTGAGCCGGACGTCCTACCCTCTTTGGCGGAGCCGTCCTCTTCAGCAGAATCGCTGCCCTCCACGTCAGCGGAGCCACTGCCCGCTTCATCTCAATCGTTACCTTCCATAGCGCCGGAGCCTTTGCCTTCTTCAGCGCCGTCGTTGCCTTCCTCCGAAGAGGCCTTTCCGTCTTCAAACGACCCGTGGTCTTCTTCAACAAACTACACCGCGGCGCAAACAAACGCTATTCCGCCGCCGAGAGCGGCAGGTCCTTACGGCTCCGTAGACAACAAGAACGTATTCGTAGGTGAAGCGATTCCCTCAGGCGAATCGCGCCGCTTTCACTACCATCTGCAGCTGACAGTGCGAGGTGTCTGGGATGATAACATTTTCATCAGCCACACAAACCGAGTCTCCGATTATTACTTCGCGATTGAGCCGGAGATCACCATTGGATTCGGCGACATGGAGGGACGGAGCAGCAGCTACTTCCGGTTGGAGTATATGCCCAGCGCTATTTTGTTCGTCGACCACTCGGACGAAGACGCATTTAACCAGCTGATTCACCTTGAGGGGGGATATAACTCTGGCCGGTTGCGCTTGAGCCTCTCCGAGGACATCGCGCTACTCGAGTCGGCAAACCTGAACAGCATCTCCGATACTACGGGGTTGTGGGCAAACCTCGATGCAAGCGGGCCTACGCGGGTGAATATTTTCAACACGCGCTTGAGGGCAGATTATGACCTTACCGGGAAAGTATTTCTACAGGGCGAATTTGATTCCTCGATCTACTTCTATCCTAATCGCATCAGTTCCTACCTGGTTTCGGGCGGGCTTTACATTTACTACAATTGGCTGCCCAAGCTCTCGGTCGGCATTGGCGGCACCTTCGGGTACGATTGGGTGGACGACCCAACTCCCAACCAAACTTTTGAACAGGTGAATGCGCGCCTTAATTATCAGGCGACGAGTAAATTTAATTTGTATGCTTCGGCAGGCGTTGAGTTCCGCCAGTTCGACAACGACCAGGGTGACCACACCACACCGGTCTTTGAAGTCGGCGCGACATATCATCCCTTTGACGGCACCAATCTGACGCTGGCGGCCGGCCGGCGGATTTACAATTCCGGGTTCCTCGCTGATCAAGATTTCGCGGACACATACGTTGTGGCGCGGTTTCAGCAGCGCTTATTCCGGCGCGTTTACCTCGGCTTGGCCTGCGGCTATGAAAACTCGGACTATTTCGCAGCCAGGGAAGGCGTCAGCGCGCCACGAAATGATGATTACTGGTTTATCGAACCTTCAGTGGACGTGTTAATAACCAGGTGGCTGAGTGCCGGCGCCTATTATCTCCACCGCGACGACAGCAGCTCGATCGACTTCTTTAGTTTCTATGATAATCAGGTGGGCGTTCGGGCGACGGTCAGGTTTTAGCCGGGATTTAAATCGTTTGCGAGCTGGGACACGGGGAGAGTGGTTGGCGATTGCGCTCGCGTTGTCGTTGCTGCCAGAGCTCCTGTTAGCTCAAATAATGCCGGGGACGGCGTCGCGACCGGCCGGCAGCTCGACATCGCCAGCAGCCGTTTCGGCGGCTCCATCAAGCATCGGCGCCAGCGCACCTGCTGGTTACATTTTGAGCGCGAACGACCAGGTGTCGGTCGAGGTTTTCGGCGAAGATGACCTGCGCACAAACGGAAGATTGAACCCCGAAGGCAACTTGAGCGTGCCATTGCTGGGCTCGATCCATCTAGCGGGACTGACCCTGACCCAGGCAGCTTCAAAACTCACAGACTTGTACGGCCGCGATTACCTTGTAAACCCAAGAGTCAATGTGATGCTCCTCAGCTATGCGAAGCGGCGTTTCTCGATTTTGGGCCAGGTAAATCGGCCCGGTAGCTACGAAATGCCCGAGAGCAGTCCGGGCGGTATCGATCTATTGGAAGCGGTCGCCTTGGCCGGCGGATATACGCGCATCGCTGCGCCAGAACGAATCACCGTGCGACGACATAATGGGAGTGGCGACCAGGTTTTCAAGGTCAATGCAAAACGCTTCACCAAGGGAAGCGGCGGAGGTTTTCTCGTCGAGCCGGGCGATACCATCACCGTCGGGGAAAGCATTTTTTAACTGAAAAGTTTTTGCGCCTTCGCCTTTTCGAGCACACTTCTTGGTGTATGCTTCCAGCCGATATTTTGCCGTGATTGATCCTGCGCAATCCCTTACCGGAACGACCGGTCCCTCAAATTCCGAGAAACCGGTCGCGCCTCTGGCCGGGCAATACGCCGAAGGACTACAGAGAGTCGATTTTCGGCGCTTCTGGCATTCTTTCGTCGAGCGCATTTGGATCGTCGCGATCTGTGTTCTGGCTGGCCTGTTTCTCGCGCTGGGTTACCTCGCGCGGACGCCGAAGCTTTACCAGGGACATACAGTTCTCGAAGTGGAGTTTCAGGAACCGAGCGTTCTCGCCACGGACGATTCCACCACGCGCATGCGCTCCATGTTTCTCGCCAGCCAGGAGGCGCTACGAACCATCGAGCAAAATCTGACTAACCAAACCCTTCTTTCCCGAGTCGTACGCTCCGAAGGCCTGGCGGAAGACGGTGGACGCGCGCTTCTGGGCCAGAGTGTCGTCAAGGATAAGGCCTCCAGCCAAACGCAGCGCGCCGATCCGTCGCCGGCTGGCAATAAGACTCAGAACGCTGGTGGCGTTACGACATTTACGCCGCTCGAAGAAGCATTGGGTCGAGCAATGGCCGGCATGGTGAAGCCGGCGATCCGCCGCGGGACGCGCCTGATCGATTTGTACGTGACGCACCGTGATCCGGCCATGGCACAGCGCCTGGCCGAGGGCATCGGGCGGGAGTACATCCGCAACTCGATCGAGCGGCGTGCTTCGCTTAGCGAGGAGGCGTTGCGTTATTTGCTGGAAGAGGAAGAACGATTGAAGAGGAACCTGCAAAAAAGTGAGGCGGCCGTCGCCGAATACAAGGCGAAAAACCCGGATGCGTTGCAACTTGGTGGTGGCACAGCAGCGACGGGCTCACAGCAGGGATCTGGCGCTGGCGCTGGCGGGCCTCGGGGTGGTTTGGTCGAGGACAAACTGCAAGAGCTAAACAACAAGCTGACGGCCGCCAAGGCCGATCGAATTCGCCTAGAAGGCGAGCTCCAGCAAATTGACCAGGCTGGCGACAACATCGACGCGTTGCTTGCGATCCCGAGTATCTCCGCGGCCGGACTGGTAACAGAAGCTCGACGCGAGGTTACAAGAGTGGAAGCGGGGATCACGACTTACGCACTACGATACAAGGACAAACATCCCAAAATGATTGCCGCCCGCGCTTCGCTGGCTCAGGCCAAAGAGAAGCTCCGGCAAGCCGTCATGGCCCAGCCTGCAATCCTGCGTAACGCCATCGAACAGAACAAGGCCACAGAAGTCAGCCTGCAACAAGCGTTGCAAGACCAGCAGGGCGTCGCCGTCAATCTCAACCGCACAGCGATCGGTTATCAGGAGTTGGCCCGGCAAGCCGAAACCGATCGTGCACTCTACGAAAGCGTCCTTCGCCAGATTAAAGAGACCAGTTTAACAAAAGACGTGAAGACCAATGCAGTGAGTGTGATTGAGCATTCACCGCTTCCGAACTCACCTGTTAGTCCCCGCCCTACAAGAACGATGGCTCTGGGTTTGCTTGCGGGCCTCGCTGTTGGACTAGCCTTTGTTTTTGGCGCCGATGCGCTGGATCGCTCGATTAAAACTGTGGACCAGGCAGAAACCACACTGGGACTGCCTGTTTTTGCAGCTGTTCCCGACACTACCGATGAAGGCCCCGTCAGCCGGATAAAACGGCGGAGCAGAGCTTTTGGAAGTTCGAATTACCGCGTGGTGGTGGAAACGCCTGAAAGCCCCGCCGCCGAAGCGTTCCGCAATTTGCGTGCTGCGCTCTCTCTTTTGGGCCCAGAAGCCGAGCGCAAGGTTTCGATATTTACCAGCGCGGTACCTAACGAAGGAAAGAGTTTCACCAGCGCCAATTATTCGCTTGCACTGGCCCAGCAGGGCTACCGTGTCCTTCTCATCGACGGCGACTTGCGCCGCCCAAACATGCACAAGATTTTCCGTTTCCCAGAGGCCAACATCAAAAATGATTCAGAGGAAAATACCGCGCCTGGAGTGACGGATTGTCTGGTTGGTGAAGCCGACATAGCATCGGCAGCGCGCGAGATTCCTGCAGGAGAGTTTCAGTTCGTCGATGAGAACATTGCAGTGACTGGCAACATTCTCACCGCGACGGGCGGTCAACTGTTCGTCCTTGCTGGTGGACGACGGGCGCCGAATCCGGCGGAGATTCTCGCCGGCCCATTCTTTGGCCAGCTGATTAATGAGGCTGCAAAGCTTTTTGACCGCGTGGTCATCGATAGTGCACCGATCCTCGCCGTCAGCGACACTCTGCTGATGACTCCACACGTTCAGACGGTGTGCATCGTTATTCGAGCGGCAAAGACACCGCGTCCGGCAGTCCGCCGCGCAATTACCCTGCTGGCAAAGTCAGGAATTCGCCCGGCTGGTCTCGTATTGAACCGATTGCGGCGGAGCCGTGGCGTTGGGTATTATTACTATTACGCTTCGCACGGTTACGGCAAAGACGAAGGAGCCTATTCTCGCAGCTATCATCGCAGCTACGGTAGGGAGTCGAAACCTCACAATGAAGATAACGGGGCCTAGGCGAAGATCGATGGTCAACGCCCAGGAGCGTGATTCTCCTAAAGGTTTACAACCGCACGCGTCTCTCCCGCAGATATAGGTGACAGCAGCCGGCGGTTGACTTACGAAATCGGGAGGTTGAAACGGCTCGTTAATCGTGAGCGATCACGTCAGTTGGTCTTGGAGCTCTGATTCTCACGACCAAATTGTGCGCTTTGGCTGCTAACCCGCCGCTCCCGCCACAGAGTGCTTCCCCAGCAAAGGCCTAAATAAGTTGCCACGTATAGCTGGATCGATTCGATCTGAAGCGGAAAATCAACCAGCGCGTGCAACGCCACTCCTAAAAGTGCAATCATCACCAACGGCTCCAGCACGCGTCGTCGCGGCGTCCAGTCTCGCCTGGCGTGCTTGTTATAACTGCGAATCCCGACTGTTATTCCTCCGAAAAAGAGCAACGCCCACAGGCTGCTTCCGAGCCAGCCCCATTCCAGCAGGGTCTGTAAGTAGTCGTCGTGCAAAAATCTCCAGGTACCCGGCGCCTGGTTAGCCGCTCCGGTGTTGTACGTTGGAAATACAACACGAAACGTCCCTGGCCCGAACCCAAACAGCCCCGCGTCGGGCAGCGCGCCCATTGCCACACGGGAAGCTCGCCAGCGCGCATCACCGAGAATCCGTTGGCTCTCCGCCTGCCAGCGGTTCAGTGGTTGCTCCAAATGAGTCGCCTGAGCGAGCGCGATCAGCGCCAAGAGAATCGCAAGAGCGCCCGCCAAGGCCACGCTTTTCTTGGTACCGGACAGCCTTCGCAAAAGCGTGGGTCCAAATTGCACGCAGATGGCAACCAGTAATATGGCCGCTACCAACTGAGCCATGCGAGACGTATTCGCCAGCACGCCGGCAATCGTTACGATAAAGAGACTTACCCACATTGCGCGCATGCCGGGATGAAATCGTTTGGTAAAGGCCCGGATAACAAGACCGGCACTCAATGGCCACACCAGGTTCAAAAATGCGCCGGCATTGCCGTGGTAATAATAGCTTGCAAAAAAAGTGCTCACCCAAAGCTCTGGCGGCGGTGGCGGCTGCCAGAAAATCATCTGCGCGCCGGTGGCTTTCTGGAGCAAACCAAGAAGCGCGATCGAGCCGGCGACCAGACCGATCACATACCACAACCGGAGCAACCATCGGTTGCTCTGAGAGAGATCCGAGACGAACAACATCGTCCCCAGCAGCAACGCGCCGCGAATCATCCACGCAGCGCTGATCGCGTAGTCAACGGAGCC